>Ga0070735_10003723_pt1 | contig 13227 bp, 15 predicted proteins | sample Coa_R1_FD_66443 | JGI IMG/M metagenome (GOLD analysis project Ga0070735, IMG submission 66443) | Surface soil microbial communities from Centralia Pennsylvania, which are recovering from an underground coalmine fire - Coalmine... | ecosystem: Environmental > Terrestrial > Soil > Unclassified ...
CGAGTGGTACGCGGGTGTCAAGGCAGGGCGCTGAGATTGCCATAGCGCTTGCACACGCCTCGCAGGGCTCGGTCACGGCGCTGCACGTCACTACGGCGCGTCGTAACGGACGTGTGTGGGGCATGCGCTTTGGCCAGGCGCTCGCGCCGCGCGGCTACTCCGAGGCCGTCATACGCGAGATCATCGAGATAGGCGAGCACTATGGGATCGAAGTGCGCGGCGAGATCCGCCAGGCGGGCAGCGTGCGCAATGCGGTGCTGCGCGAGCTGGGTCGCGGGAGTCATGACCTGCTGGTGATGGGAGTGAGTCCGAGGCCGGGCGAGCAGCTTTTTCTCGGCGAACTGGCGGCGGAGATCGTGGCGCGGTCCGAGCGCTCGATTCTTTTCGTCTGTGGAGAGCCCGCGCCGGGGGCCGAGCCGGAGAGGGGCGTGACGATCAGTGGCTCGGCACCGCCTGCTGGCCGGAGGCGAGTAGCTGAGAGCAGTTCTGGTCCTTCGTGAGCCCGGGGTCGACGAAGGCGATCGCCGCCGCGATCGGAGTGGCAATTGCCGCCAACGCCGCGCCAATGGCGCCTTGCTTGAGCAGGTGACCGGGCTCCAGCCGGAACTTCGGCTGGAGGATTTCTCCCCTGATCTCTATCGGCGCCCGGAGGCGCAGCAGGCGGACCTCTTTCGGATGGCCCTGAACGTCGAGATCGAGCTTTTCGGGCCCGAGCTCGATCTTGCCGCCACCGGTGATGAAGACGTCCTGTGTATCGACGGCGATGTCCTCGGCATGCGCGACGCCCGTCTGCAGACCGAACTGCGCGATCCCGCAGCGTATGGCGGCGTGATCGGTGGGCTTCTTCAGCAGCAGTCCGATTCCCGCTGCGACATCCACGCCCGTCAGCTCGGCGAACGCGGACTCGATATCGCCGTGTGGCACGATGACGGTGAGCTGACCGTTGGCGTCGGACATGAGGTCGTGCACGGAGTCTCCGGTGCCGTCGATCACGGCATGCGCGTCGAGGATGCCGTCGAGAGGCGCTTTGGCGTTCGGACCCTTGCCTTTGAATTGCGACAGCTGGATGTCTTCGGCCCTCACGTCGGCGTGAACCTTCGGTGGGCGATCCTCCCCCGCGATGGCGATGTCGCTGGTGATGTGGCCCTGCGCGAAATCGAAGCGAATGGGCTCCAGGCTCAGGTCGCCATTCTCGAGCTTGACGTGGAGATTCAGCTGGGTGATCGGCACACTGCCGGCTTCGACGGAGGTGGCGCGGAAGCGCAGGTCCGCATCGATGGCGTGCAGACGCGCGACCTGCAGCCGTGCGACCGGGAAGAGCCGCTTCGCGGCTTTGGGCGCCGGAGCCCGGGTGCGCGCGGCGCCGTCCGGCTTTCCGTTGGCCAGCGCCTCATTCCCCCCCGCCTTGCTGCCTGTGATCGCGGCGAAGTCCTTGAGCAGCAGGTGATGCGATACCAGGTCCGACTTCACCGTCGGGCGTTTGGTGGATGCATCGATGTCGACCGTGCCCGAAACGTCGCTCCCGCCGAGCGATCCCTCGATCTGCCGGACGGCGATGCGCATGCCGTCGCGCCCGATGTCGGCATGCACCTTGAAGGGCGGTGTATTCGGCAGCGTGATCTGCGTGAGATAGAAGAGCTCGGCCAGGTCGCGGCCGCTCGCGTCCACCTGCAGCTCGAGCGCGGCGAGGTCGAAGGGCTTGAGAAATCGGCCTTGCGACTCGATGCGGTTCTGACCGGCGGTGATTGCGAGCGCGAAGGGGTAAGGTCGGTACGGAGTCAGCGCGCGCAGCGGGCCGCCGCTGACATCGATCCGGAAGGGCTCCTCGTTGATCGTGCCGGTACCTTCCATGTGAAACGGTTTGGGGTTATCGCGCGAGGCTTCCTTGCCAGCCACCACGGTGCCGGTGACCTTGAGTTTGCGCCGCTCATCGATCAGCACCATCTTGCCGTCATCGAGGAACAGATCGTGCAAGGCTGGGACCTTCGCCGGACGCGAAGCCTTTTGCTTCGTCGGTGCGTGGCTCTCGAAAGTCCAGTTGGCCCGGCCCGATTTCTCCTCATGAAGATAGATCTCGGGGTGCGTGAGCGTGATGCGCCGGAAGACGAGGTTGCCTGTGAACAAAGGCCACAGCTCCAGCTGCAATTCCCCACGCTCGAGCTTGAGAACCGGCTTGTCCGGCTCCCAGGGCGGACCGCCGACCGTCAGGCCCGAGATGGTGACGGTCGGCGTGCGCGACCAGAGGCGCACCTGCAGGGGTCCGGCGATCGTGACCTGACGTCCAAAGCGGGCGCTGGCCAGCTGCTCGATACGGCCCTTGAAATGATTCCAGTCGAGGAACGTCAGGGTGAGCGCGACGGCGACGATGACGACCGCGATGCTGATCCCGGCGACGATGAGCGGTGTTCGGATGCGCACGGAGCGGAACCTGTTCCGGCGGCGGGTGCGAGGCCGCTCAGTGAGATCGCGGCGCGGGCGCTGTCTTCAGCGCGATCTCGTTGTCGACTTTCGACACACCCGGTACTGATTTTGCGTCGAGCTCCGCAAGACGCAGGTCCTGCTCGGACTTCACGAAACCGACCAGACGCACCACTCCCCGCCGCACCGAGACTTCGATACCTCTGGCGAGCAGCTGATGATCGGCGGCCAGGGCGTTTCTGACCCGGGCCGTAATCGCAGCGTCGTCGGAAGTCTGATCCGAGTCGCTGACGACGCTCGCTTCGGCGGTAGCGACATTCGCCTGCACGGAGAAGGCGGTCGCCGCCGCCGCCGCCAACACCCCGTAATACGATCGCTTCGCTTGCATTGCACCGCGAGCGTGCGCGCAGGCAAGGGCGGCCGCCATCCGTGGCGCAAGAAATTCGCCTGTAGGTGAGCGCCGACCGGATCCTAGCGTGAGCGCGACCAGCGGCCTCTGCGAGAATCGGCCTGAGGCCAAACACGGAGGCAACATGGCACTCGTAATCACTACGCCGGCATTTGCTCCCAATCAGAGGATTCCCGAGCGCTTCAGCCGCGACGGGGACAACCTTTCCCCAAAACTCGAGTGGCGTGGCGAGCCCCCGGAGACTCGCAGTTTCGCAGTGGTGGTGGAAGATCCGGACGCTCCCAAAGGCACGTTCCGGCACTGGGCCGCTTACGACATTCCTCCGGGAACGCATCTGCTTGCCGAGGGTGCCGGCTCGCAGATTCCAACTGCCGCTGCACGATTCACCATGGCGAAGAACGACTTCGGCAATCGTCGCTACGACGGGCCGCAGCCGCCACCGGGCCACGGCACGCACCACTATCATTTTCGCGTGTTCGCGCTCGGCGTCCCGAAGCTCGACGTGCCGGCCAACTGTGCGGCACAAGAGGTACTCGAGGCGGCGCGTGCGCAGGCCCTCGCGGAGGGTGATTCGGTGGGGGTGTTCGAGCGCTGACCGTCATGAAAGGAGTTGATCCATGCCGAGCCGGGAGACACTGGAGCGGGCGAAGCGCGACAAGCTTCGCCGCAAATCGCCGAGTACGCAGGCGGGTGAGTTCATAAGGGAAGAGATCCACCACATCCGCGAGGGCAAGCACGGTGCGCGATCGCCGCAGCAGGCCATCGCCATTGGGCTGTCGGAGGCGCGCCGCGCCGGTGTGGAAGTGAAGCCCCCGGATCCCGGGCGCACGTCCCCGGCGACGCGCAGGAAGGCCCGGCGCGACTATGCCCGTGGGCACGGCGCGGCCCCGCGGCGCGGGGCGCGAACCCGCGGAGCGCACGCCTGACCCACTGTGAATCGAGTTCATCGGACCACCAAGCCAACAAGGAGTGTTTTATGAAGACCCAGCTGATTACTTTGGCTATCGCCGCCATGGCCGGCTCGCTGGCGCTCGCGCAAAGCGCGCGCGATCCGGCTGGCACCAGCAATATGAGCGGAAAGTCCTCATCGGTCGATACCACCTTCGTCAGGAAGCTGGCCGAAGGGGATCTCGCGGAAGTCGACGCCGGGCGCTTGGCGAGCCAGAGGGCCGAGAGCCAGGGTGTGAAGAACTTCGGACAGGAAATGGTCACGGACCACTCCAAGAACGACACCGAGTTGAAGAGTGTCGCTGCCTCCAACGGCATGCAGATCCCGGAGACCCTCGACAAAGAGCACGCAGCGGAGAAGTCAAGACTCGAGAGCGCGAGCGGCAGTGCGTTCGACCAAGAATACGTGCAGGCGCAGGTGCGCGATCATGAGAAGACTGTGCAACTCCTGCAGCACGAAATCGGCCATGGGCAAGATCCGGCGGTGAAAGACTTCGCCAGGAAGACGCTGACTGTGGTGCAGCATCATCTTGCGATGGCCAAGGAGCTGCAGTCGAATATGAATGGCGGCGGGACTACCCGGGGAGGCACCCGGTAAACGGCAGCCAGCCTGCGCGCGGGGCACCTGTTCGAAGCACGATCCGTCCGGCGCCGGGGCTACTTCTTACGAGGGACCTTGGCGCCGGAGCGACGTGCCTCGGACAGCCCGATGGCGATCGCCTGTTTGCGGCTGCGAACGCGTCTGCCGCTGCGGCCGCTCCTGAGTTTGCCGCGCTTCATTTCGTGCATCGCGCGGCCGACCTTCTTGCCACTCGATCGACTGTATCTGCGAGCCATGAGTACTCCTCAGCGGCGCCGCGCCAGAAGCAGCGCGCCGAGCGCAACCCCGACCAGCGCCGCGATTCCCGCAACCTGCCAGGGCTGCTCACGCACATAGGCGGCCCCGGCGGCTACCGCCTGGCGGGCGCGCTGTCGCGGCCACTCCGTACGACTCTCGATCGCCTCTCTTGCCGAGGTGATTGCGATCTGGACCTTGCTGCGCAAGCGATCGAGCTCGGGATCTGCCGCATCGCCCACGCGGCGGATGAGCTCTTCGACATCTTCCATCAATTGCCGCAGCTCTTCCTTGATGGCGTGGCGCGATCGGGCAACCCGGGCGTAATCGCGGTCGAGGTCGTTTTGTGCGCTCTTCATGAAAGATCTCCTTAATGGCGAATGTCTCGACCTGCTTCCGAGCCACGATACGGGGCAGCCGCGTTTTGATCTGTCCCCTTGATATGGCCTCCTCATGTAAGCCGCTGCCGACAACGGCCTCCGCCGGCGACACGAGCTGTGGGGAAGACCTCACAGCATCCTGTGGCGCCCGCTCGTTGCCGATCGCCTCGCTGATCCCGAGACTTGGCTTTTGGCAGATAGCGAGGAGGATCCATGCGAGGTATGAGAACCACAGCTGTTACCCTGGCATCGGTGGCGATGCTTGCACTTTTTGGCTGCGCCACCGGACGCAGCGCCCTCACCAGTTCGGCGGCAAGCCTGGATCGGAACGCCGACTCGCTGGCGAGAAGGGTGAGCGATGAGCCGGCCAGCGAGACGTCGGCCCGCTATAACAGTGACGTGCGGGCGCTGGCCGAGGACGCGCATGAGTTTCGACGCACGAGCGAGGAGCGTGCTTCGGACGCTGACATCCGCGCCGCTTTCGACCGTGTGTCGCGTGACTATCACGCGGTGCGCGATGACATAGACCGGTCGGACTCGCGCCTTGCACGCGAGGATCTGCAGCCCGTGACGCAGTCCTATCTGGATGTCGAGCGCGATATGAGCCGTTACACCGGCCAGCCCTATTCGGATCGGGCGTACCCCGACCGGCCGCCCGGCTAATACCGGCTGATAGAAGAGGTGCTCGCTGTGCGGCCGCTTTCGGGCGGCCGCACAGCGGGGTTCGACAAAGACCGCGCCCTCAAGCCTCCAGCGTCGGGCTGCCCTGGTGGGCGACCAGCAGGTCGTGCATGTCGTTGGCGTGCTCTTCTTCCACGCGAAGTATCTGCTCGAGCATTACCCGCGTCGCCGGATCGTCATTGCCGAAATAGCGGATGAGCTCGCGGTAGTGATCGACCGCGATGCGCTCGGCGATGAGGTTCTCCCTGATCATGTCGACCAGATCCGTGCCCTCTGCGTACTGTGAGGCGGAGCGGCTCAGCAGGCCCTCGGGGTTGAAGTTCGGCTTTCCTCCGAGCTGATTGATGCGCTCGGCAACGGCGGCCATGTGCTCCTGCTCCTCCTTGGCATGCTGGCCGAACTCCTCCTTGACGCTTTCACTCGAGATTCCGGTCGCCGATACGTAGTGCATCGTATAGCGCAGCACGCAGACGATCTCGGTCGCGAGAACCGACTGCAGGATCTCGATGGTCTTGCCGACGTCAGTCGAATAGGTGGCAGTGACCGCACCGCAGTCGAGGTGCTGGCGCGCACGCTGGCGCAGGGTCTTGACGTCCGTGAGAAATGCATTGTTCGCATCGTTCATGGCGGGCTACTCCGTTAGGTACCATGCGGTCGAGCTCGGCCTAGGCTGTGCGCGCTGCAGGCAACTCGTGACCCGCATCGAGTATGGAGCGCGGCGGTGGAGATGTCGATGAGCGCGCGCGGCGGCTGCTAAATGCTGCGCCAAGATCAGACGGCGCTGACAGGATCGAGGATCGGGCATTCGTAAGATCCGCAGCCTGAAGCGGGCAAAATTCGGCGAGGGAATCAGCGCTCATGAACGTCAGAGGCGGGCACGGCAATCTCATGCGACTGGTCGGGGGTCTTGAAGTAGACGCGGAGGAGCTCGCAGAGCGACTCGAGTTCGGCGATAACGAAAGCATCCTCGCCTGGTTCCGACAGCGATATCCCGTCCCGATAAACCGACTGCTCACACAGCGGCGCTGGGGAGAGTTTCTCGCGATCATCCGCGAGCTCTACGAGGACGACCGCGACGGCTGATCGCCGCTCCCGCGCGGATCGCGCGTCAGCAATGCGCTTGGTGGAGAATGACGGCGCGCCTTGCGGGCGTCGGAATCAACGCTTCGTCAGGATCTTCTTCTGCGACGCGGCTTGGCTCGTCTGGCCGCCCTGCCGACGAGCTCGTGGTAGCTCACGAGGAAATCCTCGAGCTCCAGCTCCGAACCGATCCCCGGCGCATAACGACGCTCGGTGTGCGCGTGACGGGGTTCTTTTTGCTGCCGGCACGCTCCCTGCGGTGAGTCGATGCAATCGGACGGGTGCACCATGCCGCCTCCCTCGATCGGCGATAGTGCGGCAGACTAGGTCATCGGCTATTTGCTGCCTGTCAGTGCGCACTGTAGGAGCTGTAGGAAGGAGCCGATTGAATGCGCGCACGAAACTGCGTTACGCAAGCATGCATGGCTACGCGCGCACTCGAGACCTATCGGGCAAAGAGAGACTTCAGCAAGACCCGCGAGCCGAGCGGTCGACGCAAGGTCGCGTCCACCGATCGTTTGCGCTTCGTGATACAGAAGCACGACGCGCGCCGGCTACATTACGACCTGCGCCTGGAGCTGGATGGTGTCTTCAGGTCGTGGGCCGTCACGCGGGGTCCGTCACTCGATCCACATGACAAGCGCCTGGCGGTCGAGATGGAGGATCATCCCCTCGACTACGGGGATTTCGAAGGCACGATCCCGAAAGGCCAGTATGGCGGCGGGACGGTGCAGTTGTGGGACCGCGGGTACTGGCAGCCGGAAGGCTCGAAGTCTCCGCAGGACATGCTCAGCGGTGGCAACCTCAGGTTCAAGCTCGACGGCAAACGCCTAAAAGGCAGCTGGGTGTTGGTCCGCATGCGCAACGACCGTGCGGGCGGGCGCCGCAGCAACTGGCTGCTGATCAAGCATCACGACAACTTCGAGCGTGCGGGTAACGGCAACGGGAGCGGTGCGGTCGAGGATCGCTCGGTTGCCTCTGGGCGCACGATGGCTGACATTGCCTCGGGCAGGGGTCGAAAGCCAAAGCCATTCATTCGTGCGCGGACCGGCGGGACACGCAAGGCTGCGTCGCGGAACACGACCGCATCGCGTGCTTCTCCCGTCGTGATGGGTCTTGCGATCTCCAATCCGGAAAAGGCGCTGTGGCCCGAGGCTCGCTCGATGCAGGCCGTCTCGAAGCTGGATCTGGCGCGATACTACGAGACGGTGGGCGAGTGGATGATGGAGCACATCCGCGGGCGTCCATGCTCCATCGTCCGCGCGCCGGACGGAATCAACGGCGAGCGCTTCTTCCAGCGACACGCGAGTCCCGGAACTTCTGATCTGCTCAAGCGCGTCAAAGTCTCCGGGGATCGAAGACCCTATCTGCAGGTCGACCGCATCGAGGCCCTGGCCGCGCTTGCGCAGGTCGCGGCACTCGAGCTCCACCCCTGGAATTGCGCCCCGCGCCATCCGGAGATCCCGGGGCGATTCGTGTTCGACCTCGATCCGGCGCCCGATGTGCCGTTCGATCGGGTCATCGAAGCCGCATGCGAGCTACGCGGCCGGCTCGAGAAGCTCGGGCTGGTGGCGTTTTGCAAGACGACGGGTGGGAAAGGCTTGCACGTCGTCACTCCTTTTACCCTCGGCAGAGCCGATACGGTTCGCTGGCCCGAGGCGAAGGCGCTGGCACGTGAAATCTGTACGCGCATGGCGGCCGACAGCCCGCAAAAGTACCTCATCACCATGGCGAAGAAGGACCGCACCGGTCGTATCTTCCTCGACTACCTGCGCAATGACCGCATGTCGACCGCGGTGGCGCCCCTCTCGCCGCGCGCCCGCCCAGGCGCACCGGTCTCGATGCCACTCAGCTGGCCGCAGGTCCGCAAAGGCCTCGATCCCCTGCGCTATACGCTGCGCAGTGCGCCGGCGTTGCTCGCCCGATCGAGCGCCTGGAAGGATTATTGCGAGTGCGAGAGGCCACTGAGCAAGGCACTGAGGCGTCTTGCCGCGGCCATGACGGCGGCCTAGCGACCGAAGTAGCGTCTGCTGCTGACTGCAGGTCGCCGAGGGTCTGCGCTTGCTCAGCATAGGGGTCTGCCTTTCAGGCGCTCGCCAGGACCTGGATGGTGCTGCCAGCACGGGCCGTCGGCAGGGCCACGATACGGCTGCCGACCCTGCGAAACCGCAGCTCGATGCGCTCCTCGCCCAAACGCAGGTCCGAGATCGTCAGCGACTCGATGCCGATGGGTAAGGCAGATCGCGCCAGATGCACCTGCTTGTTGCGACAATCAATCCGCAGTCCAAGCGCGGCCTGCAGCAGCATGAAGAGTGCGCCGGACGCCCAGGCCTGGGGTTGGCACGCGACCGGGTAGGGGGTCGGACCTTGCCCGGGCGTGCGGGAGAATCCGCAGTAGAGCTCCGGCAAGCGCATCGAGAAATGGTTGGCTGCTTCGAAGACGTCGTTGAGAAGCGGGATGATGCGGCCCGGGCCAAAGTACCGGGCTATGCCTGCGATGCAGAGCGCCGCATCGTGCGGCCAGACCGAGCCATTGTGATAGGACATCGGGTTGAAGCGCGCTTCGCCTTCGGCCAGCGTCCTGATGCCCCAACCCGTGCAAAACTGAGCCGACAGAAGCTGCTTCGATACCTGTGCCGCACGCTGCGCGCTCGGCAAGCCGAAAAAAAGCAGATGGCCGGCATTCGACGCCCGCACACGGCATGGATGCTTATCATCCCCGTCCATGGCGATGGCGTAGAAGTCGAGATCGGGGATCCAGAAGCATCGCTCGATCTCCACGGCCAGCCGTTCAGCGCGTGCCCGCCATCCCGCCGCCTGCTCATGCAGCCCGCGCTCTTCAGCCAGTCGCGCGATGGCCCGCAATGCGGCACAGGCATAGGCCTGGACCTCGACCACGGCAATCGGTCCACTCGGCAGGCGACCGTCGGCATGAAATATGGAGTCCTGACTGTCCTTCCATCCCTGATTCACCAGGCCGGAATCGGCGGCCCGGGCGTAGTCCAGAAAGCCGCTGGCGCTGCGTTCCAGGCGCTGTTCGATCCAGGAGACCGCCGCGACGAGGTTGTCCCAGATCTCATCGATCAGAGAGGTGTCGGCGGTACGCTCTTCGTAGGCGCCGGCGAGTACCACGAACAGAGGCGTCGTGTCGACCCCGCCGTAGTATTGGCGGAACGGGACTTCATGCAGGACCGCCATCTCTCCCCTGCGCATCTCGTGCAGGATCTTGCCGGGCTCCGCATCCCGGAAAGCCGATTCCTCGTGAGCCTGGGTCAAAGCCAGGAAGCGCAGTACACCGGCCGCCAGGTCCGGATTGATCCACAAGGTCTGGAGCGAAGTGATGATCGCATCCCGGCCGAACTGCGTGGCAAACCAGGGGATGCCCGCGTACGGATAGGGTCCTGTCGGCAAGGTAGTGGTGAGAAGCGCAAGGTCCGCTCGCGCCTGGTGAAGCCACTCGTTGAAGAGGCGCCCCGAGCTGGCGATCGAGGCACCCTGCCGGATACGGTGGCCCATGCTGCGAGTCAGGTTGCGTTGCCCATCGGCGAAGCGCCCCGGCGACGGCCTGGCATCGGAGGTGGGACCGATTTCGACGTACAACTCGACCACGGCCTCGCGCGGAATGTCGAGAGAGAAGCGGGCTTCGCTGCAGTCGATCGATACAGGGGTTTCGGAGAAGTGAATCTCGGTCGTGCGCAGGCGCTCGTCGAGGCCCATGTAGGCAAGGCGCACAAAGTCAGGACCTACTTCAGGCTCGCGGAGCGTACCCCGCCGCGCCCGCTGGCGACCCTGTACCTCGAAGACATCGACAAAGTCGGCACTGAAATTGAAGGTGAGTGGCACGATCGCATGCTGGCCACTGTAATTCGTGAAGCGCAGCCGCTCGTTGATACGACCATCGCACAGGAAGCGTGCCCGCTCGATGTGGATGACACCCTTCGGAATCGCGACCTCACCGAGTGCCGGCAGGAGCTGGTTCGTGAGGTGAGCGGTGAAGACGGTGTTGTCCTGCGCGATGGCGGCGCCGAGGAGCGAGGGCCGTTTGCCGGCGATCTGCATCTCAAAGCGCGACAGGATGCGGGTGTCGCTTGCGAACAGCCCATCGTCTCCCGGTTGAACGTCTCCGAGCGCATCGGCCAGCAGAAACGTGTCGCCGTCCTTGAGGGTGAAGCGTGGCAGCAGGCCGCGGCGCTCGCCGGCAGGCGCGCTCTCATCCGGAGAGACTCTATCGGCCATACTCACGCTGGTCGGGCTGCCGGCGCACGAGCAGGTGCCGATAGACATCCAGGTAGGACTTCGCCATTACGGTCGCCGTGAAGGAGCGCTCGAAGGCGCGCCGCACCGCAAGACGACTGAGAGTGGAAATGCGGGCGATCGCCTCCTGTGCCTCGCTTTCCGAGTCCACGATGAATCCGCTGACACCCGATTCAATGATCTCGGGGACCGCGCCACGGTTCCAGGCGATCGTGGGCGTGCCACAGGCCATGGCCTCGATCATCACCAGGCCAAAAGGCTCGGGCCAATCGATGGGGAAGAGCAGGGCGCTGGCATCGCCCAGAAACTCCGCTTTGCGGCGATCATCTATTTCTCCAACGTACTCGATCTGCGGGTCCTGCAGCAGCGGTTTCACGACCGTCTCGAAGTAATACGCATCGCCCTTGTCTATTTTGGCGGCGATCTTCAGGGGCAGGCCCGCGCGGCGTGCCAGGCGAATGGCGAGATCGGGCCGCTTCTCGGGCGAGATGCGGCCGAGGAACGCGAGATATCCTCCCTGTGGTTGCTGTTGAAAAGGGAATTGTCGCTCCGCTATTCCGTGGGGCACGGTGGCCAGCCAGTTGGCATGCCCGAGCGGCAGGCGCTGCGCATCGGAGATCGAGACGAGCCCGAACTGCTCCCACCGGGCGTAGAGCTGAGGATAGTCCTTCAGGTCGAGTCGCCCATGCAGCGTCGTGACGCACTTGTGGGCCTGCGCCTCGAAGGCGGGGAACTGCAGCATCTCGGTGTGAAAGTGCAGGATGTCGAATTGTTTGTGGCGACGGTGCACTTCGGACAGCAGGCTGAGATGCGCTGCAAGTTCGGACTTGAGGGGCGTCGCGTCGAGTCGCAGCGCCTGATCGCGCACCGGCACGAGCCGGGCTCGGGTGCTCGACTCGGATGACGCGAACAGCGTGACCTCGTGGCCGAGCTCGACCAGGGCATTGCACAGATTCGCTACGACGCGCTCCGTGCCCCCATAGAGCTTCGGCGGCACCGCTTCGCAGAGCGGTGCAACCTGGGCGATCTTCATTCACTAACAATCGCTGCTTGCCGCCGCTCAGGCTAGTGCTGCGACCGGACCTCGCGCTGTGGGATCAGTCTGGCGCCGGTACCTGAGCCGTGACAATGGCGAGCGTAGGCTTCAGCCTACCGCTGCACAGCCCGATCCCCGACCGCATTGCGTTGGCCGAGCGGGCCAAATGAGCCTCACGTGGTGCCGCCCGATTGGCCGGAGGCTCAAATGCTCTACTACGCAGCTCTATTCCTCATCATCGCGATCATCGCGGGCGTGCTGGGGTTCGTGGTTCTTGCGACCGCGGCGGCCGCCATCGCCAAAGTTCTGTTCATTCTCTTCCTCATCGGCGCAATAGCCATGTTCGTACTAGGGCGCCGAAGCGTCGGGTGACGCGGCAAGCTCCCGGGCAGCACGCGACGGCGAGAGCACCGCGCCGCCGGCGGCGACGGGAGATCCGACTTTGGGGCCTGCTCGGGGCGGGCCTCATCGCCGGAGCCTCCGACGACGATCCGAGCGGAATCGGCACCTATTCGCAGGCGGGCGCTACCTTCGGATACGCGCTCGGGTGGACGCTGCTCTTCTCTTATCCCCTGATGGTGGCGATCCAGGGCATCTGCGCCCGTATTGGCCGTACATCGGGGCGCGGCATTGCCGGCAACCTGCGCGAGCATTACCCCAACTGGGTGCTGCAGACGACCGTCGCACTGCTCTTCATCGCCAACACTCTCAACATTGGCGCCGACCTCGGTGCGATGGCCGCGGCGACTCGCCTGCTGCTTCCGCAGACCCCGGGTTGGATGTGGATCACGCTCTTCGGAGTAGTGTGTACGGTGCCTCAGATCATTCTCAATCATCGCCGTTATGTGGGCGTGCTGAAGTGGTTGACGCTGGCGCTGTTCTCATACTTCGCCTCGCTCCTGGCAATCCACGTGCCCTGGGCTTCAGTGGTGGAGGGCGTTCTCATCCCGCATGCGGTGTTACGCCCCTCGTTCTGGCTGATGGTCGTCGCCATTCTCGGGACCACGATCAGCCCATACCTTTTCTTCTGGCAGGCGGGTCAGGAGGTCGAAGACACCAAAGCCGACGCCGCTCGCGTTGCACTGCGCCGCAGACCCGAGCAGGGCCGCTCGGCGTTACGGCGCATTCGAATCGACACGCTGATCGGGATGGGGATTTCCAATCTGGTCGCACTGGCCATCCTCGT
>Ga0070735_10003724_pt1 | contig 13225 bp, 13 predicted proteins | sample Coa_R1_FD_66443 | JGI IMG/M metagenome (GOLD analysis project Ga0070735, IMG submission 66443) | Surface soil microbial communities from Centralia Pennsylvania, which are recovering from an underground coalmine fire - Coalmine... | ecosystem: Environmental > Terrestrial > Soil > Unclassified ...
ATCCGGCGGATCAAGTTCGGTACGCTGGTGACGTTCGGCCCGGGCGGTCTGGTCGCGAGCCATGTGCCAATGCTGATCGATCCCGAACCCGCACCTTTCGGCACGCTCAGCGGCCACGTCGCGCGTGCCAACCCGCATTGGCGCGAGGCGTCGTCCGATACGCCGGCGCTGGCAATCTTTCTCGGACCCAATACCTACATTTCGCCGTCCGCGTACGCGACCAAGCGCAAGACCGGCAAGGTGGTGCCGACGTGGAATTACGTCGCCGTCCACGCCTATGGACCGGTGCAATTCTATGACGATGCCGATCGCCTGCTGCAATTGGTGACCCGCCTCACGGATACGCACGAGGCGGGCCGGCCCAATCGCTGGCACGTCAGCGACGCGCCGGCGGATTACACGCGCAGCATGCTAAAGGCGATCGTCGGCTTCGAGCTGTCCATCGCGCGGCTCGAAGGCAAATGGAAGATGAGCCAGAACCGGCCCGCCGAGGATATACCCGGCATCGTCGATGCGCTGTCGCGCGAAAGCGATACAGCGGCCGAAGTTGCACGCATCGTCGCCGAGCGGAACAAGGACCGGCGGTAGCGCGGATTACCGTTCGAGCTCGGCGTGATAAAGCGCCAGCGTTTCGGCATCGAAACAGCAGAACACCACGCGCTCGACCGCGGGCGAACGGGCAGTGAAGGCGCGGGTTTCGGTCACGGCGATCCGGCAAGCGCGATCGCGTGGAAAGCGATAGATACCGGTCGAGATCGCCGGGAACGCGATCGAGCGGATATCGTGCCGCGCTGCAAGCGCGAAACAGGCGCGATAACAGCCGGCCAACAGCGCATCTTCACCGTGTTTCCCGCCACGCCACACCGGCCCGACGGCGTGCACAACATGGCGCGCTTTCAGCCGATGGCCGCCGGTGATGCGCGCTTCGCCGGTGGGACAACCACCAAGCTTGCGACATTCCTCGAGCAGGCCGGGACCGGCGGCGCGGTGAATGGCGCCGTCGACGCCGCCGCCGCCGAGCAGGCTCTCATTCGCTGCATTGACGATGGCGTCGAGCGCCATTGCGGTGATGTCGCCTTGAATGGCTTCGATCGTCGCCATGGCGCTCAGTTTAGGCGCAGGATTTTGCCCGGATTCATAATGTTGTCCGGGTCGAGCGCGCGCTTCACCGCGCGCATTGCCGCCACCGCCTCGCCGTGCTCGGCGATCAGGAATTCGGTCTTGCCTTGGCCGATGCCATGTTCGCCGGTGCAGGTGCCATCCATCGCCAACGCCCGGGTCACCATGCGTTCGTTGACGCGCTTGGCCGCATCAAATTCGGCCGGCTGGTTGGGGTCAAGCACGAATCCCAAATGAAAGTTGCCGTCGCCGACATGGCCAACGATCGGCGCGAGCAGCCCAGATGCCTCCAGGTCGGCGGTAGTTTCGGCGATGCATTGCGGCAAGCGTGAGATCGGCACGCACACATCGGTCGACCAGACAACGGCGCCGGGCCGCAGCGCGAGCATGGCGAAATAAGCATCGTGCCGCGCCTGCCACAGCTTGCTGCGCGCTTCAGTCGATTCCGCCCAGCGGAATTCGCCACCGCCATTCTCCTTCGCGGCAGCCGCGACAGCCTCGACCTGCTCGGCGACGCTGGCGGCGCTGCCGTGGAATTCGAAGAACAGCGTCGGCGCGACTGCATAGTCGAGCTTGGCGTAGCGATTGACCGCGTTCATGCCGACCTTGTCGAGCAGTTCGATACGCGCTACCGGCACGCCGGCCTGGATGGTGGCGACGACGGTCGCCACCGCGGCGTCAATCGACGAAAACGCGCAGACCGCGGCACGGATCGCTTCGGGAATCGGATAGAGCCGGAGACCAATCTCGGCGATAACACCCAACGTGCCTTCGGAGCCCACGAATAGGCGGGTCAGGTCGTAGCCAGCGGCGGATTTGCGCGCGCGATGCGCCGTGCGAATGATCCGGCCATCGGCGAGCACGACAGTCAGCGACAGCACGTTCTCGCGCATCGTCCCGTAGCGCACGGCGTTGGTACCGGAAGCGCGCGTCGCCGCCATGCCGCCGAGCGAAGCGTCGGCGCCGGGATCGACCGGAAAGAACAGACCGGTATCGCGCAGATGCTGATTGAGCTGCTTGCGGGTGACGCCGGCTTCGACGGTGCAATCGAGATCGTCCGCCGAGACCCGCAGTATCCGCGTCATTTGCGACAGGTCGATGCAGACGCCACCGTGAACCGCGGCGGTGCCGCCTTCGAGACCGGTGCCGGTGCCGAACGGCACGACCGGCGCCTTGGCCACGGCACAAAGCCGGACGACGTCTGCTACCTCATCGGTCGTGCGCACATAGACCACCGCTTCGGGCGGCGCGAGGCGGTGATGCGACGCGTCCTTGCCATGATGCTCGCGCACGGCCGCCGCCGTGGAAAAGCGCTCACCGAAGCGCGCGCGCAGATCGTCGCGCAGCTTGGTGGTCAGCGGGCGGGCCAATGCGGCCGAGGTCATTGGCCGATGCTACCCCTCGACCTCGGCATCGGCTAGGCTTGGCGCATGAGCGCCGATCCGAATTGCGTTTTTTGCAAGATCGTGGCGGGACAGATCCCGAGCATCAAGCTGACCGAGGATGCCACGACGCTCGCCTTCATGGACATCAACCCGGCTAACGAAGGCCATTGTTTGGTGATTGCCAAGCCGCACCATCCGACGCTTTACGACATGCCGCCGGAGCTGCTGGCGGCGGTATCGGCAACGGCCCTGAAAGTCGCTAAGGCGGTGAACGCCGCACTCAAACCCGACGGACTCAATCTAGTGCAGTCGAACGGTCTGGGCGCTGCACAATCGGTCCCGCATTTTCATGTGCACGTTCTACCGCGCCGCCTGGGCGACAAGTTGCCCCTTAACTGGCAGCTGAAACCCGGCGACCGCGCAACGATCGCCGCAATCGCCGAACGCATTAAAGCGAAACTTTGAGCCTCGGCGGCTAGCCCGCCGCACGTTTCTTGCCGCCGTCGTTCGTCATGCCGAGCGCGGCCATGTAGGTTTCGAGCAGCGCTTCCTGTTCATCGCGCTCGCTCTGGTCGAGTTTCCGGATGCGCACGATCTGGCGCATAACTTTGACGTCGAAGCCGGCGCCTTTGGCCTCGGAATAGACTTCGCGGATATCCTCGCCGAGCGCGCGCCGCTCGTCCTCGAGCCGCTCGATCCGCTCGATGAAGGAACGCAGCCGATCGCCCGCGATGCCGCCGACATTCGCCATGTAAAATCCCCCGATGCCGAAATTTCAGTGTTTGTGCGCCGTCGCCATCTTGGCCTTTTGGTCCGACGACGCTTCCTTCTGATACTTCGCCTTCCACTCGTCGTACGGCATGCCGTAGACGATCTGGCGTGCGTCGGAATCGGGAATCGTCATGCCCTTCTCCGCAGCGGCCTCACGATACCAGCGCGACAGGCAGTTGCGGCAGAAGCCAGCCAAGTTCATCAAGTCGATATTCTGGACGTCGGTGCGCTCGCGCAGATGCGCGACCAGCCGTCGGAAGGCGGCGGCCTCGAGTTCGGTGCGGGTCTTGTCGTCCATGCCTCTCTCCGTTTTCGTATCTGTCTTATTGTGGGGTCGCCGCTTCATTTTTGCCAGAGGCGATAGAGCGCGCCATCGTCCAAGATCGGCCGCAACACGGTCGCGAGGCGTTCCGCCCACCGCATCGCGCCGGAATCATCGGCGATCTCGTCTTGACGAACCTCGATCGCGACATGCGGCAGACCGCGTTCGAGCGCGTGATGACGCACGGTGTAGCCGGCCGGCTGCCGAGCCGAATAGGGCTCATTGTCGCCCACCACCAGTGCCGCGTCGCCGCGCAATCCCGCCAGCAACGGCGAGGCGATGCGGCCGTCGCCGTCCCACAGGATGCCGACATGCCACGGCCGCACCTTGCCGCCGAGCGACGGCGTAAAACTGTGAATTGAAATCAGCGCGGGCACGACGCCGCGCCCCACGGCCGCTTCGATCAAGTCGGTCAATGCTGCATGGTAAGGTGTAAAGATCGCGGCACGGCGCGCCTGGCGGGCGGCGCCGCTCAACGTGTGGTTGCCGGGAATGACGATGTCGTCGCTGGTCGCGGGAATCGACGACGGATCGTCCGGATCACGGTTACAATCGATCACCAGCCGCGAATAGCCGGCGAGCACCGCTGCGGCGCCGAGCGCCGGCGCGAGCCGGCGCGTCACCGCTGCCGCACCGATATCCCAACCGATGTGCCGAGTCAGCACCTCGTCGTCCAGCCCCAGCCGCGCCAGGCTTTGCGGCACGCGGTTGCTGGCATGGTCGCAGGTCAAGATGATGCGCGCGCCATCGGCCGCATGGCGTTCGACCGGATCGGGGTCCTGGGCGGTAAGGAGGGTCCGGGTAACCATTGCAGCGTAGCGGCGCTTCATCGCACCCGCGGGGGGTTGAGGCTGACTCACATGCCATCCTATCTTGTCGCACGAAAGGTTGAAGATTTGCCCGCTCCGCGAAAGCCACGCGAATTCCTGCGTTCCCTGCTCGATGCCGCCCTCGCCGCCTCCAATCCGGCGCGCGTGTTGCCGCCGCATCTGCCGAGGCCGCCCAAAGGCCGCACGGTCGTCGTCGGCGCCGGCAAGGCGGCCGCGGCGATGGCCAAAGCAGTCGAGGATCATTGGCGCGGCGAGATCTCCGGCCTGGTCGTAACGCGCTATGGCTACGGCCTGCGCTGCAAACGGATCGAAGTGGTCGAAGCCAGCCATCCGGTGCCCGATGCCGCCGGCCAAGCGGCGGCGGCGCGTATCCTGAAAGCCGTTCAGGATTTGACGCCCGACGATCTCGTGCTCTGTCTAATTTCGGGCGGCGCGTCGGCGCTTCTAGCGCTGCCCGTGGCCGGCATCACGCTCGACGACAAGCGCGCGCTGACGCGTGAACTCCTGCGTTGCGGCGCGACGATCTCCGAGCTCAACTGCGTGCGCAAGCACCTGTCGGCGATCAAGGGCGGCCGATTGGCCGCCGCCGCCGCGCCGGCGCGGGTCATCACGTTGGCGATCTCGGATGTGCCGGGCGACGATCCGGCCGTGATCGGATCCGGACCGACGGTGGCCGACCCGTCGACCTTCGCCGATGCACGCGCCATCCTGGCGAAATACGGCATTACGCCGCCGGCGCCGATCGCGCGCCACCTCGCGGCCGCATCCGACGAGACGCCGAAGCCGGGCGACAAACGCCTGGCGGGAGCCGGTTACGTGATGATCGCGACACCCCAAGCGGCGTTGCAAGCAGCCGCCGATGCCGCCCGTAAGCGCGGCGTTACGCCGGTCATCCTTGGCGATGCGCTCGAAGGCGAAGCGCGCGACGCCGCCATCGTCCACGCCGGCATCGCCCGCGCCGTGGCGCAAGGTCATTTCCGCCTCGGCAAGAATGCGGCGCGGCCGCCGTTGGTGCTGCTGTCGGGCGGCGAAACCACGGTGACGGTCAAACATGACGGTCGCGGAGGCCGCAACAGCGTGTTCGTGCTGGCGCTGGCGCTGGCGCTCGAAGGCGCCGCGGGTATCTATGGCCTGGCTTGCGACACCGACGGCACCGACGGCACCGAGGACAATGCCGGCGCGATCATCACGCCCGATACGCTGGCGCGTGCCGCCAAACGCGGCGTCGACCTGAAGGGATTGTTGGCCGCCGACGATTCCTGGGCGGCCTTCGATGCGCTGGGCGACCTGATTGTCACCGGACCGACACAAACAAATGTCAACGACTTCCGTGCCATTCTAGTGCTAAAGGAAAGCTGAGATGCGACGCCGACGATCAACAAAAATAGTCGCTACGCTGGGACCCGCGACCACCACACCGGACAAGATCGCCGCGCTGTTTGAGGCCGGCGTCGACGTCTTTCGTCTGAATTTCAGCCACGGCGTTCAAGCCGACCACAAGGCGCGCCTCGATACCGTGCGCGCGCTGGAAAAAACCACCGGCCGGCCGATCGGTATCATGGCCGACCTCCAGGGTCCAAAGCTGCGCGTCGGCACGTTCGCAGGCGGCCGCGTGCGTCTGGCCGATGGCGCGGCATTCCGGCTCGATCTCGACAAGGCGCCGGGCGACGCGCAGCGCGCCAGCCTGCCGCATCCCGAAGTGTTCGCCGCGCTGACCCCGGAAACCGACCTGCTGCTCGACGACGGCAATATCCGGCTGCGAGTGGAGAAGTGCGACAAGGATTTCGCGCAGACGCGCGTGATCAACGGCGGCAATCTGTCGGACCGCAAGGGCGTCAACGTGCCGAACGCGGTGTTGCCGTTGTCGCCGCTGACCGCCAAGGACCGCGCCGACATGGCATTCGCGCTGGATATGGGCGCCGATTGGATCGCCCTGTCCTTCGTGCAGCGGCCCGAGGACGTGGCCGAGGCGCGCAAACTGATCGGCAATCGCGCCGGCGTGCTGGTGAAGCTCGAGAAGCCGGCAGCGATCACCAAGCTCACCGAAATCATCGAGCTAAGCGACGCCGTGATGGTGGCGCGCGGCGACCTTGGCGTCGAAATGCCGCCGGAGGACGTGCCGCCGCTCCAACGCCGGATCGTCAGCGCCTGTCGTGCGGCGGGCAAACCGGTCGTTGTCGCGACACAGATGCTGGAATCGATGATGCGGGTTCCGGTGCCGACGCGCGCCGAGGCGTCGGACGTCGCGACCGCGGTGTACGAAGGCGCCGACGCGGTGATGCTGTCGGCGGAAAGCGCGTCTGGCGAGTATCCCGTCGAAGCGGTCAAGATGATGGATCGCATCATCCGCCGGGTGCAGGCCGATCCGGCCTATTTCTCGTCGCTGCACGCGACCGCCGCAGGCAGCGATCACACGCCATCCGACGCGATCAGCGCTGCCGCCGGCATGGTGGCGCATACCATTGGCGCCGCCGCGATCATGTCCTATACGACGTCGGGCGCGACCGCCTTGCGCGCCGCGCGCGAACGCCCGGACGTGCCCGTGATCGCGCTGACTTCCAACCTGGCGACGGCACGCCGGCTGGCGATCACCTGGGGCCTGCACTGCGTCCACACGGCGGATGTCAGCAACTTCACCGACATGGTGCAGAAAGCGACCCATACGGCACGCGACGAGGGCTTTGCCGAGAAAGGCGAACGGGTCGTGATCACCGCCGGCGTGCCGTTCGGCACTCCGGGCGCGACCAACGTGCTACGGATCGCCTGGATCGACGCCTGATCAGGCGCGCAACAGCCCGCCGAACGGCTTGAGCGCGGCGGTATCGGGGAACACTTTTGTATCGAGCAGGTTGCGCGCAAGGCCGAAATGGTCGCGCAGCACGGCTTTCATCACCGCGCGCGCATCGGTGGTCATGCGCAGGTCGCGATTGTCCTGCAACTGCGCCAGTCCCGGCCAGTCGCCGGCGACGCGCCCGCCCTTCACCGCGCCGCCCATCACGAAAACCACCGACGCCGTGCCGTGATCGGTGCCGCTGTTGCCGTTGACCGCCACGGTGCGGCCGAATTCGGTGACCGCGACGACGACCGTCTGGCGCCACGCCGGACCCATCGCCTTCGCCAGCGCATCAAGTCCAGCGGCGAAGCCCTCCATGTTCTGGGCGAGGCGGCCGGTTTCCGCGCCCTGATTGACGTGCGTATCCCACCCGCCCATGTCGAGCGCCGCAATGCGCGGACCGCGCGGCGCAGCGACCAGCTTGCCCGCGGCTTCGGCCAGCGCGGCAAATGCCTTCGGACCGAAGCCCTTGCCGCCTTTGACCATCGTGTCGTCGCCGAGCACCGAACTCGAGAACGCCTGCGCCTTGATGCCTTCGGCGAGCGCCGGACCCAACAGCGGATCGCGTGCGTAGATCCGGCTGAGCGCGGCGATCAGATCGTCGTCGATGGCGCCGACACCTTGCGGCTCCCAGCTTGCCATCTGCGCCTTACCGCGCAGGATCAGCGGCACGGCGCCACCGACGGCCAAACCGAGCCGCGCCTTGTCGCTGCCCTGCAAGAGCACGATGGCGCGGTTGAGCCAGCCGTCGCTCTCGCCCTGTTTGATCGTCAGGCCGGTCTCCATCAAATCCTGGGCGTCGAAATGCGAACGCGTGTGATAGCCGTTGCCGGCCGCATGGACAAAGAGCAACTCGCCGCTGCGGTAGTAGGGCTCGATCGCGCCGAGCGCCGGATGCAGCGCATAGAAATGATCGAGCGCGATGGTGCCGCCGGATCCGCCGGGCGGCTTGAGTGCGATAGCGCCGCGTTTTTCCTGATAAAGCGGATCGCCGACCGGCGCGACGGCCGCCATGCCATCAAGGGCGCCGCGCAGCAGCACGACGACAAAACGGCGATCGCCCGGCACGGCGGCAAAAACCGCGCCCGGCAGGGATGCAAGCGTGAAGATTCCGGCGCCGCCGGCGACGAGGCCGAGAAACTGACGACGCGATGACGTGCAACAGGCCATGGACTTCATCGTCTCTGGAATTCTGGGGCCGCCAGCAGCAATGCGACGCCATTCCGGCGCGACGGCGCACGCCGGATCGCCTGCAGGGTATCGTCGGGCAGCGCTTCGCCGAGCGTCGCGCTCGCAAGCACGATCGGATCGGGCGGTTCGGGCAGGCGATTGGCGAAGGTTTCACACCATTCGGCACGATGCAGCACCGCCTCGGGTGAAACCCAGGACGCGGCATCGTCCGGCCAGCCCGCGGGCGACGGTGCGTAAAATGGAAGCTGGTTGAGGGTACGCAGGCTGCCGGCCAAGAACGGTGCCGGCGGCGTAAAGTTCGCCGCGCGGCAGGCGGCGGTCACCATGTCGTCGGGCCTCCGCACCTTGCCGAATGGCTTCGACCAGGCCGCTTCCAACGCGACCACCGCCTTGCTGACCGCCGCAAGATTGCCGCCGGTATCGCGGAAAACCTTCGCGATCTGATCGACTACCGCGCGCGGCGGCGCGTCGGCGATGAAATGCTGTGCCAGCTTGAAGGCAATGTGGTGCGCGGTTGCGGGATGGTTCGCCAAGTCGCGGAGGGCGGCGATGCCTTCCTGCTCGCCCGCTTCGGCGTAGATCCTGCCGAGCAGCTGTTTCGGACCCGGCTCGTGAATCTGCGGATAGAATTTGAAGGTGCCCGGCTCGGCATCGTTGAGCCGCGCGACCGACCAGCCGGTCAGGATGCGCGCGAGCGCGATGACATCCGCCTGCGTATAGCCACCGTCGACGCCAAGCGTATGCAGCTCGAGCATCTCGCGGCCGAAATTCTCGTTGATGCCCTTGTCGCGGCGTTGACCCACGATCGAATCGGGTCCGATCGACAGCGCGTTGTCGAGGTACAGGAGCATCGCCGGGTGCCGCTCGGCCGCCAGCAGCATGTCGACGAACCGACCGGTGACGTGCGGCCGAATCGCCTCGCGCTCGAAGGCAAAAGCGAATCCGCGCACGAACGGACGGAAACCGGAAACGGTGAAATGATTGCTCCAGAAATGCACTAGGCGCTCGATTACCGGCGTTGGGCTCGAGACGGCGGCGTTGGTGCGCGCCGTGAGTTCGGCGAAATAGACGTTGCGGACCTGGTCGTTGAAGGCCTTCCTGTCGGCCTGCTGCTTATCGCGCCGCATTTGCAGCAACGCCGCCACCATGCGCTGAGACGGCGGCAAGTCGGCTGGAAACGCGGGCCGGGCCGGCTGATCGATCTGTCGCGTGACCCAGCCCTGCGGATCGGCGGCAATCGCGCTCAGCTCGTCACCGCGCGCGGCGTAGCCAAAGCGCGTAGCGGCGACGACGGCCTCGAACGCGGCAGATGCAACCATGATGGGAATAATACGGCGCCGACGCCTGAAACATCCCTGTTTCCGTGGCCCGAACGGTGCGACCTGTGCTACATCCCGTCGCCGCTCGGCGGTTAACCATCCATGGACCTTTCGATCGTCATCCCCGTCCGCAACGAGGCGGCGAATATCGGGCCGCTAGTGCGGGAGATTCGCACCGCGCTCGAAGGCCGGCTCGACTACGAGGTGATCGTAGTCGACGACGGCAGTACCGACGACACGGTCGGAATTCTGCGCCGCGTCAAAGCCGAATTCGCGCGACTGCGCGTGCTGCGGCATGCCCAGCGCTCGGGCCAGAGCGCCGCCATCCGCTCCGGCGTCAAAGCGGCGCGAACGCGGTGGATCGCCACGCTCGACGGCGACGGCCAGAACGACCCGGCGGATATTCCGCGCCTGTGGGAATTGGTGCGGCCGACGCCGGACGCGCCGCTGATGATCGCCGGCATGCGTCAGAAGCGGCGCGACACGGCCGTGAAGCGGCTGGCATCGCGCGTCGCCAACCGCATCCGCGCGCGGTTGCTCGACGACGGCACGCCGGACACCGGCTGCGGCCTGAAGCTGTTCCCGCGCGCGCTGTATCTCGACCTGCCGTTCTTCGATCACAACCACCGCTTCCTGCCGGCATTGGCGCTGCGCCAGGGCGGCAAGGTGCAATCGATTGCGGTCAACCATCGGCGGCGCGGCGGCGGCGTATCGAATTACAAGGTGTTCGACCGGCTCTGGGTCGGCATCGCCGATCTGATCGGCGTGCTTTGGCTGAAGCGGCGCGCCGTCAATCCCGAAGTCCACGAAGAATGACACGCGCCGATCTCCCAAGCGCGGCGCCGCCGCTCCGACGCGTGCGGATGGTCGGCCGCGTCCTGTGGGTGTTGATGATCGTCGTCGGCTTAGTGGCGGCGTGGCACGAGCGGGCGGCGCTCGATCCGGTCGCGCTGCGCAATCAGCTTGCCGGATATCCGGCGACGCCGCTGGTGTTCGTGGCATTGCAGGTGGTCGCCAGCCTGCTGTTCATTCCGCGTACGCTGCTCGCGGTCGCCGCCGCGTTGCTGTTCGGCGCTTGGTGGGGAATTTTTTGGGCGGCGGTCGGTGCCACGCTCGGCTCTGTCGTCGGATTCCTGGTCGCGCGCTACGTCAACAGCGGCTGGCTCGATCTCGAAAACCTGCCACGCGTCGGTCCCCTGTTGCTCAAGGCCGAAAGCGGCGGCTGGCGCGCCGTCACCGCCCTCCGCCTGATCCCGGTGATTCCGCACAGCTTGTCGAACTATGCGCTCGGCCTGACACGCATCAGCCTCGGCCCTTATACGGTCGGTTCATTCCTCGGCCAGCTACCGATGACCATCGCCTATGTCGATTTGGCGGCGGCCGGCGGCCGGATCGCGGGCGGCCGAACCGACTGGGTCCTACCGGTTGCGATCGGTGCCGTGGCGCTTCTGGTTTCGGTGGCCGTGCCGCGGCTCTGGAAGCGCTAGACTATCGCCGGCGGCTTCGGCCCGCCGGTCGCCCAGTCGAGCAATTCGACGGTATGAACGACCGGCACGTCGGTGCCCGACGCGATCTGGGCGATGCAGCCGATATTGCCGGCGGCGACGATCTCGGGCCGGGTGCTTTCGAGATTGGCGACTTTGCGCTGGCGTAACTGCGCCGCGATGACCGGCTGCATCAGGTTGTAGGTGCCGGCCGAGCCGCAGCACAAATGCGCCTCCGGCGGATCGAAGACGGTGAAACCGAGCTTGGCCAACAGCGCCTTGGGCTGTGCGTCAATGTGCTGTCCGTGTTGCAGCGAGCACGCCGAGTGATAGACGACGCGGCGGCCGGTCGCGGCAGAATTCGGCGTCAGCGCCAGCATCGCAGCGATCTCGCTGACGTCCTTGGCGAGGGCGGCAATTCGGGCGGCCTTAGCGGCGTAAGCCCGATCGGCGCGCAGCATGAAACCGTAATCCTTGATCGTGGTGCCGCAACCTGACGCGTTGACCACGATCGCGTCGAGGCCCGCACCTTCAAGTTCGCTCGTCCAGGCATCGATATTGGCGCGTGCGGAATTTCCCGCGTCGCGGCCCATATGGTGCGTCAGCGAACCGCAACAGCCGGCACCGGTGGCGATCACGACCTCGCAGCCGTGACGCGTCAGCAGCCGCACGGTCGCATCGTTGATCGCCGGATCGAGCACTTGCTGCACGCATCCAGCCAGGAGTGCCACGCGCATGCGGCGCGGACCGGTCGCGGGAAAGACGCGCGCGCGCTCGGTCATGCCCGGCGCGGGCAGCCGCGTCGGCAGCAACTTGCCCATCGCGCCGAGACGGCCCGGTAACGCGCTCAGAACCGGTTTTGCGAGCCGCGCAAGGCGCATCGTCGAACGGAAGCGGCCGACATACGGCATGGTTGCGGCAAGGAAGTTCCGCAGGACGCGTTCGGCGACCGGCCGGCGATAGGTCTTCTCGACATGACGGCGCCCCTCGTCGATCAGGTGCATATAGTGGACGCCCGACGGGCAGGTCGTCATGCAAGCGAGACACGACAGGCAGCGATCGAGGTGAGTCGCGACCTGGCGTGTCGCCGGCCGCTGGTTCTCGAGCATGTCCTTGATGAGATAGATGCGGCCGCGCGGCCCATCGAGTTCATCGCCGAGCAGCACGTAGGTCGGACATGTCGCGTTGCAGAATCCACAATGAACGCACGTGCGGAGAATCCTGTTCGCCTCGGCAATATCGGGATCGGTCAGCTGTTTGGGCGAGAAATGCGTTTGCATCGGCCGGCCTAGAGCTCGGGATAAAGCCGGCCGCGATTCAAGACGCGCTTCGGATCGAAGCTGTCCTTGACCCGCGCGCTCAACGCCGCTACTGCCGGCGGCAGCGGTTCGAAGACCGGCACGGCGGCACGCAACGCTGCCGGCGCGCGGATCAACGTGGCGTGGCCTTGGCCGCCGAGCGCGGCCCGGATCGGCGCGGCGCCGCCATCTTCCGCGCCCCGCACCGCGAGCCAGACAAGCCCGCCGCCCCAGTCGAGGAAATAGTCGACATCGAGCACGGCACGGACGGTCGCGAGAAAAGCCGGCGCCGCGGTCGGCGTCAGCGACACGCGCCAGATCACCCGCTCACCTGCCGCCAGCGCCGTCGCGTCACGCACGCCTGTCCAGAGCGTCTCGGAGTCGGAATCGACGAGAATCTCGGCGGCGCCGAAAGGCTTGATCTCGTCACGCAAGGCTTGTGCGCGCGCCTCGACCGACGGCACCGGCCCTTCGACGCGCAACAGGGTCCGCGCGTGACCGTCAACGTTCGGCAGGTGCGCGGCGCCGGATAACTCGTGCGGCGAATTCAGGCCATGCGTCATCGCGGCCACCGCGCGCGCGTCGTCGAGGCCAGCCAGGATGACGGTGCGTGTCGCTTCCGGCGCCGGCAAGACTTTGACGCTGATCTCGGTCATCACTGCGAGCGTACCGT
>Ga0070735_10003725_pt1 | contig 13217 bp, 6 predicted proteins | sample Coa_R1_FD_66443 | JGI IMG/M metagenome (GOLD analysis project Ga0070735, IMG submission 66443) | Surface soil microbial communities from Centralia Pennsylvania, which are recovering from an underground coalmine fire - Coalmine... | ecosystem: Environmental > Terrestrial > Soil > Unclassified ...
AAACTCGCCACGCTGTTGCTCGCGTGCAGCCCTGTCAAGCGCGCGCAAAATCGATGCCGGATGCGTGGTCGCCATGACCTGCGGGGCAAGATCCGACGGCACCAGCTGACCGCGGTCGCGCGTGACGCGAAAATCCTTCCCCAGCAAAGCCTGCGCGGCACTCGCGCCGAGGCAGACTACCACCTGAGGCCTCACCACCTTCAACTCCGCATCGAGCCACGGACGGCAAGCTTCTATCTCCGATTGCCGAGGCTTCTTGTGAATCCGCCGCTTGCCACGTTGTGCGGCCTCCCACTTGAAATGCTTCACAACGTTGGTGACGTAGACCTCCGAGCGATCCACCCCCGCCTCGACCAGCGCCTCATCGAGAAATCGTCCCGCCGGACCAACAAACGGATGCCCCTGCCTGTCCTCCTGATCCCCAGGCTGCTCCCCGACAAACATCACGCGCGCCCGCGACGGCCCCTCACCAAACACCGTCTGCGTCGCGTTCCTCCAAAGATCACACGCCCTGCAATCATGTGCCGATCGCTGCAAACTGGAAATCGTGAGCGTTCGAGGAATCAGACTCGCTGCAGACCTCTCGCCATCCGGCTGGCTCTCAGCTGTCGTATGCGCAGTCTTCTTAGACAACGGACACTCCAATCCCTTTGTTGCGGGGCTGCGGTTTGGTTGCGTTGCGGAACAACTAGGGTTGGCAGGCCGGGCTAAGGCTGGAAATAAAGCTTGCCGAAACAATCGCGGTCTCCCAAGAACCGGGTGAGTAGAGGAAGAGAGACGTCCGACGCCTGAGGTCCGAAGCTCAGGTCTGAAAAAAATGGTGGGCGCTATAGGATTCGAACCTATGACTTCCACCGTGTGAAGATGGCACTCTACCGCTGAGTTAAGCGCCCTGCTCTGGGTTTTCGGAATCGGTGGACGCGGTGCGAGTTTTCAGAAAGTTAGCCCGGTGAAGGTGTCCACTCAGAGGCTACTCTATCGTTTTTTTAGGTTGGTGTCCACAGGTGGTGGACACCTTGCGCGATTAACTTTCCTTGTCTTTAGGCGGGTTCTTCTCGTGGTCGAGCCAGCAGCTGAGGTGGGCTTTGCGGTCTCCGTCGAGGCCCTTGCAGGGTAACTCTCCGCGATAAATCGGCTTGTGGCAATAGACACAAATGGCATAGATTTCCCGCTCTTCCCGCACTCGTTGTTCCGTCCTGACGTCCGTCCTGGTTGCTGCGTTTATACCACGCGGGCATGGGATACCGTTCGCTACATTTGCTACCCAGCCGGTTGTAATCTGGCGCTTTGAAATACAACGGGAAAGTCGACGTGGGTGGCTGCCTTTATAAAAGCGAAGGGCGTGAGTCCGGATCACGGTTTCCCTGCCTGCTTCGGAGGGCCTTCCTTGCTCTTCGAGGTCAGCCAGGCAGCGTAGCACTCCTCGTGGACTGGCAAGTAACGATCATCAGTCCTGCAGGTTTCGATTGGAACTGGCTTCTTGCATATCCAGCAAATGAGGGGAGTGACCGTCATAAATCACCCTGGACGATTGCATTTCCACGCTAAATATACCGCGGAATTGACGGCGGCGAACTCTAGTGATATCAACTGATATCAGGTAATAAGTTGATTAATATCTATGCCCGCATCAAAAAGAACCGCACTCTTGATTTGCTGCTCGGTCGAAGAAGCCGAACGCATTCGATCCGCCGCGAAAAAAGAAGGCCGCACTTTGAGTGGCTATGTACTCCATTGCTTGCACCGACGCCTGGAACTTGAGAGTGAAATGGAGATGAAACTCGCCAGATTCCGCCATCCCTACAAACAATAGCTTCCGATCTTCCTCTGTTCGTATTTCGTAAAAATTCAGGACGAGTAAACAATCTGCAAAGCAAGTTCTGTCAACCTGAACGCGGGGTGCGGCGAAAGGATTTTTCACGTCATGGATTCGAAGCAGCAGCGGCATCTGCCCGTTTGTTTCGTTGCACACGATCTCGTAAATAAACTTTCAGTCATCGTCGGCCACGTCGATCTGCTCCTTGAAGCGACAGAGAAGGATACGGACTATGCGAAGCGCCTTACCCTGATTCGCGAAATCGCCGAACAATCCGCCAATGAACTGAAACAGCACCAGCGCGAATTGGCCGCCCAGCTAAAGAAGTCCGAAAACCGCAAGGCCAGTTAGCTTACGAATAATCGCGCCGGCTGCCGCGATTCTTTCGTACTCCGAGGCGCAGGCTCTGCGGGTTACGCCGAAATGCGGCTCTCTGCTCGTCTTGCGATGACTTCCCGCGCCCTCGCTTCCTGTACGCCCATTCCGACGGACTGCTATAGTCATAATTATCTGCCGCATAAATGAGCGCGCTCTCTTCTCACGAGCGCATGGGAGCCCATCCATGAAATTTGCAAGACTTTTGGGAGTTGTCTCGTTTGCGGTCTGGTCGATCTGCGGCTGGTGCGCCACCGCGCCTACCGTCACCATTTCCGTCGATGCCACTTCAGCTCCCCGAAAAATTTTCCACGCCACCCTCAAAATTCCAGCCACGCCCGGGGACCTGACCCTCTACTACCCGAAATGGATTCCCGGTGAACACGCCCCCGACGGACCGGTCGTCAATCTTGCCGGTCTCTTCTTCCACGGCAACGGCCAGACCCTGAAGTGGCGCCGCGACACGCTCGATGGATTCACCATTCACGTCGACGTTCCAGCAGACGTAACCGAAGTGGATGCCGACCTCGACTTCCTTTCGCCCGCCACATACGAGCCTGGATTTTCCGCCGGCTCTTCCGCCACCGACAAACTCGCCATCATCAGTTGGAATCAGGTATTGCTCTATCCCAAAGGATGGAAGGCCGACGACATCAACTACACCGCCAGTCTCAAAATCCCCGATGGATGGAAATTCGGCACCGCGCTGCCGATCGCGAGCCAGAGCGGCAACGAGATTCGCTTCGCCACCGCGCCGCTCACCACGCTGGTTGACTCTCCGGTCATCACCGGACAATTCCTGAAAGTCGTCCCGCTCGCCTCCGATCCTCCCACTGAACTGGACGTCGCGGCCGACAGCGCCGCCGCGCTCGACCCGCCCAAAGAAGTCTGGGATCACTACAAGAATCTCGTCGAGCAGGCGCAGAGACTTTTCGGCGCGCATCACTATCGCGACTATCACTTCCTCTACACGCTCAGCGATCACGTCGCGCACTTCGGACTCGAGCATCACGAATCCGACGACAGCCGCGTCGATGAAAACAGTCTCGTCGACGACACGGCCCGCAAGGTCACCGCAGGCCTCTTGCCGCACGAATACGTACACTCGTGGAATGGAAAATACCGCCGTCCGTACGACCTGGCGACGCCCGATTACGAGCAGCCAATGCAAGACGATCTGCTGTGGGTCTACGAAGGTCTGACGAACTATCTCGGATTCGTCCTCACAGCCCGCAGTGGCCTGCTCACCGATGATCAGGATCGCGATGATCTCGCCCTCACCGCCTCCGACATGGCTCACACTCCGGGACGCGTCTGGCGCAACCTGCAGGACACCGCCGATGCCGCCCCCCAACTCTATTTCGCCCCGCGTGCATGGGAGTCCTGGCGCCGCGGCACCGACTTCTATCCCGAAGGGACGCTCGACTGGCTGTGGGTCGACGTCATCATCCGTCAGCAGAGCAAGGGCCAGAAATCCATCGACGATTTCTGCCATTTGTTTGAAGGTCCGCCAAGCACCGGTCCCGCGCTCAAAACGTACACGTTCGATGATGTCGTGAACGCTCTCAATCAGGTCGTCCCGTACGACTGGCGCGGATTCTGGACTGAGCGCCTCACCACCCACTCGCCGCACGCGCCTCTCGGAGGCATCGAAGGCAGCGGCTGGAAACTCGTCTACAACGACACGCCCTCTGAACTGGTGAGTGGTGTTGCCGGCATGTTCCACATCGTTCCCGCCGCAGCCGCGCTCGGCCTGGAACTCCGCGGAGATGGCGGCATCACCGACACGATTGAAAACGAAGTCGCCGCCAAAGCCGGCATCGGTCCGGGGATGAAGGTCGTCGCCGTCAACGGACGCCGCTTCACGCCCGAGGTTTTGAAAGATGCGATCGACGCTGCCAAGGGCACAACTGCAACCGTCGATCTGCTCATTGAAAACGACGACTACTTCAAAACCTACAAACTCGACTACCACGGCGGAGAAATGTATCCGCACCTGGTGCGCGACGAATCGAAGCCCGATCTTTTAACCGAGATCATGAAAGCAAAATAAGAATTGTCATCCCGACCACAGCATGCCATTCCGAATGGAATGGCATGCGAAGTGGAGGGACCTTATGTTTGTGCGTGGCATCAAAACGCCGTAGCAACGTGCGGCTGCGGTACAATCGCATCGCCCATGCGCCGCGCTCGCTTCGCCCCACTCGCTCTGCTTTTCCTCATTCAGGTCAACCCCGCCGCATCACAAGCGCAAACCGAAATCCTGGGCTTCACACCCGCCTCCGCGAAACACGAATCCCTCGTCGAATCCAGATTCAAAGCCATCCCCACTCCCACGGCAGAACGCCGCCAGCACCGCATCTTCACCGCGCAGCCTCACGTAGCCGGATCGAAACGCAACAACGAACTCGCGGAATACATCCGCAACCAATGGAGGATGCAAGGACTCGAAGATGTCGTCATCCGACGCTACGACGTCTACGGCACAAATCCTAAGAGCGCGTCGCTCGAGATGATCGCCCCCACGCACTACACGGCGCTACTGCGCGAACTCCCCATCGACGGAGACCCTGACACGAAAAATCACGCGATCAGCGGAGCGTGGCTCGGCATGTCCATCTCCGGAGAAGTCACCGCGCCTGTCGTCTACGCGCACAGCGGCAATCCCGAAGACTACGATCTGCTCCGCAAGAACGGCATCGACGTCAAAGGCAAGATCGTCCTCGTGCGCTATTCGAATCCCTACAGCTATCGCGGATTCAAAGCGCTCACTGCTCAGCGCGAAGGCGCCGCCGCCATCCTTATATACAGCGATCCCGCCGAAGACGGGTTCCGCAAAGGCAAAGTCGATCCCGACGGCCCATGGGGCCCCGAGTATCACATCCAGCGCGGATCGATCACTTACGACTTCATGGTCCCCGGCGATCCGCTCACGCCCGGATGGGCCTCAGTTCCCGGAGCGAAGCGCATCCCGATCTCGCAAGCGGTGTCCGCGCCAAAGATCATGGCGCTGCCGCTCTCCTGGCACGACGCCAGGCCGCTGCTCCAAAACATGGGCGGACCGAAGGCTCCCGCCGACTGGCAGGGCGGACTCGGCTTCGAATATCATCTCGGCGGCGAGCGCGCGAAAGTTCATCTCAAGATCGAGATGAATAACGGCACGCAGCCCTACTACGTCGTCGAAGGCCGCATCCGGGGCTCGCAGCTGCCCGACGAATGGATCGTCCTCGGTAATCACCGCGACGCCTGGGTTTTCGGCGGAGTCGATCCTTCCAGCGGCACCGCGTCGATGATGGAAATGACGCGCGCTCTCGGTGCCCTTGCGAGGCGCGGCATGCGTCCTCGCCGGACCATCGTCGTCTGCAGTTGGGACGGCGAAGAAGTCGGCCTCACCGGTTCCACTGAATGGGGCGAGCAATTCGCCGACGAGCTTCGCAAAAAAGCCGTCGCCTACATCAACGTCGACGAAGCGACATCAGGACCAAACTTCCACGGACAAGCCGTCGCCTCGCTCGCGCCCATGCTGGTCGAAACCACGCGCAGCCTCAAAGTTCCCTCAGGAAAGAGTCTCTACGAAGCCTGGAAAGAAACCGTCTCCCGCGAGAAAGCCGAAGGCGCGCAGTCCAGCCAGTTCAGCTCTTCCGGTGTCCTCGACGACTCGCTCGCTGACACGCGCATCGGCAGCGGCAGTGATCACACCGTCTTCCTCAACTTCATCGGCATGCCCGTTCTCGGGCTCGGCTTCGAGGGAGACTACGGCGTCTATCACTCCGCCTACGACGACTTTTTCTGGATAAATCACTTCGGCGACCCCGGCTACCACTATCACACGCTGATGTCGCAACTCTGGGGAGTGACTGCCCTCCGCCTCGCGAACGCAGATCTTTTCCCCTTCGACTTCGCAACCTACGCCGCCAATATCCGCCAGTTCGTAAACGCCCTCGCAAAGGCGAATGAGAATTCTGTCATCCTGAGCGGAGAAAGCTCGAAGGACAGCAATAACGCTGTCATCCTGAGCGGAGCGCGCTCGGATGAGCGCGCGCAGTCGAAGGACCCTGTGCCTTCGCTCGATCTGACACAAGTTATCGAAGCCATCGATAACTTCGAAGCCGCCGGCAAGAATCTCAACGCATCCCTAAGCGAGAAACTTGCGGCCGGCAAGATCGATCCCAAACTAGCCGACCAACTCAACCGCGGCATGATGCAGGTCGAACGTAACTGGCTCAACCCCGACGGGATCCCCGGACGCCCCTGGTTCAAGCACATCCTCTACGGCGCGCGCTACACGTATGCCCACCTCGAACTCCCCGGCCTCACCGAAGCCGTCGAAAAAAAGGACTGGGCCACAGCAAAGCAGCAAGCTGAGATTCTGCAAAGTGCGCTGGAAAAGAATACGAAACTACTTACCGATTTGGACTTGCTAGTTTCGAAATAAATGCGGCGCACTGCTGACTCTACTCGGGCAGTCCTATGCGTCGTTGAAACGCCACATATCGCGGATCCTGATGAAGATTCCTGAAGGAGAAATCATATTTCAGAAGCGTGATGTCCTGCCCATCTCTCTCGTCATATGCCTTGTCCAGCCATTCGAAAGCCTTGTCCGGATTGCCCGCTCGCGCATAGGCGGCCGAGACACCGCTGGCCAGGACCGATGTTGGATCCTGCTGGTATTGTTTCAGCGTCATGGCAAGAATCAGTTGCCAATACCCTTTTTCGCCCCCCTTCTTCAATGCCTCAATCTTGGCAGCCGCCTCCGAAGCAGCCCGCTCCGGACTTGATCCGCTAAGCACTTCCGCCCTTTCGTTTTCTTCCACAGCCTGCTCGTACTTGCCCATAGCGGTCAGCAAAGCCGCGAAATATTCGTGAGCAAGCGGGAATGTCGGATCGATTTCAATCGTATGCTGAAACTGTCGGTAGGACTTTTCATAATCGCCCACAAACATATAGCTCACTCCAAGGAAATTGTTGATCGGTAGAGACAAGGGATCGAGCATCACCGCCTTCTGGTTCTCAGCGATCGCCTCAGCCTCCCTTCCCATGGGCATCAGATAGCAGTTCGAATAGAAAAGGTGCGCATAGGCTGAATTGGGATTCAATTCGAGCGCCGTCTGAAACTCTTTCTCCGCTCCCGGAAAGTCAAACTCGTAATGCGATTTCTCCATCCCCAGTGCGGCATGTGCCTCCGCCAGCGAAGGGTCGAGCATTATCGCTCTCATCGCGGCCGTTCGCGACTGCGGCAGGCTCTCCTTGGGCGTGTAGAGCCCTAGAATGTTGCTGATGTTGTATGCGTCTGCCAGCCCCGCATACGCCAGCGCAAAGTTCGGGTCCTTCGCCGTCGCTTCCTCGAAATACCCGATACTTTGCTTGATGCCGGCAGGCGTCCTCTGATTCCAGTAATAGCGCCCTTTCAGATAAAGATCGTAAGCCTCGGGATCCACCGGCCTCGTCTTCGCAAGAAGGGTTCGCCGCTCAGGCGACAGGTTCGCTTGCACCTGCTCCGCAATTGCCTTCCCCAGTTCATTCTCAATATCCAATACATCGTGCAGTTCGCGATCGTAACTCTCGGCCCATAGGTGCGTCTGGTCGCTCACCCGGATCAGCTGCGCGCTGACTCGCGCCCTGCCCCCTTCCCGCCGCACACTCCCTTCCAGGATGTAGTCCACCCCCAGGTCGCGCCCAATCTGGCTCACAGTCTTGTTCGTGTGCTTGTAGGCCATCGCCGAGGTTCGCGCGATCACACCCATCCGCTCGGGACTCAACTCTCCCAGATCGGTGATCGTCTCTTCGGTCAACCCGTCGCTGAAGTACTCCTGTTTGGGATCGTTGCTAAGGTTCTGGAACGGCAGAACCGCGAGCATGATCCGCTTTGGCGGCGCAGAAGTCGCCGGGGCACGGCGGCGGATCAAATGAGACGCAGCCCACACCGTGCACACCAACACGGACGCCGCTACTCCCAGATAGAGAAAACGGAGGCGAGCCGTTGTCTGCGGTTGCTGCGCCGCCTTGGTGTCTTCGCCGCCTCCCTGAGTATCACGGGTGCCGCGTACGCCCTCTTCCCGACCAACCACTGGGGCCCGGTGAGTTGGTACAGCGGCTGCGTCCTGCCGCGGACTTTCACTGATCGGAGCAATGAAACGGTATCCCCGCCGAGGAAGCGTCTCGATGAATCTCGGGTTATCGGCCGAGTCGCCGAACGCCAGCCGCAGTTTCCGGATCGCCGTATTGATCCCCTCGTCAAAACCCACGTAGGTGTCCGCCGGCCAGACCCGCTCCTGCAGTTGCTCCCGTGTGACTATTTCGCCGGGACGTTCGAGCAACACACAGAGAACGCGGAAAGGCTGCTCTTGCAGTGGGATTCGAATGCCGTTCTTGCGCAGTTCGGCAATGCCAAGGTCAATATCGAAAAGTCCAGTGCGGACGCATCGGCCGGAATTTGCGGCCTCAGTCATAACCCCGTCCTTTGGGGGTTGCTATTTTAGCTCAGTATGCACAATCCATGAAAGCCTACAAGTTATTGCAACTGCGTCTCTTATCAAGTCAGCCAGAGTTTATCTACCTTCCATTGACCCGCTCGGCGATCGCGCTCACAGTGTCTGCGTTGCGAGGTCAGCCAGACTCGATGCTGCCATTCGACCATCGCCGCCCCCAGTCCAGCTGCCTGAATGCCTCCACCCGAAAGGTAGGAGCTCTCACCAATAAAACTGACTTACGAAAAGGAGAAGTCCATGAATAAAAGTCGAATTACCGCTCTGGCCGTCGCAGCGATCGTCAGCCTCTGCGCCCTCGGACCCGCTTCTGCCACCGCCTCCGCATGTACGAACAAATTGCTCTCGGGTTACTACGGCTTCACTATCCAGGGTACGAAACTCGGGGGACTCGGCTTTACCGGCCAGCAGGTTGGAGTCGCCATGGCCCAATTTGACGGCAATGGCAATTTCACTCAGATTGACACCGTCACCATTGCAGGGAATGTCGTCTCCGATTTCACGCACACCCCGGCGAATGGCACCTATACCGTGAACTCCGACTGCACCGGAACCTTCACCATCAATTTCACGGATGGCAGGCCAACAGTCGTGGCCAATTTTGTCCTGGTCGACAACGGGAACGAAATCGACACCGTCGTCACCAGCGCGGGCGGCGCCCAGGGAATTCTCGCGACTAGCAGCATCGGGAAGAAACGATACCCCTCACACTAGCACCGCGCGCCCACTGAGGCCCGCCCTTCTCGCCACTGTGAGAACCTGGGTGGGCCCTCAGTGCACGGCATACAAATTCCTGGTTTCCGGGTCTTCAGATCAATTGCCGTCAGCTTGCCTCCGAAGTTCCCCAGGTACAACATGCCATTCGCAAGCGCCATCGTCGCAAACACCGGAGTCCCCGTCGGCAGATCGAATATTGTCTTACCGGTCTTCGCATCGACAGCACGGCCGCAGACGATCTGGAGTCTGTGGATGCCTTTACATCGGCGTTCAAGGAACTGGAACCTATTCGGCAATTCGGGGCCACTGCTTTCGCTGGGTGAGTTTCTGGAAGTCCGGTTTTCGCATTCATTCTAGCTTCCAGCGAGCGACGGTACCGGCAGGCCCTGCTGCTCACTCAATTTCGCGACCTGGAGTAAGACCTTAAGATTCCTCGGCTGAATTTCGATCAGCAGTCTTAGTGTTGTCCGGACGTAGTAAGGCAGCTTACAACTCCGGCAGCGTCCGGGATTTTGTAGCAATTCAGTTGGGCAACGGTGCGCTTGATCTGGCGATTCAGAGACTGCTGGGCGGTGAGGAATTGCATGGTGTTCTCGTCGGTACGACGTAAACTCTCGGCGGCATCGCCCTCTTTGAAGATGTCGTACACGGAGTCGATGGCGGACGAAGCGGCCTGAACTGTTACCGCACCGCACTCTGATAATCCCAGGAATGCTCTTACTTTGTCATCATCCAGGCCCATCTTGAGAGTCGTCCCCAATCCTTCGAGCGAATTTCTCCAGCTACCATCGGCGTGCTCAATGATCTCCTGAGTGTCGCCAGTGGCATGAATCTCGGTTAGCAATTGGTCGTAGCTTTCGATCTGGCCGACGGACTGTTCCAGCCAAAGTTTTCTCTTGTCGAGAGCGTTCCATTTTTCGTTGAATTGCCCGAGATTCGCGGCGGGTTTAGCGGCTGATGCCTCTTGATAAGTATCCTGAATTTCTTCCTTCACCTGATCAAGATGCCGCTCAAAGAATCCTTTGACCCCTCCCTGCACCCCCGGAGCGCAGTGATCCCACCCGGTGAGGAATAAGTCAAATAGCATGTCTGTTCCGTTCTCTTTGGCCTCATCGACGGCCTCGTTTACATCTTCGACTGCGTCCTTGCGTGCCTCGCCTCGCTTTGCTTCATCCTCCATGAGTCTCCGCAATGCCCCTTGCATGCCTTCGAGTCGAGCGCGCAGTTGGAGCTGCGTAGGAAGCGGCGCAGAAACCGGTTGAGGTTTTGGCGTTGAAGCATGGAGTGCAGGAAGGACGGGGAAACCATTATTCTGCGGGGTTTTAAGGTAGGCCACAGTGCTCGAAGTTGTTCCGCGCAAGTCGACCGACGGGGCTGCTGACGAAACAGTTTGCGCCAGGGCCTGTGCGGCGCGGTCGCGAGTGGCCGACAGGTGAATTTCAGTGGAATCAAAGTTCTGTCGGGCGAGCATCGAGGCTTGCTCATCGGTTTGGGCGGCGCCGAGCATCTGGTTGAACGCCGCTTGTTGCTGCACCGATGGAGTTATTGAGTTCAGCTGTGTGCGCGCGACGCCGATGGCACTCTGGTCGGCCTCGACCTGGGTTTGCGCTGTCTCATACGTTTGTTTAGCCGTGACATTTGCGGCCAACGCCTGCTGATAATCCTGACTGGCCTGCTGAAAGTTTTGTACCTGCGGGTCTTGCGAAGGAGCAGTTAGGGCTGGATTGTTCTGCGCGGCGTGGAGAGCGGTATCCTCGGCAACCGCCTTTTCCGGACCCGGCAAGGCTTGCGCAGCCTGCGCCAGCTGCGAAGCCTGACTGGGCTGAACACCATCGAGATAGATGCCCGGGAGGCCGGGAATGCCCGGACCTGTAGTCCCAACTCCGGGACCGGACGCCAGGTTCGGATTCGCCGCAGCCCCGCTCACGGGTTGTCCGCTTCCGGCAGCGCTCGTACTCGTTTCGGGCGATGGACCTGATGAAGAAGCGTCCCCGCCCGCCGGCCCTCCTACATAAATGCCGGGCAATCCTTTGAGCCCATACGCCATCGGATTGGAATCGCTCATTTTCAGCTGCAGATCGCCCGGGCCCGACGAACTCATCCCTTTTAATTGCAGGCTGTCGGGACCATTCCAGTCCATGCCCTTCAACGAGAGATTAAAGGGCAATCCCTGCAGCTTCAGCTCACGATTAAGACGGGCGAACATGGCGTCGATGCGTTGCTGCTCCGCCCGTCGGCGTGCCTGCTCCAGTTCCTGCTGTCGGCGGAGAATTTCCGCAGCCATTAACTGCTGCTGACGCTGCGCCTCGGCGTTGTTGGCAAACATGGAACTGATGAAACCGGTCGCCGCACCCTGCATGAAATTGCTCATGATGGGGTTCGCCGTGTGCCCCGCGATGTACATGTTCACGCCGTTAGTGAGCAGATCCTGCTGCATGTTGCCGGTATTGGAGATCTTGACATTGCTGCCGGCGGAGGTGGCGGAAGAGGATCCTGATCCGCATAGTTCCTCCGGGGTAACATTTGGACCCGAAATCACGGTGTTCGCCGGGATAACCCTACCGGAAGCACAGGTCACCGATACGCCCGTACGCCAAGGCCCGACCGCCGTTGCCGGCGGCGTATCTTGTGCGCTGACAATACAGGCGATAGCAGAAATCAAGGCCGTTACGATCAGCAACTGCTTTCTCATGTTTCGCCTCGCGTGACATGGACTTGGCATGGAACGCTGGGCATCCCAGTTCCACGAATAAAGAGAAATTGACGGCAAGAATAATCACGATGAGGTCGGCCCAATCACTTGTCAAGGTAACCGAAGGAACGGATCCGTCTTAGGCTGGGCTGATCAAATGCTTAGTTTTTGAACACAGCGCTGTGTTCCGGAAACATTCATATAGTTACCAACGACACGAGCGTTAGCGCTTTCCCTTTGTAGAGTTTCAGTCTGGTTTTCTATTCTTGATGAATTGGTTGACTCGCAGAAAGCTCAGAACGCACAGGATAGGGAGCCAACATGAGGCCAGATAGAAAAGTGTTTGGGATTAGGATGTGGAGTCTTTGCGGCGCGGGTCTATTGTTCGCGCTGCTGTCTAGTCCGACGGCATTCGCGAGGCAAAAACCGCCACGCGACCAGGCCGAAGCCTTCCAGTGGGTGCAGGATGCGCTGAAAGCCACCGGGACTTGTCCCTTGGCCCAAATCGATTCTCAGTACATCGTGTGCCGCGGCAGCTTTGGCATCGCACTCGCTCGTGTGGTTTCCGTCGGATCCAATTTCGACACCGCAGGCGGCTATCCACATTTCTACGTGACTTGGAAGGATTATTCCCACGACCAGCAGGAGTCGGTTTCCTGGTCGCAGGCTCCCATCTCTTTCAGCAAAGCGGCGCCTCGCCATCAGGAACGGTTTGAAGCCGCATTGACATACCTGGTCGCGAACGCACGCCAGGAAGCTTCCACCAACGACGATCAAGCGTTCGCGCAATTCCAGTCTCAGGCCAAAGCATGGAGGGACGCGGCCGCCAAACCAGCCATGCCCGAACAAGCTCACGACCATGAGGTTCTGGCTGAGTTCGCCTTCAAACAGAAAGACACGGAGAAGGCCATCAACGAGTACACTGCCGCGCTGTCGGTCTTTCCAACTTGGCCAGAGGGACAATTCAATCTCGCCACGCTGGCGGGCGAGAAGAAACTTTACGACGTGGCCATTCTGCACATGAAGGAGTATCTCGATTTGGTCCCCAATTCTCCAGATGCGCAGGCTGCCAAAGACAGCGTCATCGTGTGGCGCGACCAACTGAATACCGCACTCGCGAATTCGAACATAC
>Ga0070735_10003726_pt1 | contig 13216 bp, 9 predicted proteins | sample Coa_R1_FD_66443 | JGI IMG/M metagenome (GOLD analysis project Ga0070735, IMG submission 66443) | Surface soil microbial communities from Centralia Pennsylvania, which are recovering from an underground coalmine fire - Coalmine... | ecosystem: Environmental > Terrestrial > Soil > Unclassified ...
CTGCGCGGCAACTCCCACGGCTTCGGGCTCGTCTTCTCCACGGCCGTCGTCTTCGTCCGCCTCATTCCACAATTCCGGATGCGGAACATTGGCGTCGGGTGGACCTTCGGCGCGTTGCAGGAAGAACAGGTAACGGATGGTCTCGTCCTCGATGCGGTCCATCATGTCCTGGAACAGCACGTAGGATTCTTTCTTGTACTCGACCAGCGGATCCTTCTGGCCGTAGCCGCGCAGCCCGATGCCTTCCTTCAGGTGGTCCATCGACAACAGGTGGTCCTTCCACTGGTTGTCGATGACGTTGAGCATGATCATGCGCTCGGTCTCGCGCAGCAGGGGCGCGCTGAGCATGTCTTCTTTTTCCTGATACTTCTTCTTGAGCTGCTCGAGAATATCCGCCTCGGCCTGGCTGCGATGCAGGTCCATCAGGCCTTCGGTGCGTATTTTAACCCCGAACTGCGTGAGGACGTCGGTTTCGAGACCGGTCCAATCGTAGTTACTGGGATGCGTCTTCTCAGGCAGGCGTGCATCGACGAACGAACCCAGAATGCCCTCGATGATTTCGCCGACGCGTTCTTTCTGGTCGTTGCCTTCCAGCAGGCCGCGGCGCATTCCATACACCGCCTGACGCTGCTTGTTCATCACGTCGTCGTATTCGAGGATATGTTTGCGGGCGGCGAAATTCTGCGCTTCGACGGCCTTCTGCGCGGCCGCGATGCGCTTGGTGATCATCTTGCTCTCGATCGGCACGTCTTCTTCCATGCCCAGGCGCAGCATCAGGTTCTGCATGCGCTCGCCGCCGAAGATGCGCATCAGGTCGTCCTGCAGCGACAGGTAAAAGCGAGCCGATCCGGGATCGCCCTGGCGGCCCGATCGTCCGCGAAGCTGATTGTCAATTCGACGAGAGTCGTGGCGTTCGGTGCCTAAAATGTGCAGGCCGCCCAGCGCGACGACTTCATCGTGCTCCTGCTGGGTTTCTTCCTTAAATCGCGTGAAGACGGCGTCCCACTCCTGGCGTTCCGGCGAGCCGACCGCCGCGGTCTGCATGGCGTCCGGATCTTTGTTCTCCTTGCGCAGCCGCTCCTTCGTCATGAACTCCGGGTTTCCGCCGAGCAGAATATCGGTTCCGCGGCCGGCCATGTTGGTCGAGACCGTGACCACGCCCTTGCGCCCTGCCTGCGCGACGAGAAACGCCTCGCGCTCATGATTCTTGGCGTTCAAGACCTCGTGCCGTACACCCATCTTGCTCAGAATCTTCGACAGCTTTTCGGATTTTTCGACGGACACGGTACCCACCAGGATCGGCTGTCCCTTGGCGTGGATTTCCTGGATTTCCTTGGCAGCGTTACGGAATTTTTCTTCTTCCGTGCGGTACACCATGTCCTGGTAATCGGTGCGCTGCAGGGGCCGGTTGGTGGGGATCTGGGTAACTTCCAGCTTATAGATGCTGTCGAATTCCGCCGCTTCCGTATCGGCCGTACCGGTCATGCCGGCCAGCTTCTTGTACATGCGGAAATAATTCTGGAAGGTAATGGTCGCCAGGGTCTGGTTCTCGCGCTGGATCTTCACGCCTTCTTTGGCTTCGACCGCTTGGTGCAATCCGTCCGACCAGCGCCGGCCCGGCATCAGGCGGCCGGTGAATTCGTCCACGATGATGACTTCGTCGTCTTTCACAACGTAGTCTTTGTCGCGCTGGAAAAGCACGTGAGCCTTGAGCCCCTGCTGCACATGGTGGTTGACCTCCATGTTGGCGGCTTCATACAGATTGCCCATTCCGAGCAGCCGCTCGATTTTGAGCGATCCTTCTTCGGTGAGCGCGACGCTGCGATGCCGTTCGTCGACCGTGTAATCGCCGGTGGTCCACTTCTGGCCCGGCTCTTTTCCCTCGATGACCTCGCCGCGAATCAGGCTCGGGATCAGCCGATTGATCTTGTAGTACTTGTCGGTGGATTCCTCGCTGGGACCGGAAATAATGAGCGGCGTCCGCGCCTCGTCGATCAGAATCGAGTCCACTTCATCGACGATGGCGTAGTTGAACATTTTGAACTGGGTGCCCTTGCCGTCGACGGAGGGCACGGTGATGGGTTCGATGGTCCGCTGGACGCACTCGGCGACCCGGAACTTCATGTTGTCGCGCAAATAATCGAAACCGAATTCGTTGTTGGTGCCGTAGGTGATGTCGGCGGCGTAACTGGCCCGCCGTTGGCTATCGTCCAGATCATGCACGATAACGCCGACGCTCAATCCCAGTCCCTTGTAGATCCGGCCCATCCACGCCGAGTCGCGCTCGGCCAGATAATCGTTGACCGTGACCACGTGCACGCCTAGACCCGAGAGCGCGTTCAGATACACCGGCAGCGTCGCGACCAGCGTTTTACCTTCGCCGGTTTTCATTTCCGCAATTTTGCCCCTGTGGAGGACAACGCCGCCGATCAACTGGACGTCGAAATGCCGCATGTTGAGAATGCGGCGGCCGGCTTCCCGCACGGTGGCGAACGCGGGGATCAGGATATCGTCGAGTGAGGCGCCCTGCGCGATCTGCTCCTTGAATGTGATGGTCTGCGCGGCGAGCTCCTGATCCGACAACTCCTGTATGCGGCCTTCCATATCGTTGATGGCCGCAACCAGAGGGCGCATCGCCTTGATATCGCGCTCGTGCTTGGTGCCGAAAACCTTGCCCATCATTGACTCGAAGTCCATAATTGAGCCTCCCGTTGCTAAAACTTAGATTTGAAGTTGGATTACGATCGGGTTGCGGGTTGACGCAGCTTTAGCAGCGAAGCTGGGCGAGATGCTGAAATCGGGCAGAGAAGGGAAGTACGGTTTGGCTGGCGACCATCCACAGCGAATGCCGGAGAGGAGTCACGGCCAAGGCCGCGAACGGCAGGGCGGATTGGGGCGAAGTCCGGTCTGCCCGGACATTCAAGGCGGACGATTCGGCCATCGGCGTCACCACCGACCGCAGAAGATTGGTCAGGGAATTCGACTTCTGTTCATTCGAGACGTCGTTCGACACGAGGGGTCCCGCGGTCATGATCGCGGACAGGGCCGAGAGGCCGAGCAGCGGAGCCAGCGTGACTAGGATGATACGCCCGAATCGCACGGAAGTCCTTCTATTCGTGATTTTAGCACTTGTGGGGCAGGATTGTATCCTGCGAACGGGTTTGTAACCTGTGCACGGCGCCGATTAGAAATCGGCGCGCAGGTTGGAAACCTGCCCCACTATCTGAACGAGTATGCTGGCAGTATCGTCTTTTGCTTACAGATGGAAAAGGATTGGCAGGCGAAATTCGAAGCCGGTAAGCAGATAGCTCGCGGGAAGGCGAGGAGGGTCTTTCCTTTCCAGGCCGCGTCTATTGCCATCGGCATCGCTGACAATGCTGCCTTCTTTCTTTTCCGAATGGTACTTCTTAGCAACGCGGGAGAGTATTGGATGGTAGGAGCATTGCTTTTGTGGGTGGCTGTATTTCTTGTTGGGATTGTGCTGCTGGGAACTCGTTCTTTGTGGCTATTGCTTGGCCTGCCGCTTGTGCTTCTTCCATTCGGGCTTGCCGTTCTCGGGGCCGGACAGATCTGATGGGTCGGCTTTCGCGGATGTTAATCTAGAAGCAGAATGCTCCCGAAGCTGATCTCCATCGGAAGCTTTTACCTTCCGACCTACGGTGTGATGGTGGCGCTGGCCTTTTTGGCCGGGCTGTGGGTCACGGTAAAGCTCGCGCGCAGTAAGGGTCTGAACGCCGAACTGGTGACGAACCTCGCGGTTTACGTGGCTCTCTCCGGGATGCTGGGCGCCAAGATCCTGATGATCGTGTTCGATTGGCATCGCTACATGGCGAATCCCAGCGACATTTTTTCGCTGGCCACACTTCAGGCGGCGGGCGTGTTTCAAGGCGGCTTGATTCTTGCACTGGTGACCGCAATCCTCTACATGTGCCAGCAGAAAATGCAGCTGCTGGGCACCTCGGACGCGTTCGCTCCGGGGCTCGCTCTGGGGCATGCGATCGGCAAGGTCGGCTGCTTTGCCGCTGGATGCTGCTGGGGCATCGAAACCAAAGTGCCCTGGGCGGTGAGATTCCACGATCCGGCGGCTTACGCGCTTACCGGAGTTCCTCTTGAAATTCCACTGCATCCTGCCCAGGTGTACGAGTCTGGTTCGGAAGCTCTGGTGTTCGCATTCCTCTACTGGCGATTCGGGAAGCCGCACGCGCCCGGCCAGATTATCGGGTTGTACCTGGTGATCAGTTCGGTGCTGCGATTCTTCATCGAGTTCACGCGCAATCACGAGCAGGCGCTGCCCTTCGGCCTGCCTCTCTCGATCACGCAGTGGATCGCGATCGGCCTGGCCGCCGCGGGTGCGGTTTTGCTGGTTCGCGCGCGGAAGCCCGCCGGACTGGGCCAGCCCTTACCCGCCTAACGAATACAGCGGTTTCTGCCGATTCTTGCGCAGGAATGCTTGTACGCCAAAACAGGAACGAGCGAGGCTTCGTACTGATCGCGATGTCTGTCGCGATGGTTTTGATGCTGGCCGTCATGGGCCTGGCGTTCGACTTCGGCCGCATCTACATCGCCCGAAACGAAGCTCAGGTTTTCACCGATGCCGCCGCCATGGCCGCCGCTTCCAAACTCGACGGCACTGATGCGGGATTGGTCCTGGCGCGGCAGGCCGTCGCCAAGCTGCCCATGCGCTGGAACCTGGGAACTAAATCGTTCACGGGCGTCGAGGTGGAGTTCAGTCCGGACAAGCAGAGTTGGGCCCGTGTCACTGCTCCCGACAATCAAGTCGAGATCACCTTTCTCCGCGCGGTCGGAGGACCGGCCGTGTTCACAGTTCCCGCGCACAGCGTCGCTGCTGCCAAGCCAGTGAGGCTGATCGAATGAGAAGACGGGCAGGCCAGCGGGGACACGCCATGATCGAGCTCGCCGTGTCGGCGGGCGTGATGGTCGCTTGCCTGGCCGGAACGGTCCAGTTCGGATACACGTTTTACATCTACAACGAATTGGTGACGGCGGTGGGCAACGGCGGGCGCTACGCGGCGATGCGAACTTACCGTGCGGCCGTGCCAAGCGATATCGAAAAGGGCAAAGCCGCGATCCGCAACATGGTGGTATATGGCGATTCCCATCCGGCGCCGAACGCTTCGCCGCAAGTAGCGAATCTGAAGCCGGAACAGGTCGAAGTGGATTGGGTCATGGATGATTCGGGCACACAACCCGCTGCCGTAAACGTCACGATCGCCGATTACACGGTGGACGCGGCCTTTGGACTGTTTCGCTTCACTGGAAGGCCCGCGGTGGAGTACCCGTTCGTGGGCCGATTCGCGCCAGCGGAGAGCGAGCCGTGAAAAGGTCAAACCAGCGGGGACAAAGTATGGTCGAAGCGACCCTGGTTCTCCTGGTCTTCTTCACGCTGCTGCTGGGCGTGATCGATTGCGGGCAGGTTCTGTTCGCACACCAATCGCTGGTCGAGAGGGTGCGAGCCGCTGTGCGCTGGGGTTCGGTGCATCCCTGGAACGGGTCCGATTCCATCGTTAACTTGGTCCTTTACGATCAAACCGAGGCTCCCCGCGGCAACGCGCCTGCCTTTCTCGGCATGCAGCGCGAGAACGTGGTAGTTCGTCACGTCGCGCCGTCCGAACGTCCCGATGATGAGACTCTCAGCGTGACTATCGTGAATTTCCGGCCGCAGTTCTTTTCACCCTGGTTTGCAGGGGCACTGGTGAGTTCTCGCGCGGTTTCGATTACCGCGCCCATGGCTACTCGGATAGCTTCGGCGCAGACTCGCAAGTGAAGTTATCCTGAGTATTGGCGACCCTCAAACCGTTTCAACCCTATCGATACACGTCCAAGGCGGGAGATCCCGCGAAGCTGCTCACCCAGCCGTACGACAAGATCAACCCGGCCATGCAGGCGAAATATCTCGCGGCAAGTCCGTACAATCTGGTGCGAGTCATTTTGGGCGAGCGCGACCCGAAGGACAATGCGTCGGACAACGTCTACACGCGCGCCGCGAAGCACTTAGAAGATTGGATCCGCGACGGCATTCTGGCACAGGACCCGAAGCCTGGATATTACGCCTACTTTCAGGATTTCACCGTGCCCGATACCAACGAGCGAGCAACTCGCATGGGTTTCATCGGGATCGGCAGGGTGGAGGATTACTCCGCTGGTGTAGTGTATCGCCACGAGCAGACCCTTTCCGGTCCCAAGAAAGACCGCCTGGAGCTGCTGCGCCACACGCGCGGACATTTCGGACAAATTTTCATGCTGTATCCGGATCGCGAGGGCTCAGTGGATCACGTGCTGGTCAAAGCCGCGGCGAACACTCCCGAACTCGACGTTCTAGACGAATTCGGAGCCCGGCACCGGCTGTGGCCCATCACTGATGCAGCGATCACCCAGCATATGACGGCGCTGATGAGTGACAAGAAGCTGCTGATTGCCGACGGGCATCATCGTTACGAGACGGCGCTCGCGTATCGCAATGAAAATCCCGGCGTGCCCGCGGCGGAATACGTGATGATGACTTTCGTGAATATGTACTCTCCGGGACTGAAAATCCTGGCGACACATCGCGTGTTGAGGAACGTCGAAGGTTTCCAGGCGCCAGCGCTGCTCGCGAAGGCTCGTGCAAGTGGATGGTCGGTGCGCGAGGGAATGCCCGAACGCGGCGCGCACGCGGATACGGTTCGGATCGGGTTAGTCGCGGCCAGCCGGGCCTATGTGCTCGAAAGAGAACGTCGCGATGATGAGCTGGATGTTCCGGTGCTGCATACCGAAATCCTGGGCGGCCTGCTCGGCATCAGCGAGGAATCGGTGCGGGACGAACGATACATCACCTACGTGCGAGGCGTCGATGCGGCAGTGGCGGAAGTCCGCGAGAACGGCGCGCAGGCGGCCTTTCTGCTCGAGCCCACACCGATCGAGGAAATGGCTCGGATCGCGTTCGCGGGTGGTGTGATGCCGCAAAAATCCACCGATTTTTATCCCAAGCTGCTGAGCGGCGTGACGATCTATCGGTTATAAACGGGGTATCACAGCGCGGAGCAGCGCGGCCAGTGTGTCTTTGACCCGATCGCCGGTTTCCATCACTTCGGCGTGCGTCAGCTTCTGCGGCAGGATGCCCGCCGCCATATTGGTCACGCACGAAATCCCAAGCACCTTGATCCCCAGGTGGTTCGCCGCGATTACTTCAGGAACCGTCGACATTCCCACCAGGTCTGCGCCGATGGTCCGCAGATAGCGGATCTCCGCGGGCGTTTCATAGCTTGGTCCGGCGAGCCCCGCGTAAACGCCCTCCTTGAGAGGGGAAGCCTCCCTGGCGATGGCGCGATAAGCGCTGGAGTAAGCTTCACTCATGTCGATGAACTCCGGGCCGCGCAAAGGATTCACGCCCATCAGATTGATGTGATCGGAAATCAGCACCAGGTCTCCCGGCTTGTAGGCGAGGTTAATGCCGCCGGCGGCGTTCGTGATTATTAAGCTGGTGACGCCCCGCCGCGCCAGTTCACGGATCGGAATCGCGACCTGCTGGGCCGTATAGCCCTCATACAAGTGGGCGCGGCCGGAAGCGACGATCACGTCCGTATCATTCACGCGGCCTGTCACCAGCTTGCCCGCGTGCCCTGTCGCGGTCGACACGGGCCACCCTGGTATCTCCGAATACGGCGTCTCGACGCGATTCTCGAGCGCATCGGCAAACGACCCGAGGCCGCTGCCGAGTATGACACCAATTTTTGAAGGGGCGCTCACAGCAGCATCCCCGCGATACAGGCCGACATGAAGTTCGCCATGGTCCCGGCGGCGACGGCTTTCATTCCGAGCCGCGCCAGATCCGACCTTCGAGTTGGCGCAAGAGCCCCGATCCCGCCGATCTGCATCGCGACCGAGCCCAGGTTGGCGAAGCCGCACAGCGCATACGTCGCGATCACGAAGGACTTGGGATCGAGCCCGCTGCCGATCTTTCCCAGATCCACGAAGGCAACGAATTCATTCAGGATCAGGCGCGTTCCCAGCAGGTCTCCGACGGTTGCGCAATCGTTCCACTTCACTCCCAGCAGCCAAGCGATCGGCGCAAAAATCCTGCCCAGGATGCCCTGCATGGAATCCGGCAGCCATCCGAAGTGGCGCGTATCGTGGAGCGCATGGATGCCTCCGTTAGCCATGGCGATCAACCCGATAAACGCAATCAGCATCGCCGCGATGTTCAGCGCCAAGTGCAAACCGTCGGCGGCGCCGCGCGCTGCGGCATCGATCACATTGACTCCGGGCTTTTCGATTTCGATATGGACCCCGCCCATGGTGGCGGGTTTTCCGGTTTCCGGCATCAGGATCTTCGCGAGCATCAGCGTGGCCGGAGAGGTCATAATCACGGCGGTTAAAAGGTGCCGTATCTCGACGTGTGCGATCAGAACGTAGGCAGCCATCACCGCGCCGGAGACGTGCGCCATGCCGCTGGTCATGATGGTGAACAGCTCGCTCTGCGTCAGCCCCGCGAGGAACGGGCGGATAGTCAGCGGAGCCTCGGTCTGGCCCATGAAGACGCTGGCAGCGACGCTGGTGGATTCGGCGCCGCTGGTGCCCATCACGCGCTGCATCACCACCGCCATGCCGCGCACGAACACCTGCATCACGCCCAGGTAATACAGAATCGCGAAAAAAGATGCGATAAAGATGACGATCGGCAGCACCTGGAATGCGAAGACCGTACCGAACTGGTCGTTAGGCGCGCCGAGCTTGTCGCCGAAAACGAACTTGCTGCCTTCGATGGCGTAGCCGAGCATGCTGTTTACCCCGCTGCTCAGCTTCTTGAACCACTCGGCGACGGGAGTCTTCAGAACCAGGAACGCGAATCCGAACTGGAGTCCGAGTCCCCAGTAGATGACGCGCGGTTGGATGGCCCGGCGGTTGTTCGAAAACAAAAATGCGACGGCGACGATGACCGCCAGTCCCAGCAGCCCGGTGAACCGCTGCATTTTTGAACCGCTTGAATCAGCCGACGACTTCGAGAATCAGCGCACGTTCTTCGGGGGCGCTGGATGAAATGCGGAAAGCGCCCTCGACAATCTGAGCGGCATCTTCCACCAGATCCTCGCGCGTATAGTACAAGCGGCAGAGGACGCCGCCGGCGTCCACCTTCTGGCCGACTTTGACTTCCAGAATTACGCCCACGGCGGGATCGATCACGTCGTCTTTATTCTCGCGGCCGGCGCCGATCATGGCCGAAGCCTGGCCGATGCCCTCGGCATCGATGGCGCTGACGTAGCCCGCACGCGGCGAATTGATTTCGCGCGCGCCGGTGGCGTTGGGCAGCAGCTCGAAGCGGTCCATCACGCGGGCATCGCCGCCCTGAGCCGTGATGACGTCTTTCAGTTTGCGGTATCCGGAGCCATCCAGAAGTTTGGATTGCGCCAGCTCGCGAGCTTCCTCAAGTGTCGCTGTGATCTTACCCAGGAAGATCATGCGCGCGGCCAGTTCGAGCGACAGCCGCGTGAGATCCGTCGGCCCTACGTTCTGCAGCGTCTGCGAAACTTCCATCACCTCGAGCGCATTGCCGATGGCAAAGCCCAGCGGCTGATTCATATCCGTGATCAGCGCCTGGACCTTCTTGTCCATGCGGCGACCGATCCCGACCATCAATTGCGCAAGACGCCGTGCGTCCACTTGCTTCTTGATGAACGCGCCCGAGCCCACCTTCACATCCAGCACCAGTGCGTCGACGCCAGCAGCCATCTTGCGCGCCATGATGGATGTGGCCATTAGCGCGATCGATTCGACGCTCGCGGTGGCATCCCGTAGCGCTTGCAAGCGTGCGTCGGCAGGAGCGATCTCCGCAGGCACAGCCGCGAAGGCCAACTTGTGCTCGTTCAATTGCGCGATAAACTCTTCGGGTGTGAGGTTCGTGCGGAGCCCGGGAATCGCCTCTAGTTTATCGAGGGTCCCGCCGGCGAAGCCTTGCGCGCGTCCCCCGGTCATGGGCACCATGACTCCCGCGGCAGCGGCCAGAGGCGCCGCTACCAGGCTGGTTTTATCGCCTACGCCGCCGGTCGAGTGCTTATCTACTTTAATGCCTGCCACTCCGGACAAGTCCAGCGATGTTCCCGAAGCGATCATACGCTCGGTCATCGCGCTGACTTCGCGGTCGCTCATGCCCGAAAAGTACGTGGCCATGAGAAAGGCGGACATCTGATAGTCGGGAATTTCTCCGCTAAGATAACCGTCAACGAGGGAAGCGATGTCCTCAGTAGACAGTTCTTCGCCATCCCTCTTCTGGTGAATGAGGTCGACAGTTCGCATGTATAAGAACTGAGAGTAGCATACTTGATTGGAAGTAAAGGACAACTGGTTCCCTCAGAGCGGATTAGACTACCCTAAGGGCATCCAAATTAGACCCGGGAAGGGGGATGAATTCATGCGCGTTATTGGGCCCTGCGCTGTCGTCGCACTCGCGATCGCGTCCATCGCATCGGCTGGAGGAAAGCTTGCCATTCCCGTGAGCGGCGCTTATTTGGGGCTGTGGGGCAATCCGGCGCTCGCTCCGAGCCCGGAGAAGACCATCGAAGTTCGCGAGGGTCCTGCGCCCTTGGGCATCGGACGTACCTTTGCATTGCACCTGGTGTACTACCACTGGACCGACATTGCGGCGCAGTTGGATTCTGGCGGGGTTTTTCAGCCGGATTTTACCCTTCTCGGAAACATCAGCCACGGCCGCGTGCCGGTGATTTCCTGGAAGTGCGACGACACCGTGCCAAACTCCAATCACGTCATCGCCAGCGGAGACGTGAGCGAGGACGCGGTGATCACGGCCAGCGCCAAGGCGTTGGCGCAATATCCCGGCCCGGTGATGCTGCGGTGGTTCTGGGAATTTAATCAGTTGAATAAGAACCAAAGCTGCCGCGGCGACACGGGTGGAACGCCCACGCCCCTGGTCTACGCGGACTTCATCGGCGCCTGGCAGCACATCTGGACCTTATTCCAGAAGGCAGGCGCAACTAATGTCGTCTTTCTATGGAACCCCGGCAGCTATTCGGTCGAGGGCGCCGCGGATGACCCGCATGGGTACTATCCAGGGAACGCTTATGTAGACTGGATCGGCACCGATATTTACCAAAAGAGCACATCGGATACTTTCGTCGCCGACTTCGGCCAGTTCTACAGCGATTTCAGTCAAAGCCAATACGCGAACAAGCCGCTCATGGTGGGCGAAAACGGTGCGTTCAACTACTCGCTAAACAATCTGGAGGTGCAGGCGGCGTATGTTCAGGGGGTGCTCGCGGCCATGCAGGCCAACCGGTATCCCCTGCTCAAGGCCTACGATTATTTCGATGCGGGTGGGACCGACACGAAGGGTAATGCCACGAACTGGGCCCTGGACGATAACAACGGGCAGGGCAGCGGGGGGCTTGCGGCGTTCGCAACGTTGGCCGCCAGCCCATTATTCTTGCCGCCAAGCTCGACGTTGCTCCCCAGCCCGGGCGGCACAATTGTCTATGATGCCGTAAACAACGTCAGCTGGCTGGCCGATTCCAATTTGCCGGCCAGCAATCGATTCGGCCTGCCAATCTGCAGCGGTCCCGGCACGCAAACGTGCGTCAATGCCAGCGGGTCCATGCGCTACGCTTCCGCGGCGGCGTGGATACAAGCTATGAACGCCGCGAACTATTTGGGCCATAACACCTGGCAGCTCCCGACCACGCCACCCATCGACCGCGGCTGCGGCAAAACAGGTCCCAATGGCAACTCGTTCGGGTTCGGGTGCACGGCGAGCGCGTTCGCTTCGCTATATAACGCGTTGGGCCTCAAGGCGCCCAATACGGCCGTTCCGATTCCCAACAACACGGTCGGTCCGTTCAGCAACTTCCAACCGTATCTTTATTGGTCGCAGTCGGTCGCTCCTCCGCCAGCCGGCAATTTGACATTTTCGTTCGCGACCGGTTGGCAGGGCGCCAATACAACGCCCAATTTCCTTTATGTGCTGCCGATGATTCCGGGCAAAATACCGGGAACACCGTCTGCCCCGGGCAACGGCCTGCAAGTCAATCCGGGCGGACAGACGGTCTATGACCCGATGACGAACATCACTTGGTTGGCGAATGCTAATTTAGCCGCGACCAATACTTTCAACCTGCCCGTTTGTACGGATCCGATCACTCCGGCAATATGCGTCGGCGCTGACGGCGCGATGACATTGGCTGCGGCCAACCAATTCATCACGAACATGAATAGCGGAGCCGGCTACCTCGGCCAGACCCACTGGCAATTGCCGACCATTGACTCAGGCTGTCCTGGCTATAACTGCGCCGGCACGCTCAACCCGATGGGGAACTTGTTCTATGGCCAGTTGGGCTTTAGTCAGGGCATGTCCGCGGTCGCGACATCCAATATCGGCGTCGGCTCGTTTCACAACCTACAGCCATATCTCTACTGGACCTGCGGAGCGGCCACCATTCAGGACGCCTGCGAAGCCGCCGGTCCTAGCCCGAACTTCGAGTGGAGTTTTTCCTTCGGCAGCGGTTTTGAGGGCACCGATCTGCTGGCGAACGATTTGTATGTCACCGCCTATTTTGTGAATGACTGTACGTATTCGCTTAGCGCGGGTGGGCAGGCCTTCGCGGCATCGGGCGGGACTGGATCGATCACAATCACGACGCAGGCGGGTTGTCCTTGGGTTATTGGCACGTTGCCCGCTGGAGTGTCACTGACTAGCGCGGGCTCCGGCTTTGGCACCGCGACCGTTACGTTTCAAGTTGTCCCGAACGTCGGCGGCGACGTTTCCAATTCCTTCACCATTGCCGGGCAGAGGTTCACCCTTGAGCAGGAGGCGGCCACGATACCCGGATCGGCCGCCGCAGGTTCGCTGGGGCAAGTCGCTTCCGAGGGCGGTTGGGATTTCAGCTTGATCGGCATCAACCTGGGAACTTCCGCCGCCACGGCGCGATTTGGTTTCGCCGATAACAACGGCAATCCGCTGCTGCTGCCCCTGACGTTTCCGCAGTCGGCTGCGGCCGCCGGTCCGGAGCTGGCCTCGACGCTGGACCGCACGCTCAACCCGAATGCGCAGATCGTGATGGAGAGTACGGGTCCGGATAACTTGACGCCGCTCGCCGGCTCTGGGCAGCTGTCGAGCAACGGCAGCGTCAGCGGGTTCGGAATCTTCTCCAATCCGCGGGTTCACTGGAACGCGGTGGTGCCGCTCGAAACCCGCAACGCCAGCAAATATATT
>Ga0070735_10003727_pt1 | contig 13214 bp, 7 predicted proteins | sample Coa_R1_FD_66443 | JGI IMG/M metagenome (GOLD analysis project Ga0070735, IMG submission 66443) | Surface soil microbial communities from Centralia Pennsylvania, which are recovering from an underground coalmine fire - Coalmine... | ecosystem: Environmental > Terrestrial > Soil > Unclassified ...
GTCGATTAAAGTCGTGGTGGAAGGACACTGCGATGACCGGGGATCGGAGGAGTACAACCTGGCATTGGGCACGAGCCGGGCGGAATCGCTGAAGCGCTCGCTGCTGTCGCAGGGTGTGTCCGCAGACCGGGTGAAGACGATCAGCTACGGAAAGGAAAAGCCGTTCTGCACAGAAGACAACGATCAATGCTGGCAACAGAATCGAGTTGACCACTTTGCTATGGCCCGCTAAGAAAAGGTGGGCGGCCCAGGGTCGGGCCGCCCACTACTCCATCCTCGCGATTGAAATTCCCTTTTCGCGGTCCGCATAGTATCAATGGAGAAGTGAAGTGTTGGAAGAGCAAGAAGATCCAGTGAAATCGGAACGGCTGGTCAATTACGGTCTCTGGCTGCGGCAACGACCCGTGATGCTGGGCCTGTTTTTGGTATTGGCGATCATCCTTTTTCTCATTACAAGCGAGCTGGCGAGGGTTTATGGAGCACAGAGGGAAGCGCTAGGAACGCGCTGGTTCAGCCGCGGAGTGGCCGAGCTCAATGGCAAGAAATATGACGCGGCGGTGACGGATTTTCGCGCGGCTCTGCTTTACTCCAGAGACAACTACACCTACCAACTGAATTTGGCGGAGGCGCTGATCGGTGCGAAGCGCACCGGACAAGCTTCCGCGTACCTGCTCAACCTGCGGGACCGGGAGCCGGAGGATGGACTAGTGAACCTGGAGTTAGCTCGCATCGCGAGTGCGCAGGGACAGGTACAACAGGCGGTTCGTTACTATCACGATGCGGTGTATGCGGCATGGTCCAGCGATGAGGAATGGAAGCGGCGCGATGCGCGGCTGGAGCTGATCGAATTGCTTCTGGGAACAAAGGCGGAGGCGCAAGCACAGGCGGAGTTAATCGCGCTGGCGGCGAATGTGGGAGACGACCCGGCAGAGCAAGAGCAGATCGGCAGTTTGTTTCTGCGTGCAGAAGATTACGAACATGCGCTGAACGCATTTCGCATCGCGCTGAAATCGGACCGGCGCAATCCGGCAGCGATCGCGGGCGCGGGAGAAGCGGCATTCAAATTGGGGCGATACCCCCTGGCTCAGCATTATCTGCAGATGGCGCTTGCGGCCAATCCAAACGACCAAGAAAGCGCAAATCGGCTGAAGACTACAGAGATGGTGCTGCACATGGATCCGTTCCGGAGACAGATCACGAGGGCGGAGCGGAATGCAGCAGTGGTACAGGCGTTTAGCGCGGCAGGGCAACGGCTGACCAGTTGCGCGATGCCCAATAGTGTGAGTCCCGGCCCAGCCGGAGCGCAACAAACCTTGAGCGATCAGTGGGCAGCGCTCAAGCCGCGGATTACGGAACAGGACCTGCAACAACATCCGGATCTGGTGGAGCCGGCGATGGAACTGGTGTTTCAGATCGAGCGCCAGGCCAGTATCGTGTGCGGGACTCCAAGCGGAACCGATCTGGCATTGCTGCTGATCGCAAGATTGGACGAAGGAAATCAATAGTGGCGTTGCCTGCGAATCCCGAAACCGAAACGCTGACCGGGAACGGCCAACGTCTTCACGCGAACTCGTGGAGGCCCGAGCATTCTCCGCGGGATTTGTGGCGGGCGGTGTTTCGGGAGGATCGATTCTTTCTAGTTCTTTCCGTGTTTATCGGAGTGTTTTCGGGATTGGCGGTGGTCTGCTTTCGTTTTGCAATCGACTGGTCTCGGCTCTACCTGTTGGGGACAGGAGTGCAACTAACGCGAGCCCGGTTGCTGCTGGCCCCGACGCTGGCGGGACTGGTGATTGCGGTGCTGGTGATGCGCTTTTTCCCGACTACCCGCGGAAGCGGCGTCAATCAAACCAAGGCGGCGCTGTATATCTACAACGGGAGCATTCCGATCCGTACGGCGATTGGGAAATTCATCACGTCGGCGCTGGCGATCGGGTCCGGACATTCGCTAGGCCCGGAAGACCCGTCACTGCAAATCGGGGCATGCCTGGCTTCGGTGATGGGAAGAAAGATGCATCTGTCGCGGGACCGCATGCGACTGATCGCGCCGGTGGGCGCGGCGGCTGGATTGGCGGCGGCCTTCAACGCGCCAATTTCGGCGGTGCTGTTCGTGATTGAGGAAGTGATCGGGCGGTGGACAGCAGGGATTTTAGGATCGGTCGTGCTGTCGGCCGTGTCGAGCGTAGTGGTGATGCGCTGGTTTCTGGGATCGGAGTCGCTGTTTCGAATTCCAGTAGTGGAAATCCGGAGGCCTTCGGAACTAATTGCATATGCAGCCCTGGGCGTGGTGGGCGGTTTGGCTTCAGTGACATTTTCAAGTGGAATTGCGACTCTGCGCCCGCGCTGCAAGGCGCTGCCGCGATGGACGCAATACTTTCAGCCGGCGGTGGCGGGATTGCTCATCGGCATCATTGCGGTGCTGGGCGCTCCACAGGTGATGGGAGCGGGCTACGAATACATTGATCAAGCGATGCACGGGCAGTTTACCTGGGAATTCATGGCAATACTGGCAGGGTTAAAGATTCTGGCAACGCTGCTTTCATTCGTGAGCGGAACGCCCGGAGGCATGTTCGCACCGACATTATTCATTGGAGCAATGTTGGGGGCGGCGGTGGGCGGAGCGGAACATTATTTTCTGCCGCATTTGACCATCTCGGCAGGGACGTACGCGCTGGTAGGAATGGGAGTGCTGTTTGCGGGATTTCTGCGGGCGCCGATGACGTCGGTATTCATGGTGCTGGAGGTGAGCGGAAATTATTCGATTATCGTGCCGGTGATCATTGCGAACACGTTTGCCTACGTGATCTCGCGAGGACTGCAGCCGATTCCGCTCTTCGATATGCTGACCCGGCAGGATGGATTGGAGCTGCCCTCGATGGAAGAGCAGCGGGAAGAAGGCGTTCTGCACGTGGAGGACGCGATGCAGCGGGTGAAAGGCCCGGTTCTGGATGCCGAGAAACCACTGGCGGAGGCACTGCGCGAGGCGGAGCGTACGGAGTTTCAACATCTGCTGGTGCGCATGAGTCCGAGTGGGTGGAGCAGCGTGAGCAAGCAGGAACTGTTGGAATTGGCATCGAAGGACAAAGGTACGGCGAGCCTGGGGTCGCTGTTGGGGAGCGAACTGGTTCCGAATTTGCATCCCGACCACCCGCTGGAGACTGCGTTGCGCTATGTAGAGCGATGGCCAGTGATACCGGTCGTTAGCCGGGCGGATTTCCGGGAACTGGAGGGCGTCATCTCGCAGAGGGATGTGTTGGAGAGATACCGGGAGTTTGGCGAGGGGTAGTTCGGTACGGCAGCGGACGCTACAAAATCATAAACCACTAAGGACACAAAGGTTCACAAAGGAAACACTGACGTACGATCTCGTGAACCGATGGCGTTTGTGGTTCTACTCTTGAAAATCACCACTCTGATTCGATAAGCTTCAGCAAATCCACAGAAGGCAAACCGGCAGAGCTGTACCCATTTTTTGGGATTATGGCGAAGGGTAAACCATACTTTTTCGGGGTACACGACTGGAGAGAACCGGGAAGTGTCCTGGACAAGCAGACTCCTGCCGACGCGTGTCGACGCCTTCCGTTCGCGATTCCTCAATAAAACGACTTCGGCATTTTCAGCGTAACAACGGGGAGAAAAGACCATGGCGAGTAGTGCAATCAGGTTCATCGTTCTGAGTGTTATCGCATTGGCGCTTACGGTGGCGGCTTTCGGGCAAGGTGGGGCCACGGGAGCGATCACGGGAACGGTGCAGGATCCGAGCGGGGCGGTGGTCGCAAATGCCGAAGTGCGCATCACGAACCAGGAGACGGGAGTCCTGGAGCGGTCGCTTAAGACCGATGCGGATGGGGCGTTTATGGCTCCCCTGCTGCCTGTGGGAACGTACAACGTGAGCGTGCAGGCGCCGGGATTTGCGCAGGCGAAGTTCGGCAACATTCTAGTACGCGTTACAGAGACGACGCGCATGACGGCCAAGCTGGCGACGCAGTCGGTGCAGCAACAAATTGAAGTGCAGGCGGAAGTGCAGACTGTCAATACCAGCGATGCGACCACCGGCCAGGCGATCGAGAGCAATACAATTCGCGCGTTGCCGCTCGCGACACAGAACTTTCAACAATTGTTGACGCTGTCGACCGGGGCGCAAGGAGAGCTGAATAAAGCTACGGGACTGGGGCGAGGCGATGTGCGCATCCAGGTGAACGGGCAGCGCGAAGACAACAACAATTACCTGATCGAGGGAATTAGCACGACGGATTACAACGTGGCGGAATTGACGAACACCCCGCTGCCGAATCCGGATGTCGTGCAGGAGTTCAAGGTCCAGACGTCGCTCTACGACGCGAGCCAGGGACGCAACGGCGGCGGGAATATCAATGCGATTCTGAAGAGCGGCACCAGCACCTTTCATGGCGACGCGTATGAATTTTTCCGCAATACCGTGCTGGACTCGAATGAATACTTTTTGAAGCAGACGGGATCGCCGCGTCCGGTGATCCAGCAGAACATTTTTGGCGGAAGTTTGGGTGGGCCGGTGAGTCCGGGCGGCAAGCTGGGATTCTTTTTCGTGAACTACCAGGGGACGCGTCAGCGAAGCGGAGACTCTCCGGGGACGTTGATCAGCACGTTTATTCCGTATGTGCCGGCTTCGGATCGGGGCGCGGCGAATGCTGGGGCTCTGGCTGCGGCTTTTGGCGTACCCAGCGCCGATCCCGTGGCTGTGAATCTGCTGGCATTTCCGAGCAATCAGTTTGGGGCGCCAGCGAATGGATATCTGTTCCCTCTACCGAACGTTCCCGCAGGAACGACGCCAGGCTCGCTGGTGCAATTTACCGTGAGCAAGCCAGGGAAATTTACAGACGATCAGTTGACGGCGAATTGGGATCATGAGTTTCGCGATAGCAGAGACTCGCTGGCAGCGCGATTCTTCTATTCGAATTCGGAGCAGGACATTCCCTTTGGCGCAGGCGGATTGCAGGCTTCACTGGGAGCGGCGGCGAGCGGGACGGATCTGAATTTCCCGTATCAATTGCCGATTCACGATCGGGTGTTTGTGCTTTCGGAGACGCACGTGTTTTCGTCGAGGCTGGTGAATGACTTCCGGTTCGGGCTGGTGCACATCAACAACACCGCGAACAACGTAAATCCTGTGACTGTGAGCGATGCGGGGATTGACCGGCCGACGAACAATCTGACAAGCAGCATCTACAAATTTACATTCCTGACCTCGGGATTTCAGTTTGGGCCTACGCCGCAGGCGAACCAGGCGCAGACGCAAAACAATTACAACTTTGTCGAGAACCTGAGCTGGGTACACGGGTCGCATACGCTCACGGTTGGTGGACAGTACGTTCGGGTGAGACTGGACAAGCTGTTTCCACAGGTGTTCAACGGGCAGCTTTTCTTCACCAATACTTCTTCGCCGGCGCTGACGGACTTCGGAAACTTTGTGGGCGGCACGCCGGAGTTCAGTTTTGGCGGCGGCGGCGTGTACAACCATGCCTACAAGCAGAGCAACTCCGCGGTCTTCGCGCAGGATGACTGGAAGGCAACTTCGAACCTGACGTTGAACGCGGGCTTGCGCACGGAGTTTCTGGGAGCATGGACGGATGGCGACTGCCACATCGGAAACATCGAGTCGGATCTGACAAAATCGAATACCTATCCATTTATCTATCCGAGTTGCGTGAACAAGCTTGGGGTTTCCGGGTTGACGGGCAAAGGGTCAGGATCGACCTTCAAGAACAGCGTTTCGACCGGATGGGGACCGCGGTTCGGGTTCGCTTGGGACGTGATGGGTCATCACACCACGACCGTGCGCGGCGGTTACGGGATTTACTATGTGCGCGAGGACGTCGGGGCGGTGGACCAGTTGAGCTTCCAGTCGCCGTTCATTCCGATCGTGTTCTTTGGAACGACGCCGGGATATAACTTGACGAACTTCTTCACAGGCACACCTGCGGTAAATGCCAACGCGGTGCCGGCGGCGGGATCGCTGAATGCGGCGTGGTTGCCGTGCCTTGCGCAATTTACAGGATTCGTCACTGCCTCTGGGACTCCAACTAACGACACCACACAAACCGGGACTTACAACTCCTGTACCGGGCCGGGCGTGAATTCGACGCAGAACCTTTTTGTGCTGGAAGTGCCACGGCATTTCGTGGTGCCGAACACGCATCAGTGGAACCTGACGGTGCAACGTGAATTGGGCAGGAACTGGGTGCTGGAATTGGGATACGTGGGCACGAGAGGCATTCACTTGCGTGAGACGCGAGATGCGATCCAGTCGGTGGATGCGATGAAACATCCGCTCACGATCAGCGATGCCAGCGGGAACACGTACACGATTACGACCGACACGTTTGCCAACGCGATTGCGCGTACGCCAACGCCGGGATTGAACGGGTACAGCGGCTACCAGATTTTCGCCAACGACGCGTATTCGATCTATCACGCCTTGCAGGCAACGGTGTCGCGGCGCTGGAACCGGAGCTACTTCCAGGCGGCGTACACGTTCTCGAAGAATATTGACGCGACCTCGACGGGGAACACCGCTTTCAACACGGCGTATAACGATCAAAGCAATATCAATGCGTCGCGGGGAATTTCGGATTTCAACCGGCCGCACCGGTTATCGGTCAGCTATGCGTACGAACTGCCGTTCTTCGAGCATGCGACAGGCATGAAGCGGGCCGCGCTTGGCGGGTGGGAAGTGAGCGGAGTTTCGATTTTCCAGAGCGGGACACCGTTCTCGATTTTCGATTCGAGCGCGGGGACAGCGTTCCTGGGACAAGGCAGCACGCCCCTGCTGGGGGCGAGCCTGGCGCCCGGAGCATCGATTTCCAGCGGCTTGACGAGCGGCGATGTGCACTCGCGCGTAGCCAACGGATATTTGAACGCGGCAGCGTTCGTCCCGGCGGCATTGGTGGATCCGGCGGATTGCGCTTCGGATTCGAATTTCTGCGGGACTGGCTTTGGAGATCTGGCACGCAATCTTTACCACGGGCCTTTCCAGCAGAACTGGGATGTTTCGTTTCTGAAACACTTCAAGATTGGAGAGCGGCAGGAAATTCGTTTCGCGGCCGACTTCTTCAACCTATGGAACCATACGAACTTTGCCAATCCGACGGTGACCGACATCGAGACTGCAAGTCTGCCAGCTAGTCCGTTTGGCAAGATTGTGCAAACGGTCGGCAATCCGCGGCTGATTCAGTTCTCGCTGCGGTGGGCATTTTAAGAGCCGGGGCTAGGGGTCAGTGGGTAGTGGTCAGTGATCCGTGATCAGTGGGCAGTCGTGGTCAGTCGTCAGTGGTCAGTCGTGGAGACTGCCACCGCTTTTAATTTGGGCCGGGAGGCGAAAACCTTCCGGCTCTTTTATTTTGAGTTTTGAATGAGGCTGAAAAGTTAGTGTGCGTTTTGCGCCTGCTCCAGTAGCGGGCGGAGAGAATTGACGGAGACGCCGAGTGTGCCGCCGGTGAATCCGTCCATGTAGGCGGAGTTGACGCCGATCACCTCCCCCTTGGAGTTGAAGACTGGGCCTCCGCTGCCACCGTGCGCGGTGGGAGCATCGTAGATGAGCTTATCGCCAACGACGTCGCCAAGGTGTCCCCAAGTGGTCGAGGGACGGATAAGCGAGAGTGCGGCTAATTCGCTGGCTGCGCTGATGTCGTTATGGCGGTAGGCCAAGCGCTCATAAATTCCAGTGGGTGACTTGGCAACCATGCCGGCGATGCCCATGGGGTATCCGATCACAGTGACGCGCTCACCGGGAGCGCCAGCGGAATTGGCCAGAGGAAGCACGGCGAGGCCGCGCACAGCGCTATAGTCTGCGATGCGGAGCACTGCCAAATCAGAACTCTTGGAGACCGCGGCGGGCGACAGGGTGACGGGCATGGGCGAGCCGGGGAAAAAGATCACGAGACTCTCGAGCGTCCCGGTGGCGCCTTGGCTGATCAGATCTTCGGCTTCGTTGTCGCCATACCAGGGCTCGGCGACGTGGCGATTGGTGGCCAGCAGGCCGGGTCCAACCAGAAATCCAGTGCCCGAAACGCGGGCGCGAATGGCAGGCCGACGATTGGGCAATCCCACGTGATAGATGCCGTAGATGTATCCGATGGAATTGCGGTAGTGATTGAGCACGACCGCAGGCATCGCCTGCTCTTGCTGCAGTTGCTCGACTTCCGCAGTGAGTTCGTGAACTTGCTTTTGCAGGTCCTTTTGCAGGTCGTCTTGAGGGACGCTTTGGACGGCGACGGGGTGGTAGAAATGAAACATGGCGACGGCGATTACGAGCACCACGACGCCCAAGACAGCCTGGATGACCTGCTGCCAACTATCGCAAACACCGCAGTCCGAGACGGGGGCTTGATTGGTCTGGGAACCCGAAGGGTCAGGTTCGGGAACGGAGGAGCCGGTGATCTGGGTTTCGGCCATGAGTTTCTCGGGCTAACCTCTTGCGAACTCGAAGCCAAGTCATGCTTTTTCAGGTGTTTGGAGGGGCAAGGTCCGCAAACCTGACATCTTGGAGTGGATATCTTCTCTTGTCTGGAAGAAACCCGCTACGGTACTGAAGGGGATGTACGGGGGTTATGCGCAATGGGTTATTCGGTAGCACTAATGGAATTGCCCGTGATTCGACCAGAGTCGGTGCACAACTGAACAGCCTAAGTTCGCGTGCTGGACTACACTACTGCCGAAGCGACTCTGACACCCAGCCGACCACATGGCAACCGCCCCGACGCAAAGTCGTATCTACCGGCCTTTGTTGTTCGCCCTTGCAACCATCTTCGCAGCCCTGACCATTTTCTACAGCGCAACGTGGATGTACTGCATTCGCCGCCCGTCGGCGGTGCCGCAGGTCGAAGTGGGCTTCGACGAATCGTACTCTTCCGCCGGAATCGAGATTAATGGTGTGCACCCGAATAGCCCAGCGGAAAAGTCCGGGCTGAGAGCGAACGACCGCATCGTAGCGATCAATGGAAGCAGCGCAGATTCGGCATCGGCATGGAACGAATTGATGCGACGCACGTGGCTGAGTTCACACCCGGGAGACACACTCACGCTCACTCTGCGAAGGCCGGGGCAATCACAAGTGCTGGTGATCATGCCCCGGTTTCGCGCCAGGCAAGGTGCGGGCGACAACGGAACCATCGTCCGCGCGATAGCGCTTCAGATATTGCGATCGTACCCGCTGTTATTCCTCATTGTGGGATTGGCTGTGCTGTTTCTCCGGGTGGAAGACCGCAACGCATGGCTGCTGGCGGTGGTATTCGGGACTTTCATTGCGGCCGCGGACATGCCGGACGAATTTGCTGCCGCGCCGCCAAATCTCCAGTCCTTCATGCTCGCCTATCGGACCATGATGGGCAGTCTTCTGACTGGACTGTTCTACTTCTTCTTCGCGGTTTTCCCCACACGTTCTCCGATTGACCGCAAGGTTCCCTGGCTGAAGTGGGCGCTGCTGCTGGCCTGCCTGTGTCTGGGACTTGGGGGTTACCGGCACGGCAACTCCAGAGCGTTACCCTTTATCCTCTTGGTGGTGCCCGACCGCATCGCCCAGGATGCCCGCAGAGTCGTTGTTTACGGGTCTATTTTTCTCGGGCTCATTTCCCTGCTATGCAATAGGCTCAGCGTCTCGAGTAAGGACGACCTGCGCAAGATCAAAGTGATCTTCTGGGGAACTGTTGTCGGAGTCACGCCCGCTGTAGTCATGGCCCTCACGCAGGACGTTTTCCATCCCGAAGTTTCATTTTGGCTGAATTTCGCCAAGGTAATCCTGCTGTTCCTGTTTCCTCTCTCCTTTGCCTACGCTGTCGTGAAGCATCGGGTCCTCGACGTTCCCATCCTGCTCAAGCGCAGCGCTCGCTACTTCGTGGTGCAGCGCGGCTTTGTATTGTTAATTTTCGTCCTCTCGGTAGGGCTGACGCTGTGGTTCGGGCAGGCCTTCTCCCGTTATTTCTCGGCCGGCTCGAAGGCCGCCATTCCGATTGGTGCGACGTTTGGCGTGCTGGTGATCTCGGGCGCAATCCAAGCCCATCGCCGCGTTCGGACGCGGCTGGACCGCGCTTTTTTCCGTAGCTCCTACGACGCGCAGCAAATCCTGGAGGACCTTGCCGCAAAAACCCTCAACACCAGTAGCCGCGAAGGGTTGGCGCAGCTTCTCCAGCAGAACATCCGAGACGCGCTGCATCCGAGTTCGGTGTTCGTCTACCTGCTAGCCAACAACGGACAGTTGTTCGCATATGCGGGCAATCCTCCAGCGGAAGCCCTGACCCTTTCCAGGACTGGGGCTGGAATCGCCGAACTTGCAGGGCGCGACGGCCCGTTGGAATTGATTCCCGAAGAGATGCGAGGGACGCAATTGGCTCCGCTCGAACCGGAGTGCCTGGTGCCGATTCGCGGCTCCGGCGGAGCAACACTCCAGGGAGTGGCCGTGCTCGGTCCCAGGCTTTCCGAAGAACCGTACTCCACCAGCGACAAACGTCTGCTGGCATCGGTTGCCAGCCAAGCGGGAATCGCCATGCGCAGCATCACGCTCGCGGAAAAGATGGCGGACCAGATGGAAGCAGAGCGCCGCACCGAGCAGGAAATGCAAATCGCACGCCAGGTGCAGAGCCGGCTGTTGCCACAGCAGGCACCTTCGCTGAAGACGCTGGACTGTTGCGGCAAGTGCATTCAGACGCGCGCCGTCGGAGGTGACTACTACGACTTTCTCGATTTCGGTTCGGGCCGTCTCGGTCTGGTGCTGGCCGACATCTCGGGAAAGGGAATGTCGGCCGCCCTGCTCATGGCGAATCTGCAGGCCAATCTGCGTGGCCAATACGCGCTGGCGCTGGAGGATGTGCCCCACTTGTTACGCTCCGTCAATCACCTCTTCTACCGGAACACGGAAACCAGCCACTATGCGACGATGTTCTTCGCAATCTACGACGATGGGGCCCGGAGCTTGCGCTATGTGAATTGCGGGCAGAATCCTCCAATCCTCATGCGGGCGAATGGGAATCTTGAGCGGCTCACGGCAACGGCGACTGTCTTGGGACTGTTCGAGGAATGGGACTGCACCGTGGCGGAATGTCAACTTGCGTCCGGCGACGTCCTGGTGATTTACACCGACGGCATTTCTGAAGCTGGGCCGAACGACGAGGAAGAGTTTGGCGAAGCAGGTCTGATTGTGACAACTCGGAAGCATCGGCAGCAATCGGCTGGCGAAATCCTGGACAACATTCTCAGCGATGTGCAGCAGTTCAGTCGAGGTAGGCAGGCCGACGATATAACCCTAATCGTAGCCAGCTGCTCATAGCCACATGAAAAGGAGTTAGGGGTCGCTCACGCGACGTTGTTCCTGCTTCCACGATCTTAGCAACAAAGACCCGGAGGGCGACCGAGGGAAGGACTGTACCGTCGAGTCCGGATTTCCTAGACTCGCTCGAGTTCGCGCAGAGTGCGGTCGTTCACCACGTTGCCGGTGTTCAGCGTCGAGGCGGGTTCAAACAGGAGGATCCAGCATTCCTCGTCGGCCACGGGTTTATGCTCGACGCCGCGGGGAACAACGATGAATTCGCCTGCTTCGATCCATTCGTGATGGTCGCGGAATTCCATGCGGAAGCGGCCTTTGACGACGAGGAACAGTTCGTCCTCATGCTCGTGGTGGTGGAAGACGAATTCTCCCTTGAGCTTGTCGAGCTTGACGTGTTGGCCGTTGAGCTCGGCGGCAATGTAGGGCTTCCAGTATTCGGAGATCTTCGAGAATTTGTCGGAGAGATTGATTTTGGGCATGGTCTCCCTCTGTGTGTGGCTTGAAACGTTTAGATTCTGCATAGTTGGCCGTGGGTGCAGAAGTTGTTTGAGCAGATGATGTCCGGAAACAGACGAGAGAGTTGAGGTATGCTTCGGCCATGGATGCGAAAACCCTCCATATTGTTGACGGGGACTCGACTGGCGGCACGCTGAAGATGTCGGGGCAAGCGAAGGCCAGGGACATCCTTGTATGGCGTGAGGCGTTGTACAGCGGGCCGGTTCCGGCGGGGCTTCCCCTGCGGCAACTTAGCCGACTGAGGTCGCGATACTGGACCAACGGGAAAAGCACAGTGGAATTTGAGAAGCGAGACGCTGCGCTAGCGAAGCACGAACGCTACGAAGAAATCTCTTTGTGGTTCGGGCGCGGGTGTACCCTCTGCCATCTCAGTCTGGCGCAGATTTTAAGTTGGTTTCGGGAGCACGGTGTTTCGCCGCAAGAGTTATGGTGGGTGGCCATTCATGGTGGGGAACTTCATCCCGAGCAGATGGCGAAGGCGTATGACAAGCGTCGCCCCGTCGGTCGCAAGCAAATGCTATTGGGCGAACGAACCTGGCGGGCATTTCGGCAGCCTTCACCCGCTGGATTAATCCGGTTGCTGCAAGCTGACTTGGGTGCTATGCCCGGTCTGCGATCTGCCGTCCTGTGGCTGCTTGAGGAGTATCCGAATCTGCGCAATGGACTTTCGCGGCTGGAGGGCGATCTGCTTCGGGAGATTCACCGGCGAGAAATCGCGAAGGCATCGGAGGCAGTGAGACCCATCATAGCTCGCGAACCGGTGGGCGACACATTGTTGTTTGACATGCTGCGGAATTTTGTTCGGGCGGAGTATCCTCTGCTGGAGTTCGCGCAGCCGTTTGCGGGTAAGTTTCAGACCTGGGAGTTCAATGGGGCTACATTAGCCTTGACGAACGCTGGGCGGCGCGTGCTTGCGGGCAAAGACAATGCAGTCGCGCTCAACGGGATTGATCGGTGGATTGGCGGGGTTCACCTTCACGGGAAAAGCGTGCGTTGGCAATGGGACGGGAAGACGAGGAGTGTGATTGCGGCGAAGCCAACGACCTGGGGCTAAAGCCCAAAACAAGTGGAGCTCTGACGCGGCCCTAAAGGGCCGCTCTTCCACACGGTTCCCGTTCTCGTTTCATCTTCCACCCTGGATACTTTTGCATTGACAGACAAAAGCCGCCGGCTTGGGCCGACGGCTTCTGCTTTTCTATAGTCGCGAGCGGAGCGGCTAAAGACCGGGAGTGGCGGAGTTCAGGTGGCCGCTGTGGAGGGTCAGGTGAACGCCGCGCTTATTGTTGAGACTGGTGGTCGTGCTCCAGTCGATGTCGTCGGTGGAGATGACGCCGCTTCCACCACCAATTAAGGAGTATGTGATGCGGCTGTCCTGGTAACCATAACCATTGACGGCGAGCACGGTTCC
>Ga0070735_10003728_pt1 | contig 13213 bp, 11 predicted proteins | sample Coa_R1_FD_66443 | JGI IMG/M metagenome (GOLD analysis project Ga0070735, IMG submission 66443) | Surface soil microbial communities from Centralia Pennsylvania, which are recovering from an underground coalmine fire - Coalmine... | ecosystem: Environmental > Terrestrial > Soil > Unclassified ...
ACGGTTGAACACAATCCGGCCTGAATACTTCATGGGGATCTTTGGTTCAGAAATGCTGTAAGGCCCGCAGTGATCGTCTTGGCTCCAAAAGACAAACGTTGTACGCTCCCATTGTTTTCAGCGAGTGAAGGAGATGAGTTATGCAACTTGGAATGATCGGCCTAGGAAGAATGGGTGCCAATATGGTTGAACGTCTGCTGCATGACAGCCACGAATGCGTGATCTTCGATATGAAGGCCGCGAATGTTAGCAAGTTGACCGAGCAGGGTGCGACCGGAGCCAAGTCGCTCGACGATTTGGTTTCGAAGTTAAAACCGCCACGCGTCGTCTGGCTGATGGTGCCGGCGGCTGCCGTGGATAAGACCATGCACGATCTTGCAGCTCGTATGCTGCAAGGCGACATCATCATTGACGGAGGTAATTCTCACTACATTGACGACATCAGGCGCGCCCAAGAACTTAAGCCGAAAGGGATTCACTACGTCGATGCTGGAACGAGCGGAGGAGTTTGGGGATGTGATCGCGGTTACTGTCTCATGATCGGCGGCGAACAGAACATCGTTCAGCATCTCGATCCGATTTTCGCCACTCTTGCCCCAGGGATTCGAGCAGCAGCCCGCACGCCGGGTCGCGATAAGAACACCGGGACAGCCGAGAAGGGTTATCTGCATTGCGGAGCTAGCGGCGCCGGTCACTTCGTCAAGATGGTCCATAACGGAATCGAGTACGGCATTATGGCGGCCTATGCAGAGGGTTTGAACATCCTTCAACACGCTAATGCCGGCCGCAAAAAGCTTGCGAGCGATGCCGAGACCACGCCATTGCGGCAACCCGAACTTTATCAATATGAATTCTCTCTTCCCGACGTCGCAGAGGTCTGGCGGCGTGGCAGCGTGATTTCTTCGTGGCTGCTCGATCTCACGGCAACTGAGTTGTTGAAAGAGCCGAGCCTGAAGAGTTACGCAGGACACGTCTCAGATTCTGGGGAGGGGCGCTGGACAATCACTGCCGCAATTGATGAGGCGGTTCCTGCTCCAGTTTTGAGTGCCGCACTTTATGAACGATTCAGCTCACGCGGTAATGCGGATTTTGCCGATCGAGTTCTATCCGCGATGCGGCATGAATTCGGGGGGCATGTAGAAAAAGCTGCGTAACTATGAAAACCGCCCCCCTTGAGTCGGATGCATTTGTCTTCTTCGGCGCCACCGGAGATCTGGCGTTCAAGCAGATTTTCCCTGCACTTCAGGCGATGATCCGGCATCACCATTTCGATCTGCCCATCATTGGAGTGGCAAGGTCTGCTAGAGGCCTTGACTCCCTCCGGGCCCGTGCTCGCGACAGTATTGAGGAGCATGGCGGAGTGGATCCCAAGGCGTTCGCAGTTCTTTCGGAGAAGCTACAGTACGTCAACGGAGATTACAACTCTCAACAGACTTTTCGAGATTTGCGACAGGCACTCGGTGGGGCGTCTCACCCTCTTTATTATCTTGCTGTCCCACCAAACATGTTTGCGACTGTTGTCAAAGGCCTGGCAGATGCAGGCTGTGACAAAGGCGCCCGTGTAGTCGTCGAAAAGCCTTTCGGCCGTGACCTTGCCTCAGCGCGAGAGCTCAACCGAATCCTCCATCAGTCGTTTCAAGAATCGGAAATTTTCCGGATCGATCATTACCTCGGCAAGGAACCAGTCCAGAATCTGCTCTACTTCCGCTTTGCCAACTCGTTTCTCGAGCCAATCTGGAACAGCAACTATGTCCGAAGCGTGCAAATCACGATGGCCGAAACCCTCGGTGTCCAGGGCCGCGGAGTCTTCTATGAAGAGGTAGGCGCGATCCGCGATGTCGTGCAAAACCACATGTTGGAAGTCATTGCCTTGCTCACGATGGAGGCCCCGACTGGCCGCGATCCAGATGCCTTGCGCGACGAGAAGCAGCGTGCCTTTCACGCTATGCGGCCGCTTACTCCAGCCGATGTCGTTCGCGGTCAATTTCGCGGTTACCGGAATGAAAAGGGTGTGGCTGCGGATTCGCAGGTGGAAACGTTCGCCGCGGTCAAGCTGCACATCGACACATGGCGATGGGCAGGGGTTCCATTTTACGTTCGAGCAGGTAAGCGGATGCCTGTCACCGCAACCGAAGTATTGGTTGAACTCAAGCCACCGCCACAAGCAGTGTTCGACACAATCACCCAAAGTCAGGCGAATTGCTTTCGCTTTCGTCTCAGCCCGAATGTGTCAATCGCTCTCGACGCGCGTGCCAAGATGCCTGGTGAAGAGATGGTCGGCGAGGATGTGGAACTCGTCGTGCGACCACCCTCAGACGACGAAATGCTGCCTTACGAGCGACTGCTCGGCGACGCCATCCGAGGCGATTCTCTGCTGTTCGTTCGGGAGGATGGCGTAGAAGCCGCTTGGGGCGTCGTCGATCCCATCCTGGGAAGCGTGGCGCAGGTCCATGAGTACGAACCGAATACCTGGGGACCGGTCCAGGCTGAGCAGATCATTGCTGGAGATGGCGGATGGCACAATCCCGAGCCGATTAAAAGAAAGGACCCTAGTAGCGAAACAATGAGAATACCGCGCGAGCTCGCATTCACAGGGGTCAAGAGATGAAGAAAGATTTTAAAGTTGGAGATCACGTGGGATGGAACTCGGAAGCCGGCCACGTCCGCGGAACCATTAAGAAAAAGATCACTTCGATTAGCAGGTTCAAGAGTTACACGGTCCATGCCTCGAAAGAGGAGCCGCAGTATTTGATTAAAAGCGACACGACCGACCATCTGGCCATGCACAAGGGATCGGCACTCAAGAAACTCAAAAAGAAACAATGAGCGTGTCGAGAATAACAACGATCTGATTTGTTAACCCTCCCTTTTAAGGAGGTGTAGTAAGGAGAAAAAATGAGTACTGCAGTTGCCAACTGGCCGAAGTTTCTCGCGAAGCTGAAAGGTCGGCAGGAAATAGCTGAGCGCACCATGGCGTTCCGTTTTGAAAAACCAGATAGCTTCAAGTTCACTCCCGGCCAGTTCATCGATATCACCTTGCTGAATCCGCCGGAAACCGATCCCGAAGGCAATACTCGCGGTTTCTCAATCGCCAGCGCGCCTTATGAAGACTTCATCATGGTAGCTACCCGCTTACGGGATACAGCGTTCAAGAGAGTGTTGAAGAACTCCCCCCCGGAAGCCGAGGCCAGGATCGAGGGACCATTTGGCAATCTTCGGCTTCACAATGACAAGTCGCGGGCTGCTGTTGTTCTAACCGGCGGGATCGGCATCACTCCTTTTCGCAGTATTCTCTTGAACGCAGCGAAGGAGAAGCTGCCGCACCGCATATTTCTTTTTTACGCAAATCGACGGCCAGAAGACGCTGCATTTCTCAACGAGCTTCAAGAGCTCGAAAAGAAAAACCCAAATTACAAATTAATTGCTTGCATGACTGAGATGGAGAAATCACAACAACCGTGGTCCGGAGAGCGAGGACTGATCAACCACGCCCTCTTAGAAAAATACTTGCAAGGAGCGTCATCGCCTGTCTACTACATCACCGGACCACCGGCCATGACGAAGGCCATGCACACCATGCTTACGGATGCGGGAGTGGACGACGACAACGTACGCATCGAGGAGTTTGCGGGTTATTAAAAGGCGCGATCCGAACAGGATTTACAGGAGCGGCTACATCCGGGTAGGCAAAGGAGTGAAGGGTTTATGACGGTTGAAACTTTAGAACAAGTTGCGTTGCAAACGCTGCAAGACAAAGCGACTCGCCTGCGTATCGACTCGGTCCGCTCGACGACCGAGGCCGGCAGTGGACACCCCACAAGTTGCGCCTCCGCGGCAGAGATCATGTCTGTGCTCTTCTATTCCGTGATGCGTTACGATCCTCGCGATCCGCACCGCCGAGACAGCGACGTTTTCGTGCTTTCGAAAGGCCACGCCGCGCCGATCCTGTATGCGGCGTGGGCGGAGGCCGGCGCCTTTGCGCGCGAAAAGCTGCTGACTCTGCGCAAGGTCGACTCTGATCTGGAAGGCCACCCCACTCCGCGCTTGCCGTTCGTGGACGTGGCGACCGGTTCGCTGGGCCAGGGTTTATCTGTGGCTGCGGGAATCGCCATTAACGCGAAACAATTCGAGAATTCCGATCAGCGCGTTTATGTTTTGATGGGCGACGGGGAATCGGCGGAAGGCTCAGTATGGGAGGCTGCGCAATGGGCGGCTCTCCACGGCCTCAACAATCTCTGTGCGACCATCGACATCAATCGTCTGGGTCAAAGTCAGCCGACTATGCTTGAGTGGGACCTTGAAATCTACAAAGCCCGCTGGAAAGCATTCGGCTGGCAGGTATTGAGCGTTGATGGACACAGTATTCCCGAGCTGCTTACAGCCTATGAAACCGCCAGCCGGTCCACCGGCGGGCCGACGATCGTGCTCGCCCGGACGCTTAAGGGCAAAGCTCTCATCGGAATCGAGGGTCTCGAGCATTGGCACGGCAAGGCGCTACCCAAAGATACCGCTGCGAAGGTCATAGCAGAACTTGAGAAGCACTTCACGGGAGCCGAGACCGAATGGAAGCCGAAGCTGCCTCCGGCACGAGCCGGCAGCACCAAAGCGGTAGTAGTCGGCAACGGCCATCCGGCTGAAAAACCACCATATTTAATCGGAGGTGAGGAAGTGGCCACCAGAAGAGGCTTTGGCGATTGCCTGGCTGCTCTGGCGAAGCTCGATACTCGGATTGTGGTGCTCGATGGTGACGTGAAGAACTCCACCTACACAGAGGAATTCGAGAACGTTGCGCCGAATCGGTTCTTTCAAGGCTACATCGCGGAGCAGAATATTGTCGGAGTCGCGATGGGATTGGCGGCACGGGGCAAGGTTCCAATAGCCGCCATATTTTCATGTTTTGTAACTCGGGCATACGATTTCATTCGCTTGGCAGCCATCAGCAAGCTCAATATCAAGCTTGTCGGTACGCACTGTGGAGTTTCAATTGGCGAAGACGGTCCATCGCAGATGGGGCTTGAGGATCTCGCGATGATGTGCGCGGAACCAGATTTCACGGTACTCTATCCAGCCGATGCTACGAGCGCCTGGAAGGCCACAGCACTGATCGTCGAGAAATCCGGCCCCTGTTACCTCCGGCTGGGACGCCCGAAATCGAAAATCCTGTACGGTCCAGACGAGGAATTTGCAATCGGAAAATGCAAGGTCCTTCGCAAGAGCGATCAAGACAGAGCCCTCATCATCGCGGGTGGTATCACCGTTTTTGAATCGCTCGCCGCATACGATCAGCTTCAGAAGGAAAACATTCCCGTTCGCGTCATCGATCTGTTCAGCGTTAAGCCAATCGATCGTGGCGAACTCATCGCTTCGGCGCGGGCCGCGCGCGGGATCGTCGTCACGGTTGAAGATCACTATGAACACGGAGGACTCGGCGATGCAGTCCTCTCAGCCCTGGCTGAGGAGCGAGTTCAGGTCCACAAGTTAGCTGTGCGGGAGATCGCTCACAGCGGAAAAGCCGCAGAGCTGATCGAGAAGTACGGCATCTCTTCGGGGCACATCGTGAATGCAGTCAAGTCTGCCCTGGCAGCTCCGCGCGATGCCGGCGGCGCCCCAGGATCCAAGAGATCACTGAAGAAGTCTCCCCGTCCCGCAATCATTGGCAAGAATATCAAGCCGACGCGACAGCTCCACGATGTCGGCCAAAGCCTCTGGCTGGACAACATCACCCGTGGGCTCCTGACGAGTGGAACGCTCCGTGGATACATCGACAAACTCTCGATCACCGGCCTCACTTCAAATCCTTCGATCTTCGATCATGCAATTAAGAACTCGAATTTTTATGACGACGCCATTCGCCAGAAGATGAAGGAGGGCAAGTCGGGCGAGGCGCTCTTCTTCGAGCTTGCGCTCGAGGACTTGAGACAGGCCGCCGATCTCTTCCGCCCGGTTCACGATCAGACCAATGGCACCGACGGTTGGGTGTCGATGGAAGTTTCTCCATTGTTCGCTCATGACACGGCGCAGACGATCATCCAGACGAAGCAGCTTTCTGCTCGCGGCGAACGCCCTAACCTGTTCATCAAGATTCCTGGCACTCACGAAGGCGTATCCGCGATCGAGGAAAGTATCTTCGCCGGGGTACCAGTGAATGTGACCCTGCTTTTTTCGAGCGAGCAATATCTGGCGGCGGCCGAAGCCTACATGCGCGGCGTTGAAAGACGCATCGCAGCCGGCCTCAACCCGAACGTTTGCTCGGTAGCCTCTTTATTCATCAGCCGCTGGGACAAGGCGACGATGGGAAAAGTCGCCAAAGACTTGCAGAACCATCTCGGGATCGCTGTGGCCCAGCGGACCTATAAAGCGTACCGCCAACTGCTCGATTCGGAGCGCTGGCAGCGGCTGGCCAACGCCGGTGCGCGTCCGCAACGCCTGCTGTGGGCGAGCACAGGCACCAAAGACCCCGACGCCTCCGACATTCTCTACATCAAGGCCCTCGCCGCTCCATTCACCATCAACACAATTCCGGACGCGACATTACTCGCTTTCGCCGATCACGGCAAGCTGAGCGAGCTTATGCCCGTCGACGGCGGCGATGCGGAGAAGATGATCGCCGAGTTCGGCAAGGCTGGCATCGACCATGACCAACTGGCCGACGATCTACAGCACGAAGGCGCCGAGTCGTTCGTCAAATCCTGGAACGAACTGCTTGGTTCTATCGCTTCGAAAAATGTTCGATTGAAAGCTACTGGGTGAGATGCGCAACGATGAAATCAACGGGGATGGATTGACATGAGCGCGAATTCGAAAGGGAGACATCCATTGATCTCGACTACCCAGACTTTCGTACGGAGGAATAGAAAATGATTACTATGACCGAACCAAAAACTGAAATCATTCCGCTGTGCGAGCGGCCTGCCTGGAAAGCCCTGCGGCGGCACCACGCAGAGATAAAGGATGTGCACCTCCGGCAACTTTTTGCCGATGACCCCCGTCGTGGCGAGCGCTTCGCTTTCGAGGCTCTAGGTCTCTACATTGACTACTCAAAGAACCGCATTACTGATGAGACCATCGAGTTGCTGGTCGAACTCGCGAATCAGTCCGGTCTGCGCGAGCGGATTGATGCCATGTTTAGCGGCGAAAAGATTAACGTCACCGAGAAACGCGCCGTTTTGCACGTCGCATTGCGAACTATGAAGGACGAATCGATCATGGTGGATGGCACGAACGTTGTACCCGAGGTGCACGCCGTGCTCGACCGGATGGCGACATTTGCGAAGCATATTCGCAGCGGCCAATGGAAGGGACATACCGGCAAGCGCATACGTAACGTCATCAACATCGGTATCGGCGGCTCGGATCTCGGTCCGGTCATGGCTTATGAGGCACTGAAGCGCTACAGCCTGCGCGACATGACGTTCCACTTCGTCTCGAACGTGGACGGCACAGACTTTGCCGAGGCCACACGCGAGCTGAGTGCGGACGAGACACTCTTCATCGTTTGCTCCAAGACGTTCACGACGCTTGAGACAATGACCAACGCACACACTGCGCGCGATTGGGCGCTCCAAGCTTTGGGAGACGAGAAGGCAATTGCGCGCCACTTCGTTGCAGTCTCGACCAATGCGGCCGAAGTCAAGAAGTTTGGTATCGATACCGCCAACATGTTCGAGTTCTGGGATTGGGTTGGGGGACGCTACTCGATGGACTCAGCGATCGGTCTCTCTACGATGATCGCGATTGGCCCCGACCATTTCCGCGCGATGCTCGCCGGCTTCCACGCAATGGATGAGCACTTCCGCGCTGCCCCGTTCGACCGCAACCTGCCGGTGCTAATGGGATTACTCAACGTCTGGTACAACAACTTTTTCGGCTCTCAGACAATTGCCGTTTTGCCGTACGACCAATACCTCAAGCGCTTCCCAGCTTACTTGCAACAGTTGACCATGGAGAGCAATGGAAAGCACGTGACGCTCGACGGTACGCGTGCGGAATATCAGTCTGGTCCGATCTTCTGGGGCGAGCCGGGCACGAACGGCCAGCACTCTTTCTATCAGCTCATTCACCAGGGAACAAAGCTCATTCCCTGCGATTTCATCGGCTTCTTCCAAACGCTGAACCCGCTCGGCAATCACCACGATCTGTTGATGTCGAATGTGTTCGCACAAGCAGAGGCGCTCGCGTTCGGCAAGACCGCTGAAGAGGTCCGGGCGGAAGGAACGCCCGATTGGCTCGTTCCACACCGCACCTTCGAGGGCAACCGTCCCTCGAACGTGATTCTGGCAGAACGACTGACTCCGGAGACTCTCGGCAAACTTGTGGCGCTTTATGAGCACAGCGTGTTTACACAGGGAACGATCTGGCAAATCGATTCGTTTGATCAATGGGGCGTCGAGCTCGGCAAGGTGCTGGCCAAGAAGATCATTCCGCAACTCGAAGCAGGCGAGGAACCATCGCTGAAGCACGATAGCTCCACTAACACACTCATCCGGCGCTACCGCGATCTCAAGCGTGGAGCGGCACAGATCAAAAAGAGCGATTGAGCGAGGCCGGATCAATGAGTCAAAGATCGTTTTCAATCAGGCCCATACCACCCTTCCGGTTGGATCTCACGGCTTGGGCGCTTCGCCGCCGCCCGGAGAATGCAATCGATCGCTGGGACGAGAGTATCTATCGGCGCGTTTTGATGGTCGATGGTCAAGCAATAGAAGTAGCTGTACGCCAGAGTGGCGGCCCAGAGGCGCCACAACTGGAAGTCGACGTGACCGGCTCGCATCTTACGCTGGGGCAAGAGGAGTCCGCGAGAGCGTTGCTCGAACGCATGCTTGGAGTGCATAAGGATTTGAAATTCTTTTACAAGCTCGCAGCGTGCGATCCCAGATTGCAGCCGTTGGTGGAGGAATTCCGCGGGCTCAAGCCTCCGCAATTTCCCACAGTGTTCGAGGCCGTAGTCAACGGCATCGCATGCCAGCAACTCTCCCTGCTCGTGGGAATTCTTCTTCTCAGCCGCTTGGCGCATAGAGTTGGACTGGTATCGAAAACTACAAATGATGCCGAGCACGCCTTCCCCGACCCGACAGATTTGGGGGGGTGAGGGCAGAGTCCTTAAAACCTCTGGGGTTCAGCGCAAACAAAGCGCAGGTTTTGATCGATATCAGTTCTGCGATTCGTGATCGACGCCTGAACCTAGAATCGCTAGCCGAACTCGACAACCAGGTCGCGATTGAACGACTGGTCGAATTGAAAGGGGTCGGTCGCTGGACCGCAGAATATGTCCTCCTCCGCGGGCTTGGAAGATTGGACATCTTTCCTGGCGATGATGTAGGCGCACGCAAGAAATTGGCACACTTCCTCGGCAAGAGAAAACCCTTGGACTATGACGGGGTGCGCAGGGCCGTTGCGGGCTGGCACCCCTATGCGGGTTTGGTCTATTTCCACCTCTTGTTAGCTCGCATAGAGAAGGCCGGATGGCTCTCTTCTGATCATATTCAGTGCGTTACTGGCCAGGATTTCACGCTCGCACAGCAAGAGTTGAAAACTGCTTAGTCGTTAGAAAAAACCAGTTCCGCATCCTCGCGATGTTGAGCTGATAATAGTTTTGAGCGATAGCAAAGAATCGCGACCTAAGCGGCTGCTCAAGACATAAAAAACCGTAGTGGCCGCGCGGTCTTAGGTTGCGGAGCGGTCTTAGGTTGCGGATTGGAGATGCACATTGTTTTCGTTAACAAAGATTCTGATCCCGATCGATTTCTCAGAACGTTGCTTGGGTGCTACCCGTTTCGCGATTCCCCTCGCTGAACGCTTTAACTCTGAAATCGCGCTCCTGCACGTATTATTGCCACACGACGATGCCCGAAATTCAGACTTCGATGGCGCAAACTTGAAAGATCTAATCGAAGCTCGGCGAGCTAAGGCCAAGAAGCGACTGGAGGATTTCTTGAGCGCAGCGCTCCATCATCTGCGGGTGAAGAGGATGTTGCTGGAAGGCGATCCTGCAGTAAGAATCGTTGAATGGTCAGCTCGCGAAAAACCTGACCTGATCATGATGCCAACGCATGGCTATGGTCCGTTTCGCCGCCTGCTGCTTGGCTCGGTCACGGCTAAGGTGCTGCATGACACTGATCGCCTGGTTTGGACGGGCGTTCACTTGGCGCAAGGGCCGCCGGCAGAGTGGGGTAACTTGGCTCACATCGCTTGTGCCGTCGATCTGGGCTCGAGTAGTGAGCGAGTGCTCGAATGGGCTTCTAAGTTGGCCAAAGAATTCAAGTCCTCTCTTTTTTTAATTCATGTGGTGCCGCGACTCGATTCGCCAGGAGAGGGGCACTACTCCGATGAGTACCACCAGAAAGTAGCTGGGGAAGCAAATCGCAGCATCGCACAACTGCAAGCTAGGCTCGGCACACACGCCGACATTGTGCTGGAAGCCGGGGAGGTGCCGCAAACGGTGTGCTCGACGGCCGGGCGGGTGCATGCTGATTTGCTTGTCATTGGACGGGGCTCGACAAGTGCGCCGCGACTGCTACCTCATGCCTATAACATCATCCGGGAATCGCCTTGTCCGGTAGTCAGCGTGTAATTTAGTGATCGTATCTGCTGCGGAGTCTACTCACGAGCTTAATTCGCTTTGATTGAGCGGATTATCACGCACTACCGTTGCCATCCTATGATGTGGTTTCCGTCGAACGCTTAGATATTTTCTCTGCACGTTTCACGCGGCATTTGAAATATGCAAGAGCATCTAAGTGGAGGTCATCAATGGACGCCCGGTTGAGGACGGATCTCTCACTTGGGGCATTCATACCCAGCCGTCATCCTTCGGATTTGTGCGAATGCGCCCGACGCCTGCAGACAAAACATGATTCCTCGCCCTGAACGGATAGCTGCCCGCTAGCCGATCTCTTGGGGCAAATAGCTTTTATATCGTGTTGCGATATACATGTTTTTGACAAAGCATCGCTGGGGGCACGTCACTCATCCTATTGCCAGAATCAATAGAGACCATATTGCAATGATGAGCCTCCAATATCCTCGCTCTAGCCTGCATGGTGAAAACCGGAAAGCTAGTAAACGCGGGAAGGAGATGGGCCATGCCTATGTCTGAACTGACGAAGAATTGGCGACAGTTGGCTCGGGAAGCCATCAATGAGAAAGATCCCGAAAAACTAATTGCACTCGCGAACGAATTACAGGACGCTCGGCAACGCGAGCAGCGGCCGCTCACTCGACGATCGCGGACAAACGTTGTTATGCAGAATGGCACGGCCCCGCCGGAAAACGGATAAACGTTGTGGATCGACAGGAGAACCTTCCTGTGGGTGAAGGTAGAGACCGAGAGGACGCATCCTGTTTCCATGGCGGGTTTCCTGGCCCGAGTCGAATCGGGTACACGATTTGACGCATTTCCATCAACCGACCGAATGGGCACATATGGTCCAATGTACAGCATGAACCTGATGGTTGAAGCTCAAACTAAACCGTAAACTGGAATGTGGTTCAGAGCTACATTTCGCAACTGCATAAATACACGTGGCGCGGTGGATTATTACGGACGTACCTCAGTACTTCGGAAAAAGCTCGGACAAGTGAGCAAGAGCTTAAATCAAACGGTTTCGATTAATGAGAATCGCACAAGTTGCGCCACTTTATGAGAGCGTCCCTCCCAAACTATATGGGGGTACGGAGCGTGTCGTATCGTGGCTTACGGAGGAATTGGTTCGTCTCGGTCACGATGTCACTCTGTTTGCGAGCGGCGACTCCCTGACGACCGCCCATCTAGTCGCGCCCTGCAAGAAGGCTTTGCGACTGGATTCGACCTGTGTGGATCAGTTAGCGCATCATCTGATAATGCTGGACCAGGTCTTCAACGAAAAAGAGAATTTTGACATCATTCACTTCCACGTTGATTACTTGCACTTCCCGCTGAGCCGTCGGCAGGAGATCACGCATGTTACAACGCTTCATGGCAGACTCGACCTTCCCGACTTAGAGCCCCTGTATCGGCATTTCAGTGACATCCCGGTGATCTCAATATCCGATGCTCAGCGCAAGCCTCTGCCTTGGGCGAATTGGCAAGGCACGGTTCATCATGGCCTGCCGCGAGGTTCTTTTTCACTAGGCGGCGGGAAGGGCGGCTATCTCGCGTTCCTCGGACGGACCTCCCCTGAGAAGGGTTTAGACGAAGCCATCGAGATCGCGAAACGAGCTGAGGTGCCGCTGAAGATCGCAGCCAAGATCGATCGAGTTGACGTGGAATACTTTGAGACCATAATCAAGCCGCTGCTGGATCATCCTCTCATTGAGTTCATCGGCGAAATTGGCTATCCAGAAAAAAATGCGTTCCTCGGCAACGCCGCTGGACTTCTGTTTCCGATTAATTGGCGAGAGCCCTTCGGCCTCGTGATGATTGAGGCCATGGCGTGCGGAACGCCGCTGATTGCTTACCCTCTGGGTTCCGTTCCGGAGGTTGTCGAAGAAGGTGTCACCGGATTTGTGGTGCCTGACTTGGAAGGCGCGGTAAGAGCCGCGAGGAGACTTGGAGAAATCGACAGAAGAAAATGCCGACGGCACTTTGAACAGCATTTTAATGCCGAGCGCATGGCGCAGGATTACTTGAACATTTACCAACGGCTGGTCAGCGGTGAACCCTCATCGATCGCCGTTTCCGATGGAGTTCTCAGTTGCATGAAGATCGAGTCACACGACAGTACTACATAGCTACGAAGTCATCGCCGGCTGATGATCTCGCCTGGGTCCTAAATACCGAAGACTATCAGGCATACTTGGGAGTCTCGATTCTGGGCGATAATAACCGGATTGGATGAGAGCGCAATCAGCCGACGCAACTACGATTTCAGTTTCCTGCGGGATGAGAATCTGATCGGTCACCGGACGTACGTTCTGGCGCATCGTTTCCCAAGTGGAAACAAGAAGATCTCTTCGATGGCGAGGTCTGGGTTGATGCAAAGACTTTCCGTGTACGGCAGATCGCAGGCAGACCAGCCAGGAGACCATCTTGGTGAGTCAAGCAGCACCATATCGTTCTCAATTTGCCGAAGTGAAGGGTGTGTGGATCCATACTTCGACCGAGGTCACGGCCATTGGAGGGTGTAAAAGGGACTGTGTAAACGACCATCGGAAGAGGAGAATAAGAAACCGATGGCCATCGACAAGACACTTATTGACCAACTGCTGGCTGATTACAAAAAGCCGGAAGACATCA
>Ga0070735_10003729_pt1 | contig 13213 bp, 12 predicted proteins | sample Coa_R1_FD_66443 | JGI IMG/M metagenome (GOLD analysis project Ga0070735, IMG submission 66443) | Surface soil microbial communities from Centralia Pennsylvania, which are recovering from an underground coalmine fire - Coalmine... | ecosystem: Environmental > Terrestrial > Soil > Unclassified ...
AGCAGTTCCACCGTCGTGAGTCCGATCGGGTTCGGCCGCCGTGGCGAGCGCGTCGCGAATACGCCGTGAGCGCGATTGTCGCAAGGAGGAGTGCCGCAAAGCTCGAATTCTCCGGCGCGGTCGAAGACCCACAAAACTATCAGGTGTGAAAAGCCCTCAATATCTGTGAGACCGGCTTCGAATTCAGGAAGAATTTCGAGAGTACCTTCTGCGTCATGCTTGGCGCCGAGGCCTTTGGGAACTTGCTGCGTGTCGTGGTAGGGACTGCGAACGTAACCGATGGGCTGAGGAGAGAACATGAGAGCCATTTCAAAATAACGATAGCAGTTGTGAGGCCGGCGGGGGGCGAGAAGCCCCCGCGACAGCCGGCGCTCCGCCCTTGAGGCGTCTAGTCTTTTTTCTCCTGCGGTTCGCGCGGCAGAGCGGGCTCGATGGGCTTGCGAGGGAGCATCTGATCGCGCATGGCTGCTTCATAGACGAAGCTGGCGACGATGACTGAGATCTGCTTGAGATCTTCGGGCTGCAGGCGATCGTACACGTCCATGTTGGAGTGATGCGTGCGAGTTTCATACTCGACGGGATCCTGAATAAATTGGAATCCCGGAATGCCGACGGCGTCGAAGGAGAGATGGTCAGTGCCGCCGGTGTTGCGCATGGTGAGCGTGGTCATGCCGAGATCTTTGAAGGGACGCATCCAGGCCTCGAAGATAGGCTCAACCGCTTCGTTTTCCTGCAAATAGACGCCGCGAATTTTTCCGGTGCCGTTATCTACGTTGAAATAAGCCGAGACTTTCGCCTGCTCGGGCTTCACAGTGACTGGTCCGGCCTCGCGGCGCAAGAGCGTGGGCGTGTCTTTCATGGCGGGATCGTCCATATGTGGGCGTGAGCCGAAGTGGTGCTCGACATAGCCTTGCGAGCCGAGCAGGCCTTCTTCTTCGCCGCTCCACAGGCCGATGCGGATGGTGCGGCGCGGCTTGATATCCAGAGCTTTCAGGATGCGGACAGCTTCCATCATGACGATGCTGCCGGCGCCGTTGTCGGTGGCGCCGGTGCCGGCATGCCAGGAGTCGAGATGCGCGCCAAGCATGACGACTTCGTCTTTCTTGTCGGTTCCGGGGATCTCAGCGATGGTGTCGTACTGCATAGGATCGTCATCGTAGAAGTTGTTGGTGACGTTGAGTTCGAGCGAGACGTCTTTTTTCTGATCGAGCAGGCGGGCAATGCGGCTCCAGTGCTCGGAAGCCATAGTGAGTTGCGGGATGGTGGTGGTCTCGCCGGATTTGTAAGAGCCACCCGATTGCACGAACACGGTGCCACCTCCCGCGGAGCCGCGGCTGTGGTCGATTACAGCGAGGACTTTTTCGTCTGCGAAAAACTGGTTGAGATCTTTCATGAACTGCCGCCGCTTCAGAAACTCAGCATAGCGGAACGGCGGGCGCTCACCGGGAATTTGATATTCGCCGGTCTTGGCGAGGTCTTCATCCGTGAGCCGCTTGTAGGGCACTTCGGTGATGGGCTTCACTTCCGCGTCGGGGCCGAAGATGACAATCATGCCTGCCAGCTTGCCGCGATATTTGTCGAAGTCCTTCTTGTCTTCAATATTGGCGCGGATGCATTTGCCGGTGACGACGCCGTTGGTGCCGGGCGTCCAGGCTTTGGCGTAGGCGAGGAGAGGCGTGATGTCGGGCGCTGTCATGCGGACATTTACATACTGATTGGCCCACCCACGGCCAAAGGGGCCCCAAGGTTCAAGGTGGGCATTGGTCAGGCCCATGGCGGTGAACTGGTCGCGAGTCCATTCATTGGCGCGCTTCATGTTCGGAGAGCCGGTCAGGCGCTCGCCGATCGAATCCATGAGCCCGGAGGCGAGTTCCATCACGTGCGAGTTATGGAAGCCTTCATAACGAATGCGCGTGATGGTTTCGAGATCAACTTTTTCCTGGGACCAAACGGCGGGAACAAAAGCAAGTATCAAGACAAGAGAACAGAACAATCGGGCGGACCTCTTCATGATTGGCTCCTGAGCGGGAAATCAATCGGCGATTATACAACTCGAAATCGAGCGCGAGAGGCCTTGCGATTGTAAAGTTATTTAAAGAATATCGAGGGCGGCTGAAGATTTCAGATTGCAGAACGAAGATTGCAGATTGAAGCCACTGACGGTTTCAATCTTGACCTGCAATCTCAAATCTGGCTCTTAGTCGTTACGAATCATCCTTTACCTTAGGCTCTTTGCGGTGTTCCTCGGTATCGACCGAGTAGAGCATGTAGTGATCAAAGCTGTGCCGGCGGTAGTAACGGTGCTTGCGGAAATCGAAGTAAATTTCAGCGCTCTTAGGCAGCCAGAGTGTGGTGTTCTTCTTGGGAAAGGGAACCGGACCGTACTCGACCACCTGATGTTCGCTGAGGAGTTGGATCTCGGGCATGGGGTTCACCATTTCCGCTTCAATGCGGAGGATCTGGAACTTATCCGCGGTGATCCAAGCTCTGCCCTTGAGGCCGACGGCGTGCTCCTGGTTGCCAACCCTGTAGCTGTGCATGCGGCTGGGACGGTCGTCGCGCTGTCGAAAGTGGATCAGCCAGGTTGCCTGTCCCTGCCAATCGCCCAGCCCTTCACAGCCCATCTCGAAGTTATCCCGCATGTGGGGATGAAAGACGAGGGCCAACGCAGCGAAGCCGGTGCTGGCGATACTGTCGGGATATCCATGAAGGTCCAATTTGTCGGCGCGGTATTCATCGACGGACAGAAACCCGGGCTCGATTTCCGAGATCGACGCAACGTAGTTGTACTTACGCGTCTCAGTGCGAACGGGATTGCCGTACTGGTCAAGCGCTTGATGGAACAGATCCTCCACTGCGGCAAAGCGGGTCACGTCTGCGACCAGTTCCTGGACACGTTTGCCCGACTCATCGATCACATTGTCTGCCGGACAGGTGACACCGGGCGCAACGGACAGTTTGATGTCGTCGACCCCAGGCGGCTGCCAAGCCCTTAGCGATAGCTTGGGCGCCGGGAGGGCCAACAAGGGATCCACCCCTGTGAGTGTAACTTTGGCTTGCGATGTATTCTCGACGAGGGAAGTAGTGGATGCGCTGTCCTCGATCTCGGCAATCAGTGTGCGAACCTGTCCGGCCACGGGATGCCGCGGCGATTTTTCCAGGAACGCTTTCAGAGCCTGAACTCCTTCCTGCGACTGCCCCAGATTCACCAATGCCTCACCCAAAACAAGTTCTGCCGAACTGGCGGCGTCCTTGCCCTTGCTGATTGCGGCCTGTGCCTCGTCGCGTGCCTTGGCGTAATTCTTTTGATGCAGATAAGTATTGGCCAGCAGGTCGTGAGGGACCCAGTTTTCCGCATCAGAGAGCACAGCCTGCTCCAGAGCTGATCTTGCGGCGGGATAGTCTTGCCTTTCCAGGCCAGTTCTGCCCAGGAGCGTGAGAGCTTGACCGTTATGAGGGTTTAGAGTAGTAGCGGCGCTCAAGTAGTTTCCAGCCTGTGTGTAATCCTTTTTCTGAAAATACAAATATCCCAATAGGAAATTCAGGTCCGGGCTGGAAGGAGCGGACTTGTAGGCTTCTTCCAGTTGTTTTTGTGCTTCATTCAGGTTCCCCGATTTAAGTGCCGAAACAGCGCGTTTGGCTTCCTTCCGCACCTTCGCGGTCAGCCTAGTGTCGGTCACGTCCAGGTTCATGGCAGCAGGATCGCGCTGCAGCACGATTTCGATATGCTGCTGTGCCATTGTGCCTAGTACGTTCAGCTGCTTATGAGTGCTGAGGTAGCCGACGGCGCTGACCTCGACGTCGTAATCTCCATATGGAACGTTAGTAAACACACCCAGCGAGGCGCTCTCAGAATAGGGGCCTTCTGACCCTGCCTCGGTGGTCTGCCATGTCGCTGACTGGGTTGCTACGTTGACCAGCTTTAGCAAAGCCTGGCGATCGAGTCGAACGCCGCCGCGCTCGGCGAATACTTTGAAGATTAGAACCCCCGTGTTTGGGGCTGTCGTATAGGACCTTACGGTCGCAATCTGATCTCGGTGAGAACCTTGGCCATTCAGCATGTCACCGGCTGATTGAGCCCTTGAAACGTTAAGGAGCAGTACTGCCACAACCAGCAAGAGGCTTGGCGCTCGTGAGAAGGAAGACATCGTCATGGCGTAGCCGCGGATCATAACTGCGTGGAAAAGCAGTGTGGCACAGGGCGTAGACGGGGTCAAATCAAGCTTTACCAGCCCGGACGTGTCTAACTCAATGGTGCAGGTCGTTCCTAGGATGAGTTTTTATGGGTTTCGATTTGTTCTTCACGGGGAGGCGCAGGACTGGCCTCCTCGTCCTCATTATTTTTCTGGATGTACTGCACGATGAGCGAGATGCGTCGGTTGGCCGGATCGAGCGGCGCTTCCGGCTTGCGGAGTCGCTGATCGGCGAAGCCGCGGACCTGAATGATCTGGTCGGCGCGCACTCCATTGGCTTGCATGACGCGGCGAGCGGCATTGGCGCGATCGGCCGAGAGTTCCCAGTTCCCATAAGTAGCCGAAGGAGCATAGGGCTGGGAATCGGTATGGCCTTCGATGGAGAGTTTGTTGGGCAGACTGCCGACTTCCTGTGCGAGCTTGATGAGCAGTTCGGCTCCATCGGGCTTCAGCTTGGCGCTGCCGCTGTCGAAAAAAGTGCCGCTGGCGGATTCTGAAAGCTCGATGCGAAGGCCTTCGGCGGTGACAGTCATCTCGATGTGGCTTTTGAGCTGCTCGAAGTCCGACATCTGCCGCATCGCCTGCTGTAGCTGTTCTTTCAGCTTGGGCATGTTGTCGCGGGTGAGGACAAAGTTTTCGCCCGCGCCCTGCATGTTGGAGCCGACTTTCTTCGAAGTTCCGGTGGGATCTTTGAAGTATCCGCCGACGGCGACTTGAATCTGTTTGCTGCTATTGAGCAGCCACAGGACGATGAAGAGCGCCATCATGGCGGTAACGAAGTCTGCATAGGCTACCTTCCATGCGCCGCCATGATGGCCGCCGTGGCCGCCCTTCTTCTTCAGGACGATGATGGGGCGGGATTTTTCCATCTCCGGCATATCAGACTGAGGCGGCAGCGGCGGCAGGAGGAGCGCCCGCGGCAGCGCCCCCACCGCGGCAAGCTTGTTCGAGTTCTTTGAACGAGGGGCGCACGTGGCCCGGAACCGCGCGGCGCGCTATTTCAACCGCCATAATCGGCGCGGTGCCCTTGAGAAAAGAGATCATCAACACGCGGAGGACGTATAGAAAGGCGTGTTCTTCTTCGGCCGCTTTGGTCATGTTGGCGGCGATCGGACCTACCAGCCCGTAACAAAGCAGGATTCCGAGAAAAGTACCGACCAGCGCGGCGGCGACTTTGTGGCCGATTTCTTCGGGAGGACCACCGAGAGCGCCCATGGTAATGACGACTCCCAGTACAGCAGCAACGATCCCGAGGCCGGGCAATGAGTCGGCCATGGTGCTGAGGGCGGCGGTCGGCTGAGTCGCATCTTGATGTTGAACCTCCATATCGAGGTCGAGCATCTGATCGAGCTCGAAGGCATCGACTCCGGTAATCGCCATGCGCAACGAGTCACAAACGAAGTTGCACACGTGATGGTTCTTCAGGAAAGCGGGGTGCTTGGAGAAGATGGAACTTTTCTCGGGTTCTTCGACGTCGGCCTCCAACGCCATCAAGCCATCTTTGCGGGCTTTATTGAAGAGGTCGTACAGCATTTTCAAGGTTTCGATGTAAGTCTGCTTGCCGAACTTGGAACTGGCGAAGACGCCTCCGATCCCAGCGGCAATTTTCTTGATGATATGGAGGGGATTGGCGACGAGTAATGTGCCCACCGCGGCTCCCGCAATGATCACCAACTCGGCGGGCTGGAGAAGCACGCGAATGTTCCCGTGCTCCATGAGATATCCGGCGGCGATCGAACCGAATACGATGATTATGCCAATAATGGCAAACATTACTTGCTCCCCGGTGGATTGGCCGTAGCGGCACGGGCGATTCCTGTGGAAGCGGCCTCAAGAGAGTTTTGAAGCCGCTGCAGGAGCAAGGCGCTTGTGTCTCCGGGTTGGGGCGTGGCTTGCCCGACGGAAACGGGTAACGACCGGCGCTCGCCCCACCACTCGACGGAGTCGTTCGATAACATGCTGCGGAGCCGCTCGCAAACGGACCGAAGCGCCACCTCGTGGCAGCCATTCAAGATCACCAGAAACTGGTCGTCACTCCAGCGGCCAATGAAGTCTGTCTGCCAAAGGGCTCCTTTGAGCGTGTGCGCCAGCACGCGCAACAGAGACGACGCAGCATCGATGCCGAAAGAGGCCCGGAAATGATCGAGCCCTTCCATCCGGAAGCAGAGAACCCCAAAAGGAGCCTGTAAATTTGTGAAGGAGCGAAGGGCTTCGCGCAAATGAGATTCCATGCTGGCGCGGTTGGAGATGCCGGTGATCTCATCAATTGCGCCGCAAGGCTGCGCGCTGCTGGTGCGACGATCGAGAGTGACGGCTGGCTGATCTTCAAAAGTCTCGACCGCGCCGATGATCGAGCCGTGAACGTTGCGCAGCGGAACAGCGCGGACTCTTACAGGAATTTCATGCCCGGCTTTGTGCTGCAGAAATAAGACCGCGTCAGCAAGTTGTGCGCTCTTGATGGCGCGACCCAGGGGGCAGTCTTCTCTGCACGTTTCCGCGCGCCGTTCGTCGCAGTGGAGCAAGGCTTCTTCCGTGCAGCAGTGGCCCAGGACGTCATGGCGCAGGTGCCCGGTGATGCGGTCGGCGCCGCTGCTCCAAAACAAAATTCTTTTATGAATGTCGACTACGCAAAGGCCGGTCGGCAAATTTTCGAGGATGGTGCGGCAGATTTCAGAATCGTCGAAGGCAGACATGAGAGTGCGCGGAAACTCCGCAGCTAGGTGATTCATCGGCAAGAATTCACAGGACTTCAAGTCGAGGTGAGGCGGGATGAGACGACAAACGCGCTGCAAGTGGCGGGTTTTCTAGGACATGTGGGGGTGGCACTTTGGTGGTGGGCATGGCCCGAAAGTGCCATAGGCAGAAACCTGCAACCAGCATATTTTCGTTGGTGAGCAGTTCTGGGGGAGGGCTGCCCGGGCGTCCTGGACTCGAAAGGGTTCAGGGCGCTCGTCATTTTTCGGGCTAAATTTTAGTGGGGTCGGAGCCCTCCGGTCCTCAACGCTTGTACGTTCCCACCCACTCAGCCTGCGCCAGAATGTGGCCCTTCATCGCGGCTTCCATCTCCGGCTTGCCTGCTTCCCCTTTCAGAGCCAGCTTCGTGTCGAGAGCAAACAGCTTGAAAAAGTAGCGATGCGGCTTGCCGGCTGGAGGGCAAGGCCCGTTGTATCCCGGCTTGTGGAAGTCGTTCATGCCCTGCTCGGAACCATCGGGCAAGTGGGCATTCTTGCTGAGAGCTTCTGGCAGCGAGCGCAATTTTGTGGGTAGATTCCACATTGCCCAATGATTCCAGTTTCCGATGGGTGCGTCAGGGTCGTCGACCAGCAGAGCGAAACTCTTGGTGCCGGCGGGAGGATCAGTCCAGCTGAGGTGCGGGGAGACATCGGCAGCATCGCAGGTGAATTTCTTGGGGATGGCGCCACCGTTGGTGAAACTTGGACTGGAGATGGTCAGAGACATAGGCTGCTCCGCGGGGATAAAAGATTCGGCGAAGGTGGGCGTTCGAGAGGGCATCGGACAAAGCGCAATGATGGCCGTTGCGGCGAGGAGCACGAGTGTGCTCGACGCTTTGAAGGGTCGGGTTCGAGTGTGCAGGAGTGATTTCAAGCTGGCCCTCCGCGCGAGGATTCAGTTGGTGGAGATGGTGAAGTTGACCGTGATCTTGGCCTGAGTCTCGACGGGCTCGCTGCCCTGGTAGTGCGGTTTGAAGTGCCACTGGCGGACGGCCTCTTGTGCGGCGTTTGCCAGAATCGGAGGTCCGCTCAGCACGCGAAGATCCTGGATCAGGCCATCGCGGCCGATCAATGCCATTAAGATCACGGAGCCTTCGACCTTCATCTGGCGGGCGAGCATGGGATAGCCAGGCCTCACCGAGCGGGCCACGAGATCGTCGGTATCCGCGGAAACCTGCACGCGCTCGGCGGCGTTGCTGGTTACGCTGGCCGCGGCGGGGTTAGTGTCGTCGGTCGCAGGTTCGGCAACCTGCGGTGGGGGAGGCGATCCTGCCTGCAATTCAACGCGCATCGAGTTGGATCCGGGATGAACCATGCGATGGTTGTCTCCGGCGACGACCTCGACTTCGAGGGGCGGAAGCACGGTCCGGTTGCTGATGGTGACCGGTTCCGGGGGAGTGGCCGGTTCAGGCGCAGCAATAATCTCGGCAACGGAATTTTTGCGATGTGACGGCCGGGCTTGAGCCTTGCGCGGCGCTGGCAATGCCTCCGGGGCGGAGCTGGTGCTTGAGGATGCTTTCTGGCTCGGCTGCGGAAGTTGCTCCTGCGCTTCCTGCGCATCTGGAAACCAGAAATCCCGATCGCGATAGAGAACAAATGCCAAAGCCCCGAGCAGGAGCGTCAAGGCCATAACCATCAGGCGCTGCTGTTTGAGCTCTGCCTGCGACGAGCGCAACAGAGGACGGTCCGCTTTGGGTGGCATTGGCTTCAGTTCCAGCATGCAGGAGACCTGGTGTTTCAAAAATCGCTGGGGATAGTATGCCCCGAAGCGCGCCGAAAAACCATAGAAAGCGCACTTTCTATAGAAAGCGCACTTTCTAGTGGCGGGGGGCAGAGTTTTGTCCGTTTGGGTAGTATGCTGACGTAACTTTTGAGAACAAGAGGAATCCGATCTGAAGAGCTTATCGGAGCTTGTCTATGGAGCCAGAGAACGCGAATCCGGAGAAAGAGCTTGGGAAAGAGCCCGGCCCTGAGCCCGACCAGCAGGAGACGAAAGCCGCGGCCGAAGAGGATGGAGCGGCAGAGGCGGTCGAGCCACCGGTTAGGAAATCAGAAATTACCCGCCCAACTATGGACGGGCGGAAATTCGCGAGCCTGTCGCGCAGAGAACTGCTCAAAGTGGCGCCGGTGCTGGTGTTAGGTGCCTTTGCGATTCCTGCGTTCCAAGAGGGACTGCTAAAGGCAGGGTTGGGATTCAGCGATTGGGCATCAAAGTGGCTTTTCCGGCGAGGACATCTGGCTCCTACGTTTGCGGATTCGGCACTGACACAGTTCGAGAAGTTTCCCATCAATGACTACGACGTGGATGATCCGGGGGTGATCTTCGAGAACTGGACGCTCACGGTGAGTGGGGCGGTGCAGAAGCCGGGTGAGTACAGGTTGGAGCAGATTCAGAAATTGCCGCGCGTCCGGCAGAATACGCGGCATGTATGCGTCGAAGGCTGGGATGTGATCGGGCGATTCGGGGGGACGCGGCTGTCGGATTTTCTGACCATGATCGGGGCGGATACCTCGGCCCGGTTCATTACAGTGGGGTGCGCCGATGATTATTACGAATCGCTCGATATGGCGACGGCGCTGCATCCGCAGACCTTGCTTTGCTACGAGATGTACGATCAGCCGCTCACCCGCGAGCATGGCGCGCCACTGCGCCTGAACATACCGACCAAGATTGGATACAAACAGGCGAAATATCTGACAAATTTGAAAGTCACAAATGTTCTCGACAAAGTGGGGTATTGGGAAGATCAGGGGTATTCGGAATTTTACGGGCTGTGAAAAGAAATTGTTGATTGATGATTGTTGATTGTTGAATAGACACCTCTGCCAACGGTTTTTCAATCAACATCAAAAATCAACAAGCGACAATTCGCGAGGGCACATGAGCGGTACGGTAGTTGAGATCACCCGAGCCAAGGGCGACGAGACCGAATCCGTCGGACGGGCGGCGTATGAGCATCCCCTGGTGGTGCGGCTTTGCCATTGGGTAAACGCGATTGCGCTGTTCGTGCTGGTGGGCAGTGGGCTGCAGATTTTTCGCGCGTTCCCTAGCTTCGGGGCCAAGATTCCGCAAAAAGATCTGCTGAACTGGCCGAAATCGTTCGCGATTGGGGGTTGGCTGGGCGGCGCGCTGCAGTGGCATCTGACGTTCATGTGGATTTATATCGCCACGGGCGGGATCTATCTCGGATATCAAATCATCAGCGGCAATTACCGGCAGGTTTTGTTTACGCGCCGCGATGTTGGCGGAGTTTGGCCGATGGTGAAGCACTACTTTTTTTTCGGTCCGAAGCCTGAGGTGCGCGAGGCTTACAACCCGCTGCAGAAGAATGCGTACACTTCCGCGATTGGGCTGGGTGTGCTGTCGGTGCTGACCGGGCTGGCGATCTGGAAGCCGGTGCAGTTCTCGTGGCTGGCACAGGTCATGGGCGGATTCCATTGGGCGCGGTTGTGGCACTTCGGGGTGATGTGGGCGATGTTGGCATTTGTGTTCGGGCATCTGGTGATGGTGGTCGTGCATGGCTGGAACAATTTCGTTTCCATGCTGACGGGTTGGAAAAAGGATCCAGAGTACTGACGCGGCAGGGAAAGATGGCCGAAGCGAATGCACTGTTGAACAACCCGGCGGGCACGATTAGCGAGCAGGAGTTGATCGCGCAGGTGCAGCGCGGGCATAACGATCTTTTTTATGAGTTGGTGCGGCCCTATGAAAGGCGCGTGTACGCGGCGGCTTTGGCGATCCTGCGCAACGAGGCGGATGCGGAAGATGTGGCGCAGGAGGCGATGCTGAAGGCGTTGGCGAACATACGGCAATTTCGCGCCGAGGCGCGGTTCAGCACCTGGCTGATTCAGATCACGGTCAATGAGGCGCTGATGCGGCGGCGAAGGGGAAGAAACGCGATCATGGAAGGTATTGACGATCATCGCGACGAAGAAGGCGAATACACGCCAAGAGACTTCGCGGACTGGCGCGAGATTCCTTCGGAGGCGCTGGAACGCAAGGAAGTGCGGCAGAAACTAGCTCAGGCCTTGGCGACGCTTGATCGCAAGTATCGCGAAGTTTTCGTATTAAGAGATATGGAACAGCTGAATATTCAAGAGACTGCGGAGGCATTGGGGATTTCGATTGCGTCGGTAAAGACGCGCCTGCTGCGAGCCCGGCTGATGTTGCGCGATCTGCTCGCCCGAGGATGGGAACAGGGCTGGTTCAGCCGCCTGCCCTTCGAGAAGGGAACGAAGCCATGGTAAACCCGGAAGCTGTGAACTGCGAACAAGTTTGGCGCGAGATCTCGAATTATCTCGAAGGTGATGTGAATGCCGGTTTACGCGCGGCCATGGATACGCACTTCCGCACGTGCGCGCGATGCAAGTCGGTGCTTGAGGGGACAAGCAACGTTGTGCGGCTGTATGGCGACGAGCGGATGATCGAGCTGCCGGCGGGATTTGGACGGAGACTGGAGCGGAGACTAGCCCGCAGCCGCCGGGTCCGCAGCAACTGGGCAACCTGGTCGTCGTGGATGATTCCAGTGGCGGCCATGCTCTTAATGGCGGGCGGATTGAGAGTGGCGAGTTCGCGGACGATTCCGCATCCGCTCTTGTCAGAGCACGCACAACCCGCGCACGGAATTCCTCCTGACATGGCGGTGGTGGTGTCCGCGGGCGCCAAGGAATTTCATGTGGCGGGTTGCGAGTTTATTCACAACAAAGATAAAGAGCGGACGCTGACTGCCAGGGAGGCGGAGCGGGAGGGGTACGTTCCGTGCGTGCGGTGCATGCGTAAGTACCTGGAGGCGGCATCTGCTGGAAACATTGCGCAGGAGTCGCAGGCCGGTGCAATCGCGGATGCGGAGGAAGAGCGAGTGCCGGGCGGGCGGTAGATTGCTTCGAAACGGATCTGCACGTTTTCTTAGGGCTGGGCGCGCGGGGCGGGACGCCCCCGCGACGGCCGGCGAGACGCCGGCGCTACGAATTTGGCGCGAGCGGATGCCCGCGCCTTCGTCTGAAGAGCCGCTAGTTGTTCTTCATTTCGTCTTTTTTGGAGTCGTCCTTCTTCATGTCGTCCTTCATGTTGTCTTTTTTCATGTCGTTCATGTTGTCTTTCTTCATGTCGTTTTTCTTCATCTGATCCTTCTTGCTTTTCTTGTCTTTCTTCATCTGGTCGTGCTTCATGGTGTCTTGCTGGGCGTCATCTTTTTTCTTGTCGTCTGGCTTCATCGTGTCCTGGGCGAATGCAGCGAGGGAAGCGGACATGACACACGCCAGCATCAAACTGCTGAACATCTTTTTCATAGGCTCTCCTTGGATGAGTCGGTTTGCGCAGCAGGCTATACCTGCGGGCAGAGATAGGATGTACACTGCGGCAGGAAGTTACAGCGGCTGAAAGATCTTAACCGCTGAGTTCGCCGAGAAAAATCGCAAAGGTCGCAGAGAAAGGCACAAGACAACTCGACCGAATTAGCAGGCCAGTTGGTCGCGGGTCAGTTTCAGTCCATGCAGATTTCCGAGGGCGGTTACGGCAACTGCTTCGGTTTTGAAGTATTCGTTGGCCAAGCTGGTCAAGTCCTCGGGGGTGACCGCTTCAATGCGCTCGATCAGTTCATCCAGATCATAGAAGTGGTCGAAATACATTTCCTGGCGCGCGAGATTCGACATACGCGAGGTGCTTGACTCGAGCGACAGCATCAGGCTTCCTTTGAGTTGAGCTTTGGAGCGGCGCAGTTCTTCCTCTGTTACCGGCTCGGCCTTCAGCTTCCGGAATTCTCCGATGACAGACTGCACGACTTTGGCCGCAGACGCGAGCGAAGTGCCAGCGTAAACGGCGAGACATCCGGTATCGCGATAAGGATTGAGATCGCTGTAGATCGAGTAAGCCAAGCCCTGGCGCTCGCGAATATTCTGGAAAAGGCGCGAGCTCATGCCGCCGCCGAGCAGGGTATTGAGAATGTATCCCGCGTGGCGTTTCTCATGCGCGATCGGGTGAGCGGGAACGCCAATGCAGAGTTGGACCTGCTCGAGAGCTTTCTTGTTGCGCAAGATGATTCGCGAAACGATCTTGGGGGCGGAAGAATGGAAGCCATTGTTCATCGGCTTCATGTGCTCGAAATGACCGGCGACCAGCTTGACGAATTCGTCATGATTCAGGTTGCCGGCCGCCGAGACGATGATATTTCCGGGCGCGAAGCGGTGAGCATAGGCGTCAAGCACTGGCGGGCGCTCGAAACGCTTCACCGTTTCTTTTGTGCCGAGGATCGGCTTGCCGAGGGGATGATCTTTCCAGAAATTCTGGGT
>Ga0070735_10003730_pt1 | contig 13211 bp, 7 predicted proteins | sample Coa_R1_FD_66443 | JGI IMG/M metagenome (GOLD analysis project Ga0070735, IMG submission 66443) | Surface soil microbial communities from Centralia Pennsylvania, which are recovering from an underground coalmine fire - Coalmine... | ecosystem: Environmental > Terrestrial > Soil > Unclassified ...
CCAAACGTCTGCGGTATCAATTCGACTTTAGCTCCGGCCGCAGCGAGCTGCGCCGGTCCCGTCCAGCGCAAAGTCCACAGGCCGTGCGCGTAAGTCGAACAGGCAATCACGCCAGCGGCGATGAGCGACAAAACCATCTCACGCATGATTCCAGACTCCTCAATTCGAAGACAAAAGCGAACGCGGCACAAACGGCCGGCGAGACGACCGTCTCATGGGCGATGGCAAAACTAGACGCTGCGCGCCACGCCGTAAGGATAGGCGTATCGATAACCGTAAGAGATTTGATCGAGGCCGATCACGACGGCCCCCCACAGCGGGATGCCGATCATCGCCAAGCGCTGGCAGGCCGTTGCCACTTTGGGATATTGGCTGACATCCCGGCGGATCGAAAAGATCACGCCGTCGACGTATTGGCTGACGAGCAGCGAGTCGGTCACCGGGAGAATCGGGGACGAATCGATGATGACAAAGTCATAATCGTCGCGCAATTTGCCCATGATCGGGTTGAGCGCGTCCTGCGCCAGCTCCCGCAGAGCTTCTTGCGTGACGCGGCCGGCCGGCAGCACGAACAGGCCGTCTTGCATCGTCGGCACGATGGTGTCGGCCAACTGGGCCTCGTCCCGCAACAGCTCGCACATTCCCGGTTCGGCCGGCACGTCGAATACGCGATGCACGGTCGGACGGCGAATGTCGCTGTCGATCAGCAGAGTGCGGTGACCCGCGCGGGCCAGGCTGGTCGCCAGATGGCATGAGAGCGTCGTTTTGCCTTCGCTCATCATGGCGCTCACGATCATGGCCACCTTGGCGTCTTCCAGCTCTGCCCGCCGCAACAGCATCACCCGCGCCGAATCGATCGATTCCATCAGCGGACCTTGCCAGATGTCGGCTTTTGCGAGGCCGCCGCGCGACTTGGAATTGGCGGCGCGACGGGGGACGGCAGGCAGGGATCCGAGAATCGGCAGCCTGAGTCCGGTGGCCACTTCCTCGAGGGAATTGATTCTCTGTGCCCGCACGTCGAGAAACACGATGCCTCCGAACAGCAGCAGCAGACCGCCGAATCCCGCCAGTCCCACGACGCGGAACTTCTTCTCGTAATCAGGCCGGTAGGGTACGTCGGCCGAACGGTGCAGAATGACTCGCGACTCGGCGTTCTGCTCGATTCTCAGCCGTTCTTTCTCTTCATTGATCTTCTGATCGAGTTTTTTGTACTGCTCCAGGTCTTCCCTGAGGGATTCGACTTCAAATGACGCGATGCCTGTCTTTTCAACCTCAAATTTCTGCTTTTCCAACTCATCGTCGACTTGCTTAATCGTCATTTCAATCAGTCGCGTCGATTCACGCAGCTCAGCCGTCGAGGCCTCGATCTTGCCCTTCATCTCAGTGCGGAGGCGCTCGGCGACGATGGGCTTCAGTTTCGTCTTCAACGTCTCCAGATTCTTCTGAAGCACTTCCATGTCTCTTTGGGCGCCAGCCATTTTTTTGTTGTCAGGATTCTTGCCGACCGACTTTTCCATTTTCAGCAGATATTCCTGCTTGGCATTCACGTCTCGCTGGGCACGCTGGATTTCCGGATCGTCCGCCAGATACGACTCAATGACCGAATCTCCGAGTTCCAATTCGTGGTCCGGGTCATTGCTTTCCTCTTTGGCGGTCAGCTTAATCTTCTTGGTCATCAGTTCGTAACTTAGCTCGGCGCGCTGCTTGCGGAGCGTGCCGAACAGCTCGAACATCATTTTCTGCTTTTCGGTCAGCGCGACCGCGTCGCCGCTCTGCAAGTTTTTGACCAGCCGCTGCAGCTTCGTCCGTTGCGAGCGCAGCTTTTCGTCCATGTCCGCGTGCGCCTTGTCGAGCTCGGAGATGCGCTTCATTCGCGTATTATTTTCCGCATTGGCGACTTCGCTCAAATATTCGTTCGTGACGGCATTCACGATCGCCGCCAATTCCTTCGGCTCGGTGCCAGCCAGCGACACCCGCAAAAACTCCGTCGCCGGGTTGCTCACCGACACTTGCTGTTCCAGGAATTCCAGGGGATGCGGCTCGTCGCGCAACATTCCCAACTTGGCGATATCGGGATTGCGCAGCGCTGCGTTCAAGACGAATACGCTTTTGACCATCTTCGATTGCGTCTGCCGATAAACGTCGAACTGCTGGCGCGACTCGTGACGGTCGAACACAACCTTCGACGGAACCGCCTTCACAAACAGCTCGGAATAGGCGGTGTAAGTGAGAGGCACGACGAGCCAGGCCACGGCCGCCCCGATTGAGCCTGCGATGAGGCCCAGGCTGAGCGCCGGGAACCATCGCCGACGAATCGACGCCAGCCACGCCTTCTGATCCATCGCCGAGCCTTTGACGGCATTGGCATGGTCGGCGACGGCCGCCAGCATTAATTCGGCCTTCGGGGCCGGGGCCAGCGCCACCAGCCCGCGCGAATCCGCCAAATTCCGCCGGCTCCTGGGGTGGCGCGAGTCGTCAGCGGCGTACGCATCGTCGACGGGTGGAGTGCTCATGGGGCTTTCTCAAAGGCGCTTGGAAACGATGAAACGGTTTCAGAGGCGAGGGCTACGAGACACCTGTTTTTCGCGGTTTCGGATCGGCCGGTTCCGAGGCGCCCGTTGCCGGGCGCGGCCGCGGCCGGGCGCCGGCCGAGACGGTCAATGGAGCCAATGGGATTTCTTGTTCGACGATGAACAGCCGCGACAGGAGCCAAAGCTCCGCCCCCAGGAGGGCCAGTCCGAACGGCATCATGAGCCAGCCGGCCAGGTCGTGGAAGACGAGGTCGGCAATTTCGCTGCCGGCCGTCGCATGCAAGATTCCGGTGACCGTGATGCGAGTGACATTGGCAATCAAGGCGATGGGAACTGCGCTGAGCACAATCACCAGTCTCTCCCACGGCGCCCGCTGGCTGAGCATGGCCACGGCTGTCGCCAGCGCGAAGAAAATCATGAGCATTCTTAATCCGCTGCACGCTTCGGCCACGCCGATGCGAATGTCGTTATCCATGACGATCACCGTTCCTTCCGAGAACGCCGCCATCCCCAACGTTTGCATGACATAGGTGCTGGCGACCGTGCCCAGCTTTCGCAAGGGGCCGCGCATGGCTGTCTCGATGGTGAACGGCAACGGGATCATGAAGGTCAGAAACAAGATCGAGGGGAGCGCCCAGCGCAACACGGCCCAGCCAAAGCACAACAGCGTGAGCCCGGCCACGGCGGGAACGATCGACAGAAAATCGAACCACTCGAAGTAAAAGAACGCTCCCGTCAGCCGCACGGCCACTGAAAAGCCCAATAGCGCCAGACCCCACGCGCTGAAATGCACCTTCGTCGGGAATTTGTCGCGGCGGATCCACAGGAATGCCGCAGAGAACAGAGGGACGATCCAGCCGTGCGAGTACTGCGGATCATGAGCCCACTTCTGGGCCATCACCCCCAATGTCGACCAATACCCCCAGACCAAACCGGCGGCAAGGACAGCAAACGCAATGATCGCTTTGCGCAGCCGTGGATCGAGCAGATGCATAACCGGTTCTGAAATTCGCTCGGTTGACATAACGTTTCCCTTGAAGGCACTCAAAGCGATTGAGCTTTCGGCATGGCCGGCGCAAACGCCGATCGCTGCGCGCACTCCGTTCTTTTGGGTTGCAACGCGAAACGCGCGTCATAACCGTCTTCCGAGACCGGGAGTGTTGCCAATGCCTGGTTTCGGCTCGCCGCGCCGCCACGCGGATGCGACCCATTCCCCGCCCTGGAACCGCCCTTCGGATCCAGGACAAGACGCGTATCTGCCATGCTCGCAGTCAGCGGAAGTCTAGTACGAAACTGAAATCGGATGCCGACCAACCTGCAACGGGTATTGCGAGGTTTTGCAATCACGGGCGCGATTTTTCGCATTGTCCCGAACCGGGACCGGCTCGCCAAAATCGCACATCCGCTGCATCCGATACGGGAAGCGAATTCACCACAATCGTCCGCAGGCTGGGCCGCAAAGGCCGCCTGGAAACACGACCGATTTCGAACGCGCTTGCACCCGACCGTCTTGATCGACTGCGCCATGGACCGTAATAACGAGGGTTCCGCAGAATTTAGGGAATCAATAATGCGCCACATCTTGCCGATTGTCAACAAATTTCCTAATCCCCCGACAGATTGCTTCACGGAATCTTCAACTCATTTTCCAGTTGCCGCCAACTCTCTTGTTCCAACGCATGAAAATTTGACGCCGTGACCCCCGCCGTCACCAGCGAATGGTACGCGATTCGAGCCGCCTCGCGCCGCTTGCCGGCCAGGAGGGCCAGGCAACGATGAAACTGCAAGACCGGCGTCGAGGCATCGGCCAGGGCCTGCTCGATGTCGGCCAGCGCCTCGGAATGCCGTCCCAGCCGAAGGTAGACGACAGCCCGCGTATCCAGCAGCGACGGCACAGGCCCGGCCATTTCCAGAGACCGGTTGGCCAGTTCGAGGGCATCGGCCAGATCGCTTCCACGAACAGCCAGCAAATACGCCAGGTTGTTGGCCGCGAGCATTGATGCGGAGTCTTTCTCGATCGCCCGGCGATACATGCGCTCGGCCTCGCTGTAGCGCGATTCGAGCTGCGCCAGGTTGCCCAGTGAAAACAGCACTTGAGCGCTGACCAATTCAGACGCGGCCAGCGACGCCTCGATGATCTCATGCACGCTCCGATAGTCGTCTGGCCCCGCCTTTCCGATCTGCAGGGAGTTCACCAATGCGAACGCCAGCTCTTCGGGAACGCACTCGGCGACGCTGCGCCTGGCCAACTGCAGCGCTTCGTCGCGCCGGCCGCGACGCGCGAGAAACTGCACCAGCTCGGATGTCCACTTGGGCGCCCTGCCCGCGCAGAGCCGGTACAGCTCTTCAGCGTCGCGCCAATGGGCCTCGGCCCGGGAAGGATCTTCGCCGCGCGCGAGCCGTGCGGCTTCATCGGCCAAGAGCGCGGCGGCGTCTCTCGACCAGTCTTCCTTGTCGGCCGGCGCGCCCGATTCAGTCGCCGGCGAATCGCCGTACACCGCTTTGTGCACGAGAGCCCGTGCTTCATCGAATCGTTCCTGCGCGTCCAGCCAGCGGACTCGGTACGCCAAGGTTCGAAACGAGCTAGGTTCGAGCTGCGCCAGACGGTCCAGCCAGATCGTCACCGCGTCCGGATCGGGCTCGTGATCGAGAATCTGCCGGACCGCGAACGACAGGTAATCGAGCTGATTGGGGTAGTTGGCGAGCAGGCTCTGAAGCTCGGCGCGAGCCGCCGGCCAATCGCCCATTCCCAGTTGCACTCTCGCCAGAAGAAACTGATCGTCAGGCGTCAACGTCGCCGTTTCAGAGAGGCGAATGAGAATCGAAACCGCCTCTTTGCGCCTCGATCTGGCGGGATGATTGGCCAGGAGTCTCGCCTTAAGCCTCAAGTCGGCCAGCGTTTCGCCGCTCTGTTCGGCGTTGAGCCTGAGCAACTCGAGCCCTTCCTCGATTGTGGGATAAGATCCCCTGGCCAAAAGGCACGTGACCAGCCCGCGGCGCGCCGTCGGCTGCTCATTCTGCCACGATGAGTCGCCGTCTTCACAAAGCTTTCGCCAGAGGGGTTCGGCGAGCGCCGGATTGGCCGACCGCGAAAAGAAATCGGCGGCAGCGAAGGACACGGATTTGTCGTCGGGCGCCGACTCGACGACTGCCTGGAACATTTTCGTCGCCACGTCGCGCCGGCCCAATAGCGCGGCGCCCTGCGCCCGCGTCAGGCCGGCTTGCGGCTCCGACAAGTCGGTGATGGCCTTCAAGAGAAACTCTTCGGCCTCGCCCGTGCGGTCGTGCCTTGCGAGCCAGCCGACCAACGCCAGGATCGCCGCCGGTTCTGCGGGGGCCAGTTCGCATGCCCGCTCGAGGGCCGCCTGGGCCTCGTTCGGAAACCCCGTGGCATCCATCAGGTTGCTGAGCCAGATGTAATCGCGGAAATCTCGCGTATCACCGGGCACGGCGGCTTTCGCTCGCGCCACCGCCTGCTCGAAATTGCCAGTCCACAGTGCGGCCTCGGCCGAAAGCCGCGCCATTTCGTCAATCATAGGCCGCTTCGTGTCGGCGGCAAATTGCTCGAGCAATTGCTCGACCTCGGCGAAACGCTGCACTTGGGAAAGAAGCCGGCAAGCGCGCAAGATCACCTCGGGTTGTCGCGCCCCCGACTCGATCGCCCCGCGATAATGCTCGATCGCCGTGTTGACGTCCCCTTGCAATTCGGCGATTTCGGCCAGCGTCAAGCCGACGCCGGGCGCGTTGGGCAGCCGGCTTGCCACCTCGTGCATCAGGTCTCGCACCTCGCGCAGGTCGACCTTCTGGTGCGTTCGAGCGAGCTTCAGCATGCGGCTGACCGTGCCGATTCGCCAATAAACGCCTTGTTTGCCTTCGATCTGGCGCAGCTCGGCGATCGAGGCGAGCGCCTTGTCGTCGTTGGACGCATTGAGAGCCAGATCGACTTGCCGCCGCTTGACCGCGATGTTGAAGGGAGCCAATTTGGCGGCTTCGTCCCAGAGCCTCTCGGCAAGTTCCCTGTCGTCCGTCAATTCACAGCCCAATGCACACGCCTCGATCAGATCGAAGCGCTTTTCCGCGGGAGCCAGGTGAACGGCTTCCAGCAGCTTGCCGGCGAAGTCCTGAGGCACTTTGGCAAAGTCGTCTGCGTGTCGCCACGCGAGGATTCGAAATCGTTCGAAAATGATCTCGCGGCTCAGTCCCAGCTCATTTTCGGCGGCATCCAGGATTTCTTCAGCCTGTTGCGGCTGGCCCATGCGCTCGACCACGTCGGCACACGCGCACCGCAGTGCGACTTCAGCACCGAAGTCTTTGCATCCTTGAGCCAGCACCTCGGCGGCTTCCGGCAGCTTGTCTTGTGCTGCCAGCGTTTCGGCTCTCAGCAGCACAAGTTCCGGCCCTCCAGATCGAGTTTCTGCGGCGCTCTCCAAAATTTCGGCCAGTTGCTTCCAGGCGGTCTCATCGGCCGGGCGTCTCAAAGCCAGCCGCAGCAAGACCCTTCCCAGCTCGGGCGCCACTCCCGGCCGATCGAGCAACGCGCGATAAATTGCGGCTGCCTCGTCGAGCTCGTCTTGTTGCTCGCAGGCCGCGGCCAGCTCGAGTCTGGCGGCAAGCGACGTCGGGTCGAGTGCGACGGCGCGGCGATAAGCAGCCAGACGCCAGGCAGAATGCCGCAGCTCCTGACAGCATTTCCCCAAGTGCATCTCGACTTGAAACAAAAGATCGGTGCGAATCCGCGCCGCGCCGCGCAGGTCCATGAGCAGGCGAAACGCCGCGTGCCAGTCTCCGCGGGCCATCAAGAGCCGCGCTTCCACAAACCCAGTCAGCGTGGGATCGGCATTTTCAGAACGAAGGCGGTCGATTTGATCGGCGGCGTCGTCAAGTTTTCGGCGGTCGATCAAGAGATCGGCCAGGCACAGCTCGAGCTCGCGCTTCTGTTTGCAGGCCTTGAGTCCTTCCAGTAGGCACTCGTGCGCATCGTCGACGCGGCCGGTCGACAATTGGATTTGCCCTCGGGCCACATACAGCCGCGGCTCCTGGGGGCTGGCGACGATCGCCTGCTGGAGCGCTTCATCGAGGCTGGGATTCCGGCTGGTTGCGCCGTCCGAAATCGATTCGTGATACTTGGACGTAAGATCGGCCAAAAGGCAGAGGATGTCTTTGTCGGCCGGCGCGAGAGCAAATGCATTTTGCGCGTCGGTGAAGGCTCGGGCATGGTCTTGACGTTGCAACGCGAACCGTGCATGCGCCAGGTGTGCGGCCGCCACGTTCGGGTTCGCGGCGAGCATCTCGTCGAACAGCGTTTCGGCTGCTCCGTCCTGATCATGGCGGCGGCCCAAGACGCCGGCCAGCCGTTCGTAAGCGGGAATGAAATCGGGATCGGCATCGATCACGTCCCGGTAAATCTTCACCGCCGCCTCCGGCGTGCCGACATCTTCATAGCAACGACCGAGCAACAGTTGCAAATCGGGGTCTTCCGGACCCGACTGCATGAGAATTTCCAGATGCGTCATGGCATCGGCCGGACGACCCACGTCGAGAGTCATCTCGGCGGCCTCGCGCCGCAGCTCCCGCTGGTCGGGGAATCGAACCAAAAGCTCTTCCATGTCGAGCACCACGCGGTAATACTCCCAATCGGTGCGCGCCGATTTCGCCTGGTCTCGCACCAGACGAATTCGCGCCTGGACGTCATCGGGGTGCAATCGGACGTACTCAGCCAGACGCTTGGCGGCCTGACGGTAGTTCTCGATCGCGCGAGCCGATGCCGCCTCTTCGATCAGAAAAACGGTCAGCCTCTGGATCTGAACCTCGTGCACCACATACAGCGCCGAAATCCCCCCGATCAGGGCGATCGCCAGGAATGCGACATTGCGCAAATGCAGGCGTCGCACAGTCAATTGTTCGGTTTGCGCTGACGCATTGCGGCCGTCGTGGCGCGCAGCATCGCCTGGAAAAATCATGAGCATGCCTGCGTTATGCCGTTAGAGCTTCTCGAGGTCGCATTCGTCGATCTGGACGGACGCGCCCTGTTGCAAGAATCTCACGGCCACCAGAAGACGCGTTTCTCCGCGGCGTCTGAGAACCGTACCCTCTTGGCCGGTCAAGGGCCCCGAGCGGACTCGCACGCGCGCTCCGGGCTCCAACTGCGACTCGGGAACGATCGGAACTCCACTCAAAAGCATTTGGCGCAGCCGGCGGAGATCGCCGACAAGTTGCGCGGTGTCGGTGACGGGAATGTCGCGAGAGACGCAGTTCGTCGTCAGCGCGTCATACCGCTGCGATGCATTCCCGAAAACGAACACGTAATTGGGGAAGAGCGGAATGTACGAGGTGCGTATGCGTCCCCCGGGAGTCCGCCCGCGCTGTTCGATCGTGGGTCCGTAAAACGGAATCTCCAGGCCGCGCAACCGCCGCATCAACTCTTTTTCGCGGCGCGACCTCGTGTACAGGGCCCACCACTGGCGATCGGAATCTACTCCCCAATCCTCGCGATCGAGCAGGTCGACGGGAAACAGATCGGGTTCAGCGGCAAGGATCGGCATAATGAGCTTCCGGATTTTGCGGCCTGGGGGCTCGCAGCGCGCACTCCGTTCCTCTGGGTGGCAGCGCCCCGCCCTCCTAAACGCGCAAAGGTCGTCATACAGGCCTCCTGCCCGAAGGATTTCAAAAATCGTAAACGACCAAGCAAGCCAGCGTCTTGACTGGTCGCTTGCCGCTAAACCATAGCTCGGCTTTGTTGTCAAAAGCCGACCGCGCGTTGCAAAAACTCAACTCAGAGAGACTGGATTGGCTGAAGGGAACAAGTATACCGTCGCCAACCACTTCCGGCCCGCAAAATCGCCCCTCTTTTTCTATCTTTTCACAGGTTGCAATGGCCGACCGTCGAAATCTACCACGTATGTTGCGTTTTGAAACAGCAATTTGCGCGGGGGATCAATGTATCCGCTGGCCAAACTGAGTTTCAAGGTTAGTTTCCATGACTCAATAGTTGCTTTGACATGACGAAATGCCAATCGAGACCCGCCAAAGTTCGCCCGGCGGGAGCGGAGTCACTCCTCGGACCCACGCTGTAACCGCTTAATTCATTTACAGGAAAAGAGTTATAACAAAAATAAAAGCTACCCGTAAAGGTCTGCAACGGCAGATGGCTTTAACTTTGGCAGCGTTTCGAAGCATTCGGAAGATTTACCAAACTGCCCATTTGCCCATCGGCCGCCTGCCGACATGCAATTCGCATGCCTGTCCAAATGGGAACGCGATTCCCAAATTCGCACGGTGTAAAAATGAGGGGTTTATATCAGTTCTCCCATTTGAGGTTTGCAAGAGCCGGCGCGCGGAGTGTCAGCGTTTTCCGGACAATTTTGAAACGCAATCATCCGCGACGCGCGTTTTACGATCACGGTTTCAGCGCTAAGGAATTCTTAGATGCCTGGCCGCACGTCACGTCCGAGCAATTGCGGCGACGAAGGCAAGTCGCTCTCGCCCATTAGAAATCTGTCGACGCCGACGGCCGCTTCGCGACCCTCCCAGATCGCCCAAACGATCAAGGATTGACCTCTGCGGGCATCCCCCGCGGCGAAAACTCCCGGGACATTGGTCATATAATTCTCGTCGGCCTTGACGTTCCCGCGCGGGTCCAGCTCGACCCCCAATTGGTCGACCATTCCCTTTCGATCCGGACCTAGAAAGCCCATCGCGAGCAGAACAAGATCGGCGTTGAGCGTGAAATCGCTGCCCGCAACCTCCCGCATGACGGTCCGCGAACCGTCATTGACCCATTCCAGGCGAACTGCGTGCAGTTTTTCGACCGATCCGTTCCCGGTAAACTTCTTGGTTGCCACGCTCCAATCGCGTTCCCCGCCCTCTTCATGCGCGCTCGAACTGCGCAGGATGGTGGGCCAATAGGGCCAGGGCATCGTGACGTCGCGCCCCGGTGGCGGTTTGGGAAGCAGTTCGAGTTGAACGACCGATTTGCAGCCCTGGCGATGGACTGTGCCAAGGCAGTCTGCCCCGGTATCTCCTCCTCCGATGATGACCACATCTTTGCCTGCCGCGGAAATGAATCGCTCGTCGGCAAGACGGTCTCCGGCGCACTTTTGGTTCTGGAGAGGAAGAAACTCCATCGCGAAGTGAATTCCGCCCAGTTCGCGCCCCGGAACGGGCAAGTCCCTCGGCAAAGTCGAACCGGCCGCCAGCACCACGGCGTCGAAGTCGCGCACCAGATCGCTTGCGGCAATGTTTCCGCCGATATCGGCGTTTGTTTTGAAAATAACCCCCTCGGCCTCGATAACAGCCAACCGCCGATCGAGAATGCGCTTTTCCATCTTGAATTCAGGGATGCCATAGCGCAACAGACCGCCGATGCGGTCGGCACGTTCAAAGACGGTAACGAAATGGCCGGCTCGATTAAGCTGCTGTGCGGCAGCCAAACCCGCCGGTCCCGACCCAACGACCGCCACCTTTTTCCCGGTCCGGCGGGTCGGAGGCTCGGGAACGACCCAGCCTTCTTGGAAGGCACGCTCAATGATCGAATTCTCGATATTCTTGATCGTGACGGCGGGTTCGTTGATTCCCAGGACGCACGACTCTTCGCAAGGCGCCGGGCAGAGCCGCCCGGTAAATTCCGGGAAATTGTTGGTGGCGTGCAACCGGCGAATGGCTTCCCGCCACTGGCCGCGATACACCAGATCGTTCCAATCGGGAATGATGTTGCCCAGAGGGCAGCCGGTGTGGCAAAAGGGAACGCCGCAATCCATGCACCGCGCGCCCTGTTCGATCAACTTGAGCTCGGGAAAGGGCGTATAGACCTCGCGCCAATCGCCCAAGCGTTCGCCGACCGACCGCCGCTGCGGCGTCTCGCGTCCAAACTCCATAAATCCTGTCGGTTTTCCCATGCGCTCACCTACTCAATTCTGAACGTTCGGCTTCAGATGCCGTAATTTCAAAACACGAAACCTCAACTCGATTTCGCATCTTTCAACACGCCCTCAAAGGCCCGCCTCTGCGTCCTCTGCGCCTCTGTGGTTCATCCTTTTTCGCGAAAGAAACAAGGAACCACAGAGGCACAGAGGGCACAGAGATAAAAATAGAAGAATGGCCGGTGCGTCCTCAACATGCCGTATTTTCAAAGGAGAGAATGCCTTCGCCCGCTCCGAATCAATTATTCAACACGCTCTCGAAGGCCCCTCCTCTACGCTCTCTGCGCCTCTGTGGTTCATTCGTTCTCGGACTGCACCATTCGCTTTAATCCATCCCTCAGTACCGGAACGTTGAAATTAATAAGCAAGCCCACCCGAATTTTGCTCAAGCGAAGGTAAGTCAATAGCTGCGCTTGATGAATAGGAAGCAGTTTTTCGACCGCCTTAATTTCCACGACGAGCTGCTTGGGAAATAGGAAATCTATCTTCAATTCCGCGTCGATATTGGCGTTCTTGTATGTGATTGGGACGGCTCCTGTGACTTGAAATCGGCGCCCTGGAGCATCAATTCTCTCGCAAGGCACTTTTGATACACCGACTCAATCAGTCCAGGTCCCATAATTCGATGAACCTCGATCGCCGCGCCAATGACCAGGCTCGTCAACGGGTCGCGTTCGTCCATTTTCCGCTCGATTCAAGAAAGTAAAAGATTTCGGCTAGCACGCGGTAATTTCAATTCCCGATATCGCATTGTTGAGAACGCCCTCAACGGACCCTTCTCTGAGTCCTCTGCGCCTTTGTGGTTCATCCTTTTTCGTGAAAGAAGACGAAGGAACCACAGAGGCGCAGAGGGCACAGAGTAGCGAAGAAATCAAAAAAAGAGCCTAACAATTCCAGCAGATCGGGTAACGAAAGTCGTAGCGATGTGCGACGTTGTCGCGCAAGTTTCAGCCTTTTTTATGATTTTTTCAGCTAAGCACGCCGTAAATTCATTCTCGGCATTACACGGGCACCAAATCTTTTTCGACGGCCTTTCGACGGGCTTCGAGCACTCGGCGGTAATCGGTCGGGAAGATTTTCACAAATTTCGGCAGCAGGCGGTCCCAGTTCTCCAGCACGTATTGACCTCGTTCGCTGCCTGTCGATTCGATGTGTTTGCGGAGCAGCGTCTGGATGCAGTCGATATCTTCGTCCAGCTTTAGCGGCTCGAGTTCGACCATGCCCGGATTGCACAGGTTTGAAAAGTTCCCGAGTTCATCCAGAACGAACGCGAACCCGCCGCTCATTCCGGCCGCGAAATTCCGCCCGGTCGGCCCGATGACGATGACGGTCCCTCGCGTCATGTATTCGCATCCGTGATCGCCGATTCCCTCGACCACCGCCTCGACGCCCGAATTCCGCACGCAAAACCGCTCTCCCGCCATGCCGCGAATGAAGACTTCGCCTGATGTCGCGCCATAACAGGCGACGTTGCCGATAATGATGTTCTCTTCGGGGACGAATGTAGCCGTCTTGGGCGGAAAAATACTCACCTTTCCTCCCGAGAGCCCCTTGCAGAAATAGTCGTTGGCGTCTCCTTCGACCTGCAAGGTCATGCCGCGCGGCACGAAAGCCGCAAAGCTCTGCCCGCACGATCCCGCGAACCGCAGCGTGATCGTGTCGTCGGGCAGCCCCGCGGCGCCGTATTGGCGCGTGACGCGGCTGCCGAGCATCGTTCCCACGGTGCGGTTGGTGTTGCGGATCGGAATGTCGATCTGCACGC
>Ga0070735_10003731_pt1 | contig 13210 bp, 8 predicted proteins | sample Coa_R1_FD_66443 | JGI IMG/M metagenome (GOLD analysis project Ga0070735, IMG submission 66443) | Surface soil microbial communities from Centralia Pennsylvania, which are recovering from an underground coalmine fire - Coalmine... | ecosystem: Environmental > Terrestrial > Soil > Unclassified ...
GGCGTCTTTGATCCCTTCGTGCACCAGGATGGTCTTTTCGACGGCGGCGTAGCTGGGAGCCTCCACCCGCAGCCGCCGGCTCCCGGGGTTGAGGCGCATTCCCATGCCCGGGACGTCGACCGCCGGCGCGCCGTCCACGCTCACCCGCGCACCGCCGACGTCGGCCCCTTTGGCGTCGCGCACGATGACGACGACCGTCGGCTGCGCGGCCTCGAGGGCGCGGGCGAACTCGGTGCAGCGTGACCTTACGGCCGCCGGACACACGTCGCGCTGACAGTTGGCGAACGCCTCCCGGGCGCGATCGAAGCGGCCGTCGCGCTTGGCCACCTGGCCCTCTTCGTGGGACGCAAGGCAATCGGCGACGTCGTCCGCCCACGTGGTCGAAGAGAAGCTCGTGATGGCGAGGACTGCCACGGCACCCAGGCGCATTTGGAAACCTCGACGGCGAAACGGGGGGCTACAGGCAGCCAGCTTTGAAGTGCTCGATGCCGTTGGAGTCCACCGTGTAGGGCGGGTCGCAGCTTACCGGAGGTGGGCGCCGTTCCGAGGCGGGAGGAGCCACCGACGCCGCCGCGCTCGCTTGTGGCTTGGGGGCCCGCTGCTTGGGGACCGCTGGGGTCGACCTTGCCCCGTCGCGCAGATCGCCCCTCGCCGGAGCCGCCGTCGCGCTCGCAATCGCCGGCGCCGGGGGGGTCGCGGCCGTCGTCTGCGAGGGCGCGGGGATCGCGGAAGCGACCGGCGACGATGCCGCGCTCGGCGGCGCCGCGCCGGGAACTTTCGGTGCCGTCCGGCTCGCCGCCATCGCCCCGAGCCCCAGCCCTGTCGCGATGAGCAGCGCGAAGAGGCCGGTGCGCCGGGCGCGGGGCGCGGGGGGCAGGCCCGCGACGCCGCTCGCGAGCGTCCGTCCCGCGCCGCGGACCGCGCTGAGCGAGGCGTCGTCCCACATGGCCGCCGCGTACTCGTTGGCTCCGACGAGCGGACCGGCCTTCGAGCTGCCGGTCGCTTCGAGTCGCTCGCCCCACGGGCTCCCGCTCGGCTGTTCCGTCGAGCTGCGCACGACGCCCGAGCGGGGACCGGTAGCGGCTCGGGCGAGGCGCTCTTCGATGAGCTGCGCCATCTGGTGACGCTCTTCGGCGAAGATGACGCCGATGTACTCGCCGATCTGGCGGACGGTCATCGCGTCGCGACGGCGCGCCAGGTGCCGCTCGAGCGCGCCGAGGAACTCCGCGGCGGTCGGGTAACGGTCGCCGCGGTCCCTCGCGGTGGCGCGCGCGCAGATCGCGTCGAGGTCGGCGGGCGCGCCGGGGGCGACGTCGCGAAGCCGTGGCGGCCCCTCGTGCAGGACGCGCCGCAGGATCTCGACCTCCGACATGTCTTGCCAGAGCCGCCGCCCGGCCGCGGCCTCCCAGAGCATGACCCCCATCGAATAGACGTCCGCGCGTCGGTCGACCTTCGCCCCGCACGCCTGCTCCGGCGCCATGTAGGCGATTCGACCCTTGAGCACGCCGGCCTGCGTTTCGAGCGACGAGTCGGCCGCCTTGGCGATCCCGAAGTCGAGGAGCTTGGCCTGTCCGTCGAACGTCACCATCACGTTGAGGGGGCTCACGTCGCGGTGCACGACGCCGAGCGGCTCGCCGTCCAGCCCCCGCAGCTCGTGGGCGTAGTGCAACCCGAGCAGGCAATCGCAGAGCACGCGCAAGTGCGCGCCCACCGGAAGGCCGCCCTCGCGCGCGCAGCGTCGCACGACGCGGGCGAGCGATCGGCCGTCCAGGTACTCCATCGTCATGTGGTACCGGCCGCCCTCGGAGCCGACCTCGTTCATCTGGACGATGTTGGGGTGGACGAGGCGCGCGGCGAGGCGCGCTTCTTCGAGGAACATCGTCACGTACGCGGGGTCGTCGCAGAGCTCCGGCTTGAGCTCCTTGACCACCAGCAGCTTTTGGAAGTCGGCCGGTCCACACAGCGCGGCGAGGTACACGTTGCCCATGCCGCCCCGCGCCAGCTCGGCGATGAGGTGGTACTTGCCAATTTCGGGGGCCAGGGCCGGGTCGCGCGCGCTCAGGGTCATCGATCCTCAACACGCGACGCGCCTGCGTCGGGCGCGCCGCATCGGGGTGCCGGCGTGTGCGGACGAGTCGGCCTTGCAGGGCCGCTCCCTTCGGCCCCGACGGACACTCGTCGCCCCCCCGCCCTTCACGCAAGCAGAATGCGCGCCGGCGCCCGCGTTCGGGCGCTGCGTCCGAACTCTCGCTACGCTCGAGCCCGCGGACGCGTGCGGTGTGGGAACGAGGCCCCATTTCTGCGGCCTCACGCCATCGGGGCTCGCCCCCTCAGGGCGAGGGCGAGGTCTCGGAGCTCGCGGGTGCCGGCGCACCCGAGGCGAGCGCGTGGCAGTCGTTGAGGCCGGCATTGTGGGCCTGCGCGATGCACTGCCCATAGGCTGCTTTGGCGCCCGGCAGATCGCCGAGCACCTTGCGCGTCGCCGCGAGGGTGAGCCATGCGTCAGCGTCCCAGGGGTCGGTCGCCACGGCCTTCTCGGCGAGCGCCGCTGCCCCTTGGGTGTCCCCCTTCAGCAGCGAACGCTGCGCGTCTGCGGCGAGAGGCGAGTGCGTGCGTCGTTCCCGCGAGCGTGGCACGGAGGGCGGGGCGGTCGCGATGAACGCGGGAGGCGCCGTCCGCGGTCTCGGCGGAGAAGGGGAGGAGACGACGCGAGGCGGCAGGGCCGGCGCCTCAGGCCCGGTGTCCTTCGGGATCTCGACGGGCGAGGACGCAAAGGGCGTCTGGGGAGGGGGCATCGGGAGGTCCGCCGTTGGGACGACCGGGACGGCCAGAACCACCGGTACCGCGGGGATGGGGGCGCCTCGCTCGTCACGGGCTTCGCCCGACCCGCGTGGCTCTCGCGTTCGCACCAGCGCGAAACAAGCCGCGAGCCCCGCGACCGCCGCGACGGCGATCAGGCGGCGGCGGACCGTCGGCCGCATCCCGGAGGGGAGCCCCGCGGTCGTCTCGGGGATCGCGGATTCGGCCCCCGAGGCATCGCGAGTCCACGGCGCGGCCGAAGGCGGATGGCGCGACATCGAAGCGGGCGGCGCGACCTCGTCCACAACGCGTTCGTCGGGACCGGGCCTGCGGGACGCGAGCTCGTGGATGCGTCCCTGGATCGCCTCCGCCAACCGGGGCCGGCCGCTCGGTCGCGGGGGCTCGTCGAGCGCGTTCCCCGATGCCTGCGGAGCGTCGATCGATGGTTCGGACCCCGCGAGGAGCCTGTCGGGGTCGACGCGAAGGGCGTCGGCGAGGGGCTGCACGTCCGCGCGCAGGCGAACCCAATCGTCGAGCCGACGCATTCCCTTCAAAGCCAGCGCTTCTATCGAGCCGCCGATCGTCGGGGTCGCGTCGAACGATCGGAACTCGACGTGGAACGCCGCCGACTCCCAGAGCAACGCTCGATGAATCGCCTCCTCGCCCCGGAGCGCGCCGACCTCGGCGTCGATGATCGCGCCTCCGCGCACGAAGAGGCGCGCCGATTGAACGCCCCCATGCACGTGCACGACCGCGCTCTTGCCCGAGGCCGCGACCCCCATCAAGAGGTCCACGAGCGCGACGTCGTCCGTCGTTCCCGCGATGCGTGGAGGATCCAGCATGCCCCTCACGGCATCGAGGGCGTAACGAATTCTCCTCGCGAAGAGGAGCTCGATCCGGGCGACGAGCTCGCGCACGAACACCGGGCGGCCGACGTACTGGTCGATTCCGAACTCGAGCGCGCGCCGCTTGTCCGACTCCGAATCGTCGGGCCCCATCACGATGACCGGCAGGGTCGCGAGCTCTCGCTGCTGCCGCATCGCCCGCACCATGGCAAACGCGTCGAGGCCCGGCGGGTGAAGGTCGGTGATCACCAAGTCGGGGACGTCCGATTGGATCATTTCGACGGCCAGGGCGCCGTCGCCGGCCATGGACACGGCATAGCCCGCCTGGCGCAAGCTGACGTCCAAGACGGACGCCCGAAGCAGGTCGGCCTCGACGAGGAGCAGCTTCTTCACGGTCGCGTCCTCCTTCTTGCCGGTGAACACCACACCCCAACAGTGTCCCGATCAGTGATGCGCGAATCCCCGCTTGTCAATGAGTGGTCCGTCCGCCGGCGGACGGTTTCCCGAGGTTTTCCGCCTCAAACGGGATTGTGCACGCGTCAAAGCGGAGAGGTACCATCGAGGGCCGAAATGGCAGACGTGCCGGCGCGGGGGTTCGACCTTCACATCGACGCCGGCGGGGCCGTTCACCCGGTCGGCGCCGAGGCGGGTCAGGCGCTGCGCGCGCACGCCGGCGACTGGCGCCTCTTGCCGAGCCCGCCGGAGGTTCTCCTCGCCGTCGCCGCGGGCGGGCAGGCGCGGGTCCTTCGGCTCGCGGGCGAAGTACGGACGCCCGGTGGTCTGTGCGACATCATCGCCACGATGGCGCAGTCGAGCGCGGGGGGTGAGGTCGCGGTCTTCGACGGCGCGGCGAGGCGCTCGCTGTTTTTCGAGGACGGCAACGTCGTCGGCGCGACGACCACCGCGCCAACCGAGCGCATCGGCGAGATCCTCTGGCGCTTCGGAGCGATCACCCGCGAGCAGCAGGAGAGCATCGTCCAGGAGGCCGCGCGCAGCGGCCGGCGCATCGGCGACGCGGCGATCCAGCTTGGCCTCATCGCGCCCGACGAGCTCTTTCGGATGATGGCGCGGCAGGTCGAAGAGGTGTTCTACGCGGCGGTCCAGGTAAAAACGGCGGCCTTCTACTGGTTCGATCGGTTCGACGAACACGTCGTGACCCACCGCCATATCCTCAACGCGGGTCAGCTCCTCATGGAGGCGGCTCGCCGGACAGACGAGCTGAGGTTCTTCCGCGAGCGGATCCCCACCGACGCCTACGTCCCGGTCCGGCTGCCGGTCTCGGGGAACAAGAAGGCGCCTCCGGACCTCGAGGTCGTCCTGTCGGAGTGCGACGGACAGCGGAGCGTCGCCGAGATTGGCCGGCGAGTCGGCTATCTGGAGTTCGAGGTGACCCGCGCCGTCTTCCAGCTCTGCACGACGGGTCTCGTCGCCGTGACGCCGCCCAAGGCGCCCGGCCCGTCGGCGGTCGAGATCGTCAACCGCGCCCTGCTCGAGATCCACCGCACGTGCGATGCCGCGGCCGTCGGCCAGGCGCTGCGGGCCGCCCTCGCGAAGTTCGCGATGAGCACCGGCGTCTACGTGCCGCTCTTCCACGGGGCGGGTCCGGTCGCCGACGGGTCGCTTCAGGGGGACCGGATCGCGAAGAACGTGACGATGTTGGCGGGGGGGGACGACGCCGAGGCCTGGCTCACGCAGCAGCTCTTCGACTACGCGGGGTTCGCGCTGTTCCACGCCGGCTCCTTGCTTCCGCGCGTGACCGAAGCCGCCTTGAAGGCTCGGGTGTCACAAATCCTCAGACCGCCCCCGAGGAAATGAGCCAGGGCCGTGGAGGCTGCGCCCGGGGGCTGTAGGAGGGCGGGGTTCGTGCCGTTCTAGGGTCTTGATGGAAGGCACCCACACCGTCATGGACGAGTCCAAGCGCGGCGCGCTCGTCGAGCGGCTCACCGAATTCGTCCGACAGCGCATCACCCAGGGCACCCTGGTGCTCCCGCCGATGCCGGTCGCGGCGTTCGACTGCCTCGAGCTCCTGCGGCAGCCCGACTTCTCGATGCGGGAGGCGGCTCGCGTCATCGAGCAGGATCCTTCGCTGGCCGCGCGGGTCCTCAGCGTGAGCAACAGCGCCGTATTCGGCCGCCGCGAGAAGGCGCGGAACATCGTCCAGGCCGCCACGCGCCTCGGCGGCAACAACTTGCGCGTGGTCCTCTTCGACGCCGTCGCCGTTCCCATCTTCGAGTCGAACGACGCGCGCCTGCGCCAGACCTGCAACGTGCTCTGGCAGCACGCCCGCGCGGTGGCGGCTGGCGCGCGTCTGGCGGCCCTCGTCGCGAGCGCGGGCGATCCGGGCGAGGCGTATCTCGGGGGCCTGCTGCACGACATCGGCAAGCCCGTGGTCGCGGCCCTCCTCATCCAGGCCGAACGCCGCCTCGCGGGGTCGGGCGGGGACTTCTGGCTCGAGCCCGAGAACTGGTTGCAGGTCGTCGGCAACGCGCACAGGCCCGTGGGCGTGTCGCTCGCCCAACGGTGGAAGCTTCCCGAGTCCGTGATCCACGCGATCGGGAACTGCGTGACGTACGACGGCGTCGAGAGGTGCTCGATCGTGAACTGCGTGCGCCTCGCCAACGCGCTGGCGAAACAGGCGGGGATCTACGTCGGACCCGTGGACGAGCGCGACGTCGCCGAGACCGTGCGCGCTGGTCAGTCGATGCTCGGCGTGTCGGACGCCGACCTCGGCGCGCTCCGCGCGGCGATGTGCGAGCCCGCCGCGTCGGGCTAATCCGCATGCTCGAGCGAAGCGAGAGAGCGGACTAAGACGCAAAGATTAGGTATGGCCGGGGACTCAAGACGCGGGTCACGGCTGCGCCGCCGCGACCGACGCGCGCGCGCGCGCTCGCAGCCACTGCAGGCCGCGCGTCATGAACCCCCAGTCGACGAGGTGTCCGACGTCGCGGTCCTCTGCGCGGTAGGGCCAGCCGAGGTGCGCGAGCGCCGCGGCGAACGCGCGTGAGTGCGCCGCCGTTTGGGGGTCGGCGCCGCTGATGCCCACGAAGACGGGGGCGTGCTTGCCGGTCGCCCGATCTGCGCGGACCCACGACGACCCCCCGGCGAGCACCAGGTAACCGTCGACGTCGAGCGCGCCGCGCACGGCGAGCGAGCTGGCGTAGTAGGCGCCGCTCGAGAAGCCGACCACGAACGTCTCGTCGAAGTCGTGCCCCAACCGGCGCGCGAGGTCCTGGCGAGCCTTCTCGATCCCGGCGAGGATGCCGGGCTCTTGCTGCTCCTGCGCCCGCTGCGACGTCGGCCAGACGTACGAGCCAGCGACCTCGGGCGACGTGGGGAGAAGGACGGTGAAGCCGAGGCGCTTGGCGTGGAGCGCCATTCCGCGCTGCTGCAGCCACTGAAACCCGGGGCTCGTCGCCAGGGCACCGTGCATGTAGATGACGAGCGTGCGCCGTCCGTCGGGGCTCGGCGTGCCGCCGTCGAAGAAGCAGACGTGGTCCGAGAGCTCGGACACCTCGGGCGCGCACCACGGTTTGGGCTCCGCGGTCCACGCCCTGGCCGCCGTGGTGGATAGGACGGAGAAGCCGACGACGCCGAGCCTCTTCGCGACCGTCCAGCGCATCCGCTCCGTGTACCACACGCGGTCCCTTGCGCACCTTCGGCGCTGTTGCCGAGGGTGTCGTGAACATCGCCGGGGCGCCCTTTGTCGTGAGACAGTCCGTCCCGTACCCTGGTTATTGGGGAGAGTTCCATGACCAGTGTTCGCCGGGGCGCGATCGTCGCCGTCCTTTCCACGGTCGGCGTCGTCGCCGCGATGGCGTGTGGCACCGCGGACCATTCCGGCGCCGGCGACGGCGGTGCGGAGGGCAGCTTCGTGTTCACCGTCGACGCGACGAGCGACGCGGGAGCGGACGCGGGGTCGTCGTCCGCCGACGACGCGGGCTGGGGACCGCTTTGGGGCGAGGCCGGCGCGAGCGACGTCGTCGAGGCGTGCACGCCGGTGACCGCGTGCCCGACCGGGGTCCTCTGCGGTCGCTACGTCGACCCCTGCGGCGGGCAATCGTTCGCCTGCGGGTCGCCCTGTCCGTCCGGACAGGTCTGCGCGAGCTCGGGCCCGGGCGCGCAGAGCTGTCAGCCCGCGTCCTGCGCGGGCAAGTGCGGGGTCCTCGGCGTCGACTCGTGCGGCGTCGCGATCGGCTGTGGCGGATGTCCGGCCGGCGACGACTGCGTCGACAACCAGTGCGTCGCCCGGAGCACGAGCCCCGCGGACGCCGGAGTGTCCGACGCGTGCGCCCCGCTCTCGTGCGCCCCGACGGCGCAGATGCACCTGTGCGGCGCCGTTCGCGACACCTGCGGCCACGCGATGCAGTGCTCTTGCCCGAGCGGGCAGTCTTGCGTGGGTGGGGTCTGCGCGCCGCCGCCCCCCGAGTGCGACGCGGGAGGGGTCGCTCGCTGCGGGTCGGTGACCAACGCGTGCGGCAGCGGCACGGTGGCGTGCGGCGGGTGCGCCGGTTCGAGCAAGTGCGTGGGCGGGACCTGTACGTCCTGCAGTCCTCCGTCGTGCGGGGCGGCCAAGTGCGGCTCGGTCGGCAACGGGTGCGGCGCGGCGATCTCCTGCGGCAGCTGTTCCGGCTCGGAGGTCTGCGACGACGGCGGTTGCTGCACGCCGAGGACGTGCGGGGAGGCGCTCGAGGCGGGCGCCGCTTCGGGCTGTGGCGAGGTCGACCTCGGGTGTGGCGTCAAGAAGTCGTGCGCGCCGTGCGTCATGGGCGAGGTTTGCGTCCAATCGGCCTGCGCCGCCTGCACGCCCAAGACCTGCGCGGACTTCGGCGGAGCTGGCTGCGGTCACTCGGACGGCTGCGGGCACACGCTCGACTGCTGCGGCGCCGGCACGAGCTGCCAGGGGACGATCTGCTGCCTGCCCGGCGAGGTCGCCTACAACGGCACCTGCTGCTTGCCCGGCTGCGATCTGGACCTGCCGCCGGGCCCGCAGAACAGCTGCGGCCAGGTGATCCTTTGCAACGGGGGTGGAGGTTCGAGCGGCGGGAGCGCAGGGGGTAGCGGCGCGGCGGCGTTCTGAAGAATACGATGGGCTCCCGATGGAGCTCCGCGCCGACGCCCGCATTCCGTTCCCGCCCGCGACCGTGTTCGCGGCATGCCGCGACGAAATCGCGAGCCTCAAGCCGTACCTGCCGAGCATCCGAAGCATCGAGGTGACCGAGCGCGCCGAGGCGGGCCCGGTCGTCGACAACGTCGTTCGGTGGCTCGCCGGTGCGGACACGCCGCGGGCTCTGCGCGCGCTCCTGCCGGACTCGATCCTGTCGTGGACCGACCGCGCGACGTGGAACGCCGACACGCTCGAGTGCGACTGGCGGACGGAGATGCACGCGTTCACCTCGGCCATTCGCTGCGAGGCTCGCGACCGCTTCCTCCCCGACGCGGCGGGTACGTTGCTCGAGATTCGCGGTGCCCTCGAGGTGGACGGTCGGCGGCTCCCCGGGGTGCCGCGCTTCCTCGCGGAGCGCGTGGGTCGCGCCGTCGAGGCGCTCCTCGTCGGCAAGATCCAGGCGGACCTCGTGCGCACGGGTCGCGGGTTGACTCGCTACTTGGAGGATCGCAGCGGGTCGAACGGCGGGGGGTCGAAGGTCCCATCGCTGCCGGCGGGGCCGGGGCGGCTCGGTCCCGTCGAGGTCCTGCGATGGGTGCGCAACCCGTTCCCGGTGATGGCGGAGCTGCAGGCGCGCTACGGCGACGCGTTTACCGTCGGCCTGCCGGGCATGCCGCACCCCATCGTGGTGGTCGCCGACCCGGACGTCATCCGGGACGTCTTCGCGCTCGGGCCGGACGAGGGGCACGCCGGCGAGACCAACACGCTGCTCAAGCCTCTCCTCGGCGCGCACTCGCTCTTCCTGCTCGACGGCGCTGCGCACCTTCGGCACCGAAGGATGATGCTCCCGGCGCTCCACGGAGAGCGCATGCACGCCTACGGGCGCACGATGCTCGAACTGGCCCACGACGCGATCGACGGCTGGCCGCTAGGCCGACGGTTCTCCGCGCAACGCACGATGCAGTCGATCACGCTGCAGGTGATCTTGCGAACGGTCTTCGGCGTCGAGCAAGGACCGCGCTTTGCGACGCTGGCCGACGTCCTCGCGCGAATGCTCGACGCGGGCGGCTCGCCGCTGCTCGCGTTTCCGGCGATGCAGCGGGACCTCGGTCCGCTCAGTCCGTGGGGTCGGTTCGAGCGGCTGTCGCGACGGTCGGCGGAGATTCTGCGGGCCGAGATCCGCTCCGGACGCGAGCATGGGACGGCGGGGCGGACCGACGTGCTCGCGCTGCTGCTCGACGCCCGCGACGAGGCGGGGCACCCGCTCGACGAGGACGAGCTTCACGACGAGCTCGTCACGCTCCTCACGGCCGGTCACGAGACGACCGCGACCGCGCTCGCCTGGGCGCTGCGCTGGATCCTCGCGGACCCCGCGCTCGCGACTGCGTTGCGCGACGAGGTGGCCTCGGCGGCCGGGGATCCTCGGCGGATCGCGCAGCTGGCGTTGCTCGACGGAGCGGTCAAAGAGTCGCTTCGTCTCCAGCCGGTCATCGCGCTGGTCGGCCGCGTCCTAAAGAGGGCGATGGTGCTGGGCGGCCTCTCGCTGCCCGCGGGAGCGATGGTGGCGCCGGCCATCTATCTCGTCCACCATCGTGCGTCGATCTATCCCGATCCCGAGCGCTTTCGGCCCGAGCGCTTCTCGACGTTCAAGCCGGCTCCCTCGGAGTGGATTCCTTTCGGCGGCGGGCTGCGAAAGTGCGTCGGCGCGGCCTTCGCGGTCTACGAGATGAAGATGGTCCTCGCTGCGATCCTGGCGCGCGTCGACGCGCATCTCGTCTCGCCGCACGTGGGCGTGAGGCGACGGGGGGTCACGATCACGCCCTCGCGCGGGCTGCCCATCGTCGTGTCGTCGCGGCGCCCTCGTGACGCCGCGTAGATGCGCGTGCAACCGGGCCGAGATCCCGAGACAATCGCGTCGTGTCGCGTTTTCGCCTCGCCCTCGGGACGGCCGGTGCCGTGGCGCCACGGAATGTCCTGCTGGACGAAACGACGTCCGGGGTGCGGCTCGCACCTGGATTCGCGCCGGCGCGGCTCGAGCCGTAGCATGGCTCGCCGACACCCCGCAGAATGGGAGTGCGGGCCCTTGCCCGCTCCTTCCGGGAGGGTCTCATGTCGCGCGCAGCGTGGACTTGCATCGGCGTGCTCGGTTCGAGCGGCGCCATCTTCGCATGCAGCGGGAGCAGCTCCAGCGGACCGTCGGACGGCGGTGCAAAGGGCGATGCGGCGGTCGCTTCCGACGCGCCCGCGAGCGGCGACGCGGGCCCCGGTCCGGCGGGTGATGGCGCCGGCGACGAGGGCCCGTCGAGCGACGACGCCGGACCGGGCGGGGGACCGGCCGACGGCGCAGGGGGCAGCGACGGCGGCACGGCGGGCGAGGGCGGGGCCGTCTCGTGCACGGGGCCCGACGCAGCCGGCTTGCCGTACACGGGAATCGTCGAGCTCAGTCGCGTGATGATGCCGCCGGCGGCACCGCGCTTCGGCGGCATCGCGCAGTTCGACACGACGGCGACTGCGCCCCCTTCGAGCGGATGCAGCGGGACCCTGATGGGGCCTTGCTGCTACGAGATGACGGCGACGACGACCCCGACGGCGGCCACGGCGGGCACGGTCACGGTGACCGACGCCACGAACACGCTCGGCACTTTGACGGGACCCGGGTACGCCGTGTCGAGCGCCACGGTGAGCACGTTCACGTGGACGCCGGGCACCGTCCTCAAGGTTTCGTCGAGCGGGGGCATGGTGGACGCGTTCATGGGGATGGTCGCGGCCCCCGCGCTCCTCGCCGGAGTGACGCCCGCGCTCACCGCGACCGTCAACGTCCCGCTCAAATCGGACTTGGTCGTGTCGTGGACGCCCGCCAAGGAGGCGTGCTCTCAGATTAGCTTCGGCCTGTCGCAGGGGGCCCTGATGCCGCACATCGGGTGCGTCATGGACGACGCCGCGGGCACGCTCACGGTGCCCGCCGCGTTGCTCGGCATGCTGACCGCGTCGACCGGCACCGTGGTCATGGAGCGCATCGAGCCGAGGCGCGTCCTCACGACGAACGCGGGCATCGGTATCATCGCCGTCAACGTGCAGCAGGCAAACGCGACGTTCACGCCTTGAGTGCGGCCTCACTCGCCGCAGCCAAACGAACACAGGTCGGCTCTTGACGCGTCATAAGCCGGCCGCGGCCGCGATCGGTCTCGGCACGAAGAAGTGGTTCGCGCTGATCGAGGGGTTATGCCCGCTCTTCGGCGTGTACGGATAGACGGTGCGCGTGCGCGTGCAGAACGCGTCTGCGCGAAGGTAGCCAGCGCGGCGTGCGCACTCGCTCCAGGCGGCGCGTAGCGCGTGTCCGAGGCGCGGCGGGCGTGGGTTCGGATCGGCCGGCCGGAGGGCTTGTCCGCTCTTGTCGTGCACGTAGCGGAAGCCGGCGTGATAGGTGTTCCAGGCCGTGGCGCGCAAGTCGTCAAGCGAGAGCGCGCTCTCCTCGGTGAAGAGGAGCACGATGCCGGCCTCGTGATAGCCGGCGAACACGTCCGTCATCGTGTCGTCGGTCTGTCCGCGCACCTCGTGAAAGCCGTTGCCGACCAGCATGACCGCCCCGTATGGATCGATGCCTCGCTCGCGCAGGGCCGCAAGCAGCGCCTCGGGCCGTCCGATGTCCGCTCGGCGGACGAAGAGCATCTGGGGCGGCAGCACGCCGCGCCCTTGCTCCGCCAGGGCCGCCTCGATCGCCGCGTCCTCCAGATCGGCGCCGATGTACGTGAGGGACGCGCCACTCTTCGCGTAGCGCTGCCGTGTAGCCTCGCCGCGGCCGATCGCGTGCTCAATGAAGACGCGGTAGCGGAAGCCCGTCGCGGCGCAGAACTTGTCGAGCGACTCGTTGGCCTGCTCGAAGGTCGCGCCGTTTGCGTCCTGGCTCGCGCCGACGTTCTCGCTGCGGGTGACGGAAACGCCGCCGGGGCCTTCGAGGAGGATGTCGCGGCCCCGCGCCATGTAGGGGTGGTACGTCTCGATGATCCCGAAGGGCCCCGGACCACGCGCGAAGCCGCGCGCACCGAGCGGCCCTACGACGTAACGTTCACCGCGCCGGCGCATCCAGCCGGCCGCTGTGAGCACTTCGAGCGCCGCAGACGCGCAGGACGGATGCGCGTTGCTCCATGCGGATGGCACGACGTCCGCTCCCGCTACGAGATCGAGCGTGCGATTGGTGGCGCGCAGGGCCAGCACGATGGGGAGCAAGCGGTGGCCGAGCTCGAGCTCGTCGGCGTCGCAGATCCAGTGGTTCTGGGCCGCATTCGCGCGCCGCGGCGCCGCGTGGCCGATGTCGAGGAGGACTTCGAGCTCTCCTTCGTCGAGGATTTCGCCCGAGAAGAGCCTGCGCCATAGCGGCGTCGCCGACGCCGGGACGCCCGGCGCGATGGGTCGGGTGGCGGCGAAGATCTGGCGGACGCGCGGGTGGCCTGCGATCCGGTAC
>Ga0070735_10003732_pt1 | contig 13210 bp, 11 predicted proteins | sample Coa_R1_FD_66443 | JGI IMG/M metagenome (GOLD analysis project Ga0070735, IMG submission 66443) | Surface soil microbial communities from Centralia Pennsylvania, which are recovering from an underground coalmine fire - Coalmine... | ecosystem: Environmental > Terrestrial > Soil > Unclassified ...
CCAGGCGACACCGGCGCCATCCCCGATCTGACGGAACGTGATTAGACACTCGTCGTACAGGGAGGATGCGCGTTCATAATCGCCCTGCAGTTTCCTTACACTGGCTAGATTGCTGAGGGCTCGGGCGATATTTGTGGGATCACCAAGGTCCTTCCATATTGCGACACATTGCTCAAAGAGTGAGGATGCGGCGGCGAGTTCGTTACGTTCGCGAGCATTGACGGCTAATGCGTTGAGTGCAACGGCAACCCCGGGCTTATCGTTGAGCCTCGCGCAAGTCTCGAGGCTCTCTTCGAATAATGGCCGGGCACAGCCGAAATCAGCCTGGGCCGCGGCCAGAACGGCGCCGGCGAACAGCAGGCGCGCGCGCAGCTTGGGACGCGCCGCAGATCCTTCCAACACCAACAGTCGCGCGATGGCATCACGGCCCTGGGTAAGATGCTCCCGCGTTTCCCAGAAACGGAACAAGGCGGTGCCCAGGCGCATTCCCCATTCGGCATCGCCAGTTTTGACCAGATAATCAATGGCCGCGCGAAAGTTCTCGTGTTCAACCTCGAATCGGTCGAGCCATTCCGGTTGAGCGGCAATGTCATCGGCCCCTTCTTCGGCAAGCACCAGGTAGTAAGCGGCATGGGCCCGGCGGGCCACGGACTCGTCTTTGCCCTCAGCGAGGCGCTCAAGGGCATACTCCCGAATGGTGGAGAGCATCACGAAGCGCGTCTCCTTGTCGGCTTGCTCCACCTGCTGAACCAAACTTTTGTCGACCAGAGAAGCCATGCCGTCGAGGACGTCGAGACCGAGATCGCCTTTGGTGTCGCACACGGCTTCGACGGCTTCGAGGGTACAGCCTCCGCTGAAGACCGAAAGCCTTCGGAACAGAGTTTGTTCAGCGCCATTGAGCAGGCCGTAACTCCAGTCCACGGTGTTGCGAAGAGTTTGTTGGCGGGTGGGCAGATCGCGGGCGCCGCCAGTCAACAGGTTCAAACGGCTTTCGAGGCGCGCCAGCATGGCCGAGGGCGAAAGCAGCTTGATACGCGCAGCCGCCAACTCAATGCCGAGAGGCAGGCCGTCAAGGCGCGAGCAAATGGCCGCCACCGCGGGTGCGTTTTCGTTGGTGAGCGTGAATTGGTGCTTTACTGCCTGTGCTCGTTCCACAAACAGCGCGATCGCTGGAAGGCGGGAAAGCGCTTCCAGAGGGGGGATGGACTTGGGGTCGGGCAGAGCAAGCGGGGGCACTGGAAATTCATGCTCACCGTAGATATGAAGCGGCGCTTGGCTGGTGACCACGACCTTGAGTTTGGGGCCGGCGGTAAGCATTTGCGCCACGACCGGCGCGGCGGCGATGAGGTGCTCGAAGTTGTCGAGCACGAGCAGCATCGACTGGCTCAGGCCGCCCAGGTACTCCATCAAATTTTCCTGCGGTGAGGAATTTCCGGTTTCGCGCACGCCCATGGCTTGCGCAATCGCGGAAGCAATCAAGCTTGGTTCGCCAATTGCCGACAGGCCCACAAAGCAAACCCCGCCGGGAAACTGGCCGGCGACTTCGCCCGCGACTTGCAAGGCGAGCCGTGTCTTGCCGATGCCGCCTGGACCGGTGAGGGTGAGCAGGTGTACGTCAGCGCGTCCCAGTAGCTGACGGAGATCGTCGGCTTCGCGTTCGCGACCAATGAATGCAGTGCGCTGCGCCGGCAGGTTGTTGGGGCGAGCTTCCGGTTCCCGGGAGGGCGTATCGGCAAGGCGATCGCGCACCGCGGCCAGGTCGCGAGCCAGATCCCGGGTGGAGGCGTACCGCTGCTTCGGATCCTTGGCGAGGCAGCGCTCTACGATCCAAACGAAAGGGGCGGGCGCCGCCAGCGTTTTGGCCGCGAGGCGCTCGGGCTCATCGCGCAGGATTGCGGCCGTGGTTTCCGCATGTGTCTTCTTCTTGAACGCGGGACTTCCGGTGGCCATTTCGTACAGCACCGATCCAAAGGAAAACTGGTCGGAACGAAAGTCGACTTCCTCGCCGGTCGCCTGCTCCGGCGACATGTAGCCAACCGTGCCCATCACCGTTCCATGCTCGGTGATGGTGGTGCTTGAATCGGAGCTGCCGCGGTCGGGTTTAAGAAGTTTCGCCAGGCCAAAATCCAGCACCTTGGCGGTTCCATCGCTGGAAACCATCAGGTTCTCCGGTTTCAAATCGCGATGAACAAGCCCGATCTCGTGCGCCTTGGCGAGGCCGTCGGCAATCTGCGCCGCGATGGCCACCGACTTGCGAAATGGAATTGGCCCGGAGGCGAGCAGGGCACGCACCGTATTCCCATCCACGAGTTCCATCGCGATGTAGCGGGTGCCATTCACGTGCCCGAGCTCATAAATCGTCACAATATTCGGGTGATTGAGCGCGCTGGCAGAACGGGCCTCCTGCTCGAAGCGCGACAAAGCTTCCGGATGTGAACAGAGGTCCAGGGACAGCGTCTTGATTGCGACTTCACGGTCGAGCCGGGTGTCTTTGGCGCGATAGACTTCACCCATGCCGCCGGCGCCCAATCGCTGAAGAATCTCGTAACTGCCCAAGCGCGCGCCTGGCGATAAGGCGGATGGCTGCGCACCTGACATGGGAGGTAAATTCACGGAAGTGTCGGCGTCACTCTCGGTATGCCCAAAACGCACTCCCGGCTACGCAATTTCACGTGAAGTTTAAGTCGCTGCTGCGGCAGACCCCGGGGGCGGCGCCCTTTGCTGCGCTTATAATATCCCAGATTTCGGGAGGGATTGAATGGATATTCGCTCGCTGCAGCGCCCGCTGAAGGATCAGTACCGGCAGGACCCGGCCAGTTCTCGGATCACGCTGACCGCGCATGGCAGTCAGTCGGACGCACCGATCGCATGTTCGGTGGATTTAGGGCGGGCGATCTACAACGCGCAAGCGCACAAAGGGGTGGGTGGCGCCGGTACGGGAGCCTGCTCCGGCGATCTACTGCTGGGCGCGTTAGCCGCCTGCGCGCAGATCACTTGCCAAATGGTGGCCGCAGCCATGGGAATACCGACCGAAGGCATTGACGTCACCGTCGAAGGCGATCTTGATCTGCAAGGAACGTTGGGAATATCGAAAGGGTCGCCCGTCGGATTTGAGAGCATCCGAGTTATTTTCGATGTCCGGGCGCCGCAGGCGACGGCCGAGCAGTTAAGCGCGCTGCAGGCGAAAACGGAGCAATATTGCGTGGTGATGCAAACCTTGCAGCATCCGCCGCGGATTGAAAATAAGTGGAAGCAGTAAGAATTATCAGAGCAGCCTGATCGCGCCAATGCGACTGGCCCGCGCGTCATGCGGAATCCGAAATCTGCAGTGGCACGATTTCTCCCCGAACCCTCGTTCCCTCGACGATCAGCCGTCCCACGCAGATGGGCAATTTGAACCGCCTCGGCCCAGCGCTCCCGGGATTGAAATAAAGAACGCCATCGCGCGTCTCGTGCTTGGGTACGTGGCTGTGCCCATAAATTACTGCCTTGAATCCGGCGGCCTCCGGTTTGAGATCGAGTTGCGCAAGATCGTGCAGCACGTAAATCGAGATCCCTCCGATCTCGATTACTTCCGTCTCAGGCAACTTGCGCGCCCATGCTGCCTTGTCGACGTTTCCGCGAACCGCGGTCACGGGCGCGATGAGTGCAAGCTGGTCGAGAATTTCCGGATCGCCGACATCGCCCGCGTGAATGATGTGCTGCGATCCGCGCAGTGCTTTGAGCGCTTCCGGCCGCAGCAGGCCGTGGGTGTCGGAGATGATGCCGATGAGGATGGGAGTTCTCAGTTCTCAGGTTCGATTCATCAGCGCGTTCATCTCGGCGTGAGATGGCGAACCCTCCATGCTGGTGTACGTACCGGGCGCTTTTAGTTCCGCCGCCAGCCTTCGCAGCAGACCCAACGTCGCCCGCATCGGCCCTGATCCAAGGCTGATTCTTTTAACTCCCAGCGCGGCCAGTTCAGGTACCGAAGGCGAACCGGGAACGGCCAGAACATTGACGGGACAACCAAGGTCAGCAACCATCCTGCGAATCGTCTCCGCATCCCGGACGCCAGGGAGGAAGACGCAATCCGCGCCCGCGTCGCGGTAGGCCTGCAGCCGTCGCACCGCCTCATCGTAACGCTTCGCGGGATCTCCTAGTTGCAGAAGGTACACATCGGTGCGGGCGTTCAGCACCAGCGGTATGTCCAATTGCTGCCCGGCCTCGCGGATGGCTCGAATCCTTTCCAATTGCAAAGGCAGCTCGGTCAGCGGATGGTTCGAATCGCCCGTTGTATCTTCAAAATTCATTCCCACGGCGCCCGTTTCGATGACTCCGCGGGCGGTGCGAGCCGCATCTTCCGGCCGGTCCCCATAGCCCGCCTCGACATCGGCCGTCACGGGAACGCGCACCGCCCTCGCGATTTGTGCTACGGCTTGCAGCATCTGCCCGGCGGAAATTTTTTCGCCATCCGCGAAGCCTTGCGCAAAGGCAATCCCCGCGCTGGTCGTGGCCAGCGCGGGAAACCCGGCTTCTTCAATGACGCGAGCGCTGGCCACATCCCAGACATTGGGAAGTACAAGCGGTGCTTTGCCGAGGTGCAACGCTTTGAGCGCTTCTGCTTTTTTCTTTTGCTCGAGATTTGCCATACGCTGGCATTGGATGCCTTCAGCGTTCGCCGGTCTTCATCTTTTCCAGAAACTTGGAGACGTGAATCACGGCGCGTCCCACCGTCCCTCGTCCAATCTCCTGTGCGTCGTCACGGGCCGTCACGCGCAGCGTGTAGAAGCGTCCGTCGAAGGATTCCAGCACAGCTTCAGCCTTAATCCGCGCGCCAATCCCACTGGCGGCGCGATGCTCGATGTTGATGGACGTTCCCACAGTAATTTCATCGTCTTCGCAGTAAGGCTGCAGCGCCTGAAATGCCGCCGTCTCCATCAGCCGGATCATGTCGGGCGTCGAATACACCGGCGGCAGTTCGGGATGATGCGAGGTCAGCGTGTGCTCGAACGCGACGGTTTCCTCAGCCTCGCCCTTGGCGCCGATTGCCACTTCTCTCACGAGATTTCCTTTCCAAAAGAAATGAGCCAACGATTCGGATCATTGGCTCAAACTCTGGCGCATTTATCTGCAACTACGCGGCCGCCACAGCCATCCGCCGCGCCTCGATCCCGTCCAGCGCCTTCCACAACATGCGGGCCGCGTTCTCGGCGGCGTCCAAAGCTGCATCGGCGGTCTCCGGACGGGCGGCAACCCGCTTTTCGAGCTGGTTGCGCCAGACGCGCGAATGGTATAAGTCCGCCGTGGCATGCAGCGCAAAGTAGCCGCAGGTCTTGTCGTCGGCTCCGTACCTTCCGCGCAAGCCCGCTTCTTTTTCCTTCGCAATCGGCGGAACCTGCGACTCGTAGGCATAGAAAGCGGCCAATGCCTCTTCCACCGAACCTTCATTGGCCACTCGATGGAAATGCCGGATAAGCTGCCGAATCTCCGGCACCGGCGTATGCCACTCCAGGTTCCGGCTCGATCCCATGCCCTCGGCGAAGTCCAGCCAAAGGTCGGAATGCGGAATGGAATTCTTGCCAGCCGTGCCTTCCACTCCTTTTTCATCGCACATATTGGCCAGCACCGCGCGGCGCAGTTCGCCATCTTCCAGGCGTAAGCCCAGCGCCGCGAGATACGACGGAAATGCCTCCACATGATGAAAATAATCCTGCGCATATTCGCGCAAGTCTTCGCGCGTCAACTGTCCCGCCGACCACGCTTTGTAAAAAGGATGGCAAAGCAGATCATATTTGGCGATGCGTGTGTCCAGTTGCTCGAGAAATTCCGCAGTATTCATGACTTCTCCTAGTGAACTGAAGCGACAGGCCAATATACGGTCGAATCGCCAGGTCGGCAAGTGATGGAGATCACCGCTACGCCGCAAGTTGCTAAAATGAAAGCAGAAAGGATTTTCTGGGGTTCAGTTCCACATATCTTCAATGCAGTTCACGGAACAATTCGACGTGGTGGTCGTCGGCGCCGGCCATGCCGGATGCGAGGCCGCGATGGCTTCCGCGCGCATGGGCCTGAAGACCGCGCTTTACACCCTGAACGTAGATCTGATCGCGCAGATGTCGTGCAATCCCGCGGTTGGCGGCATCGCTAAGGGACACCTGGTGCGCGAGGTCGACGCCCTTGGCGGAATTATGGGCGAAATCACCGACGCCGTCGGCATCCAGTTCCGTCTGTTGAATACTTCTCGCGGCCCCGCCGTATGGTCGCCTCGCGCGCAATGCGATAAGCAGGCCTACCGGCTGAAGATGCGCGAGGTCCTCGAGTCGCAGCCGAATCTGAAGATCAAGCAGGCAGAAGTGGCGGATCTGATTATTCGAGAAGTACCGAGTACCGCGTATCGAGTACCGAGCACGGAAGATGACTCGGTACTCGGGACCCGGAACTCGGTACTTGGGGTCAAGCTTCGCGACGGCCGCACCGTCGGCGCGCAGGCAGTCATCATCACGACGGGAACGTTCCTCAATGGGCTGATTCATTGCGGCGAGCAACAGTATCCCGCAGGACGCTCCGGCGAGCCAAACGCTGTCCTGCTGGGTGAGGCCCTCAAAAAGTTGGGCCTGCGCGGATGCCGGCTGAAGACCGGCACTCCGCCGCGTCTCGACGGGCGCACCATCGACTGGTCCCGTTTCCCCGTGCAGCCGGGCGACGACGATCCCACGCCCTTCAGCTTCCGCACCAGGCGCGTCGCCCACCACGATTCACAGGTCCCCTGCTACATCGCATGGACGACGACCGAGACCCACCGCATCATCCGCGAGAACGTTCACCGTTCGCCCATGTACAGCGGTCAGATTCAATCGATTGGCCCGCGCTACTGCCCGTCAATTGAAGACAAGATTGTGAAGTTTCCTGACAAGGAAATGCACCAGCTCTTCCTCGAACCGGAGGGGTTGAACACGCACGAAATCTATGTGAACGGGATGAGCACATCGCTGCCGGTGGAAGTGCAGCTCGAAATTCTGAAGTCGATTCCGGGACTTGAAAACGCCGAAATGCTTCGCCCCGGGTATGCGATCGAATATGACTCCATCGACCCGACCGAACTCGAGCGCACTTTGGAGACCCGCAAGATAGCGAGCTTGTTCCTCGCCGGCCAGATCAACGGGACCTCTGGCTACGAAGAGGCCGCATGTCAGGGACTGATGGCTGGAATCAACGCCGCTCTGCAAGTGAAGCGCGAGGAACAGCTGATCCTCGACCGCACCGAAGCCTACACCGCGATCCTGATCGACGATCTGATCTCGAAGGGCACGAACGAGCCCTATCGCATGTTCACGTCACGCGCCGAGTTCCGTCTGCACCTGCGTATTGATAACGCCGACCGCCGCCTTACTCCTCACGGACGCCGCGTAGGCCTGATCTCAGACCAGGCGTGGTCCGATTTTCAATCGAAGCAAGACCGCATGGCGCAGATGAAGAAGCTCCTGGAAAGCACGCGCCTCACGCCGGAAATGCTGTCAGAGGTTACGCCCGCCGCTGTGGGGACAGCCGCTGGACAGACGCTCGCCCAACTCCTGAAGCGTCCGGAAGTCGCGGTCGAAAACCTGGTACCGATCCTGCGAAGGCTGGCGCCAGAATTTTTCGCCAGAGCTTGCTCCGTGCCATCTGTGCCCTCTGTGGTTAAGCTTTCCTCCGAAGTCCGCAACGAACTCAAGTCGGTAGAAACGGAAATCAAGTACGAAGGCTACCTGCTGCAACAACAGCGAGCGATGGAGCGCCTGAAGAAATCCGAGCAGCACTCGATTCCTGATTGGTTTGATTATCGTTCGGTGAGCGGCCTCTCGCGCGAGATGCAGGAAAAGTTAACCAAGCTCCGCCCGCACACCATCGGTCAAGCCTCGCGCATTCCGGGCGTAACCCCAGCGGCGGTGTCGCTGGTGAATGTCTACATTGAAATCCAGGCGCGCAGGCGCGAGCAGGCAGCCGCCCTAAAGTAGCGCCGCCGTCCCGGCGGCTGTCGTGGCGGCGTCTCGCCGCCACAGCCTGCCCTACAGCGAACTCACTTCATTCTTATGGATTCTTGTCGGACCGAGTCTGCAGCTGTTCGGCTAACTTGAGCTCGCTCTCGGCTTCCTCTTTGTTCCCCATTTCGCGATAAGTCTGACCAAGCAAATGGTGGGTAGTTGGATTATTGGGGTCCATGGTCGCCGCATGTTGCAGGGCGCGCACCGCGAGATCGAACTCGCCTTTTTTCTCGAGGATCTTCCCCATCAAAATGTAAGGCCCGGTCGAGGTCGCGTCGAGCCAGATCGAGCGCTGCAGCACACGCTCGGCCTCTTCGTATTTCTGAACTCGCGAGTACGCGTCCGCGAGCTTGTAGTAGTTCGCGGCGTTCGCCGGATTGATGGCGAGTTCCTTCTGAAACTCCGCAATCGCTTCCGGCACTCGCGACTTGAACAGATACACCTCTCCCAACAGAAAATGAACTAGAGGCAACTTGGGATCCAGAACCGCTGCCTTCTGCGCGTACTCTTCGGCGATGGGGTCGTAGTCCTGCCGCAGCAGCATTCGCGCCGTAAACAGGTAGGCCGCAGCCGAATCGCCGGGCACATCGAACATCTTTCCGAAAGACTTCCGCGCCTGATCGTAGTTGCGCGTCTGGATGTAGCAGATCCCGAGAATGTAGGCCGCATCCACATTCGCCCGGGAATACCACCCCTGCACTTTTTCAAGCAGCGGAATCGCCTCCGCGGGATGACCGCCAAGGTAGAAAGAAAGCCCTAGCAACTGCGTCGCTTCCTCGTTCGCAGGATCGGCCGCGGTCGCCCTTTTCAGGTACTCGATCGCTTTCGGGTAATCGCTCTTCTTGTAATATGCGGCGCCCAATTCCAGAGCGAGCCCTTTGGTCGCAGGATCCAGATTCTGTAGCTCCGCGATCGCCGCGTCGACTTTGCCCTGCTGCGCCAGTTTGCGCGCCTCCGCGAACTCCGGAGGCGCAGCCTGCGGAGACGGGGCAGCGGGCGGAGTCGTGGCGGGCTGCTGTGCCAGCGGAGCGAGGCAACACGCGAGCAGCAATGCGCCGCAGCACGCGAACCTAAGAAGAAAATGTCCTGCGCCCATATCGAAGATTAGAGCACAACTCAACCGTCAGAATGCGGGGCCCCTCAAGGTCGGGAGGCGCCCTGAGCGCTAACTTAAGTATTTCTTCCGGCTGGCCCGTCATTCGCCAGGAGGGCGGAACCTATCCGCCCTTGGTAACCACTGGACCAACTCAGATTTGTCCCAGCCCGCCGTCAACATTGATCTCAACACCCGTGATGTAGGAGGCATCTTGCGAGGCCAAAAAAGCTACCGCGCCGGCTACTTCTTCAGGCTGTCCAAACCGCTTCATAGGGACCTGTGCAACTATCTCCTTGGCGAATTCATCGACGGCTTGCTTCGGCAGTCCGCTCCTTCCAAAGATCGGCGTGACAATTGGCCCCGGCGCGACCGTGTTGACGCGGATCCCGCGACCCACCAGCTCCGCGGCTGTGGTTCGTGCCAAAGAACGAAGCGCCGCTTTGGTTGCCGCATACGCGCTTGCTCCGGCCGTACCCTTCTGGTCCACAACGCTGGTGTTCAAGATGATAGACGCACCGTCATTCAGCAGTGGTAGCGCTTTCTGAATCGTGAAGTAGGCTCCTTTGATATTGACATCGAACTGCTCGTCGTAGGTACTTTCCGATGTCTCGGCAAAAGGTACAAACTTTGCGACTCCTGCGTTTACGAACAAGACGTCAATTCTGCCTAGTTTCTGCGAAACCTCCGTGTACAGCTTGTCCACGTCCGCGAGTTGGGCTACGTCTCCTTGCACCGCTACCACGCCATTTCCTATTGTTTTCACGGCTTCATCCAGCGTTTTCCTGCTGCGGCCCAAGATGGCCACTCTCGCGCCTTCTTCCTGGAAGCGCTTCGCCGTCGCTAGTCCGATCCCACTGTTTCCACCGGTTACTACCGCCACTTTTCCCTCGAGCCTCTTCATGTCACTCTCCTTATTTTTTCGAATGTCTTTCCGCGGTCGATTCGAGCTGTCGCTCCATCACTCAATCTCCAGCCGCAGTTAGACAGTTAGATGAGTATCGAAGTTATCGGTTGCAGGTTTTTCTAAAACTGTTGCGGAGGGCCAGTTTGCCCTGTGGCGGGCAGATCACGATTTCACTACACTCAAGGTTGAGCATGAACCGTTCTGAAGTTGAGAAAATATCGAAAGCCCTGGCGGACAAGACCCGCCTCAGGATCTTTGAGGCCATCTCAGCAACCGACCACATGAACTGTGGCGAGATCGTCTCGATGCGGGGGGTGTCCCGGGCGACTGTCTCTCACCATCTGAAGATTCTGAGCGAGGCCCAACTCATCACCTGCCGCCGCGAAGGGCAGTTCGTCTATAGCCAGGCAGTTCCTGAGACCATCGCGGCCTACACTGGCGCGCTTGTAGAAATGGCAGGGGGCACGAAGGCAGGACGCCGTCGTTGAGCGGCTCTGGAACGAGGTCACGCATTCGGCATTTCGGCTGGAGCCCAGGGGCTAACTTCTGGATGGTCGGCTACTCGGAAATTACGGCGCCTTTCGATGATTTTGACTTCCGACCAGCCCTAATGCGCCCTCATTTCTTTCTCCAGTGCCGCCAAATTCTCTTTCGCAATCGGCTGTTCAGGGTCCATTTGCAGCGCATGCTGAAAGTGTGTCTTGGCTTCCGGATATCGCCCCAACTCCGCCAAGGCGACGCCCAGATTCGCCTCCACCGCTGCGTCTTTCGGCTGTAATTGCAATGCCAGGCGAAACTGCTCCGCTGCGCCTTCGAAATCGTTCTGGCCCGCTAACGCAAACCCAAGGTTGTAGTGCGCGTCAAAGTAATCCGGGCGCGATTTCAGCGCCGCCTGCAAATATCCGGCACCCTGATCCGGATGCCCCGCCGCTACCAGCGCCGCTCCCAGCGCATTGTTACCGGTTGCATCCTGGGGCCGCAATCGCACCGCCGCGGCAAATTCTTCGACTGCGCCGTCAAGATTGTTTTTGGCCTGCAGCATCGCGGCCAGGTTGTAGTGAGCCTCGAAGTCAGCAGGATTCTTCTCGACATTGTGCCGCGATAAAGCTTCCTGCAACGTCATGCGCGGATCGCCCTGCGATGGATCGAAGTTCACCGGCAGCACCTGCAACCACAAGTGACACATCTCATCCGTCGACCGGTTCCCGCCCATCACGCGCACCGGAGGATGATTCGGGTTCAGCGGATTCTGGTCCGAGTTGTCATAGGTATAGCGCAGGCCGACCGTCGTTCCCTTGGGCAGAAGCACGGGTTCCGCATATCGGTACACCGCTTGCCAGTTCAAGTTCCATTGTGGAATGTGGATCAGGGTCTTTTTCGTTCCATCCGGCAACGTCGCAAACGCCTGTATGTCCTTTCCCAAATAGTGCGCGTGCGGATAGATTGCCATCAGATCCACGTCCACCGGCAGCGTGAACTCATCAGTGACTAGAAAATTTTTGTCTCCCGGCGGAATGTCCAGCTTCACATCGTTCTCAAGCTGCAGCAGCATGGGCAGTTTCGTGGCCGCTTGCGGCGTGAAGTAAAGCCCGATGCTGGGCTGAATTACTTCCGGCTTCCCCGATGGCTGCAGGTGCGTATTCAGGATCAGGTCCGTTCCTTTATCCAGGCGGAGGGCCATTCCCTCCGGCTCGACGTAAGGAATGGTGCCCGGCTTCCAGAACAGCAAGTGGCTGTCGGGATCGAAGACCTGCGACTCGATGCGAATCTCCATGCCGCCGAAACCGGCGCCCGGCTCGCTCTCCCGCTTGCGAGACGCTCCCGCCCGATCCACCAGAATGTTGGCGTGGTGCACGTAGCGCTTGTCACCCGGACGGATCTCAACTGCTTTCACCCACCGCGTCTGTTGGATTGGAACGGGAAAAATAAAGTTCCAGTACGTGTCAGTGCCCTGAGGAGGAAGCACGAGCGGCTTCTCCGCCGTCAAAATCATGTCGGGCTTTCCGAGCCGCCAGCCCTGCACGAACTTCGGCTGCGCAGGCAGGTCGGCGGGATCGCCCTCCACCGTGCCTTGTTCCACCCAGCGCTCGATGAGATTGATTTCCGCATCCGACAGGCGCATCTCATCGGCGAACTTAAGTTCCTGCGGCTCGGGGAGCCACGGCGGCATGGCACGCGACTTGGTTACGTCCACAATCTGGTGCGCGTGCTTCTTTACATCGGAATAGGTCAGCAGTGAGAACGGCGCCGCTTCCCCAGGCCGGTGACACGTGGCGCAGGATTGAAACATGATCGCCGCAATATCGTGATTGAAGGTGATCTCTGCGCCCACCCGGCCAGTTTGCGATTGCCGCGGAGCCGGCCCAGCGAACAGCGGGGCAATGAGACAGGCCGCGGCCAGGAGAACCAGAACCCACATCGCGCGCGCCGGGGAGATCGATCTCAATCCAGATCCGAAATGTAACATCCCACTCCCCTGACCTCGTTCCGCGCGACCGAGCCGCCCGTCATCGCCGCATGGAGCGCATCTTCCAATTCATGCGTAGTGGGCGCGGGACGCGCGCGGCTCAGGTCGATGTACCAGTCGTCAATGCGGCCGTCATAGATCAGATGGCGATTGCGGTCGAACACCGCAACCTCGGGCGTGATCTGCACGTGCGCCAGCTTGACTAATTCCCGTTGCGGATCGCGCAGCACCGGCAATTGATATCCATACTCGGCCACCGATTTGCGGATCGCCTGCGGCGTCTCGCTCTTGTCGGGATACACCAGCCAGAACGTCGCGTCGTCAGCGTAACGTTTGCTGATCCGCTGGATCGCGGGAGCGTAGCGGCCCGAGACCGGGCAATCTCGGCGGACAAAAACCAGTACTACGATTTTGCCGGAACTCGCGGTGAACGGATTTGTCGCATGCCCGTCGAGATCCCGGGCCTGCTGCCCTCCTACAAGACCGCAAGAGAACAGCGCGGCCATCGCAACCACGATCATTCGGGAACCGGATTTCCCCCACGCCATACAGTCGCCGCCCGCACAGAACTGGCCTCGATTCTAAGTGCGTCGCGCAGGAGTGTCCATCCCGGCGCCCCAGTCACAGCGTGGGTCTGAGCCCTGAGATCAAAAGGCCTGACACCTAAGACCTAAGACCCGCCGCTACCCGCTACAATGTCGGCAGCATGATTGCCCACTTGCGCGGAAAGCTGCTGGCCA
>Ga0070735_10003733_pt1 | contig 13208 bp, 10 predicted proteins | sample Coa_R1_FD_66443 | JGI IMG/M metagenome (GOLD analysis project Ga0070735, IMG submission 66443) | Surface soil microbial communities from Centralia Pennsylvania, which are recovering from an underground coalmine fire - Coalmine... | ecosystem: Environmental > Terrestrial > Soil > Unclassified ...
CAGCGCAACTATATCTCTCCACGTCAGCAAACCCTCGCGGCATATCTCGAGACCATGGATCGGCTGCAGCTGGATGGTTACGTTTATCCTGCCATCCAAATGCCACCGGTCGATGAGACGATGCCGCAGGATGGCAAGGTGAGCGAAGGCCCTCACTCGGCGACCGGCTGGGTCAACATGCTTGGAGTGCCCGCTGTAGTGGTCGTCGGCGGCTTCTACGACAGCGGGCTGCCGTTTGGCCTCGAGCTGTCAGGTCGGCCCTATCGGGACGGCGACCTGCTCGGCTATGCCTATGCCTGGGAGCAGGCGACGCATCACCGGCATCCTCCGGTCCTGGTAGAGCAGGGGCTGCTCCCCAATGCCCGTTGAGAGACCCTCATTCAACTCGATTTCCAGCAGCAAACATCCGGTTCAGGGAGTCATTCAATGCATGCAGCTACTGCGCGCACAGGGTTCGCCCTCCTGGCGATTCTGCTCGTAGCCGCTCCAGCCGGGGCTCAGACAGCAGGGCCCTCGTCCGATGCCTCTTCCCAGCCTGAGCTGCAGGAGATCATCGTCACGGCTGAGAAGCGCTCATCCACGGTCCAGGATACGCCCATCAGCATCACGGCACTGTCCGGGGACCAGCTCCAACAGCAGGGAATCACCGGCGTCACGGGGATCGTGCAATCCGTCCCCGGCCTGTCCATGCGGACGGCCGGGCCCGGCCAGACCGAGCTGGAGATGCGCGGCCTGTCATCTTCCGGGGGTGCATCGCCCACTGTCGGGTTCTATCTGGACGATTATCCACTCACTTCGCCGGCCGCCTCTCTGGTCGGCAAAGTCGTCATCGATCCGGACCTCTATGACCTCAATCGCGTAGAGGTGTTGCGCGGACCGCAGGGCACTCTGTATGGCTCCGGTTCCATGGGGGGCACGCTCAAGCTCGTCACCAACTCCCCAGTGCTGAGCCGCTTCGAGGGATCAGTGGACGCGTTCGGCTCGAGCACCGTCGGCGGCGGTTTCAATCGCGGCGGTAATCTGATGCTGAATATCCCGCTGATCAATGATGTGTTCGCAATGCGAATCGTGGCGACGGACAAATACCGTGACGGCTGGATCACCCGTTTCGTCGAGCCGGATTTCCCAGCGCCGGTGAATCCCGGACCCGCCTGCGGCCCCGGCTGGCCCGGCTGCATGCGTGGCGATGTATTGGCGGTCACGCCGTCCCAAGCCACTCCGCGCATCAACTGGGAGCGCCTGCAGGGTGGTCGCGTGCAGCTTGCCGCGCAACCGCTCTCCGGCCTGACAATCGATGCGACCGCGATCTATCAGAAGATCACCCTGGGCGACTATGACGAGTACGATCTGCCACCGGGCATTCCCTCGAATCGCTACCAGCCCAACAACGCCGGCGAGCCCATCAGCGATGAATTCAAGATGTACGGGGTGACGGTCAACTACGACCTGGGCTTCGCGCAGCTCACTTCCGCAAGCGCCTATTACACCCGCACGGAGAGCCAGACTCAGGACACCTCGGAAGCGCTCTTCAGCCTGATCCCGCTGTATGGATTTCCCGTCACGCAGTTCTACCCCAGTCCCTTCAACGAGACGGACACGACGCGGCAGTACAGCGAGGAGCTGCGCCTGGCCTCGACCGGTAGCGGCCCTGTGCGCTGGATCGGCGGCATGTTCTTCAGCAGCTTCAAGTCCATCTTCGCCGAGAACAACAATCTCGTGCCCTTCGTAGCCACCATTCCCGGTGGACTGGCCAACAATCCGGACGGCATTCTCTACCAGGCCCACAATCCGTACCACATCAAGCAGTACGGGATCTTCGGTGAGGCCAACTATGTGTTCGCGAACGACTGGACATTGACGCTCGGGGCGCGCTGGTACAAGTTCGACAGTCGCGCCGACGAGGAAACCACCGGCCTGCTGGCCACCAGCGGTAACGCGACCCCTCTGTTGAGCTCATTCCAGACATCCAACACCGGAGTCAATCCCAAGGTTACGCTGTCCTACGAGCACAACCACGATCTCACCCTTTACAGCACGATCGCACGGGGATTCCGCCCGGGCGGGATCAACCAGCAGATTCCCGATCCGCCCTGCACGCTGACTACCGAGACCTATGGCCCGGACAGCATCTGGAACTATGAGGTGGGCGAAAAGGCGAAACTCCTGCAGAACAGACTGATCATCAATGCAGATATCTATTACATCCGCTGGTCGCAGGTTCAGCAGACCGTCAATCAGCCATGCGGCTATCCGCTGACTGAGAACGCGGGCACAGCCGCGTCATACGGTCCGGAACTGGAGATTACGGCGCTACTGACCCCGGAGCTGACGTTCACCTTCAGTGGCACTTACACTCACGCGACGCTGACCTCGGTGAACGCAACTCTGCAGCAAGCCGACCCCGCATTCCAACCGGGCCTGCCGCTGTTGAACGTGCCCAAATACACGCAGACTGCTTCCCTGACCTACACCAGGCAGCTCACGGACAATTGGAAGGCCACGGCTCGCGTCAACAACTCCTACGTGGGTCGCGCGACGGACATCGACTTCACCTACGGAACGTTGCCGGCATACAATCTCGTCGGTCTGCGCATCGGCCTGCTGGGCGAGAGGTTGTCCGGCTTCTTCTTCATCGACAACCTGACCGACAAGCGGGCACAGCTGGGTATCAACACGACGGGGTTCGCTTACACCATTCCGTCACTGATTCGGGTCGCAACGAATCAGCCGCGCACGATTGGAGTCGATCTAAAGTACGCGTTCTGACGGGTCAGCCGACCGCGGCTGCGGGCCAAATGAGCGCGAAGCGCCTCAGTCAGGGCGTGCGGGTCGGGAGTACCTACCCCAACCGCCAGCCCAGGACGTTCCATTGAATGAAGAACACGCTCAGCACGACTGTCAACGCGACAAAGAGCATAGGCAGCGGCAATGCCAGCCCTGGCAATTCCGCGCAAACGGGGTGGTCCGGAACATCGATGCGTGGTACACAGCCTTCCACGTCAATCCCGCTGAGAAGCTGTACGTCCCTGCGCAGGAGCGCGTGCGTATCTGGTAGCTGCCTGAGGCCCCGTCGGTTCCGCTCCAGGCGTCTCATCCGGTTTACCTATGAGCACCTGGAGAGGAGGGCGGCAACGCGCGCCGCATGACCACTGAGCCCGATCGGCCTGCGCCCGGCGCTGCCGTTGGTGACACATCCAGCGTCCACGCTAAATCGGCAGCCGGTGAACACTCGGAGGCGGTCTCGCGCCTGTTCAGGGAGCACAATCGGGCGCTCGTGAGCTTCCTGGTCACGAGACTGCGCAATGAGGCAGAGGCCCGCGAGATCGCCCAGGAGGCCTATGTCCGCCTCCTGCAGCTTGATGGTTCCGGGAGTGTCAGCGTGCTGCGCTGGACTCTGTTCAAGATCGCCAGGGACCTTGCCGTCGATCGTCACCGGCAGCGCGCCACGCGAAGTCGACTGGACCGGCTCGACGTGTTTGACGAGCTCGAGCACTCGAGTCCTACCGAGAATAGCGCCATGGCTGCGAGCGACCTCGCACGGGTGCTGGTAGCGCTTCGCGAGCTGCCCGCCAAGTGTCAGCAGGCCTTCCTTCTGCATCGATTGCGCGATATGTCCACTGTCCAGGTGGCCGCGCAGATGGGCTTGAGCGACCGGATGGTTCGCAAGCACGTGCGCCGCGCGTTGCTCTATTGCCGATACCGTATGGACGGCCTCTCCCGCGAAGAGGCTCAGAAGCAGGTGGACCTGTGAGCGAAAACAAGCGTGCCGCGCAGGCAGCGGACTGGATTCTGCGCTTGTCCCAGCCCGAGCTCGCCGAAGAGGAGCTCGCGGCGTGGGTCAAATGGAGCGCGGATCCGCAAAATCTGCAGGAATTTCAGCGCCTGCGGGCGACCTGGCGTGTCTTCGACCAGGTCCGCGGTGAGGCTGTCGATCTTCTGAGCGACCTGGAGGAGCGATCCGAGCGCTCACTCTGGCAGCGTCATCCAGGTTGGAGCCGCGTTGCCGCCGCAGCGAGCATCGCCCTCGCGCTGGGTGTGGCTTGGCACCTGTTGGGGTCCGGTGTTTTCAGTGAGAAGACAACACCTGTAGCTGTGCGGCCAGCGGTCCGCTCCACCGTCTTGCCAGACGGTTCCGCCGTGACGCTGGCCCCTAGAACTGATATTGCCACTGACTTCGATCCGGCGCGGCGCTCGCTTGCGCTCTCGAGCGGGGAGGCATACTTCCGCGTACGACCCGACAAGACGCGGCCGTTCGTGGTTCGCACCGCCGGCGTCACAGTGACGGCTGTTGGCACGGCCTTCGATGTTCGTTCAACGACTGATCGGGTTGTTGTGACGGTGCAGGAAGGTGTGGTGAATGTCGCGGCACCGCGTGCCGACGGAGACGGCGACACCGGCCCATGGCGAGTGGGCGCCGGCAGCCAGATTTCCTACGATTGCCAACGCGGCACGGCGCGTGTTTCCGAGGTAGACCCTTCTCGCGCGCTTGCCTGGCGCGAAGGGCGCCTGGAGTACGTCTCAGAGCCGCTGAGCAATGTCGTAGCGGATGTGAGTCGCTACTCGACACGCCCGATTGAGATTGGGGATCCGAGCGTGGGAATGCTGACATTCACAGGCACAGTACTGACACGCTCCACCGATGACTGGTTGTCTGCCCTGCAAACCGCGCTGCCTTTGCGAGCCATCCCTCAGGGTGACCATATCGTCCTCGTCAGCGCCGAATCGATCACCGGCCGATAGGCGAATTCATCAGCAGCGGTTCCGCCTTCCTGCTCTCGCTCGGCTTCATCTGCGAGCCGGCTTGAGCGCTCGCTGATAAATACTACACGGGGAGATCGATGTGAGCTTGATACGAGGTACTGCAGTCGCCTGTATCGTCGCAATGGCCGCGGCCGCGCCTTGTCGCGCCACCGATCTGTCGCAGCGGCTCGACTTCAACATCCCGGCTCAGAGCCTCAGTGCGGCGCTGTTGGAATTCTCGCGGCAGGCGGGGGTGCAGGTCATCACCTCCGGGTCAGGTATCGAGAACCTGACGAGCGATGGAGCGAGCGGGAAACTGACTCTTGCCGAGGCTCTCTCTCAATTGCTGCGCAAGAGCGGACTCGAATTCAAAGCGGTCGGCAGCAGCGCTATCGCCATAGGTCACTTCGACTCCTCGGGGAAGCGAGCACGGGATGCCGTTCCGAGTGCGAGTGCGACCGCGGATGCTGGCGGGGTCCCCAGTGCTCAGCCCCAATCGCAGTCATTCTCCCACGGTGTGCCGGACTTCGCCGGCCAGCAGGCGCCCCTGCTCGAACAGGTGGTGGTCACTGGAACACACATCCGTGCGGCCGATGCAGTCATGCCCGTGATGAGGATCGACCGGCAGGAGATCGAAACCAGCGGATTCTCGCAAGTCGATCGACTTTTGGATAATTTGCCGCAGAACTTCAAGGGCGGTGCCGCCTTCGACGTCAATCCGACCACCGCGCCGGGAGCGCTCACGAACCAAACCTTCGCCTCCGGAGTCAACCTGCGCGGTCTCGGAACCAGCGCCACATTGGTGCTCCTCAATGGGAGACGGCTGGCGCCTACCGGCCTTGGGGACATCGTGGACGTTTCGTTGGTCCCCTTGAGCATCATCGACCACGTTGACGTACTGACTGACGGAGCCTCGTCGGTGTACGGATCTGACGCAGTCGCCGGCGTCGTCAACCTGGTGACACGGCGCGAATATAACGGATTCGAGACTTTCGCCCGGTACGGAGCGACCGCCGGAGCCAAGCAGGACCTCAGCGCCGGGCAGCTCGCGGGTTTCACTTGGGATTCTGGAGCGCTCACGCTGGCCTATGACTACCGACATGACGACCGGCTCACTGCCCTCAGCCGAACCTTCTCCCAGGCCGCCGCCGGCACGGATCTGGTGCCGCAGCAGCGCACGCAGGCCGTGTATGCGGGTTTCGATCAGCGCTTGGGAAGTGGAATCACATTACACATTGACGCGCTGGGTGGCGCACGCGACTACTCGGACTCCTCGGTATTCAGCGGCATCACGAGTGATGCTTCCGGAAGCGTGCGCAGCGGATCCGTCGGTGGCGCTCTCACTGTTGATCTACCAGGACAGTGGGAAGGGAGCCTCAACGGCACCTTCAGCCACGAACGCGACGAGCAGAACACGAACTATGTCGGGCTAGGCTTGGGCGTGCAGGACCACGACGTATATCAGGTCGCTTCGGTGGAGCCACGCGTCGAAGGACCCTTGATGTCGCTTCCGGGTGGTTCCATGCGCTTGGCGACCGGTCTGGCTTATCGCGACGAGCAGCTCACCGACACTCTATTGCTGAAATCGACCCAGAGCCGCTCAACGTACGCCGCCTATGGCGAGCTTTTCGTCCCGATCATTGGAGAGGCGAACTCCATGCGCGGCGCGCACCGACTGAGTGTCAGCGTCGCGGGTCGGTATGAGCACTACAGCGATTTCGGTCATACGCTCAACCCGAAGATTTCAATCGCGTACACACCCGTGCCGTCGCTGCGGCTCGCGATGGCCTATGGAACTTCGTTCAAGGCACCTTCGCTGTTTGAATTGACCCAGCATGGCTTCTCTACCGGCTTCGTCTTCGACGCCCCCGACCCGGCGTCATCTGTTGGCATCACGCGAACACTGTTCCTGGACGGCGGCAACGCCAACTTGCACGAGGAACGCGCACACAACGCCACGCTCGATGCCAAATTCCGGCCGGCCGTCATCCCTGGGCTCGAGATCGGCTTGGACGTATTCTCCGTGCGCTACGAAGGACGCATTCTGCGCCTGTTCCCCGACATCAACTTCACAGCGCTCGCACGCGGCGATCTATATGGGGATTTGATTACTCGCGGCCCGACCGCATCACAGGTTGCGGCGGCGTTAGCCGACCGCAATGTCACCAGCTACGTGGGGCCGTATGATCCGGCCTCGATCCAGGCTATTGCGGACTTGCGCTATCAAAATGTGGCGAGCTCCAGGGCATTTGGCCAGGACCTCGCGGTCAAGGATGATATTGAAAATGCATGGGGAGCCTGGACCGTACGCCTCGACGTCAGTCACCTCTCGGACCGGCAGCGCATCACCCCGGCTGCGCCCGATGAGCAGCTTGCGGGCCTCACTTACAATCCACCCCAGTGGCGCGGACGCGCCTCGCTGGCATGGTCAAGGGCACCTTGGGGCGCCATGCTGCGCGTGAACCATGTTGCAGCCAGCACGGACACGACCGACCCGGGTTGTGCTCCGCCGACAATCGCATGCTCGGTAGCTTCTTGGACGACCGTCGATGCTAGCGTCCACTATGCGGTCCCCAGCGATGCACCGGAGCCGTTCCGCAATGTTAGCGTCTCATTGGACGCGACCAACCTCCTTGCGCGGAACCCACCCTACGTCCGAAACCTGGGTGGCCTCGGGTACGATCCCACCAACTCCGATCCGCTTGCGCGCTACATCGCATTGCAGTTGAGCCGACGCTGGTAGAGGCGACGACCGTGCGCAACCCCGACAACATAGCCTGCCGCACGCGACTAAGTATGCGGCAACTGTCGGAGGTAATCCTGCGTTGGGGACTGGTGGGTGTCACCTCGCTTGGCACCCCTGCAATGGCCGCAGGGGAGGGGCGACCCTTCGTGGTGGCCGACTCGATTGAGATGACGGTGCTGGCCGATCCCAACGCCGCCTTAGCGCCCTACCTTGGGGCGAGTGCGCAGCGTTCTCCTGACGGAGGTAGCTTCTTCGTGGTCACGCGGCGCGGGGATTTGAGCAGAGGGATCACTGAGAGTCGGCTGTTGATCTTCACTGCGGAAGAACTGCGGCGCAGCCTGTCGGGTGGCCCCGCTCCGGTGCCCCACGAAGTCTTCCGGCTCGCTTCGGATTCCAACGTTGAGGCGATCGCCTCTGCGCGCTGGCTGAGCAATCGGGCGATAGCCTTCTTGGGCACCGATCCCACTCATGGAACCCAGGTATATCGTGCGGACGTGTCCAATCGTGTCGTGAAGCGCCTGACCAATGATCGTGCGCGGATACTGGACTTCGACATTAGTCCGCAGAGCCGCCGATTTCTGTACCTGGCCGAGGCGCCCATCACGTTGCCGGAGCGCCTGCCCAGCTATGTCGTGGGCACACAAGACATCATTACCGTCGAAAGCCGCGGTGAGCGCAATCCATATCCACTCGCCACATTTCGCGTCGGAGGTATCGACCACGCGCCGCTGGTCGACATTCCCGCTGATCCTACCTATGGTGACTTTCGGCGCATATGGGTGTCTCCTAGCGGCAATCGTGCAATTGTTGCGCAGCATGTTCGCTCGCCGCCCCCTCCGTGGTGGTCGGACTACGCTCCGCTGCGAGACAACCCTCGCCAGCGCGAAGCCTACTCTTCCGATCGGGAAGAGTACCTGGCCCACAATCCAAATCTGTTTCTCCAATATGCCTTGGTGGACCTGACAACCGGGCGGTCGCGGGCGCTGTTCTCGGCGCCGAGTGGCTTGCTCTTCGGAGGAGTGACGCTGTGGGCCCATTGGTCTGCTGATGAGCAGCACGTCATCCTTGCAAACACCTTTCTCCCACTGCCGGCAGAAACAGCGGAGGAGAGCGTCCGTCGATCGCGGTCACCGAGCATCATCGAGGTTGATTTGTCGTCCGGATCGCTCAACCGCATTGTCGATGTGCTGCCTCAGCCGGGTGACGCAGCGCGGGGGCTATATCAAGGCGCCGCGTTCATCGGCGAGGATGGCCTGAAAGTGCAGTGGAGCGCTGGTGTGCGGACCAGCTATCGACGCGGCGCCGACGGGTGGCATGAGTCAAGTGGGTCGAATGGGCAGCAGCCAGGAAGTGCGCTCGATCTTCGTGTTGATCAGTCTCTCGACAGGCCGCCAGAGCTGGCGGTAACCGATACCATGTCGGGACGTTCGGTGACGATCACGGACCTGAATCCACAGCTGCGAGATGTCGCGTGGGCACATGTAGCGCCGCTCACATGGCGAGATGACACGGGACGCGAGTGGACAGGTGGCCTGATTAAACCACCAGGTGCATCGATAGACCGTCGCTATCCGCTAGTCATCCAGACCCATGGATTCGATCCATCCACCTTTCTGGTCGACGGACCGGGGGGCTCCGCAAGCGGCTTTGCGGCTCGAGCCCTGGCTGCACGCGGGATCGTAGTGCTGCAGGTGCGCGACGGCCGCGAAGCGTTGCAAACACCGAAGGAGGCGGCTACCCAGGTGGCGGGCTACGCCGCTGCCGTCAAGACGCTCAATGCTGCTGGGCTCATCGACGAGTCACATGTCGGATTGCACGGTTGGAGCCGTACCGGCTACTACGTCCAACATGCGCTCGTCTTCCAAGGGCTGGAGCTTACTGCGGCCAGTGTGTCCGACCCGAGCGAGCTCGGACTGTGGTCTTACGTGAACTTCTTCGGCGCACCCTATCCCGGCATGCTGGAGTTCGAGCGGATGATGGGCGGTCTCCCATGGGGTGAGACTGCCGTACAACAATGGGTGGCGCAGGATCCAACGCTGCACCTCGAGAGTATGCATACCCCCTTGCGTATCGAGGTCTACCGGGATGGATTCAGTTGGTGGGACATGTACGCCATGCTCCGCCGCCACGGGCGCCCAGTCGAATACCTGTCATATCCCGACGGATCGCACGTGCTGTTCAAACCCCGAGAGCGGCTCGCCTCCGGTGAAGGGACGGTGGATTGGTATGACTTCTGGTTAAATGGGCACGAGGATCCGTCGCCGGATAAGGACGAGCAGTACACCAGATGGAGGCGAATGCGGGCGCTGCAATGACGCGAGCCCTTATCAATGGCATCGATGGTGTGACCACACTCTGATCGATTCGACAATCCTCCGGGCCACACGGATACTTACGGGTTTCAGGAGGTCACATGACACCGAACGAGCGCACAGAAGGGGGAAAGGCAGCATTTCGGGCAGTGGCCATATTGAAGGCCAAGGCTGGCAAAGAGGCCGAATTGCTGGCGTTCACTCTGCGGGTCGCACCGACCATACGCCAGGTAAAGGGCCTGCTGCGACTCGAGATCAACCGCGCGATCGATGATCGCGGGCGACTCGTGCTCTATTACTGGTGGGTCAGTCCCGAAGACTCGAGTGCATACGTAACCGGACCAGTTTACGCTGCCCTGGCTCCCCAGCTCATGGAGCTGGTGGCTGAACATCAACTCATCATCGCGGACCATTTGGATGGCTGATCCATCGCCCCACGAACACGCACCTCCGGGAGGCATTCAGCCCTCCCACCATGACACAACGATGAGCACAGGCGAGGGCGCGCCGGCAAGCCAAGGTTTGAGCAAGGCGCGGATCGAAGCGCTTACGGACGGCATCTTCGCGGTCGCCATGACGCTGCTTGTGCTGGACATCAAGGTACCCGTAGTACAGGTCGCAGCCGAGTTGCCGCATAGATTGCTCACACTGTGGCCGCAGTGTTTGAGCTACCTGATCAGCTTCATCATGTTGGGCATCTACTGGGTGGGCCAGCACAACCAGTTCCATCTGATCCGGCGCACCGACCGGGTGCTATTGTGGATCAACATCCTGTTCATGCTGGTGATCTCATTCGTGCCTTTCTCGACCGCCTTGCTCAGCGCTTATCCGCGCCAGCCGGTCGCGCTGATGATCTATGGTGCAAATCTGATCGTGATAGGGGCCATTCTGTCGTGGCACTGGCGGTACGCGACCCGGCGGCATCGACTCGTGGATGCGAGCCTCGATCCGCGCATCGTGCGCCTTGCTGCGCGACGTATCCTGATTGGCCCGACTTTGTTCCTGATCGCCGTCGGCGTTGCTTTGTTCAGTACGACGACGAGCCTGATCATTTATCTGCTTGCGCCGCTCGTCTATATCCTGCCTGGCAAGGTCGATCGCCACTGGAGCATATGGGGGGCTTCACACCAGGCCGACGCATCCCCAGCATCGGCCGCACCGAGGCGGCCGATTCGCTGAAGCGCTGAATTGCTAGATCTGCGCGGCGATTACCGCGATCTCGACGTCATACTCCTTCGAGGCGAGCTTCGGACTGACGACTGTCGCGCGTGCAGGCGTTGATCCTGGGGTCACCCAAGCATCCCACACTGCATTCATCTGCGCGAAGTGTGCCATGTCGGTCAGCCAAATCGTGGCGCTCAACAGATTTCCCTTGTGCGTATTCGCCTTCGCAAGCAGCGCATCGATGGAGCCAAGGATATCGCGGGTCTGATCGGTGACGCTTCCGCCGCGTGCCTTGGAAGCAACTTGTCCTGCCAGATACACCGTCTTGTTGTAGACCACGGCTTGTGACATCCGCGGGCCGCATTGAATTCGTTCAATCATTATCCGGAAGCTCCATTGACTGTCGCTACAAGCATCGGGCGAAGTATACACTGCCGGCCTGAGTTCCACCTCTGCCGGCGTGCACCGTGAATGACTCTACCGTCCGGGTAAGATATCTCGAGTTGACCGGGACTCCGGCACCGATTGGCGCTCGCGCAGGAGACGAGCGCATCGGCGTCGAAAGATTACCCGTGGGTGAATATCTGAATCTCTATCGGCGCGTCGGCGAGCCGCTTCGCTGGGATCAACGGCTCAAACTTCCGCGGCCGGAGCTCGAGCGCCTGCTGCAGTCCCCGTCGAGTCAGACATACGTACTTCGAGCTGCTTGCGGTGAAGCGCTCGGGTTCTGCGAATTTGAACGCGGTGTGGCGGATGTGGAGCTGAAGAATTTCGGGCTCGTCCCATCAGCGCAGGGAAGGGGATTGGGCTCGTGGCTGCTACGTACCGCCCTTCATCATGAGTGGCAATTGCATCCAAGTCGAATCTGGCTGCATACCGACAATTGGGACCATCCTGCTGCGGTTCGTGTGTACGAGAGCGCTGGATTCCGGACCTACCTGGTGCGAGATGAGCCGCCTGGTGATCTGTGATATTATTCATAATAATTACAATGCCTTATAAGACCATCTTCGAGTTACCTCACCCCCCGTCCTTACTGCAGCAAATTGACTGGTGATCAGGCATTCGATGTGATCGTGATCGAGCTGAAGGGAGCGGCTGCGAAGCCGACCCACCCAAAACCGAAATGAGTTCCTGACTGGCACGTTGTGCGGAATCAGCCATCGTGGCACGGTGGTAAGAGACTTCTGCGTGTCCTGGTAACTGGCGTGATGGGGTACGCGCCTTGAACTGTGGCGTTGGTGTATTGCCAATGGGCACGAACCTTGCTCAAACGTCACCGTGACTGCTGAGCGCGCATCGCGCTTCGTTGGCGTTGGCCGCTCAACACCCGAGGGCGCTTCCCGTGAACAACTTGATTCAACTCAGCGGTCTGCTCGCCAATCGGCGCGCAGAGATTCTTGAGCGCTGGACGCAGCGAATCAGTCGCGAGCATGAAGATAAGGATCTCAGTCGCGGTGAGCTCTGGGATCATCTCCCACGCTTTTTTGATGAGGTGGTGGCGGCACTGCGCGCCGAGGAAGGTTCGAGTGCCGAGGTGGCCGCGGCCAATGGGAGCGGCGCCTCTGTGGCCCACGGCACGCAGCGGCTCCGGGTGGGATTTGACCTGATCGAGGTGCTGCGCGAGTACGAGATCCTTACGGAGTGCATCCTGGATGAGGTGGAACTGGTTGGCAGCAGCATCTCGACGCGGGCGTTGCGGCGCGTGCTGCGGCTACTTAACTCCGGCCGCGCACAAGCTGTCTCCGCTTACATTGAGCGGCGCGATCTGGATGTGACCCGCACGCACTCTCGGCATGTCGCGTTCATTGCGCACGAGCTGCGCAGTCCGTTGACAACTGCATTCCTGGCCCTCACTGCACTGCGAAAGAACGTGCGCTCGGAAGATCAGCAGGCCCTCGAGAGGGTGACTCGTAACTTGAATGCACTGCGAGAGCTCATCGATCAAGTGTTGACGGCCGATCGACTCGCGGGACAGATACAACTCACGCGCGAGTCGTTTGACCTGCGGGCGATCCTGGAGCAGGTAGTTTCCGAGGCCCAATTGACGGCACAGGAGCGCCACGTTGAGATTGCCCTGCAGTCACCGGAGACGCTTGCCTTCAGTGGCGATCAAAGGCTGCTGCGCTCGGCGATCAGCAACGTGCTCGGTAACGCCGTCAAATTCACTCGAGAGAGCAGCGCGATCACGGTGCGAGCAGGGCGCCACGACGGCCGTATCATAGTTGAAATCGAGGATGGCTGCG
>Ga0070735_10003734_pt1 | contig 13207 bp, 7 predicted proteins | sample Coa_R1_FD_66443 | JGI IMG/M metagenome (GOLD analysis project Ga0070735, IMG submission 66443) | Surface soil microbial communities from Centralia Pennsylvania, which are recovering from an underground coalmine fire - Coalmine... | ecosystem: Environmental > Terrestrial > Soil > Unclassified ...
CATGGTTTTGATCGCGTGCGCCTCGTGGGCTCAAGCACCGAGCGCGGAGTCCGTAGTCCCAACTCTGGTCAGCTATTCCGGTGTAGCGAAAAATACCGATGGCAAGCCTCTGAAAGGCAAGATAGGCGCGACTTTCGCGGTGTACGCCACCGAGGAAGGCGGCGCACCTCTGTGGATAGAAACCCAAAACATGGAAGTCAACGCAAACGGAAGTTATACCGTGATGCTTGGCGCAACAAAGTCTGCGGGTCTACCTGTGGATCTGTTCTCGACCGGACAGGCGCGCTGGCTGGCGGTCAGCTTCAATGGCGGAGCAGAGCAACCGCGCGTGGCTCTCCTGAGCGTACCCTACGCGCTGAAGGCCGGCGACGCACAGACTCTAGGAGGCTTGCCGGCTTCGGCCTTCGCGCTCGCCGTTGCGCCAGCGCCAACAGTCACGGCGGTTCGGACGGACTCACCCGCAACCACAGCGGCCGGCAGTCCTCCAGGCGCGTCCTCGGACGTGACCACAAGCGGCGGCACGGTGAACACGATCCCCCTGTTTTCCACCGCATCCAACATTCAGAACTCGATCTTGACTCAGACCGGAGTTAATGCAGTCGACGTACACGGCAAGCTGATTTTGCCCGCGACGGGTGTGGCCACGGCGACGGCGGGCAAGATTTCTCGTCCCGTGGACTTCGTGACTTCCTCGTTCAACAGTGCGACCAGCGCCGCGGTGAACCAGACCTTTCAGTGGCAAGCCGAGCCTGCCGCGAACAACACAGCAAATCCCTCCGGAACTCTGAACCTGCTCTATGGTCTCGGCGCGGCAACTCCCACCGAAACTGGATTGAAGCTTAACAACCAGGGCATCTTCACTTTTGCCTCGGGGCAGACGTTTCCGGGCGCCGTCACCAGCGTGATTGCAGGAACCGACCTTACCGGCGGTGGCAGCGGCGGCAACATCACCCTGAATCTGAACACCGCGGCGACCGATTTACGTTACGCCCAACTGGGCGGATCGAATTCGTTCACCGGCAACGAAACCGTCAGCGGAAATGTAACCGCCGGCGGCACCGTCTCCGGGGACCTGGGCAGCTTCAGCGGCAACAGCAGCAACAGCATTCTGAACGTCACGCAGAACGCCACTTCGGGTCCGGGCTTCGCCGTGGTCGGAAGTTCCTACAATGCCAAACGCTTCCAAGCCGCAGTTCTAGGCCAGGAGTTGGTTCCCTATGGGACCGCAGAAGTGTTCGGAGTGGAGGGTTCTGTCTTCGGGCCCACCGGCGCCGGAGTTTACGGTCAGAATAACGGACAGAGCTTACTCGGCGCAGCCACGTCGGGCGGGGCCGGGGTGTGGGGAGACACCGCTGCGCCGAGTACGTCGGCTGTTCTCGCAACCGCGGACGACAACAACGGCATCGTGGCCGAGAACAACAGCAAAGTTTCCGCCGGAATCCTCGCCGAGAACCAGAACACCGGCAAAGGCGTGGTCGCTCCGGCGATTGTGGGATTCAGCTTCGCTCCCAACGGCATGGCAGTGGTTGGCTCCGGTCCAGTGCATAGCAAGATGTTCAATAACGCCGTCTCCGATATTTTCCAGGCTTACGGAGTCGTCGGCGACTCCGTTTCCGGCACTGGCGTCGGGGGGTACACCGATAGCGGGCTTTCGGTCTCTGGCTTCACCGACTCCGGCACTGCCATTTTCGGATCTTCGAATTCCAACTACGGAGTCTACGGAGTCAGCACTACCGGAACCGGAGTTTACGCCCAGACGACTGCCAAAGGCAGCGCGCTGTACGCACTGGCAAGCAATGGAGGCAACGCGCTCTCCGCAGTCGCTGACAATGGCGGAGACGGAATCTCCATCATGACGGACACGGGCGAACCTCTAAACGTATTCAACACAGGGAACACCCAAATAACAGCTTCGTTCGCAAATGCAGACATCGACGGAGCGGTGATCTGGGCACAGGGCCCCGTCAATGGCGGTAGCGATCCTTTCTGCGTTATTTGGGCTAACGGCGACTTACACTGCACCGGGAAAACATCGGCGGATGTGTCTCTTCCAGACAAGCGCCAAGTCAGTCTTTACGCCGTGCAATCCCCAGAGAACTGGTTTGAAGATTTTGGCTCGGGCCAGCTTCGCGAGGGCTCTGCCACCATCGCCCTGGAACCGACGTTCGCCGAGACGGTAAACACTGGCTACGAATATCACGTCTTTCTAACTCCGAATGGCGATTCCGAGGGGCTCTACGTCGCGGCCAAGACCGCCACTTCGTTTGAGGTCCGCGAACATAGCGGCGGCAAGTCGACGATCTCATTCGACTACCGCATCGTGGCACGCCGCAAAGGATACGAGGGTGTTCGGATGGAAGACGTTACTCAGGCACACGCCAATGGCTTGGCTGCGATGGAGCGATCCACGAGATTGGCGAAGCAGATGCAACGGCCCCCCTTGGCGGCGATTCCGAGCCCTGGACAACGATCTGCGCCTCCCATCCAGATGCCGATCTTGCCGCGTCAAGGCCCGTCGTCGCGATCGGCAACTCTGCCGGTTCGTTCTTCGAACCAACACCCACTCCACCGTTGATAAAGCATTAAAGATTCCGCCGAGAACTGCTTCGGGATAAGTTGCGACCCTTTCTTGGGACCGTTGCGGCCGGTCGGGAGAAGTTTGTCGTCACAGCAGGGAACATTTCCTCGCAAGAGAAGTTGGGGCCCAGTTCGCAAAATCCAGTTGGAGGCATTCAAGATGAACTCGCAAATGAAGGCAGCAGCGAAGATCCGTCAAATCGCATGGTCTGCGCTGATCGCATTTCTGATCTCCTATTCGGCCGCCGCACAAGTGTCCGCGGTCGATTCAGTTGTGCCACGGATCGTGAACTACGTCGGCGTGGCGAAAGACACCAATGGCAAGCCGCTGAAAGGCGCGGTGGGCGCAACTTTCGCGGTCTATGCTGCCGAAGAAGGCGGCGCGCCGCTATGGATTGAAACCCAGAACATAGAAGTCAACGCGAACGGAAGTTATACCGTGATGCTGGGTGCAACAAAGTCTGCGGGTCTACCGGTGGATCTGTTCTCGACCGGACAGGCGCGCTGGCTGGCGGTCAGCTTCAATGGCGGAGCCGAGCAGCCGCGCGTGGCATTGCTGAGCGTGCCTTACGCCTTGAAGGCGGGTGATGCGCAGACACTCGGCGGCTTGCCGGTTTCTGCGTTCATGCTGGCTGCGCCAGTTACAACCTCGATCGCCACGGCCGCGAATGCGAGCCCAAACTCAAGCTCAGGCGAGCCCGTCGCGCCACCTGCCGGAACCATCACCGGCGCAGGCACAGCGGGATTCCTGCCCGACTTTACTGGAACGGCCACGATCGGCAACTCAGCCGTCTTTCAATCGGGCGCTTCGCCCACCGCGAAGATCGGCATCAACACCAACGCCCCCACCACGACTCTGGACGTCCACGGCGGCGCGGCCATCCGCGGCACATTTGTTCTGCCCGCGCTCGGCGCGGCCACTGCTACGGTGGGCAAAACTTCGCAACCGGAAAATCTGTCGGCGTCAGCTTTCAACAGCGCCAGCAGCACTCCGGTCACCCAAACGTTTCAATTGAAGGCCGAGCCGACTGGGAACGACACCCCTTCGGCCTCCGCGTCGTTAAACTTCCTGTTCGGACAGGGAACCACCGCCCCTGCGGAAACCGGCCTGAAGATCTCGAGCAACGGCCAACTCACATTCGCTGCCGGGCAGACATTTCCTGGCACAGGAACCATCAGCGGCGTAACCACCGCCTCAGGCAGCGGCCTGACGGGCGGCGGAACCTCCGGCACTTTGAATCTAAAGCTCCTCAGCACTTGCACCGCCAACCAGATTTTGAAATGGAGCGGTTCGGCCTGGGCCTGCGCCGCTGACAATAACAGCGGAGGCAGCGTAACCAGCGTAGCTCTAGCTGCGCCTTCCTCAGACTTTACGGTCAGCGGTTCGCCACTGACCACGAAAGGTACGCTCAACCTTGCTTGGACCGTCGCTCCCACGAGCGCGGACACCGCTAACGCGATCGTGAAGCGCGATGCCTCGGGGAATTTCAGCGCTGGCGTCATCACATCCAACTCCCTGAACACAAATTTTATTAACGGTGTTTCGCCGCTCGGATACGCGCTCATCGGCGCTCAGAATAAATTTGCCCCGGGCCAGTCCTTCGCTGGAGACGGCGTCTACATGATTGTGGGCGATCCGGGTTGCGGAGGCCCATACGCCGCCATCGGGTTCATTAATCTCTCGGGCTGCAGTAACTACTCGCTACTGGGCGATGGGAAAGGCACTTTCGTGAATGCTCCCACGGGCGGCGAGATCAGCTTCTCGATCGGAAACAAGCAATCCATGGTCATTGATTCCCTGGGCGCTCTCAACATCAACTCGAACGTCGACGGCCTCGTGGCTACTTCTTTCCAGGCGGGAGCAAGCGGTGTCATCGGCGAGGACGATCAGGCCGACCCCGAGACCTTCGCTGTCTGGGGCCACAACACGAGCGGCCAGGGCTACGGCGTCGTTTCAACCGGATCCGCGCTGGTAACCGGCAATCTTGAGGTCGAGGGTGCGATCACAGCCGGCACCAAAGATTTCAAGATTGATGATCCGCTCGATCCGGCAAACAAGTACCTCTACCACGCTTCGGTCGAATCGTCGGAAATGATGAACATCTACACCGGCAATGTCACCACCGACACGACAGGTGAGGCCATCGTGAAGATGCCGACATGGTTTGAATCCGTCAACGCGGATTTTCGCTATCAATTGACCGTGATGGGTCAGTTCGCCCAGGCGATTGTGAGCCGCAAACTTGAGAACAGCCAGTTCACGATCAAGACGAATGCGCCGAACGTCGAAGTCTCATGGCAGGTGACAGCCGTGCGTCATGATCCTTATGCTCTGGCGCATCCGCTGGTTGTCGAACAGAATAAGCCCGGCAGAGAAGTCGGCTACTATATGCATCCCGAACTCTATGGCCAATCTGAACAGAGAGCAAGGATGTGGGGAATCGCGCCGCACAAAATGCTCGCCATGCAGCAAAGGGCCAAGGCTCGGACACCGGCTATAACCGGAGCGGCATCTCGTCCGGCAGTTCGCGCCAGCGCTTCACCGCTGGCATCGCAAAAGCCGCTGGCGCCTTCCGTCAACCAAAGTAAGTAATTCAAACCTGTGTTTGGGAAAAGGCCTTCGCAAGAAGGCCTTTCTCTTGTCAGAGGCCGGACGTAGAAGACGCGGTAACGTCCACGGAGTCAGTTGGTGAGTGGTGGGCGCTATAGGATTCGAATTTTGGGGTCAACGTAGTTTCAACAACATAGAGGCACGGCGGGCACCGTTAAAGCAATGGAAGACTATGGTAGACAGTGCTAACGGATCACAAATGGATCACAAACGGATCACTGCTCTCGTGTGGCCGCACGTTCGAGCACCTAAGATCTGGGGGTTCGATTTTGGATCTCAGAAAATTCCAAACCAAAGCGGCCGAGGTATTTGCGGAGCCGATCCGCGTCGTTTGAAATCGATTTGCGAGCGCGAGAGGCACCGAAGAGAGTGCGTCCTGCCTCCGAAAGAGAGCGACTCCGCTTGCACACGCCGATGACGAAGGCCAACTGCGCACGATCAAAGAGGTCGATTTCTTCCAGCTCTTTCGTGGTGAGGAATCCTTCAAGCTGGTCGTGTTGAGGTGCCTCGGGCTTATGCCAAGCCATAGAGAGCCTGCTAGCTTCCTCATCCACCACGTGCGTGGAAATTCGCCCGCCTGGGGCGAGCGTTGCCATGCGAGCGACGGCTGCATTCAGATCGCGAAAATTGCCCGCCCACGATGCAGCGGGCGTGAGAGCAAACTCTAAGAACCTTTCTCGAGCTTCCTTGCTGAAGGTCACACGGCGACCCGCCTTCTCCGCAAAGCGGTCTAACTCGAAATCGAGGTTGGGTTCGATGTCCTCGGTGCGGTTCTTCAGACCCGGCATTACGAATGTCCAGAGATTGATTCGAGCCAACAGATCTTCGCGAAACTTCCCCTCGCGCACAGCAGCAAATAAGTCGCGATTTGTGCCCGCAATCAGCTGGAAATCGCTATGAGATTCTTCGTCTGATCCAAGAGGTAGAAACGTCTTCTCTTCAAGAGCCCTCAGCAACATCGCCTGCTCGTCGACACCGAGTTCGCCGATCTCGTCGAGAAAAAGGACGCCTTTGTCGGCTGCACGCAGCAAACCGGCACGATCTTTCTGTGCACCGGTGAAGGCTCCCTTTACGTGTCCGAACAGGGCAGACATCGCGGCATCGCCGCGGATGGTGGCACAGTTCACATCCACAAAAATCCCCTCTATTGATCGGCGCGCTTTCTTGAGTTCGTAGATTCGACGCGCGAGCAGGGACTTCCCGGCGCCGGTAGGGCCCATAAGCAACAGAGGATCGCGCGTGGAGATCGCCACCTGCTCGATACGTTCAATGAGCCGGTTGAAGGCCGCATTGCGCGTGTCGATTCCTCCTTTCAGATACGAAATGCCTTCTCGCTGCTCTTGGCGGAAGCGCGAGGCGATCCGATCGTATTTGGATAAATCGAGATCGATGACCTTGACCGTGCCCGGAGAGCTGCGGTCCCGGTCTGGCGAACACTGCACGAGCCTGCCGGGCATATACCGTGATTCAACCAGGAGGAACAGACAGATCTGCGCGACGTGAGTGCCGGTCGTGATGTGGATGAGATAGTCTTCCGAATCCGTATCAAAGGTGTAGCCGCGCGCGAACTGAAAGAGAGTCTCATAGACCTCTTCGAAGTCCCACGGGTCTCTAAACTCGATCTGATGAACACGGACTTCGGTTTCTTGCGAGACGGTTTGGATGTCACTCTTAATTGTGGCCGCGAGACGGGAATCTCGTTTGCCGTGCAGAAGTTCGAAACGGTGAACAATCAGGTCAGGCTGCCGGCAGAGGGAAACCGTGGGCCGCCAGTTCTGCCATCGGTCTGGATGTTTGCCCAAATCTAGGGTCGTGCCGAGCAGCCCTATTGTTACGGTCTTCCGTGTCGACTTATCCATTAAGATAAGTATTTATCTCATATACTACGAAATTGAAAGCTAATATCGCGTCGGTTCGTGTAACACTCGATTCTTCAGTCACTTGCCCTGCGGCTCACTTTGGCCCGACGTTTGCTTTTACTCATGGGCGAAAGGAGAAAAAGATCATGTCAGGCGAAAGCTACAACGTAATCCACGGCGGACAGGGCGTTCCGATCAAGGCTTGGACGAAAGGCGTCCAGCTGGAAGATCAGGCGAAAGGCCAATTGCTGAACGTCGCTCAACTGCCGTTCGTGTTTCGGTGGATTGCCGCGATGCCTGACGTTCACTGGGGTATCGGCGCGACCGTTGGCAGCGTGATTCCGACCAAGGGCGCAATTATTCCGGCCGCCGTGGGTGTGGATATCGGTTGCGGAATGATGGCGGTGCAGACTTCGCTGAATGCCCGCGATCTGCCTGACAACCTGCACGGCATTCGCGAGGCGATCGAGAAAGCAGTTCCGCATGGACGAACCAACCATGGTGGAGCCGGCGATCGAGGAGCATGGCACGAGATTCCTCGTGAGAATCAGGATGTGTGGGGAGCAGGCCTCAAGCCTCGCTATGACGCGATCCTGGCGAAGCACCCAAAGCTGGATCGCGGAAATCATGCGAACCACCTGGGAACACTGGGAACCGGAAATCATTTCATCGAGGTTTGCCTTGATGAGAGCGAGATCGTTTGGTTCATGCTTCACAGCGGTTCGCGAGGCGTGGGCAACCGGATGGGTTCGTACTTCATTGAACTGGCGAAGAAGGACATGGAGCGATTTTTTGTCACTTTGCCGGATCGTGATCTCGCCTACTTTCCTGAACACACGGAGCACTTCGATGACTACGTCGAAGCGGTCGAGTGGGCGCAGGATTTCGCTCGCTCGAATCGCGATCTGATGATGCAACAGATTGTCAGCGCGGTACGCGGTAGCGGACTTGTGCCGGCGTTCACTGCGGAAGTGAAGAGCATCAACTGCCACCACAATTATGTGGCACGCGAGTCGCACTTCGGTCAGAACGTACTCGTTACCCGTAAGGGCGCTGTTCGTGCGCGCGAGGGAGATATGGGAATTATCCCTGGCAGCATGGGTGCGCGCTCTTACATCGTGCGCGGGAAGGGCAACCCGGAGAGCTTCCACAGCTGCAGCCACGGCGCAGGTCGTGCCATGTCTCGTCATGAGGCGAAAAAGCGCTTCACGATTGAGGATCACATCCGTATGACTGAAGGAGTGGAATGTCGTAAGGACGCGGATGTGATCGATGAGACGCCAGCGGCTTACAAGCCGATCGATGCAGTGATGGCGGCACAGGCTGACTTGGTGGAAATCGTACACACTCTGCGTCAGGTGGTTTGCGTGAAAGGATGAGTATGCCTAGAACGGAAGTCGTGAAGGCAGAAACGACGATTCGGATCGACGGCTCTTTCGGTGAAGGCGGCGGGCAGATTCTACGTAGTTCCCTCAGTCTGTCGCTGGTAACCGGAAAGCCTTTCCGAATCGAAAACATTCGCGCAAATCGACAGAAGCCTGGACTGCTACGGCAGCACCTGACGGCAGTCCAGGCCGCGGCGGAAGTTGGTTCGGCTGAAGTAGAGGGCGCCGCGCTGGGCTCCAAGGCTCTGACATTTGTGCCCGGCAAGATTCGCTCGGGAGAGTTTCGCTTTGCGATCGGCACGGCAGGCAGCGGAACGCTTGTTCTTCAAACAATTTTGCCGGCGCTGATTACCGCCGTTGGGCCGAGCCGGATCGAAATCGAAGGTGGAACGCATAACCCAGCAGCTCCACCGTTCGATTTCCTTGAGCGTAGTTTCATTCCGCTGATCGAGCGGATGGGACCGAAAGTGAAATTGGAATTGCAGCGCTACGGTTTCTATCCGGCAGGTGGCGGCCGATTTGTAGTTGAGATCACTCCATGCGAGATTTTGAAACCGATCGAACTGGAGGAACGAGGTGAGATCACAACGAAACGGGCGACGGCGCTTGTAGCGAACTTGCCATATCACATCGCGCGACGTGAGTTGATCACAGTGGGGAAGCAACTGAATTGGGATGACGAACTGCTGCACTGCGAGGACACAAAGAACTCGGTCAGCCCCGGCAACTTGGTGATGATTGAAGTGGCGAGCTCTACTGTGACCGAGATCTTCACTGCATTTGGGAAGCTTGGGGTGAGTGCAGAAGATGTCGCTAAAGGTGCAGCGGAACAAGCGCGTGCTTATATGCACTCGAGTGCTGCCGTGGGCGAGCATTTGGCCGATCAGCTTTTGCTTCCTCTCGCTTTGGCTGGAGGCGGTTCATTCTCGGCAGTGAACCTCAACATGCACGCAAAGACGAACATGGAAGTGATCCGACAGTTTTTGCCGGTTAGCTTCCAGGTGACTGAAGTGGAAGGGCACAATCGGGTTTCAGTGGGAAGCCCAGGTCCGTATGTTAGGTAGTGATTCCGTTAACCCGACGCTCTCGACATATGGAGCGCGTGTTTAAGCAAGGCACTTCGGAAGAAGATTCAATCTGACAAACTTTCTTATTGCAAAAGATGCAAAGTCATGGCATGTTAGGTCATCTTCTACGAAAGGACGCCCAAATTGGTGGATTACGAAAACAAATCGCTAAGCGGGCAACATCAGCCGATAACTCGACTGAGTTGCTATAGGGCGTCGCTCCGATCGCGCTAACCGATCTTCATCGGTCAACCAGGCGCTCTTTCCGCACAATTTAGCTGGGTGGCATAGGCCGCGGTTCCTTCGACTGTGAATCGACTATACCGCTGCCATTTGTTCCCCCAGTTTGACTTACTCGGTCAGTGGTGATTGGCCACGGTTACTTCTCTTGGTAGAAACAGCCTTCGGGCTGGGAGGTTCGACTCCTCATGGGCGAAAGCCCTACCCGTGACCGCATGTTCCCTGACCAGTAAATGCAGTGGCCGTACAGTCTTGTCCGGCCACAAAAGCTCGGGCAATGGCCCTTAGATTGGACTAAATATGAATCCGTTGGAACGCGCTTTCGCAAGGATGGGAGCGCGAGTTGAATTTGGACAACTTATGCGAAGGAGCAGGCTGTCGGGCCGAATGGTCTCCGAGGACCTCGCGCTCGATGTGCGTCAAGACCGGCACGGAGAATACTTCCTGATTTCTCGTGCACAGGCTTCGAAAACTGAATTGCTGGTTTTGGATGTTCAGCCGAGAGATCGTCACTTGCTCTTGCTGAGCCGCAGTGCCGCCGAGAAGCACCGTTTCTTGCTTGGCCACGATGAGCGTCATTGGTTTGTAGCCGGCATTCCGGAAAGTACGCCAGTGAGTCGCGTTCGTGATGCGAAACAGGCTCTCAAGCCCGATCTTGTGCAAAGCAGTGAGCGCGGAGTTCGGACGAAGTATCGCGATCGGCGAAGCAACGCAGCACGCATTCGCCAAGGTGAATGGTTTTTCGTGCCAGCGCCTCAGGTGCGAGTGGAACTGTTGCTTGTCTTGAGGAACGAGCCGATCGCGCGTGGAGGAGGCAAGCCCCATGTCTGTGAGGAGCTTTATCGCTTTGGTGGGGAGACGGTTTATGTCAGCCCTGGCGCACCAAACGGTCTCACAGACGAGCAATACCGGGCTCTCTCGGAGGGTGAACGGAGTCGCTGGAATTGGCGAGTCATGCGACGCAATCCGAAGGTGTATGTGCGTGGCCGAGTGCGCCATTCGGATCACAGGACCGTCACGTTGGATGGCTGGCACGAGGTTCTCAGTAACACAGAGAATCTCTCGCACGCCATGCGTAATGTGGCTTTCCTGGACTAGGCACTAAGTTTGCTTCGCCGGTGGTAACTGGTGATTTGTAGAAGCAAGAAGGATTGGCCGGTGGTGAAGACAACGGTTACTTCGCCTCGAACGCGGGAGATGCAGGTTCGAGTCCTGCCGCGGGAATATTGTGCCCGCGTGGTCTAAACGGAAGGACACCTAATGTTCCGTTGTCGCTCGTTCCCCGGCCAATATCTGCTCTTGACCCTTGACCAGAAAAGAAGATCGGTTGGATCAAGTAACGATAGGTCTCGGAATTCTGGCGTAACGCATTCGCCGGTGGTGACAGATCGCGGTTACTTCGGGCCGTGCGACTTCGGTCCGCGGCAGGCAGAAATGCCGGTACCGCGTCGCCCATTCCCCGGCGATGAGATGGACAACAGGTTCGCCGGTGGTGATGCGCGATGGTTCCTTCGAAGGGCGCAGGTTCGAGTCCTGCCACAGCCTTCGGGCCGTGTAGCTCAGTTGGCAGAGCAAGACCGTTGCCGACAGTTCCCTGGCGAATATTCAAAGAAAGGAGGCCATAAGTGGCCCGACTGAACATACTCAACCTTAACTCTGGACTGCGCACGCACGAGGGAGCAGCCGCTCGGCACATTTCTACTGAACTGCAGTTGCGGCGCTCTGTGTTGGCTTGCCTGCTCTGGGAGAACCAGTTTTACGAGGACGGAGTCGAGATCGCGGGTCGGATCGCCGAGCTCGTGCCGCAGGTTGCGGCCGAGAAAGTCGCGGCGCTTGCCGTTGAGGCTCGCGAGCAGATGAAGCTGCGTCACGCGCCGCTTCTTCTCGTCCGCGAGATGGCGCGTCACAAGACGCACCGCGCACCGGTTTCCGAGACGCTCGCACGCCTAATCCAGCGTGCCGACGAACTTGCCGAGTTTATCGCCATTTACTGGAAGGACGGACGCGTGCCGCTTTCGGGCCAGGTGAAGAAGGGACTCGCGGCTGCTTTCCCGAAGTTTGATGAGTACCAGCTTGCCAAATACGATCGCGGCGGGCCAATCAAGCTGCGGGACGTACTGTTCCTCTGCCACGCCAAGCCTCGCGATGAGGCCCAGGCCGCGGTGTGGAAGAACCTGATCTCGGGAACGCTGACGACGCCCGACACTTGGGAGGTCGCTCTCTCGTCTGGAGCGAGCAAGCGCGAGGCTTGGGAGCGTTTGCTTCGCGAGCAGAAGCTCAGTGCGCTGGCGCTGCTCCGTAACTTGCGCAATATGCGTGAGGCCGGAGTGGACGAGTCACTTGTGCTCTCTGCGCTTGGAACGATGAGTTCTGCCCGTGTGCTTCCGTTCCGGTTCCTGGTTGCGGCGCGTCATGCTCCGCAATGGGAAGAGGTGCTTGAGGGAGCTATGTTCAAGTGCCTGGCCACACAGCCGAAGCTCGCAGGAAAAACGGTTCTTGTGGTTGACGTTTCGGGTTCGATGCAAGGTCGGCTTGCACGCAATTCGGAACTGGACCGGATCGATACAGCCGCCGGGCTTGCGATCCTCGTTCGTGAAATTTGCGAGGATGTGGTTGTGTACGCAACTGCCGGCAATGACCGCACTCGGATGCATGCGACCGAGCAAGTACCTTCACGCAAGGGGTTGGCGCTCGCAGATGCGATTCGCAAGTCTGCCAGTCAACTCGGAGGCGGGGGTATCTTTCTCGTGCAGGGAATGGACTACATCGTCCAACGCGAGAAGCGGGCGGATCGCATAATTGTGTTTACGGATGAGCAGGATTGCGACCTTAAGCTCAACCCTGCACAGGCAAATGCCTCCGGACAGCACAATTACCTGGTTAATGTAGCCTCGTTCAAGAACGGTATCGGCTACGGCAAGTGGACGCACATCGATGGCTGGTCCGAGTCGGTCATCGAATACATCCGCGCGCTGGAGCAGACAAAATGGGTCAACTAAACTCCACCGGGCTGGTGTAGCGCCGGACCGGTGGAGTTAAATACGACGCGAGAATAAGTCGCGTATGTTAGCGCTGTAACCGTGCTATACTCGGCTTGAAAATGACTATAAAGACCAAATCCCTTATGAGACGGCGCGTCAATCGCGCTCGGCCCTCGGGATTGGTCTGACTAATGCGCTAGATTTCTAAGTTCAGATTCGATTTCCGAGGCTCCGACAAAAGTCGGGGCCTTTTGGTTTTTGCGATGTTTTTTGGCCGGTAGCCAAGCTGGAAAGGCACGTGACTGTTAATCACGCCATGCGCAGGTTCGAATCCTGCCCGGCCAGCCAATTTTCGAGGCAATAAAACGGCTCGCTAGTTCAGTAGGAAGAACGCGGCTCTCATAAAGCCGTCGCGGATGGTTCGAATCCATCGCGAGCCACCAGTGGAGGGGCCTCCGGGAGGAGCAGTGGCTTATACCCACTTCGG
>Ga0070735_10003735_pt1 | contig 13207 bp, 13 predicted proteins | sample Coa_R1_FD_66443 | JGI IMG/M metagenome (GOLD analysis project Ga0070735, IMG submission 66443) | Surface soil microbial communities from Centralia Pennsylvania, which are recovering from an underground coalmine fire - Coalmine... | ecosystem: Environmental > Terrestrial > Soil > Unclassified ...
ATTCCTAACTCCCGGAACTGGAGGCCGCGCCGGATGGGGAAGGACCCATGCGCCATGCTGAAACGGATTCGAGAGATCGCTGGGCGCGCTCGATGACGGATTCCGAGCTGTCATCGGTCTGGACAATCGATTCTCCGATGGAGACGGGGAGCGAGCGCCGCTCTCCCCACCACTCGATGCCTTCTCCGGCGAGCATGCGGCGAATCCGCTCGCGAACGACGGCAATCGATTCCTCGCTGCAGCCGCTCAAGATCACGAGAAACTGATCGTCGGACCAGCGGCCGATAAAATCGGTGATCCACAGATTGCTTTCGAGCGTTCGAGCCACCACGCGCAGCAAGGAAAGCGCCGCCTCCGGGCCGAGACTGGAGCGGAAATGCGGCAAGCCTTCGACGCGCAGCAAAAGCAGCGCAAAAGAGATGCGGAGATCGGCGTAGGAAACCAACGCCTGCCGCAGGTGCGACTGCATCATGGCGCGGCTGGCGACTCCGGTGGCTTCGTCCATGCAATCGGGCAAATGACGGCGCGGCTCGCCGCGATCCGAAGTCGCGAGTTGCTCAATGTTCTCGAATATTTCAACCGCGCCGATGATCGATCCATGTTCGTTGTGAACCGGAACCGCATGAATGCGGACCGGGATTTCGTGCCCGATCTTGTGATGAAGCAGGCCCGTGGCTTGCGCCGGCTGGGACGTTTTCATGGCGCGGGCGACGGGGCAGTCTTCGCCGCAGAATTCGCAACCTGGTTGATCGCAGTGCAAAAGAGGCTCGCCCACGCAGGAATGTCCGATGACTTCGTAACGCATGTGACCGGTGATGCGTTCCGCGCCGTCGCTCCAGAAGACGATCTTCTTTTCGAGGTCAACGACGCAGAGTCCGGTGGGCAGACTCTCGAGGATACTGCGGCAGATTTCGGAATCGTCGAAGGAGAACATACCCAAGCCCAGACGAATCGCCGAGCCTAGGAAACTCATCGGCAGATTTCCGGGGAACTTCACTCGCGAATTTGGGTTTTGAAGGTAGAGCACATCGTAAGAATCCGTAAGCTTTCAATGATTTACGACATATAGCACTTTCGGGGGCAGGCATAGCCCGGAAGTGCCATAGGCACGGAATTAGGCTGCGGATATTTTCTTGGGTGAGCAGTTCTGGGGGAGGGCTGCCCGGGCGTCCTGGACTCGAAAGAGTTTTCAGGACGCCCGTTATTTTTGGGGGAGAATTCACCTCGCTGCGCTTCAGCGGCCGAAGCGTCCCATCCATTCCGCTTGGCCCAAAATGTGGCCCTTCATGGCGCTTTCCAGATCGCGCTTCGTGGCTCCGGCTTTCAAATTCAGAGTCGTATCCAGAGCAAACAGTTTGAAGTAATAGCGGTGAGGTTTGCCGGGAGGAGGACAGGGGCCGTTGTATCCGGTCTTGTGAAAGTCGTTCTTGCCCTGTTCGGTCCCGTCGGACAGCCGCGCGTCTTTGCTGAAATGTTCCGGAAGGGAATGCAAACCTGCGGGCAGGTTCCATGCAGTCCAGTGATTCCAGGTTCCGGCGGGCGCATCGGGATCGTCGACTAATAATGCGAAGCTCTTCGTTCCCGCGGGTGGATCATTCCAGCTGAGTCCAGGAGAAACGTCGGCGCCACTGCATGTAAATTTGCCGGGAATCGTGCCGCCACTGGAGAAACTGGGACTTGAGATCGTGAACGACATGTTGGCCTCCGCGCCAGACGAGGAAGACCGGCGAGCGAGCAGGCTGCTGGGTAAAGACAGCAGCGCGAGGAACGAGATAGCGATGAAGAACCGCTGAACGCGGAAAGAACTGCAGGATTCCGGGAGCAGGATCACGGTGCCTCCCTGCGGATTAATTTGTAGAGATGGTGAAGTTGACGGTGACTTTCGCCACGGTCTCGACCGCTTGCGAACCTTCGTAGTGAGGTTTGAAATGCCACTGCTTTACTGCCTCGCGCGCCGCGGTAGCGAGGATCGGCGGCCCGCTCAGAATGCGCAGGTCTTGAATCAGACCGTCGCGTCCGATCATGGCCAGCAGAATCACGGAGCCCTGAACTTTCATCTGCCGCGCGAGCATCGGATAGCCCGGCTTCACGGGAGCGCTCAGGACGTCCGTTGTGTCGGCCGACATCTCGACGCGCTCTGCCGCATTGTTAGTGATCTTTTCCGCGGTTTCGGTTGCGCCAAACGGAGCGTCAGAAGTTTCTTCTGCCGAGGCGTCCCGCTGAACGTCGATGTTGACCGCGTTCGTGGGCGGTGCAAGCGTTTGGTGAGAATCGCCGGCAACGACTTCGACTTCCAGAGGCGGCAGAACTGTTCGCGTTGCCGTTGCGACCACGGGTGGCGTTGCGGCTGGAGCGGACGTGGTCAAATGCGGCTTCGTTTTGCGCGGACTTTTACTGGCCGCCGCAGCAGGTGCAGCATCCTGCGGTGCTGAGGTCACAGCGACAGGAGCCGCGCCTTGCACGTCGTCCGCATCCTGCGCATCGGGGAACCAGAAATCACGGTCGTGATAGAGCACTGAAACCAGGGCGATCAGGAGGAGACCCAGCGCGATCGCCATCAAGCGCCGCTGCTTGGGTTCCTGCGAGGCAGGCGATGACGGCGAGGGCAGAAGACGGCGACCCGTCTTGGGCACGAGTGTCTTGGGTTCCAACATTAAACTGAAAGCCTGGGACTGCGTGGGAACTACGTGTCCTAGTATGCCCCGAAAATTGTGAAAAAACCAGCAAATCCGCGCTTGCCAGTTACTCAGTTGGCCACCTGTCCTTGTCCGGCAAAGTAGTATGCTGGGCGTAACTTCCAGGACACTTTCGAATCCCATATTGAGGATTTAGTTGGAGCGGGTATGGACGAAGAACACCATAACGCGGAAGCCGATTCATCATCGCGAGAGGAACAACCCGCTGTGCGGACCGTTGCCGATGCGAAAGCGGACACCGCCACTGCGAAGAGCTCCGGTCAGATCCTCACGCAGAGAAGATTCGCGCAGATGTCCCGCCGCGAAGTGCTGAAGGTCGCGCCCGTTCTTGTGCTGGGGGCGTTTGCCATTCCACGCGTTCAGGAATCTTTGCTCAAGAAGGGTTTGGAGTTCAGCGATTGGGCCTCGGCGCGCCTGTTCCGCAGTAGACATCTGGCACCGACGTTTGCGGATTCGGATCTCACTCCGTTTGAGAGGTTCCCCATCAACGATTACGACGTGGACGATCCCGGAGTGAATTTTGAGAGCTGGAGCCTCACAGTGAGTGGCGCGGTACAGAGACCCGGCGATTACAAGCTGGCGCAGATCCAGTCGTTGTCGCGGATCCGGCAGAATACGCGCCATGTCTGCGTGGAAGGTTGGGATGTGATCGGGCGTTTCGGCGGCGCTCGGTTGTCAGATTTCCTCGTGCTGATTGGCGCGGATACGACGGCGAAGTTCATCACGGTCACTTGTGCCGACGATTATTACGAGTCGCTGGATATGCCGACGGCGCTGCATCCGCAGACGCTGCTTTGCTACGAAATGTATGACCAGCCGTTGACGAGGGAGCATGGGGCTCCGCTGCGCCTGAATATCCCGACGAAAATCGGGTACAAGCAGGCGAAGTATTTGACCGCGTTGAAAGTCACGAATGTGCTGGAGAAGGTTGGGTATTGGGAGGATCAGGGGTACTCAGGGTATTACGGACTATGAAAATTCTTGAATTTTGGTTGTGGGTTGTTGGATTAAAACCCAGAAACTGCGGTGCTGGTTGTTGGGGAGAGATCAATGAGCGGTACGGTGTTTGAGATTGTCCGCACGAAGGGCGAAGAGAGCGAGACTGTTGGCCGCGCCTCCTATGAGCATCCGCTAGTCGTACGGTTGTGCCACTGGCTGAATGCGATCTCTCTATTCGTGTTGGTTGGGAGCGGACTGCAGATCTTTCGGGCGTTCCCGAGCTTCGGCGCCAAGATTCCGCAGAAGGATTTGCTCCATTGGCCGCAGTCTCTGGCGATTGGCGGATGGCTCGGCGGCGCCTTGCAGTGGCATTTGACCTTCATGTGGATTTACATCGGGACAGGATTGGTCTACCTCGGATATCAGATCTTCAGTGGAAATTATCGGCAGGTTCTATTTACGCGGCGCGACGTTTCTGGGGTGTGGCCTATGGTGAAGCACTACTTCTTTTCCGGGCCGAAACCCGAGCAGCGCGAGCCTTACAACTCGCTCCAAAAACAGGCGTACACAGCGGCGATCGTCTTGGGTGTGCTGTCGGTGTTAACGGGAATGGCAATCTGGAAGCCCGTTCAGTTTTCCTGGCTGGCGTGGCTGATGGGCGGATTCCACTGGGCGCGATTGTGGCATTTCGTTGTCATGTGGCTGATGTTGGCATTTGTCTTCGGACATCTGGTGATGGTGATTCTGCACGGCTGGAACAATTTCGTTTCCATGCTGACGGGCTGGAAGAAAGATCCAGAGTACTGACGCGGCGGGCGAGATGGCCGAAGCGAATGTGTTCGTGAACAACCCGGGACTGGCGGAGGCAGCGCGCGAGCAGGATCTGATCGCGGGCGTGCAGCGCGGCCAGAATGAGTTGTTCTACGAACTCGTGCGGCCCTACGAACGGCGCGTCTATGCGGCGGCCCTGGCGATCCTGCGAAACGAGAGTGATGCCGAGGATGTCGCGCAGGAGGCCATGCTGAAGGCTTTGGCCAACATCCGGCAGTTTCGCGCGGAGGCCCGCTTCAGCACGTGGCTGATTCAGATCACTGTGAATGAAGCGCTCATGCGGCGACGAAGGGAGCGGACCGCGATCATGGAAGGCATCGACGATCGCCGAGAGGAGGAAGGCGAATACGCTCCGCGCGACTTCGCCGACTGGAGAGAGATTCCGTCGGAGGCTCTGGAGCGCAAGGAAGTGCGCCAACGCCTGGCCGAGGCCCTGGCCACTTTAGACAGGAAATACCGCGAGGTATTCGTGCTGCGCGATATGGAACAACTCAATATTCAGGAGACGGCCGAGGCATTAGGAATTTCAGTCGCGTCCGTGAAGACGCGTCTGTTGCGGGCACGTTTGATGTTGCGTGATCTGCTCGCCGCGGGGTGGGAGCAGGGATGGTTCAGCCGCCTGCCCTTCGAGAAGGGAACCAAGCCATGGTAAACGAAATTATTCGCTGCGAACGGGTATGGCAGGAGATCTCGAATTATATCGAGGAAGATGTCGAGCCCGTTTTGCGCGCGGCCATGGACGAGCACTTCAAGACGTGCAAGAAATGTGTATCGGTGCTGGAAGGAACGCGAAACGTAATCCGGTTATACAGCGACGAACGAATGATCGAAGTACCCGCCGGCTTCGGGCGAAGGCTTGAGCGGAGGCTGGCGCAGAGCGGGAAAGGTCCGAGCGTCGTGTGGTCGACGTTGGCGGCATGGCTGGTTCCTGCAGCGGCGCTGCTCTTGATCGGAGGAGGAATACGGGTAGCGAATTCTCTGAGCGTTCCTCGCCCAATCCTGTCGGAGCACGCGAACCCGGGGAAGAATATTCCGCCCGACATGCTGGTTGTTGTGTCGGCCGACGCCAAGGACTTTCATGTGCCGGGATGTCCGTTCATTCACAACAAAGACAAAGAGCGGACGCTAACAGCAAAGGAAGCGATGCAGGAAGGATACGTACCATGCGTTCGATGCATGCGGAAATATCTGGAGACTGCGGACGCAGGACATATATCCCTGGAACAGGAAGCGCGGTCAGATTTCGATGCAGACGATGAGGCGCCGAGTGGATCGCGGTGAAAGCTCAGCAAGCCAACTGATCGCGTGTTAATTTCAGGCCATTCAAATTTCCGAGAGCGGTGACGGCAACAGACTCCGTTTTGAAAAATTCGTTCGCCAGACTTGTCAGATCTTCGGTAGTGACCGCTTCAATTTTTTCGATCAGCTCATCGAGGCTGTAGAAGCGGTCGAAGTACATCTCCTGACGCGCAAGATTCGACATGCGCGACGTGCTCGACTCGAGCGAAAGCATGAGGCTTCCCTTGAGTTGGGCTTTGGCGCGGCGGAGTTCCTCCTCGGAAACGGGTTCGGTCTTCAGCTTGTGAAACTCGCTCACGACGGACTGCACGACTTTCGCAGCCGAGGCCAGCGAAGTTCCGGCATAGACCGCCAGGCATCCGGTATCACGATACGGATTCAGATCGCTGTAGATCGAGTAGGCCAGGCCCTGGCGTTCGCGAATATTCTGGAAGAGGCGGGAACTCATGCCTCCGCCCAACAGCGTATTCAAAATATATCCGGCATGGCGCTTCTCGTGCGCAATGGGATAGGCAGGAACGCCAATGCACAGCTGAACCTGCTCGAGCGCTTTTTTGTTGCGAAGAATAATTCGCGACACGATCTTCGGCGCGGAAGAGTGGAAGCCGTTGTTCATTGGCTTCATGTGCTCAAAATGTCGCGTGACGAGTTCCACGAAGCGGTCGTGATCAAGATTTCCGGCGGCGGAAAGAATGATGTTTCCCGGCGCAAAACGATGAGAATAAGCGTCGAGAATCGGCTGCCGCTCGAAGCGTTTCACCGTCTCTTTGGTGCCGAGAATCGGCTTGCCGAGGGGATGATCTTTCCAGAAATTCTGGGTGAAGATTTCATGAACGAGGTAATCGGGATTATCCTCGTCCATCTTGATCTCTTCCATAATCACGCCGCGCTCGCGGGTGATATCGCTGGAATCGAAGACGGGATTCAGGACCAGATCGCTCAGAATATCCAAGGCAGTCGGAACGTGCTCGTCGAGAACCTTGACGTTGAAGCAGATGCATTCCTTGGCGGTGAAGGCATCCATGTTGCCGCCGAACGAATCGACCTCGCGCGCAATCTCTTCGGCGGTGCGGTGCTTCGTGCCCTTGAAGACCATGTGTTCGATGAAGTGGGAGATGCCGTTCCATTCGGGAGCCTCGTCCCGGGAACCGGTCTGCAGCCATACTCCGATCGAGGCGGAGCGGATGTGTTGCATCTGCTCGGTAATGACCGTGAGGCCATTGGGCAGCTTTTGACGCCGAATATTGCGGACTTCCTGAACCATTATTTGTCTGATCCGGATATTTCGATGCAGCTTGTACGAACCCCAGCTAGCGGATTCCTTCATCTATTCTGACATACGGTCCGCAGGTGTGCGAGAATAGTTTAGTTGTTTAAAATCATGTACTTAAGTCTTTTTCCAGAAATTTGAACGGGATAGTCTGGCGGACTTATCGCAGCTTGGCATAACATCCCTGACCAGCCGCAAACGTGACAAATACTTCACAAACTGTGCTGCTCGGCCTAGGCCGGCCGGAAATCTGCCATCTCGTCGAAGAGATGGGCGAACCGTCCTACCGTAGCCAGCAGTTACTGGAAGCTGTGTATCGGCAGCGGGTGACCGAGATTCACCAGGTGTCGACGCTTCCCCAGCAATTCCGAAGCTTGCTGGCGGAGAAAGGAATTGTCGTCGGCCTCCCTACAATCGACAGGAAATTTGTCTCGCAGGATGGGACCGTGCGCTACCTGCTTGCATTCCCCGATGGTCAAAGCGTCGAAACCGTATGGATGCCGGAAGGTGACGGCGGTGAGGCCGGAGACGGAAGCGAGGCGGGAGAATTGGCGGAGCGCTTCGCGGAAGTGGAGGATCAGAAACCGAATCACCGTCCGCGTCAGGGACAAAATCAAGGCCGCTCCACGATCTGCATTTCCAGCCAGGTTGGATGCGCGGTGGATTGCCAGTTCTGCCTGACGGCTCTGCTGGGCGTGAAACGCAATCTGGCCGCGGGCGAGATCGTGGGCCAGGTCTGCGCGGTGCTCAAAGACCAGAAAGTGTCTCCGCCCGAGGATCGCATCAACCTTGTCTTCATGGGCATGGGAGAACCGTTTCTCAATTACGACAATTTCGTGAAGGCCGCGAGATTGCTGGCCGAGGAAGTCGGCATTGCGGAGCGGCGTATGACCGTATCGACAGCGGGCATCGTACCGCGCATTTATGATTTTGCTGCGGAAAAGGTCCGTCCGAAGCTGGCGATTTCTCTAAATGCCTCGAACGATGCGTTGCGCACCCGGTTAATGCCGCTGAACAAGAAATGGAATCTGGAAATGCTGATGGCGGCGGCCAAGGCATATCCGCTTCGCACCCGAGAGTGGATCACGTTTGAGTACGTGCTGCTCGGGGGCGTGAACGATGCGCCCGACAACGCGAAGGAGGTCGCGGAGTTGCTGCGCGGCGTGCGTTGCAAAGTGAACCTGATCGCCCTGAACCCAGGGCCGGGAATCGACTTTGTGACTCCGGACTCGGAGCGGGTCGCGGCCTTTCAAAACATTCTGCGGCAAGCAGGAATTCCGGCATTCCTCCGTCGTCCGCGAGGGCGGGATATTTACGCGGCGTGCGGACAGCTTAAGCGAACGGTTGAGATTGCCACAGCGCCGGCGCCGCAGAATTTTTAGCTGCGGATGGAGCGGAGTCCATGGCCGGCAGTTCGACGCGCATGAGCACGGAGCCGTCGCTGCGGTTCTCGCTCGAAATGCGTCCGCGATGTTCCTGCAAGATTCCGTGGCAGGCGCTCAAGCCGAGAGCGCTTCCGTTTTGGCTCGAGCCCTGCTCCGCGCCCGGAGTTAAGGCTGCGAGTGGCTCGGTCAGAATCTGAAGGACGCAATAGCCCGCTTCCGGCTGGGAACTGACGTAGAGAACGCGTCCGCCATGTTCGGTTAATGCGTGCAAACTGTTCGCGAGCAACTGCAGGCACACTTGAAGCAACTGATTGGAATCGCCAATGATCTTCGGCAGGCCGCTGGCGAACTGCGTGCGGATCTCAACGCCTGAGTTTTCACACAGAGGTTGAGTCAGCTTTACCGCGGTTCGCGCCAGAGTATTCAGATCAACTGGGGATTTGGGCGTGGGCGCCTGACGGGCGAAACTGATCAGACTTGCAACGAGAGATTTCGTGCGGCGGACATACTGTCGAATCTTCGATGCGAGCCTTTGTTGTTCTGACGTGAGCGGCGTGTTCAGGAGAAGATCGGAATATCCCAGCATTGCCGTAATCGGATTATTGAGTTCATGCGCAGCACCTCCGACCAGTTGCGCCACCGATGCGAGCTTTTCGGACTGCAGAATCTGTGCCTGGAGGCGGCCCAGGTTATCAAAAGAATCCTGCGACCTTTGCAGCAAGCGAATGAGTTCGCGGTCCAGCGTGTGCTGCCTCACGAAGACCATCAGACCCATTACGAATGCCGCAGCCAGTGTTAGTCCGAATCGAAAAGCTCGAATTCGCGGCGGGACTACCGGGTTCGACAACGACCATGCCGCAAATAACGGAAGTGAGAAAACCGCGATCATGCTGCAGCGGGCGACCCAGACGCCGTAGACCGTCGAGGCCGGGCGCGCATCGGATGCAGCAGATTCCAGCTTGGTACCGAGGGCGATCCAGGTAAGCCAAGCTATGGCCGTGACAAGCGGAATGTCGTAAAGGCTCCCACTGTAGTATGCATTCCTCCCGATGGCCCAATTGGCTAGCGCAGAACTGGCGGAGTAACAGAGCGTCATTCCGAACAGGCCGACGTAAAGCTTCTTCCATTCGCCTTTGCTCATGAGACAGCAGGCAATTAATCCGGCCAGGAGGACTATCTTTTCGACGGAGTAAACGTTGTTAAGGTTCTGGTTGTAAGCCCTGATGTCAGGCACGACATACTGCCACGGTATAACGACGAGAACGTAAATATAAAGCCACCACACGAGCAGGAGGGCAAAATCAAGCCGGCCGATGCGCGCCGCATACTCATCTCTTGGAACATGAGGCCGCAAGGCGAGCGCCGCCATCAAAGGCACGATATGCAGGAAGAGGACAACGTCCCATACGCAAAGGTCCGGGACGTCGCGGTGGCGGAGAACTTCCGTATAGGTCCAGAAGAGCTGATAAACGAGCCAGAAACCGCAACTGAGCACGATCAGAGACCAAAACAGGCGAATTCTTCCCCGCGAGCGCGAAGCAAGTGGGATGAATGCTGCCGTGCCCGATACCAACAATAAGCACTGAATGATGTCGCTGAAGGCAGTAAGTTCGAACGAGCGAGGCAGAATGAGCGCAGCAGTGATCAGAACGGCGAGCATACTCACGCTCGCACCCAGCCACAAACGGGAGTTCTTGATCACAGGCACACGTTCCTCAGGGCTCATTCTAGACAGTTTCCGTGTGCAGCAGCGGTTACTGTAGTAACCTATACGGCAAGCAATCAACCGTTTCAGGAGGGCCAATAACGGTCCTCAGACTCTCACTTGCCGATAAGCTTCTGTTATTCAATAATGTGCAGGCGTAGCCGCCACGCTCGTGGAGACCGACTTCGTTGAATCCTCTCGTTGAGCGCTACCGTCAATCCTGGAGACTGAGAATCCCCCCGGATCCCGGGGAAACCAGACGCATTGAGCGATGGCTGGCCACGGCACGCGTGTTTCTAGCCGTTTCGACCCTGGTGGCGATCCGCATGGATCCTACCGAACTGGGGCATTCCTGGGCCGCCTACGGACTGTTCGTCTTCTACATGACGAACGGAATCCTGATTCTGATGCTCCTGCGGCGCCGGGAGCAATCCACTGCCGCCTTCCGGTTTATGGTCCACGCGGGCGACGTTGTCTGGCCCGCGGTCATCTCGATTTTCGCGGAAGGTCCGCGAACTCCGTTCTTCCTGTTTTTCTTTTTCGCCTTGGCGGCAGCGGCCTACCGCTGGGGGCTCTGGGAAACACTCGGCACCGCCGCCGCGGAAGTTGCGTTGCTGTGGCTCGAACTGCTCCTGGTGGTCCACACCTGGCTCGGTCCGAGCGACTCAGTGCGCCTGCGATTGCTGACCGGGTTGAGGGTCAACGTAAACGAGTTCGATCCGAAGCGGCTGTTCATGTTGTCGATCTACCTGATCGTGATGGGACTACTCCTGGGATATCTCGCCGAGCAGCAGAAACATTTGCGCGCAGAGAAAGCAGTGATAACGGGAATCCTTTCGAGGATCCGCGTGGAATCAGGCCTGACCGGCACGATTGAACAGATCTTTCATGAACTGATGTCGATGTACGGTGCATCGCGGGTCATAGTCGCCTCGCAGGAAATTCACACAGAACGGGTATTTGTTGGGGAACTCATTAAGGCAAAGGGGCGTTCTCCGTCGGAATTCCACTGGCTTGAATCGGGATTGAAAGATGCCAAAACGTACCTGGGCGAGTTTCCGGGCCAGGTGTGTTATGCCGCGGTAGACGGTAAGGGCTGGAACACCCTCGCGCTCGAGTCGAATGGCAATCCGGTTCCGGTGAACGATCCTGCCCCGATTTCGAAACTGCATGCCGGCCAGCCTTTTGATTCGCTCGTTACCGTATCGTTCCTCTTCGGAAGCGAATGGCGAGGGCGAATCTTTCTTTTCAACCCCTCGTGGCGTGGAGAGAAACAGGAAGAACTGCGGTTCCTGCTCGATCTGGTGCATCAGATCGGACCAGCGGTTTACAACGTTTACCTGCTGCACAGGCTGCGGCGACGGGCCGGAGCCGCCGAGCGGGCGCGTTTTGCGCGAGAACTTCACGATGGCGCCGTGCAATCGCTGATCGCGGTCGAGATGCAGGTGGATGTAGTGCGGCGACAGTCCGACGCGGGCAGGCCGATTGCCGGAGAACTTGGCCGGATCCAGTCATTGTTGCGCGAAGAAGTTCTCAAACTCCGCGAATTGATGCAGCAGATGAAAGTCATCGACATTGACTCGCAGCGGCTGCTGGGTGTCATCAACGATACCGTGGAACGATTCCAGCGCGAGACGGGAATCAGCGCCCGTTTCGTTACCGATCTGGCGGAACTCGATATGCCGCAGCGTGTCTGCCGGGAGATCCTGCGAATCGTTCAGGAGGGCCTGGTCAACGTGCGAAAGCATAGCGGCGCGCGGCATGCCCTGGTGCGATTGGGATCGAGCGGCAACAAGTGGAGTTTGACAGTAGAAGATGACGGCAAGGGATTTCCGTTTTCCGGGCGCTATAACCAGCAAAAGATGGAGGAGGACGGCAAGGGGCCTATGATCATTAAGGAACGCGTTCGTTTGATTGCCGGTGAACTCACTGTAGAATCAAATCCCGGACAAGGAGCGCGCCTGGAGATCACAGTGCCACGGAACGGGGAAGTGCCACATGAACTTTAGAAAGTCGCAGCAGATTCGTTTGGTAATCGCCGATGATCATCCGATATTCCGGGATGGCTTGCGTCGACTCCTCGAGGCTGAGGCAGATCTCAAAGTCTTGGGAGAAGCCTCCGACGGCGCCGAAGCCGTGAAACTCGCGCGCCAGCTCAAGCCGGATATTCTGCTGCTGGATCTCGCGATGCCCAAACATCCGGGGCTCGAAGCTCTGCGTGACTTGAGCGTTCCCGCCAACGCCACTCCGGTGCGCGTCATTCTGCTGACCGCCGCCGCAGAAAAGGGCCAGATCGTGGAAGCTTTGCAACTCGGCGCCCGCGGCGTTGTACTGAAAGACTCCGCAACGCAGCTTCTGCTCAAAGCGATTCAGACCGTAATGGCCGGGGAATACTGGGTCGGCCGGGAGAGTGTGTCGAACCTCGTGCAATATCTGCGGACGTTAATGCAGTCGTCCCACGACGAGGCTCGGCAGAAGAAATTCGGGCTCACCCCGCGAGAACTGGAGATCGTTTCGGCGGTTGTCGCCGGCTATTCCAACAAAGAAATCGCGGAATACTTCAAGATCAGCGAAGATACCGTCAAACATCACCTCAGCAACATCTTTGACAAGCTGGGAGTCTCCACCCGCCTGGAGTTGGCTCTGTTCGCGGTGAATCAGGCGCTGCCGCTAAAAAGTATAGCGTAATCAACAACTTAGCCTAAACCTAATGGAGCCCTCGCCTTGGCACTTATGTGCCATTGGCGTGCCCAATGGCGGCGATTAGCATAGGTAGTACTGACCAGCTGAAAAGATCGATCGAGGGTGGGGTGGGGGCGTGTATCCCTCGTTGATCAAGGTCGGTGTAAGAAAATACAACAGTATTCGTTAGGGGAGAACCGTGACCAAACTATTAAGACAACTTTGGAATGACGAACAAGGTCAGGACATCGCAGAATACGCCGTTATGTTGGCGGTAATTCTCGTGATCGTCGTGGGCACGATTCGTCTGATTGGCTCGAACGCTAACAACGTGTTTTCGTCCGTTGGCAGCTCGATTCAGTAACGCTGGCATCCAGCGAGCCATCGCACGCGTACGCCA
>Ga0070735_10003737_pt1 | contig 13204 bp, 13 predicted proteins | sample Coa_R1_FD_66443 | JGI IMG/M metagenome (GOLD analysis project Ga0070735, IMG submission 66443) | Surface soil microbial communities from Centralia Pennsylvania, which are recovering from an underground coalmine fire - Coalmine... | ecosystem: Environmental > Terrestrial > Soil > Unclassified ...
GAGGAACGGTACCAGGACACGCTCCGTCTGATGGAGGAAGTACGTTTCACCACGGTCTACTCTGCGGCGTACTCACCGCGACCCGGCACGCTGGCGGCAAAGTGGGAGGATGACGTGGCGCCCGAGGTCAAGAAGGAGCGGGTGCAGCGGCTGGACGCATTGCAACAACGCATCTCGCTGGAGCAACACCAGGAATTGCGGGGACAGACCGTGGAGATCCTGGTGGAGAGCGCCGATTCCGAGCGGCGGGATACCCCGCAGTGGCGGGGACGCACGCGGCAGAACCGGCTTGTCTTCCTGCCGCGTGGCGACCAGGAACTCCTTGGAAAGGCGGTCAGGGTGCATATTGAAAAGGTCAGTCCCTGGGCGATGCAGGGAGCGGTGGCCTAGCTCGGCTACGGGGTCCTGCCGGGCGCCGGGCCGTGCCGGCGCCGCGTGATTTCAGTAACGCCGCCCGCGCGAGCGGCACCCGTTTTGCAGGTGGCCGCGTTACATGTATGCTCAGAGGCACTTGCACAAATACGACGAGTTGCGTATCCTCCTCCAGCGAAAGCGCAGCGGGGATGGCGCTTTGAAATGGACTGATGGAAGATGGAACTGGACGACATAACGGAGGGAATCGACATCGCGGAGGAAACCCCGCGCGTCAGCAAGCGGCAACTGGCACAACAGGCCATTGCCCTGGCCATGCAGAGCCGCTGGCAGGAGGCCGCCGAGGTCAACCAGCAAATTGTCGAGCTGGACTCGAGTGATGCCGAAGCGTACAACCGGTTGGGGAAAGCTCAGACGGAGCTGGGCCGTATTGTGGATGCCCGGGCGGCCTACGAGAATGCCCTCCGCTGTGATGCGGCGAATCTCATTGCCCAGCGGAACCTCGACCGACTCAGCCGCATTAGCGATGCCGAGGCGGCGGACCTGGCGAAGCGCGCCGGCTCGAAGCTCGACCCCCGCTTCTTCATGGAAGAGACGGGGAAGACCGGGATTACCGCGCTGCAGGAAGCTCCCGGGCCGGAAGAGCTGGCGAAGCTGACCGCCGGCGACGAGGTTCGGCTGGAGCCGCGTGACGGCCGGCTCGTGGTGCTCACCGTCGATGAGATGAAGGTCGGAATGGTCGAGGACAAGCTGGCCACCAGGCTGGTACGCCTGATGCAGACCGGGAATCAGTACCGAGCGGGAATCGTCGGGGTAGACGGAAGGGAGGTGCGGATCATCATTCGCGAGACCTTCCAGGCGCCGCAGAATTCCGGCCGGATCTCCTTCCCGCCGCGTGTCGCCTCCGAGACGTTGCCGCGCCCTTACCTGCGCGAGGGACTGGTCCGCCGGACGGCGGAAGACGACGACGACGAGGATCTGGAGCTCGACCTGCGCGAGGGAGAGCTGGACGAGGAAGAGGAAGACGCCGGGGAATTCGGCTTCCACGAGAGCTCACTCGACGAGGCGTGAGCCTCGGACCGCGAGCGGTCGTACGCCCCATCCGGCACGACGCCGGTTGCACGTCTCGTGTCTCTCCCCTATACTTCACGTTTGGTGCGACAGGTTAGGCGCGGCAGCGACCGCACATGGCTCATCTGGCTGCCTACTGGAGCTCAATACGAGGAAAGGAGGGAGACAGAGTGAGCCTGGAGGACAAGACCATCGCGTGTCGGGACTGCGGATCAGACTTCCTGTTCACCGTGGGCGAGCAGGAGTTCTTTCAGAGCAAAGGACTTCTGAATCAGCCCGGTCGGTGCCCATCCTGCCGCGCGGTGTACAAACGCGAGCGCGGCCTGGGACTGAACCAGTCGGTGCGTGAGTATCACGACACCGTGTGCGCGGATTGCGGACAGCCGGCGCGAGTTCCGTTCATTCCAAGGAACGACCGCCCGGTCTACTGCAGCTCGTGCTTTGATCGGGTGCGCGCCGCGAACTCGTAGCTTCGGAGGAACGGAAGGCGGGCCGGGTTCGCCCGACCCGCTTTCTGTTACACTTTATGTTGTGTGGTGCCCGGTGGTTGGTGCCTGCCGGCAAGCCGATTACTTGCCGGCAGGCACCAATCACGGAGCACCGTAGTTTGGTTGGATGGAGAACTGCGTGCCCGTATCGAAAGAGAAGAAGTCCGAAATCATCAACGAATTTGCGACCCACCCGGGTGACGTGGGCTCGGCAGAGGTGCAGATTGCACTGCTGACCGAGCGAATCAGTCAGCTGACCGAGCACCTGCGGGAGCATAAACACGACTTCCACACACGGCGAGGTCTCCTCAAGCTGGTCGGCCGGCGACGCCGGCTGCAGGCATACCTCAGCCGCAAATCTCCAGAGCAATACCGAACAGTTGTTTCTCGTCTCGGGCTACGCAGGTAGCCCGATCTTTTTTGCCGTGAGCTCTGAGCCACGAGCTTTGAGCCATGGGCGCTCAGGTCTGTATCTCGAGCTCGTGGCCATGTCCTGCGCCTCGCCACGGGGACGGCTCCCATGGACTACTGGCCCGGCCGTGTCCCGCACGCTGCCGGTGTACCGGCACGGGTTCGACCGGGTCCGCGCGCATGGCTGCCGTGAAGCGGCGACCAGGCGTTGGGCTCACGACGCGGCGCTATTAGCACATCCAGGAAGGATTCATGATTCACTCAGAAAGCGAAGAAATTGCGGGCCGGAATCTCATCATCGAGACCGGCCGACTAGCATGGCAGGCGAGCGGCGCCGTCACCGTCACCTACGGGGAGACGGTGGTACTTGCGACGGCGGTCGCGTCCAAAGAGCCCCGCCCGAATATCGACTTCTTTCCACTTACCGTTGACTACGAGGAAAAGCTGTACGCCGCCGGGAAGATTCCAGGTGGCTACATCAAGCGCGAAGGCCGGCCGAGCACCGAGGCCATACTGGTGTCCCGGCTTACCGACCGTCCCATGCGCCCTCTGTTCCCGAAGGGGTTCCGGAACGACGTTCAGATCGTGCTCACCCCGCTCTCCTTCGATCAGGAGAACGATCCCGACATTCTTGCCATCAACGGCGCGTCGGCGGCGCTCACCATCTCCGATATCCCGTTCGACGGACCGGTCGGAGCGGTGCGAGTGGGCTACATCGACGGACAGGTGGTTATCAATCCCACAGTTGCGCAGCTCGAGAACAGTAAGCTCGATCTGGTAATGGCGGCGACGCGGGACGCGATCGTGATGGTAGAGGCCGGGGCCAACGAGGTGCCTGAGGACGTGATCCTCGAGGCCCTGGACGCCGGTCATCAGGCGATCATCCCTCTCATCGACCTGCAGGAACGGATGCGAGAGACGTGCGGCAAAGAAAAGCGGGTCTTCCCGCTCAAGACACTCCCCGACGATCTGACGGCTGCTCTTACCGAATTTGTCGGCACGCGGCTGCACGACAATCTGGTGCACCCGACCAAGCAAGAGCGCGAGTCCGCGGTCGACGCCCTGGAGGCCGAGGTTCAGGCGCACTTCGAAGAGCAGGGCTTCGAGCCGGCTGATATCCGGACGGCATTCGAAAGCCTGCTCAAGAAGACCACGCGCGAGATGATCCTGAAGGAGAACATCAGGCCGGACGGGCGCGAGCGCACCGAGATCCGGCCGATCAGCATCGACGTCGGCGTGCTGCCGCGCGTTCACGGCAGCGGCCTGTTCAGCCGTGGTCAGACACAGGCGCTGTCGATTGCTACCCTCGGCTCGACATCGGACGAGCAGATCATCGACGGCCTCGGTCAGGACGAGGCCAAGCGGTACATGCACCACTACAACTTCCCGCCGTTCAGCACCGGTGAGACGCGGCCGCTGCGCGGCCCGGGCCGGCGGGATATTGGACACGGCATGCTGGCCGAGCGCGCCCTTTCCGCGGTTATTCCGAGGCAGGAAGACTTCCCGTACACGATTCGAGTTGTCTCGGAGATTCTCTCCTCGAACGGGTCGACCTCCATGGCAGCGACCACCGGCAGCACGCTGGCACTGATGGATGCCGGGGTCCCGATCAAAGCCCCGGTCTCGGGCATCGCCATGGGACTGATCAGCAATGACGAGGGCGACTACGCGGTCCTGACCGACATTCAGGGCGTCGAAGATGCCATGGGCGACATGGACTTCAAAGTCGCCGGGACGCGCGAGGGCGTGACCGCGATCCAGATGGACATCAAGATCCATGGCCTCACGCGGGCAATCATGTCCGAGGCGCTGGAGCAGGCGCGCGCCGCTCGCCTCTTCATTCTGGACAAGATGGAAGCTGTGATCCCTCAGCCGCGCGCCGACCTGTCGCCGTTTGCGCCGCGCATCACCCGCATCCAGATCAACCCGGAAAAGATCGGCACGGTCATCGGCCCGGGGGGCAAGAAGATCAAGGAGATCATTGCCGAGAGCAAGGCATCGATCGACATCGAGGACGACGGCACGGTGTACATCGCAAGCACGAGCCACGAGTCCGCTCAGAAGGCAATCGACATGATCAAGGGTCTCACCGCGGAGGTGGAGGTCGGCAAGCAGTACAACGGTACGGTACGCCGCATCATGGACTTCGGCGCATTCGTCGAGGTGCTGCCGGGCAAGGAGGGACTGGTCCACATCTCCCAGCTGGCGCCGTACCGCGTCAATCGTGTGGAAGACGTCGTGCACGTCGGCGACCGGCTCGAGGTGAAAGTTACCGGTATCGACTCGATGGGCCGCATCAATCTGTCGCACCGCGCGCTGCTCGAGCCCAACGGTAGCGACGCCCAGGAAGGCGAGCGCGGAGGCGAGCAGCGCGCGGATCGCGGCGGCTACTCCCGTGGTGGTGGCGGCTTCCGGCGTGAGGGCGGTGACCGGCGTCCGTACGATCGTGGCCGCGAGGGCGGTCGCGAAGGCGGGGGTGGCGGGCACCGCGGCGAGGGTGGGTTCCGGCGCGAGGGTGGTCCGGAAGGGCGCGGCAGTGACGTCCGCCGCGAGCGCTGGGGCGACCGCGACCGGGACCGACCCAACGAGTAGGCGATGAGCAGCGCCGGCGCCGGTGCGGAGCTCGAGCGACTTTGCAGCGAGGTGGAGAACTGCACCCGCTGCGATCTCTATCGAGGCACCACGCATGGCGTGCCCGGTGAAGGGCCCGCCGATGCCAGCATCATGCTGGTTGGCGAGGCTCCCGGATTCAACGAGGACAAGCAAGGCCGCCCCTTCGTCGGGGCGGCCGGCAAGTTCCTCGAGGAGCTGCTGGCAATCGCCGAGCTCAAGCGGAGCGATGTGTACATCACGAACGTGATCAAACACCGGCCGCCTAACAACCGCGATCCGTTGCCGGGCGAGATCGCTGCCTGTCGGCCGTACCTGGAGCGGCAGCTGACGCTCATCAAGCCGCGCCTCATCATCACGCTTGGCCGCTTCTCGCTTGGGACGTTCTTTCCCGGCTCGATGATCTCCAAGGTGCATGGCGAGCTACGGCAGAAAGAAGGACGACACTTCTTCGCCATGTATCACCCCGCGGCGGCACTCCACCAGGATCGCTTGCGCCAGACGCTGCTGGATGACATGCGGAAGCTAGCCAGATTTCTCCAGAGCCCGGCGTGGCAATCGGGGCAGACCGTTGGACGGAGTGACGAGCCGGAAGATGAGCCCGAGCAGCTAAGTCTCTTCTGATCACGGCATTGGACTAGGACACCGAGCGAGTGGCAAAGCAAAAACTGCGAATCATCCCCCTTGGGGGAATCGGCGAAATCGGGAAGAACATGACCGTACTCGAGTACGGGAATACGATCATCGTCGTCGACTGCGGGGTCATGTTCCCCGAGGAGAACATGCCGGGCATCGACCTGATCATCCCTGACATCTCCTACCTCCTGCAGAAGCGCAATAAGGTCAAGGCGTTCATCATCACGCACGCCCACGAGGACCATATCGGCGCCGTGCCGTACATCGTTCCGCATTTCGAGGCTCCTCTCTACGCCACCCGGCTGGCCGGCGGCTTCATAAGTATCAAGCTGCGCGAGCGGCGACTGCTCGACAAGATCGATCTTCGAACCGTGAAGTATGGCGACCGGATCCAGATCGGCCCCTTCGAGGTCGAGCTGTTTGGTGTGGCGCACAGCGTTCCCGATGCCGCGGGGCTTGCCATCCGCACGCCGGTCGGCACCGTCGTTCACACCGGAGACTTCAAGATCGATCTGACCCCGGTCGACGCTCGACCCACCGACATCGCCGCGCTTGCGCGCTTGGGGACCGAAGGCGTGCATGTTCTGCTTTCCGATAGCACCGGCGTGGAGCGGCCTGGATACACGCCCTCAGAGTCCACAGTGGGGCGGGCCTTTGACGAGATCATTCGCAACGCCGATGGGCGGGTGATGGTGGCGACATTCGCCAGCTTGATCGCCCGGATCCAGCAGGTGGTGGACATCTCGCACAAGTACGGCCGCAAAGTGGCGGTGATCGGCCGCAGTATGCAGCAGAACGTGAACATGGCGCTGGAGCTGGGCTATCTCCACGATCCCGGAAGCGCCATCCAGCCGTTCGAAAAGCTCGCGAGCCTCCCCGCAAACCAAATTACGATCATCATGACCGGAGCCCAGGGCGAGCCGACCTCGGCACTGAGTCGAATGGCCAACCGCGATCATCGGCAGATACAGATCCGCAAGGGCGACACCATCGTGCTGTCGGCATCGCCGATACCCGGAAACGAGGAGGCGGTCACCCGAAACATCGACAACCTCTTCAAGCTGGGAGCAAATGTCATCTACGGGGCCGACGCCCACGTCCACGTGTCGGGCCACCCGGGCCGCGAAGAGCTCAAGATGCTGCTGAGCATCACCAACCCGCGTTATCTGGTCCCAGTCCACGGGGAAGTACGGCACCTCATCTTGCATGGCCGTCTGGCCGAGGCGTTGGGAATGCCGGCCCAGAACATCCTGATCCCCGAGATTGGGCGGGTTATGGAGTTCACCGACGGCTCGGCGCGATTCAATGGACACGTGTCGGCTAACAACGTGTTCGTCGATGGCCTTGGCGTTGGAAACATCGGCGACATCGTGCTGCGCGATCGCCGGCACCTCGCCCAGGACGGAGTGGTCATCGCGGTCATCACGGTGAACTCGCGAACCGGTCGACCGGCGGGAACGCTCGAGCTTGTATCCCGCGGCTTCGTCGACGATCCGAACGACCCGATGCTGACGGGGGCGCGAGACCAGCTGCAACGATCGCTGCAGCACATGCATGCCAGCGCGAGCGCGGAACCGTCCTACATCCAGAACAAAGCGCGTGACGTGCTGCAGAAGTACATCTATCAGAAGACCAAGCGCCGGCCAATGGTGCTTGGTTTCGTCGTCGAGGTCTGAGCAGCGTCACCGCGGATGTGAAGCATTTCACTGACAGTCTTCGCCGGTACGGCTACTGTATGGTCAAGGGCTCACGCAAAACGCCCTGCGGGCGACCGGCCGGAAAGGGCCGGGCGTTCCCGTCATACCAAGTGGCCGGCGATCTCCTCCCGCCGGCCACTCCTTTGTGGTCAGTGCGACTCGGCGGTGGCGTGCATGAACCCGATCGAACCACGCTTCGCGCGCGTGCCGGCCCGCAGCGCGACGACGTGCTGGGTGCGGATGATTACCGGATCGCCCGTTTCCGCCAGCTCGAAAGTCGCCCAGTCATCATCTCGCAACCGTTCCAGGACCTCGCGCTGCGAGCCCCGGACGACGAACCCGCCGCTGGTGGTAAAGACGAAGACCTCGCCCTCGGAGGGCTCCTTGCTTACGTCGACTTCCATGTCAGCATCTCCTGCCTTTCAGTCTTGCCGTGTGGCCCGATGGGGGCTGCTTCAGCATGGCCACTCTCGAATGTACTTCCGGGTGGCCCCCAGTGAGCGAATCCGGCGAGGACGGAGAGGTTCCGGCGACGCTCGAGGGGACGGTGCAGGAGCAGCTTGTGCGTGCCGCCCGCGACCTGTGGTGCATGGTACGCGACTCGGGCGAGTCCTATGTTGTGTTCATGGATCGACGCCGGATGGACACCCGTGTGGAGCGGCGTGAGGATGGCCTATTCGAGGTGAGCTGGGAGGGGGAAGACGGCGCCTGGACCATGCACAACCGTGCGTTCGAGAGCCCGCGCGAAGCTGCATTTCATGCGTACCAGGGGCCGCACTGACGATCCCACACACGGCATGCACCGGAGAGTCCGCGTAGAGTCGCACATGTATGAGCGCCGTCCGTCGAAAAGGGACGCGGCGTGTGCGCGCTGATACCATGACTGAGAGGCGCTGAGCGTGGTCCACGCCGCCAAGGAGAGCGCACCATGGCGACGGCACACATTGACGAGTCGATCGACATTCGAGCTCCCATCGACCGCGTGTTCACCGTGATTACCGATCCGCGGCGGATTCCCGAGTGGAATCCAGGGATCGTGGAGATCAAGAACTTCACGGGCAGCCCCATCCAGGTCGGCACGGCCTGGAGGCAGACGCTGGTCATCGCCGGCCGCGCGACGGAGCTGGATTGTCGCATCGTCCAGCTCGATCCTCCGCGGAAGGGGGTGCTGGAAGTCTCCGGCAAGTATCAGGGGCAGATCCACACCTGGTGCCAGGATCTGGGCGGCACGACGAGGGTGACTCAGTCGCTGGAGTTTGCGCTTCCCGGTGGACTGCTCGGAGCTGTGGCGCGCAAAGCTGCCGAGCCGGCGATCAGACGCGAGGTTCGTGACACGATGCAGCGGCAGAAGGCGGCGCTCGAGGCGGAACAGGCGGCAACCGGTGGACCTCGGACTGCGTGACGCGGTTGCCGTCGTCGCCGGATCGTCCGGCGGCATCGGACGGGCCGTCGCCGCGACGTTCGCCGGAGAAGGCGCCAGGGTCGTCATCAATGGCCGCCGGCGCGAGGAGCTAGAGGCGACGGCTCAGGAGATCGGCCAGAGCACCGGCGCCGAGATCGAGGCAGTCGTGGCCGACGTCTCGAAGGCCGAGGAGTGTCGGTATCTGATCGAGCGAGCCGTGCAGCGATTCGGCCGCCTCGATGCCCTCTTCACGAACTCGGGCGGCCCGCCGTCCCGGCCGTTCGAGCAGCTCACCGACGACGACTGGGATGCCGCGGTTGATCTGGCGCTGATGAGCGTGGTCCGGCTCATCCGGGCGGCGCTTCCTCACCTGCGGGCTAGCCGGGGAAGCATCGTCACCTTGACGTCGATCGCGGTGAAGCAGCCAACGGCCGGCCTGACCCTATCCAACAGCATTCGGCCAGGCGTGGTGGGCCTGGCGAAGACGCTGGCCGACGATCTGGCAGCCGCCGGTGTGCGCATCAATGGAGTGGCGCCCGGTCTCATCTGGACGGCCCGGCAGGAGTATCTGGTCGGTGTTCGCGCCCGCGACGAGGGCATCTCGGTCGAGGAGGCGACGCAGCGGGCGGAGGCCGGCATACCTATGCGCCGCTACGGTCGACCGGAAGAGGTTGCAAACCTGGCGGTGTTTCTGTCGTCGCCGGCCGCGAGCTACATCACCGGAACGACGATTCTTGTCGACGGCGGGATCTATCGGGGCCTGATGTAGACATCCGTCCCGCCGCGGATGCACCGGAGCGTCGCCGGCGGCGCAATCCGCGCGCGACTCCCGCCTGCGGGAGGGCGGGCACAATCCTTGCGAGAGAGAATCAGGTCCGGAGGGGTGGCATCCTCCGGGCAGTATGCTAAAGGTGCGCACAGCGTGCACGAAGGGTAAAGGAGGAAGATTTTGAAACGTGCCATTCTATCGCTCGCCCTGGTGATCGGACTTCTGTCGGCAGTGGTCATGGGTAGCGGCTCCGCCGGTTCCGGGGTCGCCGTACAGTCGGTGCAGGCTGCCTCGGCGCCGAATGCGCCGGCCCACTTCTTCGACAAGACGCGATTCCTGGCGCACATGGGCATCGCCTACTACGCATTTCACCACTGGGTCATCATTCCCTGGCAGCACCATCAGTTCAACTCAGGAGCACCTCACCGCACCAGCACGATCGTCAAGGCGGGCATCGCCACGCTCTTCGCCTACCACGAAGCGCACGTCGCCTACGACATCGCCAACAAGAGCAACAGTAAGCTGCTGCACGCCCTCGTGTCTCCGATCAACAAGCTTCTAAGCCTGGCCGGCAGCGTCGGCAACAAGCTGAAGAAGGGACAGTACAGCACCAGCGACCTCTCGAATCTGAGCAGCTCGGTGAGCTCCGTGGGCACCGCCGCGGCGAAGAACGGTTACACCATCAAGGACATCGTCACCCCGATCAAGGGACTCTAGCCTTATCGACGCGCGGGCTGAGGAGATAGTATCCCGCGGCGGTTCGCGTCCGTTCGCAATCTGATCGTGACCTGGCAGAGCGGGAGTGGAGGACATGAGCGGATTCAAGGCGTTCATACTTCGCGGTAACCTGGTGGACCTGGCCGTAGCCTTCGTCATGGGCGTCGCCTTCGCTGCATTGGTACAGGCCTTCATCAAGGACCTGATCACGCCCATCCTGGCGGCGATCGGCGGCAAGCCGAACTTCGCGGGGCTGAGCTTCACGATCAACCACAGCAACTTCCTGTACGGCGACTTCATCAACGCGCTGATCTCGTTCGTCGTGATCGCGGCGGTGATCTACTACTTCGTCGTCGTGCCATACGGGAGGCTCATGACCCGCTACGGCCGGCAACAACCCGCTGCGGAGAAGAACTGTCCGTACTGCGCCATGGCGATCCCCGTACCCGCGACGCGCTGCCCGAGCTGCACTTCGCAGCTTACCGACGCGGTGCCCTCCTCGGCCGTGTAAGGTCGACACACCTCGATAACCGAACGCGTGCCGGCGCCGAGAGGCGCCGGCACGACGCGCTTTGTGGTGTGGGGCTCGGCGTGTTACCCACCGGCAGGCTCGTCCGTGTCAGGTCACTGACCGAGGAGTGAGCGAGAGCAGCGCGATTGTCCCGGGTCGGACCATGACCCGGCAGCCGCGGGCGCGCTGATGATGTGGCGCACGAGGCCCTCGCGGGACCAAAGTCACCGCTGAGAGGGGACCGGAGCCTCTCGATACGCGGGCCGATCTGCGGTTTACTGAGGCTGTCCTTCCAATCGACCTCTCCTTTCTCCAACGGCGCGGGTGTAGACCTCTGGGTCCGCTCCCGCGCCGCCGCCTATTTGCGGCCGTGGCCTGAGCTGCCGGCGGGCGGAGGCCGGTGCGCCCGATCCCGCTGCCTCCCGGTGAGTCCGGCAGGCAGGACCGGGGGTACAATGGGACGTGGCGAGCGCCGCCACCAATACTGTCTCGTCCTCGATTGGGCTGCAGCAGGCTCGGGCAGGCTGCGGCCTTTCCTTCACCTGACGGAGTCATCGAATGCGCCCCACCACAATTCGCGAGCTACGCGAGAGCGAATATCAGGTCCTGTCGATTCGCGAAGAGCTTCGCAAGAACCTGATCTGCAAGCTTGAAAGCGGAGAGGAACTGTTCCCCGGCATCGTGGGGTACGAAGAGACCGTGCTGCCGCAGGTCGAGAACGCCATCCTCTCCGGCCAGGACATCATTCTGCTCGGCGAGCGCGGGCAGGCCAAGACGCGTCTCGCTCGGTCGCTGGTGAACCTCCTCGATCCGGAGATTCCGGCGATCGAGGGGTGCGAAATCAACGACAGTCCGTACGAACCCATCTGCCGGGCGTGCCGCGACAAGGTCGCCGAGCAGGGCGATGAGGTTGCTATTACCTGGCTGCCGCGTGACCGCCGGTATGGCGAAAAGCTCGCCACGCCCGATACCACGATTGCCGACCTTATCGGCGAGGTCGATCCGATCAAGGTGGCCGAGGGACGGCACCTTTCTGACGAGCTGGTCATCCACTACGGCCTGGTGCCGCGGACCAACCGGGGGATCTTTTGCATCAATGAGCTGCCGGACCTCGCGGAACGGATCCAGGTTGGTCTGTTGAACATTCTGGAGGAGCGGGACATTCAGATTCGCGGCTTCAAGATCCGCCTCCCTCTAGATATCCTGATCGTGGCCAGCGCCAATCCGGAGGACTACACCAACCGGGGCCGGATCATCACGCCGCTTAAAGACCGCTGTGGCTCCGAGATCCGCACGCACTACCCCCGTACCATCGATCACGAGATCGACATCATGGAACAGGAGCGGGTGATCTTCCCCGCCGGCGGCTATGACGTGACAGTTCCTGGTTTCATTAGAGAGATCATCGCCGAGATTACACACCTGGCACGCAAAAGCCCCGACATTAGCCAGCGTTCCGGGGTGAGCGTGCGCGTGTCAATCGCGAACTACGAGAACGTGATGAGCAACGCATTGAAACGTGCAGTGCGTTTGCGCGAAAAGCAGATCGCACCGCGCATCACAGATTTGCCGGCGGTGTTCGCCTCGACGGCAGGGAAGATCGAACTGGAGACGCTGGGGGACGCGAACGAGGAGAAGATTATCGAGAAGCTCGTTCAGGGCGCCATCTTGAATGTCTGGAACCGCTACTTCCTGGTTCAGGAATTCGACGGAGTGCTGCGCGGCTTCGAGAACGGCCTGACGCTGAACGTCGCCGACGACATGCCGGCGATGGAGTACGCGCAGCAGGCGTTCCGAATCGACGGCTTGAAGTCGGCGGTGCAGAAGCTCGGCGCGCAGGGAAACCCGGCGATGATCGCCGCGGCCACTGAATTCATCCTTGAAGGCCTTCACCTCAACCGGAAGCTGAACAAGGATCGCACGTCGGAGGGCGCGCGCTACCGGAGGTAGGTCATCCGCTACGTCTATTCCCGCTGGGACGGCACGCAGCGCTACGAGGACGTCGACGCCGACGATCTGATGGAAGCTCTCGCCGATGAGCTTCTGACCGAGGGCAATCTCGACCAGGCTCTACAGCGCATCACTCGCTGGGGCCTGCGGGCCGGCGGTGCAGCGGAGCTGCCCGGTATCCAGCAGCTTTTGCAGGACCTGAGGAACCGGCGCCAGGCGGAGCTCGAGCGCTACGATCTCAACTCGGCGCTGGACGACGTCAGGGCGCGGGTCGACCGCATCGTTCGTACCGAGCGGGCCGGCATCGAGCAGCGCCGGCGCGAGCTTGGCACGGACCCCGGCCTCGGAGAGATGTTCGAGAGCATCGCCCAGCGCAAGCGGCAGTTTCTCGACGACGTCGGCGCAGACCCAGCGACCGCTGTCACCAACCTGGCCGATTATGAGTTTCTCGACGACCAGGCGCGGGAACAATTTGGCGCACTCGAGCAGATGCTCGAGCGGCATGTCCTCGATCGGCACTTCCGCAGCATGGAGGCCTCACTGCGCGGTCTCGCCGGCGAAGAGCTCGAG
>Ga0070735_10003738_pt1 | contig 13204 bp, 6 predicted proteins | sample Coa_R1_FD_66443 | JGI IMG/M metagenome (GOLD analysis project Ga0070735, IMG submission 66443) | Surface soil microbial communities from Centralia Pennsylvania, which are recovering from an underground coalmine fire - Coalmine... | ecosystem: Environmental > Terrestrial > Soil > Unclassified ...
AGACCAGAAACGCCGAGGACCGTGGCTTCGAGTGGCGCTTCTGGCAGGGCCTGTGCCCGCTTCAGCACTCCGTTAGCGTCCATACGGGGGAGGTGCTTTGCGCGGCGTCCTCGCCGGACGGAAAGCAGTTCGTCACCGGCGGCACCGACAAATCCGTCGTGGTGAGCGACACCGCGACGGGAAAGGCGCTGCACCGCTGGAAGGAGGACGGCGACGCGCGCGCCGCCGCCTTCTCTCCGGACGGAAGCCGCATCGCCGTGGGCCTGTCCGGCAATGGAAAGCCGGGCCGCGCCGTGATACGCGACACCGAATCCGGCAGGCCGCTGCAGACGCTCGCGCTGGATCACGCCGTCTGGGACATCGCCTTCTCGCACAACGGCAAGCTGCTGGCCACGAACGGGGATCGCGTGCAGATTTGGGACGCGGAAACCGGCGCGCCGAAGGAGGACTACGGCCCGGGCGGGCCGGCGCTCGTATTCTCGCCGGACGATACCCGCATCTGCTACTCCCGCTGGGCCGAGACGGGCAAGCCGGCTGCCGTGGAAGTGCTCGACCTCTCGACCGGCATGGTACTGTTTCCGCTCGCCGCGCAGACGGGTCCCGGACAGGTCCGCGCGCTTGCCTGGTCGGCGGACGGCTCCGAGATCGCCACGGGCGGCGACGATCGGATCGTGCGGGTCTGGAGCGCCGCAACGGGCACGCTGCTGCGGAGCCTGAGCGGTCATTCGGACGGCATCCTCACGGCAAGCTTCTCGCCGGACGGCAAGCGGCTGCTCACCAGCAGTCTGGACGACGAGGCGCGCATCTGGGAGCTGGACGCGGCCTCCGAGTTGCCGAAAGCCGTCATCGCGCTCCCGCCGGGGGCCCGGGGCCGGCCGCCTCTGCGGGACCTGCGGCTCTTCGCCCGCGAGAACCGGATGCTGTTCAAGCACGCGAGGCAGGCCGTCTTTGCGAACGACGGGCAGCACGTGGTCACGGGCAGCTACTCGGGAATGGTGCGCATCTGGAGCGCAACGCCGCCCGCCTCCTACCTTGTCCTCGATGGTCCGGCGATCGCGTCGCTGGACCATGTGGGAGCCGTCGCCATCGCGCCGAACAACCGCCAGATCGTCTCCGCGGTCGACAGCCCGGCCGCTACGGTTTGGGACGCGCGGACCGGCGCGCAGGAGCGCGTGCTGCGCGGCCAGGCCGATATCAGCGCCGTGGCCTACTTCCCGGACAGCAGCCGGATCGTCACCGCCGGCCAGAACGGAGCCGTTCAGATTTGGACCGCGCCGCGGCGTTCATACGCCATTCAGGGGCACAAGGGGAACGCCTCCTGCGTCGCCGTCTCCAGCAACGGCCGGCTCGTGGCCTCCGGCGGCGAGGACGGCGCGGCGATCGTCTGGGATGTTCGCGCAAACCGGCGGCTCTGTTCGCTGAGCATGCCCGGCGCAATCGCCCACGGCATCGCCTTCTCGCCGGACGGCGCCAAGATCGCCGTGGCGCAGAACGACAACAGGATGACGGGCAGGATTACGCTCTGGGACACGAATAGCGGCAAGCTGTTGCGAACGATCGCCTCGCTGCCGACGCGCGTCCTGGCGGTCCGCTTCTCGCCGGACGGCGCCCGTATACTCGCCGGCGTCGACGATCGCACGGCCAGAATTTGGGACGTGGTGACCGGAAAGCCGCTCCTGACGCTCGCGGGGCACAACAGCGGCATCAACTCGGTCGCCTTTTCCGCCGATGGCCGCCGCGTGGTCACCGGCAGCTTCGACACCACGGCGAGGCTGTGGGATGCGCGCACCGGCCAGGAGATCCTGACCCTGCACCACCCCACGTTCGTCGTCGGCGTCGCTCTCTCCCCCGACGGCCGCCGCATCGTCACCGCCTGCGAGGACGGCAGTACGCGCGTCTGGACGGCGGAGTGATGCATGGGATGTCCGCGCTTCTTGCCCACAACCGCGAAGTGGCGCATAATACGCTATGGCGGTACGATCGGCTAACGGCGGACGCCATCGGAGTGCCGTCGGTGGTGATGAGCCTGGCCGTCGCGGTGGCCCCTAGCGCAGCCGCTATGCCGCTCGCCTGGCTGAGCTCGCGATTCGCCGAGACCTCGTCGATGGAACGGGGCCTGCGCATAGGCCGCCAGACCGTATGGCGCGGCCTGCCCGAACGCGCCAACGGGCAGGTAGGGTCACTTTTTCCGTGATGCCGCGTAGTTTGGTGCATAACTTCGCGGTGGCCGGCGCAAGATCGCGTCGGCCTCGACAGGGAGGCACATCCATGAATACTACGCACCGAGCTGGAATAGGCCTGACGGCCACTATGGGACTATCGGCGCTGCTGCTGGGATTCGCCGGATCGGCGCCGTCGCGCGCGGACGACTTCGACACCTACCCGAAGGACCATGTATATCGCGAAATCGCGGATGTCCGCCGCGACGAGCGGGAGCTGCGGGACCTGCAGGAGCGGCACGATGAGGCGCGCCGCCTGCACGACTGGCCGCGCATGCACGAGATGGACCGGCGTATCGCCGACCTGAAGTGGCACCTGAGACACGACCGCCGCGAGCTTCGCTCGGATCTCCGGCATGATCGGCTCAGGTAGCGGGCTGCTGGTAGCTGGCTGCTGGTTCCTGGTTGATGGGCAAAGGCTCCTGGTTGGTAGCGCTTCATGGCTGCCGGCCAGGAGCTTTTTCGCCGGGGCCTTGGGCTGTCGGACAGAGGCCACGGAGGGCCGCGCTGCCGCGGGGCTTGTGGCAGGTCGCTGGTAGCTGGTGGCTGGTGGCTGGTAGCTGGTTCACGGAGGTTGCGCGGCTGGGCTGCGTCGGGTACTCTGTCGCTGCGACTTCCATCGGAGGCTCATGGCGCGATGCTGATCTCGGTCCTACGAAATGTTGGCCTGTTTGTGGTGGCGGTCTGCGTGGCCGCACACGCGGCGCCGGTACCGCAGGCGGCGCCGTTCGCCGCGCGGCCCCTTCCGCTCTCTGCCGTGCGCATCACGGGCGGACCGCTCAAGCATGCGCAGGAGCTGGACGCCGCGTATCTGCTGAAGCTGGAGCCCGACCGGATGCTGGCCTTCTACCGTAAGCGCGCCGGACTGGAGCCGAAGGCGCAGCCCTACGGCGGCTGGGATGGCGACGGCAAGAACCTGACGGGCCACATTGCGGGCCACTACCTTTCCGCCGTGAGCCTGATGTACGCGGCAACAGGCGATCCGCGGTTCAAGAAGCGCGCCGATGCGATCGTGCAGGGCCTCAAGGAGGTCCAGGACGCGCACGGTAACGGCTATCTCGGGGCGTTGGAGCACGGCGAGGAGCGGTTAGCGGAGGTGGCGCAGGGCAACATCCGGGCCTCGGCATTCGACCTGAACGGCCTCTGGTCGCCCTGGTACGTACTGCACAAGACCTTCGCCGGACTGCGCGACGCCTATCGCTACACCGGCAATCGAACGGCGCTCGAATTGGAGACTCGGTTTGCCGGCTGGGCGGAGGAAATCCTCGCGAAGCTCGATGAGACGCAGACTCAGCGGATGCTCCGTACCGAGTTCGGCGGGATGAACGAAGTGCTCGCCGATCTCTACGCGGACACCGGCGATCGGCGGTGGCTCGCGCTCTCCGACCGGTTCGAGCACCGCGCTGTCGTCGATCCGCTCGCCCGGCACCAGGACATCCTCGCCGGCCTGCACGGCAACACGCAGGTCCCGAAGCTGCTCGGCTCGCTCAAGCGCTACGTCTGGACCGGGGCGAAGACCGACGGCGACGCGGCCTCGTTCTTCTGGGACGCGGTTGCCGCGCACCACAGCTTCGCCACGGGCGGCCACGGCCACGACGAGTACTTCGGGCCGCCGGACAAGCTGAACGCACAGGTGGACGGCCGCACCGACGAGAGCTGCAACGTCTACAACATGCTCAAGATGACGCGGACGCTCTTCGGGCTCCATCCCGATCCGAAGTACGCCGAATTCGAGGAGCGCGCGCTCTTCAACCACGTCCTCGGCTCGATCGACCCGAACGACGGTCGGACCTGCTACATGGTGCCCGTCGGGCGTGGCGTTCGCCACGAGTACCAGGACATGTTCGGCAGCTTCACCTGCTGCGTCGGCACCGGCATGGAGAATCATGCGCTTCACGGCGACGGCATCTACTACGAGGCCGGCAACAGGCTCTGGGTCAACCTCTACGTGCCGTCTATCGCGGACTGGCGCGCCACGGGCGTACGGCTGCAGATGGAGACCACCTTCCCGGAGGGCGAAGCGGCGACGATTACGCTTTCGATGAAGGCGCCGCACCGATTCTCCCTGCTGCTGAGACGCCCCTCATGGGCCGGAACGGGCTTCGCCGTTACGGTCAACGGGCGCCCCACCCCGGCGACGGGCGCACCCGGCAGCTACGTGGAGATCGCACGCACCTGGAAGACCGGCGATTCGGTATCGCTGCACCTGCCTAAAGCGCTGCGGCTGGAGCCCCTGCCGGACAATCCGCGCCGCGCAGCGCTGATGTGGGGACCGCTCGTCCTTGCAGGCGACCTCGGCCCGGACACCGGCCGGCGACGCGGGGCCGCGCCGATAGCCGTGCCCGTCCTCCTGACGGCGGGTCGACCGATCGCGGATTGGCTGAAGCCCGACCCTGCGCGGCCCGGCGGATTTCTCGTAACGGAGGCGGCGACGCCGGACGGCGCCAGGCGTCCGGTCGAATTCACGCCGTTCTACCGCCTGCACGAGCGTACTTACGCCATCTACTGGGACCTGGTGACGCCGGGGGAGTTGTCCAGGCCGGCTGCGCCCTCGGTGCGGTAGGCTGTTGGTAACGGGCGCGTCTGGCACCGACCCGCCCACGTCCCGGATATGGCCGTCCCGTGTGTTTGCGATACAAGTTCCGGGCAGCCGGCCAGGCCCGTGGGACTGAAGTCCTCGGCTCGCGACGATAACAGGTCCGCCGCCGCGGAAACTGCCCGTCCAATTCGTGGTTGCTGCAGGATTCTTGGGCCCTTTTTGTCTCGCTTCGTAGGTTTCGTGGACAGAGAGGACCGCGCAGTGGAGGAAGTATGACCATTCGCGTCATTCGTTTTACGCTTGGGTTGGCCTCGCTACTGCTGATCGCCCGGCCGGCGCTGGCGCAGTATCGGACGAAGTATCTCCTGCCGGCGCCGGGCATTCCCGGCTCGCTCGGCGTCAACATCCATTTCAACGATCCTCGGCCGGACGAGATGGAGCAGCTCGCGGCCGCCGGCTTCAAGTGGATCCGGATGGACCTGTCCTGGGGCGGGATCGAGCGGACACGCGGCCATTACGACTTCGCGGCTCAGGACCGGCTGATGGCGAACCTCGACAAGTTCGGCATTCGCCCGATCTTCATCCTGGACTACGGCAACGACCTCTACCAGGAGGGCTCTCCCCGATCGGAAGAGGCACGGGCCGCCTTCGCCCGGTTCGCCGCGGCCACGGTGACGCACTTCAAGGGGCGCGGCGCGCTCTGGGAGATGTGGAACGAGCCGAACGGCGGGTTCTGGAAGCCGAAGGCCAGCGTGGACGAATACGCGGCGCTCGCGCTCGCCACGGGCAAGGCGATCCGCGAGGCCGCGCCGGACGAATGGTACATCGGGCCGGGCGTCTCCGGGATGGACTTCGCTTTCATCGAGGGCTGCCTGCGTGCCGGGCTGCTCAAATACTGGGACGCGGTCTCATTCCACCCCTACCGGAACTCCGCGCCGGAGACCGCCGCCGAGGACTACCGGCGGCTCCGCGCCCTCGTCGCGCAGTATGCAGGCGGTCGCAGTATTCCGCTTATCAACAGCGAATGGGGCTACTCCGAAAAGTATCCCGGCCTCGATCTTCAGAAGCAGGGAAAGTACATCGTCCGGCAGGCGCTGAGCAACGTCGCGAACGGCCTCTCGGTCTCCATCTGGTACGACTGGCACGACGACGGCTCCGACCCCAATGAGCCGGAGCACCATTTCGGCACGGTCTATCCCGACTACCGCCCCAAGCCCGCCTATCGGGCGATGGCGACCCTGACCCGGACCTTCGCAGGCTATCGCTACAACAAGCGCCTCGCTCTTTCATCCGACCGGGACTACTGCCTTCTATTCAGCGGCCCCGGCGGACCGCGCCTTGCGGTGTGGACCAGCGATCCGACGCCGCATTCCGCGCGCCTTCCGGTAAGCTCCGGAGCATTCAAAGCGACGGGATATCTCGGTGACCAGACGGCGCTCACGGCGGGCGAGGGCGGCCTGTCGATCACGCTGACCGACTCGCCGCTGTACCTGGCGCCCGTCAGCGAGAACCCGGTGCTGGGCATGGCGGAGCGATGGCGCGCGCTGCCGCCGGCGGTCACGATCGATTCCGCGGCCGATGTCTCGATGACGCTACGTGGCATCCTGGCCGGCGCATGGACTCCGCGCGACCGCGCCGGCTTCGACTACGGGCGCATCGAGCCGCTCGCGGAGGGCGCGGCGATCGATCGGTTCGGCGGCTCCGTGGCGGGCATGGTGGCATCCCGCATTCCGGGTCGGCTCGGCGAGCCTATCCGCGAGGACCGCCTCCGGGCGCTCCAGGCCAGCGGCGTCTACGCGTACCGGTCCGCCGCGCCGATGCGCGTCCGGGCATCGCTCGTCGCGCAGGGAGGCGCGGAACTGTCGCAGGAGGTCGTCTTCGTGAGCCGGCACCCGCTGCGGATCGTGCCGCAGACGGCCGCGGGCGACCGGCTGCCGATCCGAATCGACAATCCGACGGGCGCCGCCTTCACCGGGCGAGTCCGGCTGACCGGCGATCCGCGCGCCGCCGCTTCGCGGCCGTTGGAGTTCGCCATCGGCGAGACAGCCAGGACCGTCGCACTGCCGGTCGTCGTGCGGCCGGACGGCAGCTATTCAGCCGGCGTTCAGCTCGTAACGCGGTACGGCGGCCAGCAGGATTGGACCGTGGTGAGCGAGGCGCCCAAGGTGGAATACCGGCCGCTGGAGCAGTTTGCGGACTATCCGGTAAACGCGCCGCTGCCTCCGGCGGACTACCTGGTGAAGCCGGATGGGGACCCGAAGGTCGAGTCCACGATCACGGCGTCGATCGTACCGGCGGCGGACGCCGCGCAAGGCGACGACGCGCCCGCGAACGGGCCGCGCGGCAGCGCGGTCCGCATCGAGTACGACTTCGCGCCGGGCTGGAAGTTCCTGCGCCTTGAGCCGGAGGGAGCGAAACGCGCTCCCCTTCCCGGCGCGCCCTATGCGCTCGGCGCCTGGGTCCGCGGAGACGGCTCCGGAGATATCCTCAACGCGCGCTTTACCGACTCGTCCGGCCAGACATTTCAGCCGACGGCGGGACCGATCGACTGGCGGGGCTGGCGATACGTCTCGTTCTCGCTTCGGGGCGACAACAGTGGCCACTGGGGCGGCGCCGACGACGGCGTGATCCACTACCCGATCCACATGGATACGCTGCTGCTCGTCGATTCACCGGGCCGCCGCGGCGGAAAAGGGACGGTATATGCGGGCGGCTTTACGCTGTTGAGCGCTCCGTAGCCGCCCGGCTCAGGCTATTCTCCGCGCCGGCCTCAGTCGTCCACGACGTCTTCGTCGGTCACCAGTCCTCCGGCAGTCAGATAGACCTGCAGGTAACGGGTTGCCTTGTCTGTCTTCCACTGGTAGTAGAGCACCTTGGCGATGGCGCCGCCGTGGCGTGTAAGCTTGCTGGCGGCAATGTCGCGCTCGCCGAGGTAGGCGATGGCCTGGAGGCCGGCCAAATCGGCCTCGCCAGGGGCGAAATCGTCCTTTGCGCCGGGCGTAAGCGCCTTCGAGTCGGCGACCGGCTTGCCTCCGGCGGCGATCGCCTTAAGGGCTTCGAGAATCGCGGCGGTCCTCGCCGTGTCGGGATCGGGAGCGGGTTTGAGGAGATGCGGCAATGGCCCGATGCGCGCGATCTTGCGCTTGCTGTCGTACTCCTGAATCTCGATCTGGCTCGGCTCGCCGCTCGCGTCCCAAAGGATTGTGAGGCGTGTGGCCTCCTCGTCGCAGACGAAGACGTTTTCGGAGAGCGGCGTGTAGATATCGTTGTCGCTGCCGGGCAGGTGCGCGAGAAGCCGGCCCTTCGACACCTCGATAGTGAGCATGCGGTTGTTCGCGTACTCATACCTGCCGGCGAGCGCGGCCAGCGCCTCCGGCTTGATCCGCGGCGCCTCGCCTCCCGAGCCGACGGCATTCGCGCCCGTTCCGGCCTCCGTGAGGTAGTCCGTGATGTCCGGGAAGTAGGTGCGCGCCACTCCGTCGGCGATGTAATCCGGTCCGGGCAGATTGCCGAGATTGGTCAGCACAATCACGGTAAGGCGGTCGTTGAGGAAACGCGTGATGTACGTGCGGAAGCCGGCGAGCAGCCCGTCGTGCGCCACCTGCGCGTGGCCGTGCAGGCTGCCCACCATCCATCCGAAGCCGTAGTTCGCCGTTCGGCCGCCGTTCAGCCTGGTGGCCTGCCACATCTGCCTGCGGCTTTCGGCGGTCAGCAGCTTGTCCGTGTAGAGCGCCGCGTCCCACCTCGCCAGGTCGAGCACGGTCGAGACGATGGCGCCGGCGCCGCAGTAGAGCGTCGGGCTGGTCGGGTCGGCGATGCGGAGGCCGTTCGCGGTCCAGTCGTAACCGCAGGCGCGGTTGGCTATCGGCGTCCGGTAGTCGTTGACGCGGGTCGACTTCATGCCGAGCGGCCCGAAGATGCGCGCCTGCAGGAAGTCGCCGTAGCTCTTGCCGGAGACCTTCTCGACGATGAGCGCGACCAGGTTGAAGCCGAGGTTGCTGTAGGAGTAACGGTCACCGGGCTTGGACTGGAGCGGCAGCTTGATTGCGGCGCTCCATAGCTCCTCGCGCGAGAAATCGTCGCGACCGGTCTTCGGCTCGGTACGCATCCCCTCGCGCGGCAGTCCGGACGTGTGCGAAAGCAGGTGCCGGACCTTGATCTCCTTCCAGGCGTCGGGCGTGCCAGGCAGGTACGTGGAGATTGGCGCGTCGAGCGAGACCTTGCCGTCCTGCACGAGCAGCATGCAGGCGGCTGCGGCGAACTGCTTGCTCATGGATGCGAGCCCATAGACGGTCTGCGGCGTGGCCCTTGCGCGGTCCTCGATGTTGGCGAAGCCGTAGCCGGCCGCCTTGATCACCTTGCCGTCTTTGACGACGGCGAGCGAGAGGCCGGGAATGTGGTGCTTGCGGACCTGGCGGCGCATGTAGTCGTCGATGGCGTCGGCGCGCGCGGCCGAGGCGGCGCCGAGCGCGGTGGAGCAGGCGAGCAGCAGTGCGCTCGAGAATTCACGGAACTGACGGTTCAAGGCGGAAGGCTCCTGGCGAACGTTGTTATAGCTATGATACCAGGCAGTTGCATGCCGCGCCATGCCGCTCGGTCCCGGTCCCGACCTAAGACCGAGCGCCGATGGATTTGGAAATCCGGCGGTCCTTGTTAGCGCTCTCAGACGTGAAGGATTTGCGCGGCTCGGCACTGAAATGCCGGGCGGCTGTCACACTCCTCGGGAGCTTCATATGCCCGCAAGGTTACGGTTAGTCCTTTCGGTTTTGGCGCTATTGCCGGTCGCACGAGCCGCAGCGGCACAACCGCGCGCGGCCGAAAGCTTCGCGCCGGGTCTTATTGTCGTCTCCGTTGATAAGGGCTCGTCTGCCGAACAGGCGGGACTGAAATGCGGCGACCTAATCGTAACCCTGGACGGCGCGCCATTGCGGTTCGGCTCGCAAGTCAACCCGATTTGGGACAGGGCGCGCATGGCAGGAAAAAAGAGGATCGCACTGACCGTGCGGACTTCCCGGCCGGAGCGCTCACTAAGTCTGGCAGCCGGGAAGAATCTGGGAATTGCCTCGCGGCCACCGCTGCCGGCGCCAGCGCAGCAGCTGTACGACGAGGCGGTGGCGCTGCAGGATCCCGTCGTGGTGGTTGCCCGGTTCAAAGCGTCCGCCCGTTCCGCGGAGCAGAGCGCCGACGACCGCGCCGCCTCCTGGCTCTGGCTCGAGACCTATCGTCGCGCACCGCCAGATTCACAGATCGAGGCGGAGGCGTTGGCGGCTTCGTCAGGCGCAGCCGATCGCGCGGGCGACGGACTCCTTGTGGCCTCCTGTGCCGTCACGGCCGGCATTGCCGCCACGCAGCACGGAAGGCTGGACACGGCCGAGGAGTTCTTTCGCCGCGCGCTGGCGATTACGCAGAAGGTTGCGCCCGACTCGCTCGACCTGGCATCATGTCTCAACAATCTAGGCATGGTCTCCTCGGCTCGCGGCCGACTGGACGAGGCGGAGACGTACTATAAGCGCGTCCTTGGCTTTGAGGGGAGGCTTCAACCCGTATCGCTTGAGATGGCGTCGGTCCTCAACAACCTCGGAAACATCGCGAAGCTGCGCGGCCTGTTCGACGAGGCGGAGACGTACCTTAAGCGTGCGCTGGCCATCGCGGGCAAGTTGGCGCCGATATCTCTGGATTCGGCGCGGAACCTGAACAACCTGGGCGCCGTCAGCTACGATCGCGGCCGGCTAGACGAAGCGGAGGCGCATTACAAGGCCGCGCTGGCGATCGAGGAGAAGATTGAGCCGGGCTCGCTCAACGTGGGGAAGGTCCTTAACAACCTGGGCACCGTAGCCTCAGGCCGCGGCCGACTGGATGAGTCGGAGGCGTACTATAAGCGCGCTCTCGCCTTAGAGGAAAGGGTTGCGCCGGGTTCCCTTGACCAGGCGTCGGCCCTCAATAATCTTGCCAACATTGCTTTAGACCGAGGTCGGATCGACGAGGCGGAGGCGTACCAGTCTCAAGCGCTGGCTATCGACGAGAGAGCCGCGCCGGGATCACTCGATCTTGCCGCGACCCTCACGAACCTGGGTAATATCGCCTATAGTCGCGGCCGTCTGGACGAGGCGGAGGCATACCACAAGCGCGCGCTGGCTATCGAGGAAAGGCTCTCACCGGAATCGCTCAACTCCGCGCTTAGCTACAGCAACCTCGGAAGCGTCTCCTACAAACGCGGATCGATCGACCAGGCGGAGGCATACCATAAGCGCGCGCTGGCTATCCGGCAGACGCTTGCACCTGAGTCGCTCGACGTGGCCAAGAGCGAAAATAGCCTGGGACTCGTCGACTACGGGCGCGGCCGGCTCGATGAAGCGGAGGCGCATTTCCGGGACGCCTGGAAGATCGTCCGCCGGCAAGCGGGAAGGATTTCGCGAGACTCGGCGCGCCAGGAGTTCGGCAGCGCGAACGCCTTTTATGCTGCGAACCTCGTGGCGACGCAGGTGCAACGAGGCGAATCGGATGCCGCCTTCCTCACCCTCGAGGAGGGCCGGACTCAGGCGCTCCTCCAGTCGATGGCTGACCGCAACGTGACGGAGCGGGTGACTCCTAAAGATGTCTGGAGCGCATATCAATCGTCACTGCAGCGGCACAACGTGGCGCTTATGGAGGCCGAGCGCGCAGCGGAGCCGGTCGGCAAGGCGCAAGCGCTCCTCGCGGCGGTCCAGGAGCGAAAGGCGGACGTCGCGGCGCTCCAGCAGGCACAGCGGGCCCTCGACGATGCAAACAGGTCGTACGAGCCGAAGTTCCTTGCGGAGGCACGCACGCGCGAGGAGGAGACCGGCGCCTGGGAGGAGGTTCGCAAGGCGAGCGGCGCCGCGGCGCCGGCAGCACTCGATCCCAACCAGGCGAGGAAGCGGCTGCCCGCGGGCACGCTTCTGTTGGAATTCTCAGTCGCTAATGAGAACGTGACGCTCTTTGCGGTCACGCGCGAGAAGGTTGAGCCGCACGTACTTGCGGTCACACGGAAAGAGCTCGAGCCGCTGCTTCTCTTGGTCCGCAAAGCAGCAGCGCGCGATGTCCCGGCCCGAGACGCGGAAGAGGCGAGCGTTGCGGCTACACCGGCCGACGAGCTGGCTGCGGAGCCGGCCCTTATCGCTCTCTACCAGAAGCTGTTTCCGCCGGACGTGCAGCAGGCGATCCAGAGCGCAAAGCGGATCGTTGTCTCGCCCGACGACCTGTTATGGGCCCTTCCCTTCGCCGCGCTTCTTACCAGCGACCAAACGGAGGGCGCCTACCTCGGCCTAGAAAAGCCCCTATCCTACACGCAATCATTGGCGGTCCTCCTGCTGACGGCGCCTGAGAGCAAGCCCACCGACGGGGTGCTAGTGGTCGGCAATCCGCTCTACGATAACCAGAGGCGGGCGGAGATGGTGGCGGCGGCTAAGGCGCGCAAGCCTCTGCCAGGCGTGGGAACCGGCGCAACGCTCGCAAACGCCTCCGGGCCGCGAAGCGGCGACCTGGGAATGCTGACAAGGGACGGCAGAGCGCCGGCCCAGCTGCCGGGCGCAGAGGAAGAGGCGGAGCAGGTGGCCGCGCTTTACCATTCGGCGCCCAGGATCGGCGCGGAGGCGACCGAAAGCTGGTTCAGACAGCAGGCGGCGACGGCGAGGGTCCTCCACCTTGCCACGCACGGCTATCTTCATCCGTATGCCGCCATGTCGAGCGGCGTCCTGCTTGCGGTTCCTGATCAGCCTGAGCCGTGGCCCGCCGACAATGACGGGGCGCTTCAGGCGTGGGAGGTCTGGTCGCTTAAGCTGAACGCGGAGCTGGTCGTGCTCTCCGCCTGCGAAACGGGCCGCGGTGTGACCGTTTCAGGCGAGGGCTTGATCGGCCTCACGCGCGCATGGCAGTATGCCGGGGCGAGGACCGTCGTCTCCAGCCAGTGGAAGGTTAGCGACGCGAGCACCGCCGCCCTGATGGTCGCCTTCCACAAGCATTTGCTTGAGGGCATGGAGCGGGATGAGGCGCTTCGGCTGGCGATGGTGGACGTTGCGGGAGATAAGAGCGGCCGATGGTCCAGCCCCTATCACTGGGCGGCCTTCGTGCTGGTGGGAGAGACCGGCAGGATGCGCTAAGAGAGGGATGGGCCGGCGGGTGGGCGAATAGAGGGAAGCACGGTGGGCGAGACGATTTAGCGCGGGCCGCACGGATGGGTGGATGGCCCGCGCTTCGTATGCGAGGGCTGGGGTAGAAGCATGACTTCCGAAGGCGCGCTTGAGCAACGGACCGGCAAAGTGCGGCTTGGCGTGATCGGCGCGGGCTGGTTCGTGTCGCGGAGGCACCTGCCGGACGCGAAGCGGAACGCCGACGTCGCGCTGACCGCGCTGTGCCGCCGCGACGAGGCCGCGCGGGCCACCATGGAGGCGCACTTCGGCCTGCCGGCCGGCTCCGGCTTCGGTGATTG
>Ga0070735_10003739_pt1 | contig 13200 bp, 10 predicted proteins | sample Coa_R1_FD_66443 | JGI IMG/M metagenome (GOLD analysis project Ga0070735, IMG submission 66443) | Surface soil microbial communities from Centralia Pennsylvania, which are recovering from an underground coalmine fire - Coalmine... | ecosystem: Environmental > Terrestrial > Soil > Unclassified ...
AGCGGCGCGGCACCCAGAAGGGCATGCAGTACGCCGCCGCCGACCGCGTCATCGTCACCTACGAGCTCCCGTTCGCCGAGGTGCTGTTCGACTTCCACGACAAGCTCAAGAGCATCTCCCGCGGGTACGCGTCGATGGACTACGAGGTCGTCGGCTACCGGGCCGATTCGCTCGTGAAGGTGGACATCCTGGTGAACGGCGACCCCCTCGACGCGCTGTCCATCATCGTGCACAAGGAAAAGTCCTACCCGCGCGGACGGGCGCTCGCCGAGAAGCTGAAGGAGTTCGTCCCGCGCCAGCAGTACGAGGTCGCCATCCAGGCCGCCATCGGGGGCAAGATCATCGCCCGCGAGACGGTCAAGGCCCTCCGAAAGGACGTGACCGCCAAGTGCTACGGCGGGGACATCAGCAGAAAGCGCAAGCTCCTCGAGAAGCAAAAAGAGGGCAAGAAGCGGATGAAACAGGTAGGTACGGTCGAGATCCCCCAGCAAGCCTTCTTGGCGATTCTCAAAGTCGATTGAAGCACTTCCGAAACACTTGCTGTTCGAGGTCGCTCACCTTTAATCTCGAGGGTCGACGAGGTGCTGCGGCCCCGCCGGCCGGGGACAGCCCTCCGAAAAACAAGTCGAGGATGAGGAGCATGGTCAAGCGAATCGTGATGAGCACGGTCCTTTCCGTCTTCGTGATGGCCTGCGGGTCGAGCATTCCACCGCCCAACGATCAGTGGGCCGCCGCGCAAAACGACGTCGGCAAGGCGCAGCAGGGCGGGGCGCCGTCGGTACCGGACGCGAAGCTCCACCTTCAGCTCGCCGAGGAAGACCTCCAGAAGTCGAAGGAGCTGATGGACAAGGACAACCGGCGCGCGGCGAGCCTCGCGGCCGTCGCAAGCATCGAGGCCCAGCTCGCCCTGAGCATGGCCAAGGCGCAGCAAGCCCAAGCCCAGGCGCAGCAAGCGCAGCAGGACTTGGCGAAGGCAAAGGGTAACTAGGGTCTTGGACTGGGAGGATAGGGTCATGATGTGGAGCCGTATTGCCGTCGTGGGGCCGGTCGCCGCGCTGAGCGTGAGCGCCCTCTGCGCTTGCGGGGGAGATCGCATGCCCCCCAAGTCGCTCGTCGACGCGCGCGACGAATTCTCGCGGGCCAAGAGCGGCCTCGCGATGCAGCTCGATCCGACGGACGTGCACGAGGCCGACCTCGCCTTGCAGAAGGCCGAGCAAGCTTGGAGCAGCGATCCGGACGACCCCAACACCATCGACCTCGCGGTGATCGCGCAGCGCAAGGCGCAGATCGCCGAAAACGAGGCGGCGGCCATGAAGGCGGGCCAGGACGGGGATGCGGCGAAGGCGCAGCTGCAGTCGCTCATGGCGAATCAGCTGCAGAACGCTCGAGGGCAGCTCGACCAAACCAAGCAGGCGCTCAACAAGACGCAGGACCAGCTCCAGGCCGAGCAGAAGGCCGCCGAGGAGCAGCGCAAGAAGCTGGCCGATCTCGAGCAGCGGCTGAAGGACGCGCGGGACACGATCGCCAAAATCGCCGCCGTCAAGGACGACGACCGGGGGATGGTCATCACGCTGCAGGGCGAGGTGCTCTTCCAGACCGGCAAGTACGACCTCAAGCCGGGGGCCATGGCAAAGCTCGATCAGATCGCCGAGGCGCTGCGTGGCAAAGAGCAGCCAATCACCGTCTACGGCTTCACCGACAACGTCGGGACGCGCGACAACAACATGGTGCTCTCGCAAAACCGCGCGGAGGCGGTGCGCCTGTACCTCGTCCAGCGCGGGATCCCCCAGGACCTCATCACGGCGCAGGGTAAGGGCCCCGACCAGCCGGTCTCGGAGAACACCTCCACCGAGGGGCGCGCCGCCAACCGACGCGTCGAGATCGTCGTCCAGCCCAAGAAGGGTTAGAGGACGCCCGCTGTCATCGGCTCTCCCCCCATGGCGGCTCGAACGTCGACGAAGGACCCCTCCGCCGCGCTTCGCTCGTGGGCCGACGAGGCAAGCCGGGACAAGCCCGAGGGCGCTCGGCTCGTGCTCGAGGGGGCCGAGGCGTTCGGCGGCGAGACCCTTCGGCGCTGGAAGCTCGGGAACGGCCTGACCGTCCTGGTCCTCGTCGATTCCCGGGCGCCCGTCGTCGCCTACCACACATGGTTTCGCGTCGGATCACGTCACGAGCGACCGGGTAAGACGGGGCTCGCGCACCTCTTCGAGCACTTGATGTTCGGCGAGACCGAGCACCTCGGCGCGGGCGTCTTCGACCGCAAGCTCGAAGAGAGCGGGGCCGAGACGAACGCCGCCACGTGGGTGGACTGGACGTACTACCACGAGCTCTTGCCGGCCGACCGGATCAAGCTCGCCGTCACGCTCGAGGCCGAGCGCATGCAGCACCTCGTCCTTCGCGAGCCGCAGGTGCAGAGCGAAAAGGAGGTCGTCGCCAACGAGCGACGCTTTCGCGTCGAGGACGACGTCGAGGGGCTCGCCAACGAGGTCCTCTACAAGACGGCCTTCGTCCGTCACCCGCTCCACTGGCCGACCATCGGTTGGATGGAGGACATCGGCGGCTTCACCCCGGACGATTGCGCGGCGTTCTACCGGACGTACTACGCCCCCAACAACGCGACGGTCGTCGTCGTGGGCGACGTGCGCGAGCGAGACCTGCTCGTCGCGATCCGGGATGCGTACGGCGGCATTCCCCGCGCGGTGATTCCAACGGAGGACGTCGTTCCGGAGGGGCCGCAGCTCGGCGAGCGGCGCGCCGAGGTCACCAAGCCGACCGCGAGCGAGAAGGTCGTCGTGGCCTTCAAGGGGCCCGCGCTGGGCGACGCCGATCACTGCGCCTTGACCGTGCTGAGCGAGGTCCTCTTCGGGGGGCGGGCTTCGCGCCTCTACCGCTCGCTCGTCATCGATCGCGAGCTCGCGATCGACGCGCGCGGCTGGGTCTCGACGTTCCGCGACCCGGGCCTCTTCGAGTGCTGGGTGACGGCGCGGGGCGACCACACGGGCGCCGAGATCTTGCCGCTATTGGACGAGGCGTTCGCGCGCGTCCGCGAAGACGTCGTCGCCGAGGACGAGCTCACCCGGGCCAAGGCCCGCCTCGAGCTCGGGTCGCTCCAGCAGCTCGAGACGGCGAGCGGCAAGGCCGAACAGATCGGCTTCTTCGACACGGTGCTCGGCGACCCTGCCCACGCGTTCCGTCGCGTCGACGCGTTCCGGCGAACCAGCGCGGCCGACCTGCGCCGGGTCGCGCGCCGGTATCTGGTCGACTCCGAGCGAACCGTGCTGCGAGTCCTGCGCGAGCCGCCGTCGGCGGCGGGCGAGGCCGCTCCGTGAGCCGGGAGCGCGGGCGCACCCCCGACCCCCGGCGCTTCGACCTGGGCGGCGGCGCCCTCGGCGTCTTCGAACCGTCGCACGACGTGCCTCTCGTCTCGATCGTGTTCGCGCTTCGCGGCGGCTCGGCCTTGGACCCCGCCGGAAAGTCCGGGCTGGCGCGTCTTGCGCTGCGGATGCTCCGGCGCGGCTGCGAAGGCATGACGGCCGAGGAGATCGACTTTCGCATCGACTCGCTCGGCGCCGAGATGGCGGTCGACACGTCGTCGTCCACCGTCGGGGTCCACGCGCAGGTCATCGCGCGCAACGTCGACGCGTTCGTCGACCTGCTGACGCGCCTCCTGTCGACACCGGCGTTCCCGCTCGACCAGCTGGACCGGCTCAAGCGCGAGACGATCGCCGAAATCGTCGAGGCTCGCGACAACGACCGCGTCGTCGCCCAGAAGGCCCTGCAGCGCACGCTTTTCGAGGGCCATGCGTACGGCAACAACGCCGGGGGCACCACACAGACGGTCGCCGCGGTGACGCGCGACGACGTCGTCGCGTTCTGCCGGCGCTACCTCGTCCGGGGCAACGTGGTCGTCGGCCTCGCCGGCGACGTCACGGAGGATCGCGCGACGGCCCTGGCCGCGCGGCTCGCGCAGGCCCTCGCGCCGGGGTCCGCGGCACCCGACGACGTGCCGGAGCCTCGCCCGCGCGCGGGCCGCTACCTGCTCGTCGTCGACAAACCGAATCGCACCCAGACGCAAATGGTCGTCGGGGCGCTCGGCACCTCCCCCGGCGACGACGACCACGTCGCCCTCGTCGTCGCCAACGCGGTCTTCGGCGGGACCTTCACCTCGCGTCTGATGCGCGAGATCCGATCCAAGCGCGGCTGGGCTTACGGGGCAAGCTCTCGGGCGGCGATCGATCGCCATCGTCAGGCGTGGGTCATGTCGACCTTCCCTTCCGCGCAGGACTGCGGGCCGTGCCTCAATCTGGCGATCCAGCTGCTCGACGCGTGGGTCACCGAAGGGGTCACCCGACGGGAGGTGGCGTTCATCCAGCGTTACCTCGTCCGCTCCCACGCGTTCGACGTGGACACGGCCGCCAAGCGACTGCACCAGGCGCTCGACGTCGAGCTGTTCGGCCTCCCGGGGGACTACTTCAGCGCCTGGACCGATCACGTGCGCGCGGTGACGCCCGAGTCGGCGAACGCCGCGATCCGGAATCGCATTCGTCCGTCGGATCTGCTCGCCGTCGTCGTGGGCACGGCCTCCCAGGTCCTCGACCCGCTGCGCGAGGCCATCCCCGACCTGGCCGGCGCAAGCGTCGTTCCCTTCGACGCCGAGTGATCGATGGCCCGGGTCTTCGTGAGCTGCGCCCTCCCCGGCGACGCCCTGGACAGGCTCCGCCGGGAGCACCAGGTGGTGCTCGGAGGGGAGCGGATCGGCGTCCGCGACGAGGCGTTCGACCGCGACGCCGAGCGGTTCGAAGCGATCGTGAGCGTCGTCACCGACCGGATCGACGCGGCGCTCCTCGATCGCGCGCCGCGGCTGCGCGTCGTGGCGAACGTAGCCGTGGGCTACGACAACGTCGATGTAGGGGCCTGCCGCGCGCGCGCAATCGTGGTGACGCACACCCCGGGCGTTCTGACGGAGGCCACGGCCGACCTCGCGTTCGGCCTCATGATCGGCGCCGCGCGGCGGTTCGTCGAGGGCGACCGGCTTCTCCGGCGGGGCGCGTTCGCGGGGTGGACCCCGTCCTTGCTGCTCGGCTCCCCAGTGCACGGCGCCACGCTCGGCATCGTCGGCCTCGGCCGTATCGGGCAGGCGGTCGCACGACGGGCGCGGGGGTTCGGGATGAAGGTCCTCTACGCCGGCCGGAGGAGAGCCTCGCCGGACGTCGAGCGCGCCCTCTCGGCGAACGCCACGCCGGTGGACGAGCTCTTCGCGCGCGCGGACTTCGTCTCGCTCCACTGCCCGCTGACGCCCGAGACGCGCCACCTGGCCGACGCCTCGATGCTCGCCCGAATGAAGCCGACCGCGGTCTTCGTAAACACCGCGCGAGGCGCCTGCGTCGACGAGCCGGCGCTGGCCGCGGCGCTCGCGAGCGGTCGGCCCGGGGCCGCAGGCCTCGACGTGTTCGAGGAAGAGCCGCAGGTGCACCCGTCCCTCCTCGCGCTCGAGAACGTCGTCCTCGCGCCCCACGTCGGGAGCGCTGATCGGCCGACGCGCGAGGCCATGGCGAACCTGGCCGTCGACAGCGTCCTCGCGGTGCTGTCAGGCCGGCCGCCGGCTCACCCGGTCCCGCAGTGAGCGGCCCACGCGCGCGAGATCGTCGAAGTCCTCGGCCCGCAGGAACGCGGCGTAGTACGGCGTCATCGCCAGCGAGAAGAGGCCGATGGTGCTCTCGAGGGCGATCCCGCCGTGAAGGGCGAGGCCGCACAGAAACCCCCAGCGGCGTCCGCGACGGGTGAAGAGCATGACCGGGATGCTCGTCTCGAGAACGAGCGTGCCCCAGGTGAGGAGCGCCGAGGTGCGACCCATCGTCGCCCAGGACGCGTCAGGATGGCGCGCGAAGATCGACATCATGAAGTACGACATGAGGTCGCCGCCCCGCCAGTACGGATCGGGCGCCTTCAGCCAGACCGTGACTGCGTAGACAATCGCGAGCTGCCACTGAAGGAGGCGCAGGCCGTAGCGCGGGACCCAGCTCGAGCGGGGAGGACGGAGAAGGCCGTCCAGCGACCAGGCCCGGGCCGCGGGCGACACCGCGAGCGCCAGGCCGGCAAGGCGCACGAGCCCGTCGTACCCCGTCTCGGCCGGATAAGCGACGTACGCGTAGGAGAAGGACCACAGGTACAAGCCCACGACGGCGAGGCGCGTCAGGAGGCCGACCGCCGCCAGCCCGGCGCAGACGGCCGCGCCGACGAGGACCGCCGAGACGCCGGCCGGGGACGTCACCCAGGCCATCGGCAGGTACCAGGGCGGCGACGGCGCGCGCGGGATCATCGCGCCGCAGAAGAGCTCGCGGCGCACGGGCCAGAGCTCGGCGACGACGGCAAGGCATACGACCGCGTAGGCCACGCGGACCGCGGCGTAGACGCGCGCGTCGATCGGCTCGAAGAGAAAGCGATCCAGGGCGGCGACTAGTCGCATGGCCCCGACGCGGCGCTCAGCTCGCGGCCCGGCACGCTCGTTTGTCCCGAGGTGCGCACGCGATCGAGAGGCACGAGGTGTTCGGAGTCGAGGCGCAGCCCGACGAACGCGGGCCGGACGCCGCTGGCGGCCTCGATGGCGTCGCAGGCGTCGTGGACGTAGCCGCGCGCGAACCCCGCCATGTCGGGCGCGGGGAACGTGTACCGGAGGAACAAGCCGGTCAGCCGCGTGCGCTGCCGATAACCCTCGAGTCCGGGCAGGATCGCGCCGTACTCGGTCTCCGCGCCCCCCGGCGCGTGCGCGAGGAGGACCGGATGGATGGAACGGAAGTACGGGATGGTCGTGAACATCGTCCAGCTCTGCCAAAGGCCGGCGTGGAAGATGTACGCCTCGAACGGGGCGCGCAGCTCTCCGCCGAAGGCCGTGGTCGACGGCATGTTGGAGAGCAGGGACGCGCCCATGTGATAGAGGCAGAAGGTGCCGAGGAGCACCCTCGGCGCCCTTCGAACAGCGGCCGGGACGGGCATCGCCCCCTACGATAGGCGCGTGCGAGGCAAAGACCCAAGCATGGCGCTCGCGGCGAGATGCCGCCCTGTCACCGGCGCGTGACGAAGCTCTTCGCAGAGAAGGAGCTCGTCCAGCAGGTGGAGCGATACGAACGAGATGCCGACGGCGCGCTTGGCGTCGACGCGCCGGCGCCCGTGCAAGACCCGCGCGATCGTCGCCTCGCAGTCGTACCAGCGCTCCGAAGACGGGCTCTTGAAGGAGACGACGAGATCCTCTCCGGTGAGCACCGACAGGTCCGTCTCGAGGAGCATCCCCTTCGTCGACAGGTCGAGCACCCGCGTACCCACGAGCTTGAAGTCGCGCTCGCGGACGACTTCGCACGGGGTCGAGACGGCGCGGCGGAGGCGCGCGCGGGCACAATCGGCGTGTAGGACGGGGCGCATGCGGCGATCGTAGGCAGCGTTGAGGAGCGGCGGCCAAGAAACCCGCGGCCCCCGAGATGGTGATCATGCCAACGATCTGGCCCTACGCTGCCGGCCGATGGCTCGGCGCGTCGATTGGTCGTCCCTCGGCAATCCCGCGACACTCGCCGCCGCCATCGGCGTGCTCGCCCTGGCCGTCTACGGGGCGTCCCTCTACCCCGACGTCGCAGGCGGGGACAGCGGCGAGCTCGCCGTCGCCGTCGCCAGGTGGGGCGTCATCCACCCTCCTGGCTACCCGCTGTACGCGCTGGCCGGTCGGCTGTTCGCGGTTCTCCCCTTCGGTACGGTCGCGTGGCGCCTCGGCCTCCTTTCGGCGGCGTGCGACTCGGCCGCGGCGGCGATCTTCTTCCTGGCGGTGACGCGGCTCAGCGGCTCGCGCGCGGCAGGCGCGGTGACCGCCGCCCTCTTCGCGTTCTCCCCGCTCGTCTGGCGGTACGCGATCTGCGCCGAGGTCTTCGCGATGAACAACCTCGCGTGCGCCGCGCTCCTGCTCCTGGCCGCGTCGTACGAGCGGAGCGCCGAGCCGCGCTTCGCGATCCTCACGGCGCTCGTCGCGGGCCTCGGCTTTGCCGACCACCATACCGTGGTCTTCGCCGCTCTTCCGTGCGCCGTCTGGATCGCATGGCGGGGCCGCGGGCTCGGGGTCCGGTCCGGCCTCGGATGCGCGCTGGCGCTCCTCGTGGGGTTGCTCCCGTACGGCTATCTTCCCTGGGCCGCGCGCCACGGCGCCCCGGTGTCCTGGGGCGAGGCCGACACGTGGACGGGCTTCTGGACCCACGTCCTGCGGCGCGACTACGGCACCTTCCGGCTCGCCGCGTCGGGGGTGGCCGGCGTCGCGACGGGCCCGTCGATCGCCTTGGCCTGGGCCCGCGAGCTGTTCGACCAGTTCGGCGGATGGGGGGTGGCGCTCGCGGTGGTCGGCGCAGCGGCCTCCGTGAGCGCCTGCAGGCACCGACCGATCCTGCTCCTGCCGATCGCGGTCCCCGTGTTCTCGGTCGCGGCCTTCGCCTGGCTCGGGAACCTACCGGTGACGGACGCCCTGCACCGCGAGATCGTCGCGCGCTTCTGGCAGGAGCCGAACGCGTTCGTGTTCGTAACGTGCGGCGTCGGCGTCGCCGAGATCGGCCGGCGCGTGCCCCGGTGGGCTCCGGCGGCGCTCGCGGGAGCCCTCCTCGCCCTCTTGCCCTCCGTTCGCTTCGCGTCGATGACCCGCCGCGGCGACACGGTCGTCCGAAGCTACGGGGCGGAGATCTTGCGCGCCGCGCCGCAAGACGCGCTCCTGCTCACGCGGGGAGATCTCATCACCAACACCGTCCGCTACCTCCAGGCAGTCGATGGGCTTCGCCCCGACCTGCGCGTGGTGGACCTCGAGCTCCTCGGATACCCGTGGTACGCGCGGCGGCTGCGCGGGGTGGTCCTGCCCGGGCCCCGCTACGCGCCCGGCGCTCCGGACGGCTTTGCGATCGCCGACCTGCTCGACGTCAACATCGATCGAGGCCCCGTCCTCGAGTGCGGTGGAATCAAGCCGGGAGACACGTCGGCCGCCGCTCGGTACGGCGCCTGGCCGTGGGGCCTGTGCTCTGCGATGCGCCGTGGCGGCGAGCCTGTGAACGTGCAGCGCTGGATCGCCGAGAGCGAGGCCGCGCTGCCGCGGGTCGACTTCCCGCGACGGCCGCGGCCGGCCGGTTCCTGGGAGGACGTGGTGTGGGAAGACTATTGGGAGGTTCGTCAGGCGAGGGCCGTCCACCTCCTGGATCTCGCCGGGCCGGATCCGGCGCGCCGCCCGTTCATCGGCGTCGCCGCCGAGATCCTGGAGGCCATCGTCGCTCAGAACCCGGAGGTGCCCGGGCACGTATACCGGAACCTGGCGATTGCCCTTGGACGCCGGGGGATCGAGACGGCCGAAGATCGCGCCCGCGCGGCCGCGGCCTGGCGAAAGTACCTGGAGACCGCGCCCCCGGGAGACCCCTACACGCTCGCCGTTCAGAAGGAGCTGTCGCGTCTCACGGCGCCGTAGTTGGGTGTATCGTCCGAACTCTCGCCTTCGCTCGAGCCTGCGGACGCCCACGGTGTATCGTCCGAACTCTCGCCTTCGCTCGAGCCTGCGGACTAGGGCGCGTTCGTCGCGAGCTTCTCGGCGAAGCTCGTGTCGTAGTCGCCCGCGCGGAAGGCCGGAGCTTCGAGGACCCGGCGCAGGAACGCGAGGTTCGTCGTGCACGGAGCGATCGTCGTGCCGGCCAGCGCGCGCGAAAGCTCGTCGATCGCGGCGGCCCTCGTCTCCGCCCAGGCGACGACCTTGGCGACCATCGGGTCGTAGAACGGCGTCACCTTGCTGCCGGCGCGCACACCCGACTCGACCCGGAGGACACGAGTCTGGGGCTCTCCCGGGCCGCCAGCCCACACGAGATCGTCGATGGCGCCCGGCTTCGGGATAAACCCCTTGCTCGGATCCTCCGCGTACACCCGCGCCTCGATCGCGTGCCCGGCGCGGCGGATCGCCGAGAGGTCGGGCAGCAGACGACCCGCGGCCACCTCGAGCTGGAGCTCGACGAGGTCGAGGCCCGTCACCATCTCGGTCACCACGTGCTCCACCTGCAAGCGCGCGTTCACCTCGAGGAAGTACAGGTTGCCGGCGCCGTCGGCGATGAACTCGCACGTCCCTGCGCCCACGTAGCCGGCATGCCTCACGACACGAAGCGCGGCGGCCAGGAGGTTCGCGCGCCGCTCCTCCCCGGCCTCGCCGGCGAAGAAGGCGGCGGGAGACGGCGTCTCTTCGACGATTTTCTGGTGCCGGCGCTGGACGCTGCACTCGCGTTCGCCGAGCGCGTACGCGCCTCCGCGCGCGTCGCAGAACACTTGCACCTCGATGTGCCGCGGACGATCGACGTACCTCTCGAGATAGACGCGCGGATCGGCGAACGCCGCGCGGCCCCGGTCCGCGCACGTCTTGAGCGCTCGCGCGAGGCCCGTCGGGTCCCGCACGACCTGCATCCCGATCCCGCCGCCTCCGGCGACCGCCTTCACGATGACCGGGTAGCCAATGCTCCGCGCGACCTCCGCGGCTTCGGCCACGCCCTGCTCCGAGTCGATCGCGAGCGGCTCGTCGGTCCCGGGGACGGGCGCGGTCCCCGCCGCCAGCGCTACGTGGCGGGCCTTCATCTTGTCGCCGAAGGCCTCGAGCACGCGCGGCGGGGGCCCGACGAACGTCGCGCCGGCCGCGGCCACCGCCTCGGCGAACGAGGCCTTCTCGCTCAGAAACCCGTACCCGGGATGCACCGCCTGCGCCCCGCTGGCGCGGACGGCCGCCAGGACGGCGCCCTCGTCGAGGTACGAGTCCTTCGCCGGCGCGGGGCCGATCGCAATCGCTTCGTCCGCGTCGCGCACGTGCGGCGCGTCCCGGTCCGCCTCGGAGTACACGGCCACCGACCGGATGCCGAGACGCCGGCAGGTGCGCATCACGCGGCGCGCGATCTCGCCCCGATTGGCCACGAGGACCGTGTCGAACGGCCGTGTCACCGCTCACCCCTCCATGGGCTCGGCGTCCTGCGGCGGGCGCAGATACGTCGGACCGCGCCCGCGCCGTTCGAGCCAGCGATGCGCCACGACCAGCAGGGGCGGCTGCACCATGCGCGCGACGACCGCCAGCATCATCGAACCGCCGATGACGACGATGGCCAGCGGCTTCTGCGTTTGCGCGCCGATGCCGTTCGACACGGCCGCCGGGAAGAGGCCGATCATGGCCACGAGGGTGGTCATCAGGCACGGGCGCAGCCGCTTCTCGGCCGCCTCCTTCGCGGCCACTTCGATCGAGTGACCCTCCGTCTCGCGCAGGCGCTGGAAGTACGTCACGACCAGAATGGCGTCCTGAATCGCGATGCCGAAGATGGATATGAAGCCCATCGCCGCCGACACCGAGAAATTGACGCTCGTGAGGAGAAGAGCCAAGACGCCGCCGGTGCAAGCGACCGGGATGTTCGTGAGCACGAGGACCGTGTCGACCCAGCTCTTTACCGCGCTGTAGGTCAAGAACGTGATGAGCAGGATCGTCAGCGGGATGATGATCGCGAGCCGCCCCTCGGCCTCGTGGAGCTCGTTGATCTCTCCCGCCCAGTCGAGGCGCGTATCGTACGGACGGCAGATCTTGGTCGGATCTCCGGCGCGATCGCAGCGGGGGATCTCGCGATCGATCGACGCCTGCGCGTCCGCGATCGTGCTCGCCAGGTCCCGGCCGCGCACGCTGAACTTGACCGGGGAGTACCGGACGGCGTCCTCACGATAGATGATCGCAGGCCCATCGACGATCTGGATGTCCGCGAGCTGGCCGAGCGGCATCTGGGCGCCGTCGGGCGTCGACACGGTGATCTCGCGGATGGCCTCGAGGCTCGTTCTGTACTGCGGCTTCCACCGCACGGTGAGGTCGAAATGCTTTTCCCCCTCGTAGACCTGGGTCACGCCCTGGCCGCCGATGGCTGCCTGGATCACGGCGTCGATGTCCCCCGTGTTGAGCCCGTAGCGGGCGCAGACCTCGCGCTTGGGTGTGATCCGGATGTTGGGCTGCCCCATCGACTGGAAGTGGCCCAGGTCCTTGATGCCGGGCACCTTGCCCATCACGTCGACGATCGCCTCGGCGATCTTCTCGTTGCTCTCGAGGTCGTTCGAAAACACCTTCACCGAGTTCTCGCCCTTGACCCCGCTGACGGCCTCCTCGACGTTGTCGCTGATCATCTGCGAGAAGTTGAAGACGACGCCAGGGAAAGAGTCGGTCAGCTCCTTGTTGAGCTGGTCGGTGAGAAGCTCCTTGGTCAACCCTCGAGGCCACTCGTCGAAGGGCCGTAGCGGCGCGAAGATCTCGATGTTGTAGAAGCCCGAGACGTCGGTCCCGTCGTCCGGCCGCCCGAGCTGCGAGACCACGTTCGTCACCTCGGGGTGCTTGCGGTGCGCGTCATCGCACGGCGCGCTCGGGTCGGCGGGACAGCCGCGGATGATGGCCCGCATCCGCCCCACGTACTTGGCGGACTGGTCGAGCGAGATCGACATCGGCAGCGTCGCGCGGATCCAGAAGTTGCCCTCCTCGAGCTTGGGCATGAACTCGCGCCCGAGCGCCGGAAAGAGCACGACGGTCGCGAGGATCGGGACGAGCGCGATGGGCGCCGCGAAGCGGGCGTTCTTCACGACGAAGTCGAACATCGGGTTGTATACGCGCGAGAGCGCGTGCATCGCGAAGCTCTCCTTCTCCTCGCTCTTCGCGTCCATGAGCTTTGACGAGAGGACCGGCGTGAGCGTCAAGGCGAGCACGATCGCGCCGCCGATCGCGAGGGCGTAGGTTCGCGCCATCGGGGCGAAGATGACACCCGATACCCCCGTCATCGTGAAGAGGGGCAGGAACGCCACGCCGATGATGAGCGTCGAGAATGTCATCGGCGTCGCCACCTCTCGAGCGCCCTGGAGGATGCGTTCGCCCATCGTGCCCTTCCCGTGCGGGCCGAGGTGTCGAAAGATGTTCTCCATCATGATGACGGTCGAGTCGACCACGATGCCAAAGTCGACCGCGCCGAGCGAGATGAGGTTGGCCGACGTGTTCGTCGCGACGAGGCCACAGAACGCGACGAGAAGCGCGAGCGGGATGTTCACGGCGGTGATGAGCGCCGCGCGCGTGTGCCCGAGGAAGACGAGCAAGATCACGGTGACGAGGACCATGCCGACCACCAGGTTCTCGATGACCGTGTGCGTGGTCACCTTCACGAG
>Ga0070735_10003741_pt1 | contig 13198 bp, 11 predicted proteins | sample Coa_R1_FD_66443 | JGI IMG/M metagenome (GOLD analysis project Ga0070735, IMG submission 66443) | Surface soil microbial communities from Centralia Pennsylvania, which are recovering from an underground coalmine fire - Coalmine... | ecosystem: Environmental > Terrestrial > Soil > Unclassified ...
CCTGGCCGGGAGTGATCAGCTCCAACAAAGGCCGAATACATTTGCGCAGACCAACCTGTCAATCTCACTTTTCGCTTGCGACAAAGCGGCGGACCATACATTCCGAATGACAAATATTCTGGAATTGATGGCGATAACGGCTTTGTGGGAACGAATGTACGCGAACTCAGCCGTCATTGCCTCTGAGCTGAAAGCGTTGTCAGGTGGGTATGTATTATCGCTACATCGTCCGGAGTGAAAGCGAGTGTGCCCATTCGCACGGCTTCGATCTCACCGCTGTGCCATTGTGCCGCCATGATCCCTGCCGAAGAATGTGAATTCGAGCCTTTCAGGAGATGACCAATCTCGTGCGCCATCGCGGTTCCGAGCAGGCGAGCCGGATGAACATGAGTGTCGCCAACGAGCTCGTCCAATCTCCGTGTGAAGACATAGCAATAGCTTCCCAGCCCTGACGGGTTCTGCACTCACGCGCACGGGGTACTGGCAAGAATCTATCGATAGCAATGTAGCTGCGGCAGCGGCGGCGCGGTGCGGAGGACAGACGGCAGAAGAGTTGCATGCTAGCGATTATGAGATTTACGCCTACCTGCAGACCGGCCGAGACCAGGCCGCCCGTCGTATAGTTGATTCCTTGCCGGAGATCTCTTCCCGCTTCGATCCGAAAGCAGTGTTGAGCGGCGCCGGAGGCCCCTCAGTCAGATATTTTGTTCTAGCGGCGATCCCGGCACGTTATGCACCGGAACGCCAGGACTGGCAGCAGGCGACGAAACTCGCAGTGCGCGAGACAACTTTTCCTCATACGGACGCGCTGACCTGGTTCGCTCGGGGATTAGGTGCGGCACGACTCGGGCAGGCACCGACAGCCTATGAGGCAGCGGCCGCGCTGCAACAGATTCGAGCGCGTCTCTCGAGGGCCGGCGAAAACTATTGGGCACTGCAAGTACAAATGCAAGAGGTGGCCGTCCGCGCATGGTCCGAGCTGGCGGAGGGCAATAAGGAAGCGGCGCTGCGCCAGATGAAGTCTGCAGCGGAACTGGAGGACGGGACAGAGAAGAGCGCGGTGACGCCCGGGCCGCTGGCCCCATCGCGTGAATTACTGGGAGAGATGTTGATGGAGATGAAAGAGCCTGCGCAGGCTTTGGAGCAATTCGAAACAACGTTGGTGAAGGAGCCGGGACGCTTTCGAGCACTCTACGGGGCAGCGCGTGCTGCCCAGCTCAGCGGAAATTCCAAGGCGAGTCACAGGTATTTTGGCCAGCTGTTGAGAGTTTGCGCAGGCGTTGACAAGCCAGAAAGGGCGGAGATCGCGCAGGCACGGAAAATGATTTCACAGAAACAATCCCTGAGGTTACGGATCGTTATCAGAGCTGAAAGGGTCAGGCTCGACGTGCTGATGAACTTTGGGGAAATCTACCGAACGCTACCACCTGATCTTTCTGCCTGATCCCGCTACCCACAGTACTGCACCCTCGGCGGCATGATCGGCAACAACTCCTGCGGCGTGCATTCGGTCATGGGCGGCCGCACGCGGATAACGTGGAAGAGCTCGAAATTGTGACCTACGACGGCGAGCGCATGACCGTAGGCAAAACCGGCACGCTTATTCGATGGGGCTGATTCACGAATGGGCGGCCAGCCGCTTTTAGAACATAGCCGAGAACTCCTGTGGCCATGATCGAGCGCACACAAATGGCATTTGCATTTTCGGTAAGGACAACCACCGCGGCACTTGGATTCGATTTCATGAAAGCTCCCACCGCACGCAAACCCAACGCGTTCAGAGAGGGCATTTCAATCGTTACCAGGTCAGGCGAGTATGATTCGAACGATTGCTGCAAACCGCCTGAAATGTCAGTCTCCCCGAAAACATTGAAGTCGGGAGCTGTTTCGAGTGGTTGGTGAAGAGCATCTCGAATCATCGGATATTCGGACGCAACCAGGATGCGAATCTTAGCCATGCGGCACAGGTTCTCACTGACAATTTAGCGCCCGGAGGAATGCGGAAGCAATTTTCAAACCTGTCCTCAACAGTCTGGGACCGGCGAATCGATTCACTCTACCAAATAACTCCGCGACCACCTTTTACTGTGGAAGCCGCAGTTCGCTGCAGCGGGTGAACTACCTCTTTACGCGATGCGCCTCGGCTGTGCGGCTTCATTAACGATTGAGCCATCTTGGTTCGAAACTGCGTACGCTGATTTCGACAAGCCAGCCAGCTGGGCCAGATCGAGCCAGAATATCTGCCTCGAAGAGCCGCAGAGCTGAGTCGCGACACGAACAATGCCCGATCCTGATGTCGGCCAGAGTGGCTGGTTGGCGGCTGCCAATTACGACTTCTCCCACTGGCTCGGGCCGAAGGCGATCTAAGCGGGGACTATGGTCATAAAAACCTGCTGCTCGCGACCATAATCCCAGGCATTCCAGCTAGGATCAACAGTCGCATGCACAGCTTCGACGTTGGTCCGCGTATCACATATCGGCTCTCGTCGGGAAGAATCGGTGCCTTTGGGCATCTGCTGTTTGGCTTCAGCCATACGAACGTGAACGCGACCGGAGCAAGTGACTCGGACAGTTCGTTCTCTTGGGTATTGGGCGGAGGAGCCAATTACTTTTTCACGCAGCATTTTGGGGGTCGCGCTCAGCTCGATTTGTTGCGTACAAACTTCTTCAACCAGGGCGCAAGCCACCCCCGGATCGCCTTAGGCCTTCTCTATCGGTTCGGGACCAAGTGATGAGGCGACGGCCACTTGGCTACCCTGGCCAAGGCCCGACCCTTTTGTCCGTTTCGATCGTGGACAAACCTCTGACGATAGCTCACATCCAGACCTAAAGAACGCTGCCGCCCGGCCGCTCGGGATCCTGGTCATGAATCTCCGATGTTGTCCTCTCCTGCTCGTGGGGTTCGTGTCGTTGTGCCTGCTGTTTCGCCGGCGTGTCCAGCGCAATACTTCGGACAAACAAAGTTCAGTACAACACCTTTGATTTCAAGGTTCTGCACATGCCGCACTTCGACGTGTACTACTATCCCGCCGAGCACAATCCCGCCAGCCAGGTAGGGCGCCTGGCGGAACGCTGGTACCGACGCTACTCAACCCTGTTCATGTGGCAATTGACTTCCCGTCAGCCGGTGATCGTGTATGCCAACGGACCAGACTTCCGCACGACGACGGTCATTCCGGGTTTTATCAGCGAGGCCACAGGGGGAGTGATGAGCCCCTGCGGCGATGAGTCGTCATTCCGCTTTCCAGTTCTATGGCGACTCCTGTTCGAATCCGCAGCGGTTACATCGCAATGTCACTTCAGCAGTTTCAACCGGACCGAATGCTCGTTGCAGTGTGTCCGGTCATAGCCCTATGTGAGGCCAGAGCCCGGTCGGCCCGAGCCCGTCGATCTTGCGCCTTACCGGCTTCACGCGCTTGCGCTGGCGTACAAATGCCTGGTTACGAAAAACCGGGTGGAGACGGCTCGGGCGCGCTCTGTTTCATGCACCAGGACGTGCCCGAGCGTTGCGGCAAGATTGGAGGTCGTACTCAGGGAAGGAACGTGCCCCCGCGTTCAAGCTGGCCAATGTAGGTAGGGTGATATTTTGCGCCGAGCTCGTCTTGGGATATTCCGATCCTGACGGGCCTTCCTAACCACTCTGCCGTACCATCAATTCTCCTGTGTTTGGCTATAGCTAAGCAGCGCGGCTGTATGCGTCTGAGCCGTGCTGCTTCACCAACTTGTTGTAAACGCCTAAAATCAGAAAAGCGGGTGCCCATTGGCCGACAAAAAGAGCCCAGTCACTCTTACCCAATGCCTTCAAGACCGCTGAAGCGCCCATTGATCCGATTGCCGCAGCGAGGTATCCGCTGGAAGGTATTTTGGAGGTTTGAGATTCAATAGCGCCGGTGAAGGCGTCTTCCCGTTCACCACCAACTTTCGTTGGTATTTCCATAGTGTTCTCCTTTTTCTTGTAATTGCCCTTTTTTTTGGTGGGCGAAGGTTTGCTGAGAGAAGGGGAATTCCGTCTCTAAGTACTTCGATACTTTTTACGCACCGGAGGATGCACCTGCGCCGGCGTCTCTTTATACGAATGGGAACTTTCAACAGAATGGCATTCGCAATAAAGAGAGGTGGGTCTCACGCTTCACTCACCCGGCCCCTACAGATTGTGATTCAGGATTGACCTCAGCTTCGTACGCAACAACCAACGGGAGCTTCGCCACGAATAATAAGGCAAACAACTTGCGAAAGACGACTTCAGCATAGGACCAGGGAAAACATTACCGTTCCTGTAATTTGCGTAGCAATTCCTCCGGGTGAATGGGTTTCGGAAGCAAGTCGAACATGTAGCCTGCTTCGCGGGCGTTTTGAATAATTTCGCTGATGCCGGTTTGGCCGGAAAAGAGAATGACCTGCAGCAGAGGCCGATCCTGGGTGAGCGAAATCGCCAACTGGACTCCGTTCACATTCGGCATCAACACATCGGTCAGCAGGATGTCAGGTTCCAATACCCCCGCCAGGGCGATCGCCGCTTCACCGCTATAAGCGGCCGCCGCCTCGAAACCGTTTTCATTCAGTATTTCGCTTATGGTATCGGCCACAAGGTGTTCGTCATCCACTACGAGAACTTTCCGTCTGATGGAGCCATCCCCTGGAGTGGTGCTCTTGCCCTGGACAACAGGGTCTGCTTTGTTAAACAGTCGATCGGCAGCTTCGATCAGGTCCGGAATAATCCAGCCATACATGCGACACCCCTCGGTGCTTACATGACCGGGGCCGTGGTAGCCAGTGACTGTGGTTGCGGCAGCTTTGCAGAAGCGAACGGCAGAAAAACCGAAACTGCCGTTCCGTGATTCTCGGGAGCAGTGTTGCTCTGAATCTCCACCGCCCCGCCATGATTCTCAACGATTTGCCGAACCACCCATAATCCTAGGCCCGTTCCGACAGCTTTCTTGGTCGTGAAAAATGGCTCAAATATCTTAGGCAAATTCTGGGGAAGAATCCCCGGACCTGTATCCGCGATCACGATGCGCACGCCGCTCGTGGCGGCTCCATTCGTCTCCTCCGTCCACATCCTGAGAATCCCTCCACGCTCCATGGCATCGATCGCATTGGCCAACAAGTTAGAAAATACCTGGTGCAGTTCGCCTTTGAGGGCCACCACCGGCTGTCTAGCAACAAGCTCCTGCCGCACCTGAATGGAACGTGACTCCAGCCTCGACCGGTACACCGAAAGCACGTCTTCCAGCAGATCAGAGAGGTGGACGGGCACAGGCAAGGTGGAGTCGCGGTAGAATCCCAGCGTCTGGCGCGCAATATGCGCCACGCGATTGATTTCCTGCTCCGCGGTTTGCAGGTAGTATTGGGTTCGGGTTCCCTCGGGTGCAGAATTTCTCGCCAGATAGAGCAGGTTGATGACCGATTCCAGAGGATTGTTGATTTCGTGGGCGATTGTGGCCGCAAGCTTGCCGGTGATTGCCAGCTTTTCAGCTTTGAGCAGGGCTGCCTCGGCTTTCTTTCGATCATTGATGTTGCGAAAGAAAACGCTGAGCCCTTCCGGTCCTGGATACAAATGCAGTTCGAACCATGACTCCAACGGCGGGTAAAACTCCTCGAAATGATGAGGCTTCCCTTCCTGGACCGCAGCGCGGTATTCGCGCTCAAACGTTGTGCCGATAATTTCAGGATACTTGAGCCATAGATTTTCGCCGATCAATTCCTCCCTGCTTCGCTGCAAAAATTCGGCTCCACGATCGTTCACGTAGGTGATACGCCATTCGTGGTCAAAGGCAACAAACCCGTCGCTGATGCTCTCCAGGAGTTGCGTAATCTTTTTGTTTGAATCCCGCAGAGCTTGCTCGCTCTGGCGGCGGGCTTCGAGCAACCGCGAAGACTGCAGTGCAACGGCCGCCTGGTTGGCAGCCACGGAAAGGAGCAGGCTTTCGGTTTCAGTTGGAAACGTGGGACTGCCGCAGCCGACCCCCACAAATCCGCCCTCGCCGGCAATTCCAATGGGATAAACGGCAACTCGGAGAGGCGCGGGCCGCCCGGATTCCTGGAGCGAGTCAACCAGCAACGCGTTCGTCGCAGCCGAGTGCGACCGCATCTCTCGGATCTGCTCCACAAATTCCGGATAAGCCCGGCTGCGTACCGATTCGATCGGCGTGGGTAGACGGGAATCTGGCTGCAAACAAACGTATACAGCCTCAGCGCGCAGGGTGTGCAGAAGCAGGTCCGCGACGCTTTCCGCGATCTGCGGAGGCTCGCGGCCCACCCATCCCGCCGGCATGGTGGCCAGGGCAACGAGATCGCGGATTACCCGACGAAGTTCGCGGACTGCTGGATCAACTGTTTCCACGTCGCACCGGGCTTACGCAGCTGTTGTCGAACGGGACGTGCCATACGCGCCACGTTCGCGCAACTCCAGCAGAAACTCGGCCGGCGGCACGAAAAACGGGTTTTTCTGCAGCACGCCTCCCAGAATCACCATGGGGTGCGTCCGCAAAATGTCCATTGCAGTGCCAGCGCCAAACTTGGCGCAGTCATACGTTCATATGACCGGATCCTTATACTTTGGCAGTATGAAATTCAGCCGCGTCTCATATTCCACCAGATCATTCACGCCGGGAAAATCTTCTAGAGCCCATTCCATGTGCGCGACCAGCCGGGTAAGGGTATAGCCCTCGGCCGGGCCGGCGGACAGGACTTCTTCGATGAGCGCTAGCATTCGGTCCTGGTCAAAGTGGCCATCGCGTAGGTAGGCGTCTTGCCAGCGCTTCACCACCAACTGGCCGCGCGCCAGAGCTGCCTCAGTATCAATTCCGGTTTGCTGCAGTCGCCCCAAATGATCGTCCATGAGCCGCGGATCCACAATATGGAAGGCTTTTTCCCGGCGCTCGATGCCTTCTCGGATGAATGGCAGCAGGACGCGATATTCCTCATCGGGAGAATGAAAGAAAGCGCAGATATGGCGCTGTGGTCCGAGCGTGGAATTTGCAAAATGAATTGGCTGGTCAGCAGCAGCCATGATATGCCTCCTGATTCATTGATGCCTTCGACAATGGCTCCAAGCCCAAATTGATAAAACATGGCCGATTGCGAGGGCTCATGGAGCAGCTCCCCACACGCGCTGTAACGAACGAACGGGCCGTCAAATATCCCGATGATGGGATCGGATGCTTCACGCCAGCAGCTACGTTGCTCGCCGCCACATGCCCAGTGCACGAACGACAAGCGTCAGATTGTACTTTTCTTTGGCGATACCTTCAACTCGGCACAGGTCGTCAAACGACACGATTGCGCGCGCGAGGCCCTCGCGTAGCAGCTTCGGCCGGGGCCTCGAACCGAGAGTAGGTCATAATCTGAGTGCTTCATCTGACGTCGCCAGGAGCCAAAGAGCGAGTTACCTCGAAATCGCGGCTGGAGGGGTGCAGTACAACCGTGGAGGCGTGGGGGGCCGCGCGAGCGGAAACAAAGCAACCCTAAGTCACTGCACCTGCGTCCAACCCCACGGGCTTCAGGCTATAATCAACGTCAATGTGGGATAGAAGCTGAGCTGAAAATATAGGCCCGGTCTCGGATGTGCCCTTAAACCGCGCATGCGACTGACTAGATCAAACCTGAGTTCGCCCCGATCTTCGGAATCCTCTGACTACGTGCGGCGTGGCCCCGCTGCGAACTTTGGTGCACTTTCAGAAGACCAGATCAAAAACGCAGTCATGGCAGGGCGCAGCGACATGGCTTCCATGATGCGCTCGCTGGACTGGTCGAAGACGCCGCTCGGGCCGGTGTCAACTTGGCCGCAAAGCCTCCGTACGGCACTGAGCATTTGCCTCAATTCGCGGTTCCCCATCGTTATCTGGTGGGGACCCGAACTGATACTCCTTTACAACGATTCCTGGCACCCGATTGTCGGCAATAAACACCCGGCGATGCTCGGCCGCCCCGGTCACGAACATTTCCCGGAGACATGGGATGTGATCGGGCCCATGCTGAAAGGTGTACTGGAGACCGGAGAGGCTACATACTCCGACGACAAGCTGCTTTTGATTAACAAACAGGGTTTAGTCGAGGAGTGTTATTACACCTGGTCCTACAGCCCCATTCGCAGCGAAGACGGTGAAGTGGGCGGCGTGTTCACTGCCGTAACCGAAACCACGTCGCGTGTTATCGGCGAGCGGCGCCTGCGGACACTTCGTGACTTGGGCGCGATGGCAGCTGCGGTTAAGAGCACGGAAGAGGATGCTTGGCGACTAGCGATCGAAGCCTTGGAACGGAACAGTTCCGACATTCCGTTTGCGTTGCTGTACTCCTTGGAACAGGAGAGACGCGCTGCACGGCTTATCGGATCGGTCGGCCTGGGGAGTGATTCGCCAGCTGCACCTTCGCTTGTCAACCTGACGGACCCGAATGGGTCTGAATTGTGGCCGCTGGCAACCGTTACTGGGACGCGCGAACCAATTCTGCTGGACGATCTTTTCCAACGGTTCGGCGCGTTACCTGGCGGACCCTGGGACATTGCGCCGCAAATGGCCTACGCCCAGCCGGTCATTGCCTCCGGAGAATGTGTTGCGGTGCTGATCGCCGGCATCAGCCCACGGTTACGTTTCGAGGACGAATACCGCAATTTCCTCAATACTGCGGCTTCGCACCTGGGAACCGCGATCGCCAACGCGCGGGCATATCAGACGGAGCGGAAGCGCGCTGAAGCCCTGGCCGAGTTAGACCGCGCAAAAACGACATTTTTCAGTAATGTTTCGCACGAATTCCGCACTCCGTTGACGCTGATGCTTGGGCCGCTCGAAGAAGTGCTGGGGCAGGCAGACGCAGGCGTACTGCCGCATAATCGTGCCTTGGTCGAAGTCGCGCACCGAAACGGAACGCGACTGTTGAAGCTTGTCAACACGCTTCTCGATTTCTCCCGAATCGAGGCCGGTCGCGTAAAGGCCAGGTACAGCGCAACCGATCTCGCCGCTTTGACCAGCGAACTGGCTAGCATGTTTCGCTCGGCTACTGATCGGGCCGGACTGACCCTAAACGTACAGTGCGAACCGCTCAGCGAACCCGTCTACGTGGATCGGGACATGTGGGAAAAAATCATCCTGAATCTCCTGTCGAATGCGTTCAAGTTCACATTCGAGGGCGGCATCAAAGTTCGCCTGGAGGAGAAGGACGGAGCGGCCGTGTTCACGGTGCGCGACACCGGCGTCGGGATTCCGCAGGACGAACTGCCCCGTGTCTTCGAGCGGTTCCATCGCGTCGAGGGAACTCGCGGCCGCAGTTTTGAAGGGTCGGGAATCGGGTTGGCCCTGGTACAAGAACTGGTTAAGCTGCATGGTGGCACGATTTCTGTAGCAAGCGAGGTGGGCAAAGGAACCACCTTCCGACTGGTGATTCCGTTTGGTTCGGCACACCTGCCGGCGGATCGCGTGGTGAACACTGAAACTGGTCCAGCACATGGGGCCGGTGCCGCGCCCTATATAGCAGAGGCGATCAGCTGGCTCGCCGACCAGAGCAGACCCAGCCAAGGGGTTCAGCTTGCAACCGACTTGGTGGATTCTGCACCACTCCCCTCGGAAGCGACTGCGGGCAAACGCGTCCTCCTGGTTGATGATAATCGCGACATGCGTGAGTACGTCGAGCGACTGCTGAACACCAGATACGTTGTAAGCTCCGCCGAAAACGGCAGAATTGCCCTTGACCACGCGCTACGTGAGCCGCCCGACCTCGTCCTCACCGACATTATGATGCCGGAGATGGATGGTTTCGAATTGATGGCGGCATTGCGCAAGAACCCTGCTACCAGCACCGTTCCGATCATCCTCGTGTCAGCTCGCGCTGGAGACGAAGCCCGAATCGAGGGAGTGCAGCAGGGTGCGGACGACTACCTCATCAAACCCTTCAGCGCACGCGAATTGTTGGCGCGTGTGCAAACGCATCTTGAGCTTGCGGAAGTACGTAAATCGGCGTTGCAATCGGTCCGCGATAGCGAGCAGCGCCTGCGCGAGATCATCGACGCGCTTCCGGCGGCGGTGTACACGACAGATGTGGAGGGCCGGGTAACACTTTTCAACAAGGCCGCGGTCGAATTTGCGGGGCGTGTGCCGGAGCTGGGCACGGATAAGTGGTGCGTGAGCTGGAAACTGCTTCGCCCGGATGGAACCCCGCTGCCGCACGATCAGTGTCCAATGGCGATATCACTGAAAGAGCGCCGGCCCGTCCGGGGTGCTGAGGCAATTGCCGAGCGACCGGATGGCACGCGCCGGTGGTTCGTCCCCTATCCCACGCCGCTCCACGATCAACACGGAAATCTCCTGGGCGGCGTCAACATGCTCGTGGATATCACCGAGCGAAAGCAGGCGGAGGAAGCCCTGCGGCGGAGCGAAGAGAGTTTCCGTGCGATCGTGGAGACGACTCCAGAATGCGTGAAGCTGGTTGCCGCTGATGGCACCTTGCTGCACATGAATTCCGCGGGCTTGAGGATGATCGGAGCAGATTGCTCCGAAGAGGCTCTTGGGAAGAACATCTACGACATTATCGCTCCGGAAGCTCGCGAGCGGTTCCGTCTGTTCAACGAAGCTGTCTGCCACGGCCAGCGCGCGTCTTTAGAGTTTGAGATCGTGGGCCTCAAGGGGGCGCGGCGCCATATGGAAACCCATGCTGCTCCCCTCCAGATCAGCGGCGGGACTACAGTTCAGCTTGCAGTAACGCGTGACATCACCGAGCGGAAGCGCTCGGAGCGGCGCGTGGCCGCGCAACACACCATTACCCGGATTCTGTCACAATCGGAATCACTCACTGAAGCAGCGCCGTCAATCATCCAGGCCATGTGTGACACATTGGAATGGATTTTCGGGGCCGTGTGGCAGGTGGGCGCAAGTTCCGATCAGCTTGAGTGCGTGGCATCGCATCCCGCCGCCGCGTGCCCGAAGTTCGCGCAAGCTACACAAACGCGAGCATTCACGAGCGGAAGCGGGCTTCCCGGGAGAGTATGGGAAACCAACAACACGGCGTGGATATTGGATGTGCGGGAGGATGACAATTTCCCCCGGCGGATCGCAGCAGCTTATGACAAGCTCTGTAGCGGATTTGCGTTCCCGATCACCGGGTCGGGGAAGATTATCGGCGTGGTCGAGCTCTTTACACCCGATCTGCGCCAACCCGATGCCGAGCTGATGGGCATGATGAAGGCAGTTGGCGCACAAATCGGGCAGTTCATGGAGAGAAAGCGTGCGGAGAATGCTTTGCGGAGGAGCGAACAAGTGTTCCGGTCGTTAAGCGCGTGTTCTCCGGTCGGAATTTTCCTAACTGATACGACCGGCCACTGTACCTATACCAACGCTCGGTGCCAGGAGATCTGCAGGTTCACCTTTGATCAGGCATTAGGGACCGGGTGGGTTGGATTTGTATGGCCGGAAGATCGAGAGCGCGTGCTGAAGGAGTGGACTGCAATAGTAAGCCAGGGCGGCGAGTTCTCGCAAGACTTCCGATGGGGAGAACAGCCTGAGTCTCCCCGTTGGGCATATGTGCGAAGCGCACCGCTGATCGGCGATGGTGGCGAGTTGATCGGCCACGTAGGCACGGTCGAGGACATCACCGAGCGTAAACGGCATGAGCAGGAACTTCGCCGCCGCGCAGAGCAATTCGAGACACTCCTGAATCATGCCCCCACTGGCATTTACCTGTTGGACGCAAATCTCCGTATCCGGCAAATCAACCCGATTGGCCTCTCGATCGCGGGCGACACCCCAGGCTTGGTCGGGCACGACATAGTCGAGCTTGCCAGCCTGCTGCTACCCAGCGACCGCGCGGCTGAAATCGCAAACATCTTCCGTCGTGTACTGGACAGCGGAGAGTCGTTCCAAGCCGACGAATTCGAGGTGTACCGGACCGACCGCAAGCAGAACGAACATTACGCCTGGCGTGTCGATCGTATTCTATTACCCGAAGGCGGCTATGGACTCGTGTGCTATTTCCGCGATATTGCAGAGGAGGTGCGAACCCGGAGGGCGATCCGAGAGCATGAAGAGCGGATGCGCAAAATGGAAAAAATTGCAGCAGCCGGCAAACTTGCTGCTTCTCTGGCACACGAGATCAACAACCCCCTATCGGTGGTGACGAATTCCCTGTATCTTCTGGAAACCTATCCAGCCCTCGATTCAACAGCACACGGATTCGTGAGCATTGCCACGAACGAACTCGCACGTGTTGCCCGAATCGTTCAGCAGAGCTTGTCATATCACCGCATCGGCGCCCAACCGCGTGATGTCGATGTGTCTAAGATCGTTGACGATTCTCTCCAGATCTTCGGGGATAAGTGCCGGCGCGCGGGCATCAGCTTGCTGCGAAAGATCAAGCCCGAATCGGTGGTATTCGGCATTGCGGACGAGATCCGGCAAATTATCGACAACCTGCTCCTCAACGCCATCGAAGCCATGCCGAACGGCGGGACAATCGTCGTTTCTGTCCGCCCGACGCCGCAAGGGGACCGCCGTGCTGGTAAAGGTGTGAGGCTTACGATTGCGGACTCTGGCTCAGGTATCCCGAAGGAAATCCGCCCCCGGGTGTTTGAACCATTTTTCACGACCAAGGCGGAGAAAGGTACCGGTTTAGGTTTGTGGGTTTTGCAAGGCATCGTCTCAAAACACGATGGGACGATACGTCACAGAAGCTCGGACCGGGACGGCAGAAGCGGAACCGTGTTCTCTGTGTTCCTGCCGTCGCATGCGCGCTCCATTCCAGCGTCGGCAAAGAACCGGAAGGAGTCGGCTGCTTAGGGGGCTTTACTCATGCGTATCCTGATTATCGATGACGAGAAGGCCATTGCCGATACGCTCGTGTTGATCATCAGGAACGCCGGTTACGATGCAATTGCAGCCTACGATGGAGCCACTGCGTTGCAGTTGGTATCCGCCCAATGCCCAGATGTCATCCTTTGCGACATCATCATGCCGGGGATGAATGGAATTGAGGTCTGCAAACGGATCAAGGCCGAGCATCCGCGCTGCCAAATTCTTTTGTCTTCCGGACAAGCAGCGACAAATGACCTCATAGCAGAGGCTCGCACCGACGGCTATGACTGGGAGTTGTTGGCAAAACCTGTGAACCCGCGCGAATTGCTTTCTCAGCTTGCGTCAATTGCTGCTTCGGCAGCGTGATTCAGGCAGAATACTGCTTTCCTTGCCTCTGAGGTGGGCGGCCACATGAGTTCGAG
>Ga0070735_10003742_pt1 | contig 13196 bp, 6 predicted proteins | sample Coa_R1_FD_66443 | JGI IMG/M metagenome (GOLD analysis project Ga0070735, IMG submission 66443) | Surface soil microbial communities from Centralia Pennsylvania, which are recovering from an underground coalmine fire - Coalmine... | ecosystem: Environmental > Terrestrial > Soil > Unclassified ...
ATGAAAGGATGGCGCAAAGCGACTGCCAGCGTGCGCCGATAAAAGGATTGCATCGCATCGAAGACCCGTTCGCTCGAGCGATAGAACCATCCATTCGAATGATCGGCGGGGTTCGGCAAAAATAGCGAACACAACATTGGCGTCGTGGTCAGTGAAATGAAGAGAGAGATCGCCACGGCCATCGACAGGGTCAGCGCGAATTCGCGGAAGAGCCGACCGACCAGGCCGGCCATCAGCAGAATCGGCAGAAAGACCGCGATCAGCGAAATGCTGATGGAAATAACGGTGAAGCCGACCTCGCGCGCGCCAAGCAGCGCCGCTCGCATGCGCGTTGCACCATCCTCCATATGGCGCGAGATATTCTCGAGGACCACGATGGCGTCATCGACGACGAAGCCGGTCGAGATCGTGAGAGCCATCAGCGAAAGATTGTCGAGACTGAAATTGAGCAGATACATCGCGCCAAACGTGCCGATGATCGAGACCGGCACGGCGACGCTGGGAATGGCCGTCGCACGCAGGTTCCGCAGAAAGGCGAAGACGACAATGGTCACGAGCGCGACGGCGATAATCAGAGTCCATTCGGTGTCCCCGAGCGAAGCGCGGATGGTTCGCGAACGATCGACGGCGATGGCGATCGAGACGTCGCCCGGCAAAGCGGCCGTCAGATAGGGAAGTTGCGACTTAACGGCATCGACCGTATCGATGATATTCGCGCCCGGTTGCCGATAGAGGATGACCAAGACGGCGGGCTTGCCGTTTGCGAGGCCGGCATTGCGCAGATCCTCGACTGAATCGACGACTTCGCCGAGATCGCTGAGCTTGACAGCAGCGCTGCCGCGATAGGCGACGACGAGGTCGCGATATTGCGCAGCGACGCTCGCCTGGTCGTTCGTATAGATCTGATAGTGAAAGTTCTCGTCCTCGATCGATCCTTTGGGACTGTTGGCGTTCGCCGACGCCAGAGCGGCGCGCACGTCCTCGAGGCCGACGCCGTAATGGAACAGAGCGCCCGGATTAAGCTCGACACGCACGCCTGGCAACGCGGCGCCGCTCAAATCGACCTCGCCAATGCCCGGCAATTGCGACAAGCGCTGCTGCATGACGTTAGAGGCTTCGTCATAGAGCTGGCCTTGCGTGCGTGTTGGCGACGTCAGCGCGAGGACCAGGATCGGCGAATCGGCGGGATTGACCTTGCGATAGATCGGATTGGCTTTGAGGCTGGTCGGCAGATCGGCGCGCGCCGCATTGATCGCCGCCTGAACGTCGCGCGCCGCGCCGTTGATGTCGCGGTCAAGCCCGAATTGCAGCGTGATACGCGTCGATTGCGTCGCGCTCGACGAGGTCATTTCGGTGACGTCGGCGATCTGACCGAGATGCCGTTCGAGCGGCGCGGCGACGCTCGAGGCCATCGTATCCGGACTAGCGCCCGGCATATTGGCCTGTACCGAAATAGTCGGGAAATCGATCTGCGGCAGCGGCGAAACCGGCAGCTTGTTGAAAGCAAAGGCGCCGGCAAGCGCGATGCCGATCGTCAGCAGCGTGGTCGCTACCGGCCGGTTGATGAAGAGCGACGAGATGCTCACGCCGGCCCCGTCGCGGCTTGCGGCGCCGAAGATGCGCCGAGACGCGCGGCGATCCGCTCGAACAGGAGATAGATGACGGGCGTCGTGAAAAGCGTGAGCACTTGGCTGACCGCCAAGCCGCCGACGATCGCCAGGCCGAGCGGATGGCGAAGCTCAGAGCCGACGCCCGTGCCGAGCATCAACGGCAGGCCGCCGAACATCGCCGCCATGGTCGTCATCAAGATCGGCCTCAAACGAAGCAAGCAAGCCTGATAGATCGCTTCGCGCGGGCTCTTGCCTTCGTCGCGCTGCGCGTCGAGCGCGAAGTCGATCATCATGATCGCGTTTTTCTTGACGATGCCGATCAACAATACGATGCCGATAATGCCGATGATGTCGAGGCCGGCGCCCGCGGCCATCAAGGACAGCAAGGCGCCGATGCCGGCGGACGGTAGCGTCGAAAGAATCGTGATCGGGTGAATGAAGCTCTCATAGAGGACGCCGAGCACGATATACATCGTCGCGATCGCGGCGAGCAGCAGGAAGACTTCATTGGAGAGTGAAGATTGGAACGCCGCCGCCGCGCCCTGGAAACTCGTCAAGAAACTGTCTGGCAGCGAGATTTCTTTCTCGGCCGCTGTGATGGCGTCGACCGCCGCGCCGAGCGAGGCCCCCGGCGCAAGGTTGAAGGAAATCGTCGTCGCCGGGAATTGCCCGATATGCGAAATCTGCAGCGGGCCTCGTTGTACCTTGGTTGACGTGATCGCGTCCAAAGGCACCTGCCCGGTCGTCGTCGCTGATGAGGGTAGGTAGAGTGCGCCAAAAGAACCGATTGAACGTTGCAATATTGACGGCACCGTCAGTATGACGCGGTACTGGTTTGACTGGGTGAAAATCGTCGAGACGATGCGCTGACCGAAGGCGTCGTAGAGCGCGCTGTCAATCGTCGCCGGCGTGATGCCGAAGCGCGCAGCGGTCGATCGATCGATCGTCATATAAGCGGTGAGGCCGCTTTGCTGGAGATCGCTGGCGACGTCGGCGATCTCCGGGATTCGGCGCAGCCGCGATATCAGCTTCGGCGTCCATTCCTGCAAATCGGTGAGATTGGCGCTTTCCAGCGTGAATTGGTACTGCGTGGCGCTGACCGCCGTGTCGATCGTCAGATCCTGCACCGGCTGCATGTAGAGCGCGATGCCGGTGACGGAGGCCGCTTCTTCCTCCAGACGACGGATGATCTGGCTCGCCGTCAGCGTTCGCTCTGCGTGAGGCTTCAAATTGATGAGGAAGCGTCCAGAATTCAACGTCACGTTGGAGCCGTCGACGCCGATGAAGGACGATAGGCTGACGACATCAGGGTCTTTAAGAATCGCTTCGCCCAACGCCTGTTGGCGCGTCGACATGGCCTCGAAGGACGTCGATTGCGCGGCTTGCGTTATGCCTTGGATAACGCCCGTGTCCTGGACTGGAAAAAAGCCCTTGGGAACGACGACATAGAGATAGCCCGTCAAGGCGAAAGTCGCGAGGGCGACCATCAAGGTCAGTATTTGATGGTCGAGAACGACGGTGAGCGTACGCGCGTAAAAACGCAATAAGCCTTTGAAGAAGCGACCGCCGCCGACTTGATCCTCGATGGACATTTCGCCACGGCCCTCGGCTCCGTGTCCACGCTCTCCTTGCGTCGGCTTCAACAGCTTCGCGCACATCATCGGAACCAGCGTCAGGGAAACGATCGCCGAAATGACGATCGTCACCGCCAGCGTGATCGCGAACTCATGAAACAGACGGCCGACGACGTCGCCCATGAAAAGCAACGGAATCAATACGGCGAGCAGCGAGACGGTCAGCGAAATGATGGTAAAGCCGATCTGCTCGGAGCCTTTGAGGGCGGCTTGCAGCGGCGAATCGCCCATCTCGAGGAAGCGCGAGATATTCTCGATCATCACGATCGCGTCGTCGACGACGAAACCAGTGGCGATCGTCAGGGCCATCAGCGACAAATTGTCGAGGCTGAAGCCGATCTGGTACATCACGGCCAGCGCGCCGACCAGCGATAGCGGGACGGATAGGCTTGGAATGATCGTCGCGGGAATGTTGCGCAGGAAAAGGAAAATCACCAACACGACAAGTCCGACCGCCAACGACAGTTCGAATTCGACGTCCTCGACCGAGGCGCGGATCGTGACAGTGCGATCGGTGAGTGGCGTCACCGAGATCGCCGCCGGCAAATTGGCGGTAAGGGTCGGCAGCAACTTTTTGATGCCGTCGACGACTTCGATGACGTTCGCGCCCGGTTGCCTCTGGATATTGACGATGATGGCGCCGGTCGAATTCATCCAGGCTGCGAGCTTGTCGTTCTCCGGTCCACGATCGACGGTGGCGACGTCGCTTAGTTTGACGGGCGCGCCGTTGCGATAGGCGATGACCGAATCCAGATAATCGGCGGGATCGTGGATCTGATCATTGGCGTTGATCGTGAAAGACTGCGACGGGCCGTCGAAATTTCCTTTCGGCGTATTGACGTTGATATTGCCGATCGTCGTGCGCAGATCGTCGAGATTGAGCCCATAGGCGCCGAGCGCGCGCGGATCGGCGCGAATGCGCACGCTCGGCCGTTGGCCGCCGGAGAGCGAGACCAGGCCGACGCCCGGCAATTGCGAGAGTTTCGCGGCGAGGCGGTTTTCGACGGCGTCTTCGAGGTCGATGAGCTTCATCGTCTTCGAAGTGACGCCGAGCGTGATGATCGGCGCGTCAGCCGGATTGACTTTGGCGTAGATCGGCGGCGCCGGCAGGTCCGAGGGCAGGAGATTGCCCGCCGCATTGATCGCCGCCTGCACTTCCTGCTCGGCGATATCCAGACTGATGTCGAGCGTGAAGCGTAGCGTGATCACCGACGCGCCGGCGGAACTCTGCGAATACATTTGCGCAAGGCTCGGCATTTCGCCGAACTGGCGCTCGAGCGGCGCCGTCACCGACGAGGTCATCACCTCAGGGCTGGCGCCGGGATAGAATGTCTGGACCTGGATCGTCGGGTAATCGACTTCGGGAAGCGCCGAAAGCGGGAGAAATTTGTAAGCGACGATGCCGACAAGAAGAATCGCCGCCATCAGAAGGGAGGTGGCGACTGGCCGCTCGATAAATATGCGCGAAGGGTTCAACCTTTAATCCTCGTCGTCTCCGCGCCCCTCCGCTTGCCCCGAGCGCAATGAGCGATGTCCCTGACGTCCCTACTGATCCGACTGTCCCTGACCCTGCCGACGATGGCGATGTTGGCCTTGTTGACCCTGTTGGCCTTGCTGATCGGGCGCTGCGTCCTCCTTCGCCCCCGGCGGCTTGCCGGCCGCGCCGTTCTGCGCCTGTGAATTGCGTACATTGACCTTCGCGCCGTCGCGCAAGCGATCGACGCCATCGATGACGACATTCTCGCCCGGCTTTAGACCGGAGGTAATCGCAGTGCGCTCGCCGTCGACGGGTCCGACCTTGATTTGGCGTACGCTCACTGTGTTGTCGTTATTGACGACATAAACGAACGCGCCTTGCGCGCCCTGTTGAATGGCGGCGTTGGGCGCGACCGTGGCGTTCGCCAATGTGTCGACCGTGAGCCGCGCGTTGACGAATTGCTGCGGAAACAGCGTATCGTCCGTATTGTCGAACATCGCGCGCAGCTTCACCGTGCCTGTCGTGACGTCGATCTGGTTGTCGATGAAAGCGAGCTTGCCGTCCTGCAGCTTGGTCACATTGGCGCGGTCATAGATCGCGACCGGCAAAGTCGCGCCCGATTTCATGCGCGCCTGAATCTGCGGCAAATAATCTTCCGCGACGGTAAAAATGACGCTGATCGGCTCGATTTGCGTCAGAAGAACGATGCCGTTCGCGTCGGTCGTCTGTACGTAATTGCCCTGGTCGACCTGGCGCAGGCCGACGCGTCCGCTGACCGGCGCGACGATATGGCAATAGGTGATGTTGAGTTTCGCAGAATCGACCTGAGCTTGATCGATCGCCATCGCCGCCTGGTCCTGCTTGACCAGAAATTGCTGGTCCGAGACCTGCTGATCGGCGATCGAATTCTGCTTGCGCAAAATTTCGTAACGGCTGAGGTCGGATTGGGCTTGATTGAAGAGTGCGGTGTCCTTGCTCAGTTGCGCCTCGTTCTGGGCGAGCGTCGCCTCGTAGGGACGAGCGTCGACCTGAGCGAGGAAATCGCCCGCTTTGACCATCTGGCCTTCCGTGAAGGCGATCGTCTGCAACTGCCCATTGATTTGCGTGCGCACCGTCACGTTGGCGATCGGCGTCACCGCGCCAAGCGCATTGATGATGATCGGCACGTCCCCGGTCGTCACCGGCGCGTCGCGGATCGTCTGCGGCGGCGGACCGCTGGGCGCGTTGCGGTCTTTATCGCTCTCACGCTGCTGGAACTGCTCCCAGACGAAGATGCAGCCGATCGCCAGCACCAGGACCGCAATCCATTTAAGGAGACCGCGGCGCTTAGGCGGCTTGGTCGGCGGCGATGTCGGCCGCAATTGTGGATCGGACGCCGGCGCCTCGCGCGCCGTAGCGGGCGGCGAAGACGCGACTTTCGCGCGATCGACGGTCTCGTCCATGGTGCGTCCTTATGTGCGCCGTCGCCTTCGCATGCATAAAGTAAAATTTCAACTAGCGCGCCGTGTATTGGGGGATCACGAAAGCGTCAGGAACGCAATGACTTGCAGCGAAAAAACGTGATCGATTCACAGCGTCGGAGGGAAAGGTTGCAATCCTGTCGTAGCTGCGGCATAAGCGCCGCTGACGGCTTTAAGCCGCCATCGGATGCGGGTGTAGCTCAGGGGTAGAGCACAACCTTGCCAAGGTTGGGGTCGAGGGTTCGAATCCCTTCGCCCGCTCCAGTTTCTCTCAGCAAGTACGCGGACTTACCCAACGCCCTTCGGGGCGTTTTCTGCTTCCCCAGCCTCAGAAGCCAATCCGGGGAAGCAGCAGGAAGCAAATGCCGTCGATGAGAATGCTGCAGTTGCGAAGCGCAGCGAGAGCTCGCTTGCCGTCCAAACGGACGCGCGAGTCGTTATCTTCGACTGCTCAACGGCCCAGGCAATGGGTATGATTGCACTCGTCACTGAAGCGCTCCCAACCGCGCTTGGCTATTTAAACCGACTTACTTTAGCACGTAATCTAATTAAGCTAACAGGCATTTGCTTAAATAACGCAATCCATTGATAATGCCGAAATGGCGGAGGCCGGTAACGACAATCCGCGGCGCGGCCGCTTGGTCAAGACAGCTGTCAGCGGCGAGATCGTGCCCGCCTTTGTGCCGCCCCCTCTGCCCCCCCGCCCGCCGGTCGACATGCTGTCGCTGCTGGAGCGCCTTAGCCTCGCCGACCGCGCGCTCGGCCGCCTCGACGGGATCACCGCGCTTCTGCCGCGCCAAGAGCTGTTCCTCTACATGTACGTGCGAAAGGAGGCGGTGCTCTCGTCGCAGATCGAGGGCACGCAATCGACCCTAACCGACCTTCTCCGCTTCGAGACCGAGGCTCAGGCAGGCGAACCGATCGATGATGTCCGCGAGGTCTCAAATTACGTCGACGCGATGATGTACGGTCTAGAGCGGCTCCAAGAGTTGCCGCTCTCGCTGCGACTGATCCGGGAGATGCACGCTCGCCTTCTGCAAAGCAGGCGCGGCTGCGCGAAGGACCCCGGCGAATTCCGGCGCTCCCAGAATTGGATCGGCGGAACTCGCCCAGGCGACGCGCTATTCGTCCCGCCGCCCGTCACCGAACTCAAAGGGTGCCTCTCAGCACTCGAAGCGTTCATGCACGAAGATCAGTCTAGACTTCCCCCACTCATTAAGGCAGGGCTACTCCATGTGCAGTTCGAGACGATTCATCCGTTCCTTGACGGCAACGGCCGTGTCGGTCGAATATTGGTGATGCTCTACCTTTGCGTTCACGGCGTCTTACGAAAACCCCTGCTCTACCTCAGCCTCTATTTGAAGGCGCACAGGGCTGAATACTATCGCCTACTTCAGGAGGTCCGCGAACGAGGCGCATGGGAGGCTTGGCTCGAATTCTTTCTTCAAGGCGTCGCCGAAACCGCGAACCAAGCTTTCGACGCAACGACGCACGTAGTCGACTGTTTCAAGACGGACCGAGAGCGAATCACGGCGGAAAGCGAACGGGTCGGCTCAGCTTTGCGCGTGCACGAACTGCTACAACAGCATCCGTTCGTGACCGCTGGGCAACTCGTCGAGCGGTCGGGGCTCACAATGCCAACGATCAACGCTGCGCTCGCCGAGTTGGAGAAGTTCGACATCGTCGAGGAGGCGACCGGACGCAAGCGCGGCCGTGTATTCGGCTACAGACGCTATCTCGCTATTCTCAACGAGGGTACCGATCCCCTGCCGCGGACGGCCTAGGCTTTTTACCCCGAACGCAGAGTTAGCGGCCCTCAACTTAACCCTCAAATTTGCGAAAGCACTCCGGAAGCAGCGCGAAGATGGCTTTTGGACATATTGTCGCAGGATCGGAGGGAGGCCGACGCAAGCGCTCGCGATTTCGAGCAGCGCCAAGATCGGCGAGATAGCGCCGCATCAGGATGTCAAGCGACGATCGGCACTATTCTTTGCAAGGGCCGCAACGAAGGTAATCGTCGAAATGCCGTGCGAGACACAGTCTAGCCCATGGTGTGTCTGGTATCGACACTCGTCAGGCTTGCCATCCAATGTTATGAAGCAGCCCGCGCTGCCTGCCTAAGGTAGATTATGCTACGTTTTCTGGCGAGCGATAAAGACTCGACATACCCGCGACTTGCACCGCCTTGCGCAGCGAAGAGGCCCTAGAGACCAGAATTTTGGTATCTGACTTGGGGCTTTCGCCGACCCGGTCTCTACCGCCAAAATTAATTTGTGAATTTGCGGATGGCTGAGACGGGGTCGAACGCCACGTGAGACGGTTTCGAGTCCTAAATGCCGACGACATTGCTTAAGAGTAGGAACTGCCACTAACGGCTAAAGCGATCGCGGACTTCGTCGCCTGCCTTCAGGAGTTCATTCGAACGGCAAAATGTTCATACGTGACCTTCCAACGATTTTCATTTGACGACCTTTCCTCACCGATCCAATGAAAGCTCTTGGGAGTGATTTCAGTAAAGCGCCATCGCGCTTGCAGGCCCCGCGAGTCCTCGCCGATTTGAACAATATCCCTGCCCTCGGCCCGCCCGACCTGGCGCGAGTAATCTTGGTTGAGCGGATCACTCCAGATGATGTGCCAGCCGTCGATCCGAGGATCAAAGATGCGCAAAGTCGTACCATACATCGTGGACGGCGCCGGACGCCTGGGCCTGATCCAAATGTCCTGGATCGCGCGGCCTTCGAGCACCCATCCAAAATGGCATTCTCCAGTCCAGTTCTCGGCGCCGCCGCCGCCGAGGTGATGCAGTGTATCCAGTTCCCAGCTTCCGATCAGCCACCCATACAGGTCCATGTCTTTCGTGCAGTCGGCTGCGGGACCCTCAGAACCGAGCGCGGTGAGAAATGAAGAAGTCGCCATCGTCGACTGCCTTTCGTTCGGAGCTTTTGCCTCAACCCGCGATAATGGATTGATTTCGGTACTCGCTAGCGCCAACCCAGTCCTCGCGCTCGCGTCTTATCGGGGGGAGAGCGAGAATCGCACCATACCCGCCTAGTTTTCAGCCAGCATTCATTCGAGAGATTAGTGGCCTCTGAAATATGCCTCCCTGCTCAAACTGCGAACATCCCGGCACGCACCACGAATGGAAATCATCCGGCAAGCGCGGATGGTGCACGCGCGCTGTCCCTGCGGGAAATACGTGCCGCTCAATAATCTCCAATGGCCGGAGAACAGCCGTATCGGACGCCTTCGCAAAGGAAAGGCTTCGGACTCTGATGACACCGCTCAGCGGAGTCGTCGTACGAAGTGAAAATTGACTCCGGACAAGGGCGCACCAACCTGATGCTTGCGCCGCCCCTGGCAAACTCACCGCTCCGGGCAGTATCTGAGCCGGCAAAACGATAGATCCATGTCTGGTATTCGCGATCATCGCAGCCAGGGCGGCAAGTATCCTCGCTGAACGAAGCTGAGTCCTTCCTCGCCTGCTTTGACTTCGCCATGCGCCTCGGCGTCTCCAAAACTTTTTTTAGCCGCCTCCCAATCGCCCGAATGATATTGCGCCCATCCGCGCACGACGGAGAGGCCCGCTGGCTCTGGCCGCCCTTGGCCTCTTCGCTCATCCAGCATCGCCAGTGTCTGTTTGTAGTTCTGACTTTGGAGCTCCTTAACAATCGCATCCGCGTTGGCGTCCCAATCCCCCCCGGTGACGCGCGCCGTCACCGCGCGAGGATGCGGTGACGAAGTGTGGGACGAGGGTGGCGCAATTTGGGCATAACGGTGCATGGCGTTATCGAATTCCGCCACTTTGGGATAAAGCTCTTTGAACTTGGCGACGAGGTCGGCGTATTCTTTTTTCTGATTCAGTCTACGCGCCGTGATAAGTTCCCCGAGCGCTGCAGACTCATTTTGTCCCCAATCCATGGACTTCTGAAACCACATCTGCGCGCCCGCGAGGTCGCTCGCATTATATAGGCGCCACCCGATATTTTGCGCGCCGTCTGCCGATTTGGCCACGTCAACCGCCTGAGTGAAGGCCGTCAATTCCTCCGCTGTTGGAGCGGGTATCGAAGCATCGTTCAGCAGTGCGGAAAAGACTTCGATCATGAGCTTTCGATTCAACGGACCGAGAGACGCATATTGCAGAGCAACGCGCTTTGCGTCCGCCATTTTCGACGTATCACGCAGAGTAAGCACTAAGCCTTCCGCCGCCTTGGCGTCCGGACCACCCTGCAGCGCCATAGAAAACCAACGCTCCGATTGCTGATAATCTTTGCGCGAATAAAAATACCATCCCAAAAGCTGTTGGTCGCCTCGATTGCCTGCAGTTTTGGCGCGGGCGGTCAGAGCCGCGATATCCTTCTCGTCTGCTTCCGCGCCGGCTTTATCGGAAGCTACGTCGCCGACGCGTTGACGAACCAAATCCAAACGGACGGACTCGAATTCCGACTTTCCGTTGGGAAGTCGTCTGCCGAGTCTAATCAGACTGTCGAGATCCTCGGGCGATTTGATTAGTTGGGCGGCCTTCTGGATTGTCGCAAGCCGCTCATGAGGGTCGCTGCAACTGCTCAGAACATAGTGATAGGCTTCGACGGCACGCGCTTCGTCATCGTTATGGACGAGGGCCTCGGCCGTTCGCCAGAGCGCGTCGACATAGGCGCAGGTCAACAACATCTTGTTCGAGGTCGCGACGTCGATCACTGCATCCCATTGTTGTTCGTTCGAGGCTTCGACAAGGCTTTTGTTGGCTTCAGCAAGCGTCAGCTTCGTCGTTAGGTCGGCGGACGGTCGCCAATCCGGGTTCTTCGCCTGCGTTTCAGCGATAGCCACCCGAACGCGTTCGAAGTCGCCTCTCGCGAATAATTCCCATAAAGGTTTTTCGGCCTCCGTATCGACCGGTCCCGTAAAAAGGTCCTGCGGCGGCTCCCAGCCGGGATACTTGGCGCGCAGAAGGCGGATTTCGGCTGCGACCCGCGCCATATCGTTTTGGCTAGCGAAATAGCGAAGCGCGCTGAGATCAATTTTGTCCGCGGTTGGAGCTTGCGCTTGCGCACTCGAAGGTGGCGTAAGAATCCAAGGCTGAACCGAGCCGGCAAAGTTTTCGACTGATGACGTTACATTTGAGCGCGGTTGCAGGCCTCGGTCCGACGCGATGTCGGGTTGTTGCCTGCCCTTTGTCTCGACCGTAGGCGGTTGGGTCGAGAGTTTTGAGGGGTCCGGGCTGGAATCGAGTTCCTGCGACTGAACCCAGGAGCTGGCAAGGACAATCGTCGAAACGATAAGAAGCTGCCGTTTCAGAGACATTGTGGGAACCTTTCTTGGATAACCGCCAACGACAGCATTCGTAATGTGGCGGGATAATAGAGGTGATCGCGTGTTTTGGTGAGGTCCGGGTCAATCTCGCGGCCGAGCGTCACGCAACGCGCGAGCGAGAGAACGATTTTGTACCCTGCACCATCCAGCGATTGATTGGCGTCGCCCGATGAAACGGAAATAACAAATGGACCGACGTCCGATTTACCTGACCAAAGTCCGTCGAAGCGCTGCGCTGCGCGTAAGGCCTCGGCCTCGCCACTCCAAAGCAAATACAGAGGCAGCCGGATGGCGTAATAGCCGAACTCGGCTGGAAATTTCTGTGCCGGATGTGGGATCGTCTCTTTGAGAGATTGCCAGTCCGTTGGCAAACGAAGCGGACCGAACCTGCTTTCGCCGAGAATCTTGAGCCCACTCAGCTTCAAACCCGCCCAGTCGTATTCGGGCGCAAGCTCCTGCAAGGTTGAGAACGCAGGAAATACCCAATAGGAAAGATTGACGACTGGACCGTCGGGTTGCGCTTTTGCGTCGAAACCCTCGACGGCAGGCAGGAGGTAGATGCGGTCGTCGTTCTTAGCGATCGCATGAGCGCCAATCGCCTCGGCGATACTTCTCGCAACGACCGCATAATCCGGACGGTTGAAGCGCTTGGCCCCCTCGGCGAGAGCCCACGCGACCAGCATATCGCCATCTGTTGCGTTGTTCTTGTCAATAGTCCTATCGGCGGGATTCCAGCGCCAAGCGAGAAGATTATCCCATCGAACCTTCAGATGCTTGTCAGTCCAATTCCAGATCAACTCGAAATGGTCGCGATCGTCTACGAACGCCGCCAGCAAAAGGCCGTAACCTTGGCCCTCACTGTGAGAGACGCCGGCGTTGCCATTGTCGATTACCCTTCCGTCCGGCGACACGAACGCCTCGCGATAGGCGCGCCACTCGGATTTGAACCAAGTCGATGCGAGATGCCGGATCATTTCGTTCGTTTGCGTTTCGGCGGTTGGCTTTTGCGAAGGCGCGACGCGCAGCTCTTTGCTGGCGCCCGGCGCTTGCTCCGCGGCGCCCACTGATTCTGCCTGAAGGAACAGGCAAGCAGAGAGCGCCGCGGCTGCGAGCCTCGCTGTCACCGGACACCCGTGCGGCTGATCAAAGCGTGAGTGGAAATGCCGAGAACCATGATCATCAGAAACCAGGCGACAATTCCAACAAGCATATTTTCAGATAGAATGCCGCCTAGAACAGGGCGGATTTCCGACAACTTGATATCACTCGGTACGACATAGGAGACCTCGGTCGGTTCGATACTTCGCAAATCACCGGTTTTCATGTCGAATGTCGAAGCGTGGCCGCCGAGCAAAGCCCACCTGCCGGACGATACGAGTCGTCCAATGCCGCCAATATATGTATCGGGTGTCAGTCCAGTAATGATGAGCCACTGATCGGGTTTAGACAGAAGACGCGGTAGATTTATTCCGGCATACGAATGCGATTCCCGCGCCGGTTCAACCGCCGTCACAAGCATTGACGTATCGTTAAGCGGCAATCGATCGATCTGTTCTTTGATCCCCGTCAGAGGCAGTCCTAACGATGTGAGCAAGGTCTTTCCGCCATCGAGCGTATCTGAAAACTGAGCAGCGACATCATTTGAAGTATTGGGGGACTGTTGTTTCGATCCTGTGGCGTTGTCAGCGCCGCCATTGCTCTCGTCCGT
>Ga0070735_10003743_pt1 | contig 13196 bp, 12 predicted proteins | sample Coa_R1_FD_66443 | JGI IMG/M metagenome (GOLD analysis project Ga0070735, IMG submission 66443) | Surface soil microbial communities from Centralia Pennsylvania, which are recovering from an underground coalmine fire - Coalmine... | ecosystem: Environmental > Terrestrial > Soil > Unclassified ...
CGCCTGGCCCGGCACCGGTATCCGGCAGTATGAAGGTGAAGTTGCCCGTGCTGGGGAACCTCGCTTTCTCCAGCGACCACCGTCCGCCATCCAGCGGCTTCAGCTGCGCCGTCACGGCCGGATCGCCAGTGGGCACTTCCAGTCCCGGTATCGGCAACGACATATCGTAATGGTCGCCGGCCGCCGTGATCTTCAGCGGCAGGTCCTGCAGCTTCACTGCGGGCCCGAGCAGCTCAGACAGCGTGTCGGTCAGTTGCTGACGCAGGGCGGCCGCCTGCTCCTGTGTCACGTTCTGCGCAGAGGCGGCGCCAGGCACGAGCAGCGACGCCAGAACCAAGCCACGAAGTGGGAAACGCACGGCGGGCCTCCGGACGGGATGGGCCCCGATTATACGGCGCCCACCACTCCGAGTGCCACGAAGAAGCGTAGCTATGCCGAAACGTCCACCAGCACCACCTCGCTCGGCTCCGTTGCGGTGATCGCCAGCTCGGTCTCGGCGCTGACCGCCGCCCCGTCGCGCGCGCCGACCTTGACGCCATTCACCTCCACCGCCCCGGTCGCCGGCACCAGATACACGCTGCGCCCCGGTGCCACCGTCACCCGCGCCGTCTCGCCCGCTGCCAGCGTTCCCGCCAGCAGTGCCGCGTCGGCGTTCAGCGGCAGCGCACCGCTCTCCGCATCGGCCGCGCGTCCGCTCGCCAGTACCGACAGACCGCCCTCACGCGGAAACTGCCGCGTCGCCCAGCCTGGCTTCGCGCCATGCCGGTCCGGCTGGATCCAGATCTGGAACAGCCGCGTCGGCGTCTTCTCCAGGTTGTACTCCGCATGAACGATCCCGGTCCCGGCGTGCATCACCTGCACGTCGCCCGCCTCGGTCCGCCCCTCGTTGCCGAGGTTGTCCCGGTGCGTGATCGCGCCCTGCCGGATGTAGGTCACGATCTCCATTTCGCGGTGCGGGTGCGGATCGAAGCCCTTTCCCGCCGCGACCTCATCATCGTTCCAGACGCGCAGCCGCCCGAAGCCCATACGCCTGGGGTCGTGGTAGCCGCCAAAGCTGAAGTGGTGTTTCGCGTTCAGCCACTCATTGCGGAACGCGCCGAGCTCCCCGAAGGGTCTGACCTCGATCATCGCTGATCCTCCTCCTGCCTATTCATTCAATATTGAACGATTTGACACTGAAGTAGTGTGCGCCCTGTCAGTCTTCAATCCCTCCCGCCGCGAGTCCAAGCTTCCGCAGCAGAGTGCCCAGCTGCCGCAGTTCGGCCCCGTCGAGCCCCCCCATCGCGGCGTCGATATCGCCGGCATGCGCGGCGAACAGCGGCTCGATCAGTGCCGTCCCCGCTGCGGTCAGCTCGACCCGCACCGCCCGACGATCGGCCTTCTGGCGCACGCGCCGGACAAGGCCGCGCGCCTCCAGCTTATCGATCAGGTCGGTCATATTGCCGGGGCTGGTGAGCACCTTCAGGCTCAGATCGCGCTGGCTGAGGGGCCCCTTGTGCAGGATCGCCTCCAGCACGCCGAACTGCGTCGTCGTCAGCCCTGACGCCACGAGCCTTGGTTCCACGCGCGCCAGCACCGCTCGGCCGGCGCGCAGCAGTTTCACATAGGCGTCGAGCGCCTCGGACAACTCAGCGGTTCATCATCACCGGCAGGCCGGCGTTCTCCAGCACGTGACGGGTCACCCCGCCGAGGATCAGCTGCCGCAGTCGCGAATGGGAATAGGCCCCCATGGCCAACAGGTCGCAACCGAAGTCCCGTGCCGCAGCCAGTAATCCGGCGCCCACGGAGTTTCCTACCGACTGGAACATGTGGATGTCCGCATGCACGCCATGCAGTGCCAGATAGGCAGCGAGTTCCGGCGCCGCCGGGCCTCGCCGCTGATATCCCTCAGCCGACAGGATACGCACAGCCTCCGCTCGTTGCAGCCACGGCAGCGCCGCATACACGGCCGATGCCGACTCCGCAGTCCCGTTCCAACCCAGGCACAGGCGCGAACCGATGGTTGTGGGCGCGGTGCGTGGCGAGATCAGGACGGGCCGGCCCGAATCGAACAGCACGGCATGCAGCGCGTCAGACGATGACACGTCCTCGCCGGCATCCGGATGCGGCACGACGGTCAAGTCGGCCAGCCGCGCCTGCTGCGCGACCAGATCTTCCTCGCGCCCCGTCACCGACGCGAAGCTGGCGGTCGCGGCGTCCGTTCCCGGATGCGCCTCCGACAGGATCACGTCGTGCTGCGCCACGAACCGGTCGAACATCGAGCGAACGGCATGCGCCCGGTCGCTGCTCTCCTTCTCTGTGGCGGACATCATTTCCTCGATCATCGCGCCTGACAGCCCCTCGCCGGCAAGCGGCGCGACATCGCGACTGTCTACCCGCACGTGCAGCGCGGTGACATGGGCGTTCCATAGGCGGGCGATCATAAGGCTCGTAGTCAAGGCCGCTTCGCCGGCGGCGGTGCCGGTCAGCGGCAGCAGCAGCTTGCGGATGGCCATGTGCGGCTCCTCCTCCCATGCAGGTCAGGGTTGCGTTCCTAGCACGTTATGATGGCATGACGCACCATGCGCGCGGAGGGTTGTTCGGCCCAATCCGGCATAATTCGGTTTCTTTGACCGGCCGGTAGAGTGTTGAATGCCGGGGCTCATCCGCCACCCGAGTGTCGGCCGACGAACCGAATGACTGTCCAATCCCTCCCCAGCCTACCGATCGCCGAGGCCGCAGAGTCCTTCGATCTGCTTGAACGAAGCGTGCGGTTTCACGCGCCTGGGGAAATCCGGCTGGGCCAGGGCTTCTCCGATCCCGCCGTCGCGGCGAACTTCAACCCTCCTGCCGAGACGCTCACGATCCGCAACTTCAGACTGACGGACACTTACCTCGACACCGCCTGCAACCTGCTGATCAAGAGTGGCCGCAAGATCCCCGAGACGTCCTATCTGCTCGCCCCGTATGCGTGGGATCACGCACAGGTCCTCCATGCGCAATTGATCGAGTTGGACCCCGACGTCGAGTACGTCATCGGCTGCAACGTCGATCACAACTACTTTCACTGGCTCGTTCAGGCGGTTCCCGCCATCGACTGGGGGCTGCGCTCGGCCGAACGCAAGAATGTCGCGCTCATGTTGCCGGAAATGACGCCATGGCAGGCGGCATCCGTCGAACTGCTTGGCTATGGGGACGTGCCGCGCGTCCCCATGGTGCCCTGGCACCACTTCCATTTCCACACGGTCACCTACAGCGAATTCCTGACCGCAAAGATGCCCGGAGGCGTATCGCTCGCCGCTCACGCAACCTTCCAGCGCCTTCGTTCCGCTGCCTCCAGCCAGAGAGTTCGGAGCGCCCCGATCATATATGTCGCGCGTACGGATGCACCGCGGCGCGTCGCAATCAACGAACAGGAACTGATAGAAGCTCTCGTTGCCGAGGGCGTGGATATCGTGGTTCCCGGCAACCTGAAATTCGCCGAGCAGATTGCTCTGTTCGGCAAGGCGAACGCCGTGCTGGGCCCGCACGGCGCTGGGCTGTCGAACATCGTTTTCTGCAAGCCGGGAACCATCCTGTACGAGATGATCCCCGAACATTACCCCAACTTCTGTTTCAGCCGCCTGGCCCACGGCGCAGGGTTGCATTACTGGGCCGATATGTTCCCAGCGCACGGCGAGGACAGCGGACATGACCGGAACTGGCGCATAGACATTGGTATAGTCAAGGAGCGTCTGCGGACCATCAAGGATCGCCTCGCGGAGTCGTCGCCTAGGTCAGTTCCGGTCAGCAGGAGTTCCGGGGCGATGGAGTTTCTGCGGACGAACCAGGTCGATATCAGCGGGAGGCCCGAACCGGCCGTCTCCGCGAGACCGCCTGACGGAAAACAGGGAATGCTCGGCCGGCTGTTGCGCCGGAGACGTTAGCGAAGTTCAGCAGCCGTCGAAGTCTGACGCCTTGTCTCCTAACAGGAACCGCGGGCCCGGGCCGCCGCGCGCCGCCCGGTCGCCCGGGTTGTAAAGCGCGCAACGGTCAAGCGACAGACACCCGCATCCGATACAACCGTCGAGCAGCTCACTCGTCCGCTGCAGCATGGTGATTTTCGCGGCGAGCACACCGCGCAGGCGCGCGCCGATGGCACGCCAATCTGCCACCGTGGGTGTCCGCTGGTCCGGCAACGTCGAAAGCTCGGCCTCGATCTCTGCGAGGCTGAGGCCCAATTGCTGCGCGATCAGTGCGAACGACAGCCGCCGAATGTCGGGACGGGCGAAGCGGCGCTGATTGCCGGCGCCACGGCTTGCCCTGACCAGGCCGCGGGTCTCGTAGAAACGGATTGCAGACACGGAAAGCCCGGTCCTGCGGGCGAGTTCGCCGATCGACATTGTGGCGGGTGGCTTCAAGATGAACGCTCGGAAAAAGCTTGACCTAAAGTTAGCTTGAGGTCGTAGCAGTGGCAACCGCAGCGTGATTCCGCTCATGCCAAGGAGGAGACCGACATGTCGTCGCTACGCATCGAGCACGTGAACGTCACCGTCGCAGACCCGGCACGCACTTCCGCTCTCATGGAAGCACTGTTCGGTTGGCGCGTCCGCTGGAGCGGTCCGGCACAGAACGGCGGCCACACAATTCACGTCGGCACCAACGAGCACTATGTGGCGCTCTACACGCCCACAACCCAGGTCACCGGGCAATTCGCCAAGGGCAAGCCGCTGAACCACATTGGCATCGAGGTCGACGATCTCGAAGCGATTGAGGCTCGCGTTGTTGCGGCTGGGCTCACGCCCTTCAACCACGCCGATTACGAACCAGGCCGCCGGTTCTATTTTCTCGATCCGGACGGCATCGAGTACGAGATCGTGAGCTACAAGAAGGCAGCCTAGCGGTCGACGACCGCCCGCACAGCGTCTGCCGCCGCGTCCACTGTGCCTGCTGCATCGACGGCGTTCCAGGCTCCCGCCCCGGCCCCCGCCTGCGCCGCCGCATGCAGCACCGGGAGCGTCGCGTCCGATGCATCTCCCCGCCGGGCGCCGATGCGCCCTTCCAGCACCCCCATTGGCGCGTCCAGCCATACCCCCACGAAGCGTACGCCGACCGACAGGGCCGCCGCTTCAACCCGCGTCCTGTCCACGCCATCGATGAATGTTGCGTCAGCGATCACCGAATGTCCCGCAGCAGCTGTCTGCTCCACCAGCCGTGCCAGTTCCTCAAATACCGCCTCGCTGGCCGCTTTCGTGTACGCCCCCTGAGAAAGCCGCTCTTCCGGAGCAGCGCCATGCTGCCGCTTGCGGATCTCGTCGCTCCGCAGGATCAGCGCCCCCGGCGCATTCCCCAGCGTCGGCGCCACCGCCCGAGCCACGGTGGACTTCCCGGTCCCGGGCAGGCCCCCAACCGCCACGATCACCGCCGGGTGTACCCGCAGGTACCCCGCCGCCGCCGCCAGGTAACGGGCGGCAAGGTCCGCGTTCCCCCGCTTCGCCTCCACATGCGCCCGCACCATCGCCCGCAACGACAGGAAAAGCGGCAGCCCTCGCGTCAACGCTGCATCCCCAGTCCGCGCCACATACCGGTTCAGCACGCGGTTCGCTGCAGCTCGCCCAACCCGCTGGTCCAGGTCCATCAGCAAAAACGCCAAGTCGTAACCCAGATCGATCGTCGCCATCGCCTCGTCGAATTCAAGGGCGTCGAACGGCACGACCTTCCCCTGCCACATGCACAGGTTTCCCAGGTGCAGGTCGCCATGCGCCCGTCGTACGAACCCATTCTGCTCCCGTTGAGCGAGCCACGGCGCGATCGCCTTGAGCGCCGCAATCGCCGCTGACTGCCACGCCGCGACCTCGGTCGATGGCAGCCCCGCATCCAGTGCGGAACGCGCATTCCCCTCAGTCACATGCCGCATCGCCGCCACAACTCCCGGCGCCGCCGTCGGTAGCTTGCGATGGTACTCCGCCACCGCATCCCCCAGCGCATCCAGCAGCTCTGGCGTCAGTCCTCCAGCGGCAGCGATCGCATCCAGGAAATCGCCCTCTGGCACCCGCGCCATGCGGAGCACCCAGTCGAGGACCTCGCCATCCTCGCCGAGCGCCAGTGACCCATCCGCTCGGCGCACAAGAGGCGCCACGTCGCGGTACATCCCCCGCGCCGCCGTCTGGTTCAGCTCCAGCTCGCGGAGTGAGAAGCGGCGCCGCGCCTCCACATCGGAAAAATCGAGGAACGCCAGCCGCACCGCCTTCTTCAGCTTCCACACGGCGTCACGGCCGACAAACACCAGCGAGATATGCGTCTCCACCGGCGGCGCTCCCGCGAGGCGTTGCAGGAAAGCGCTGGCCTCCGCCTGCTCCGGCGGCGCGGCCATCAGATCAGGGGAACAGCTTGCCGATCGACCAGCCGCCAGCCGCGCGCGTGTATACGGTGCGGTCGTGCAGCCGGAACGGCATGTTCTGCCAGAACTCGAACCGCTCCGGCACCACGCGGTAGCCCGACCAGTGCGGCGGCCGAGGTATAGTCTCGCCAGGGTATTTCGCGGCGTACTCGGCCAGCCGCCGTTCCAGTTCCGCCCGTTCGGGGAGATCGCGCGACTGGTCCGAAGCCCAGGCACCCAGGCGCGAAATCCGCGGCCGGGAGGCGTAATACGTATCGGCCTCTTGCGCCGTCACCGGTTCAACATGTCCCTCGATCCGCACCTGCCGCCCCTGCGGCTTCCAGTGGAACAGCAAAGCTGCCCGGGTGTTGGCCGCCAGTTCCTCACCCTTCCGGCTCTCCGTGTTGGTGTAGAAGACGAACCCCCGCTCGTCCGCCCCCTTCAGCAGCACGATCCGCGCTGACGGCGCTCCATCCGCCGCTACGGTCGCCAACGTCATGGCGTTGGCGTCGTCCGGCTCATGCGCCCACGCCTCTTTCATCCAGTCGGCGAACCGGGCGAACGGGTCGGTGATCACGGCGGCAGAGTCGGGCATTGGGCTTCTCTTCTATCGTAACGCAATCGATCTCTACGCCGAGAACGCGCCTCACTGCTACTGCATAGCTAGATGTCGCTACGCCGTCCGGTCAGCCTCGACGCCCAACGCTGCCTGCGCCGCAGCAAGGCGCGCCACCGGCACCCGGTACGGGCTGCACGACACGTAATCCAGCCCGACCTTCTGGCAGAACTCGATCGACGCCGGATCGCCGCCGTGCTCGCCGCAGATGCCGAGCTTCAGCCGCGGCTTCGTCTTCCGCCCGCGCTCCGTCGCCAGCTCGATCATCGCGCCGACCCCCTCGACGTCGATCGACACGAAGGGATCCTTCGGCAGGATCCCTTGCTCGACATACTGCGGCAGGAATTTGCCGGCATCGTCGCGCGACAGCCCGAACACGGTCTGTGTCAGGTCGTTGGTGCCGAAGCTGAAGAAATCGGCGATCTCGGCGATCTTGTCCGCAACAATCGCCGCCCGGGGCAGCTCGATCATCGTGCCTACGGTGAAGCTTATGTGGCGCCCCGAACCGTCGAACACCTCGGCCGCGACCTTGTCGATCTGCGCCCTGGTGATCTCCAGCTCTTTCTTCACACCGACCAGCGGGATCATGATCTCCGGCACCGGCGCCTTGCCGGTCGCTTTCGCCACCGCCAGTGCGCCTTCGAAGATTGCACGCGCCTGCATCTCGTAGATTTCCGGGAACGAGATCCCGAGCCGGCAGCCGCGATGGCCCAGCATTGGATTGGCCTCGGCCAGTTCCGCTGCCCGGCGTCGGATTGTATCGACGTTTTCGCCGGTCACCTCCGCCACCTCGCGCAGCTCCGCCTCACCATGCGGCAGGAACTCGTGCAGCGGCGGGTCGAGCAGCCGTATCGTCACCGGCAGATCGCCCATGATGCGGAACAGTTTCTCGAAGTCGTCGCGCTGGAACGGCAATAGCCGCGCCAGGGCGGCGCGCCGTCCGTCCTCATTGCTCGCCATGATCATCTGACGTACCGCTCCGATGCGCTCAGGGTCGAAGAACATGTGCTCAGTGCGGCACAATCCGATGCCGTCGGCGCCGAACTTCTTGGCGGTCTCGGCATCCAGCGGCGTCTCGGCGTTGGCGCGCACGCCCAGTTTGCGCGCCTTGTCCGCCCAGCTCATCAGCGTACCGAAGTCGCCCGACATCGTGGGTTCGATCATCGCGACCGTGCCGATAAAGACCTCGCCCGCCGCCCCATCAAGCGTGATGGTTTCGCCGGCCCGCACCGTCTTGCCGCCGGCCGAGAGCGTCTGTGCGTTGTAGTCCACTGTGATGCCACCGGCGCCGGCAACGCACGGCCGGCCCATGCCGCGCGCCACCACCGCGGCGTGGCTGGTCATGCCGCCTCGCGTGGTCAGGATGCCCCGGGCCGCGTGCATGCCATGGATGTCCTCGGGACTGGTCTCGATACGCACCAGGATGATGTCCTCACCCTTCTGCGCCCGGCTCTCCGCCTCATCCGCGGTGAACACCACCGCGCCAGACGCGGCACCGGGGCTGGCCGGCAAGCCCTTCGCCAGCAACGTGCGCGGCGCCTTCGGATCGAGCGTGGGATGCAGCAATTGATCCAGCGCTGACGGATTGACCCGCCGCACCGCCTCGGCCTGGTCGATCAGCCCCTCGTTCGCCATGTCCACCGCGACCTTCAGCGAAGCTGCCGCCGTGCGCTTCCCGTTACGGGTCTGCAGCATGTACAGCTTGCTCTTCTGGATGGTGAACTCCAGGTCCTGCATATCCTTGTAGTGCTGCTCGAGCGTCTCGCGGACCTTCAGCAGTTCCTTGTAAGGACCCGGCATCGCCACCTCGAGCGGTGTCTCGTCCGGCTTCGCCCGCGCCTTCGACACCGGCTGAGGCGTGCGGATGCCCGCTACCACGTCCTCACCCTGCGCATTCACCAAATACTCGCCGTAGAACGTGTTTTCGCCCGTCGACGGATCGCGGGTGAAGCACACGCCGGTCGCGCAATCGTTGCCCATGTTGCCGAACACCATGGTCTGGACGTTGACTGCGGTGCCCCACTCGGCAGGGATGTCGTGCAGCTTCCTGTAAGTGATGGCCCGGTGGTTCATCCACGAGCCGAACACCGCGCCGATGGCGCCCCAGAGCTGTTCTTCGGGGTCTTGCGGGAAGGCCTTGCCGGTCTCGCCCTCGATCATGTCCTTGTAGCTCTGCGCCACCCGGTGCCAGTCCTGCGAGGAAAGCTGTGTATCCTCGGTCACGCCGGCGTCGAGCTTGGCGTGCTCGATGATCTCCTCGAACCGGTGATGATCGACGCCGAGCACAACGGACCCGTACATCTGGATGAACCGCCGGTAGGAGTCCCAGGCGAAGCGCGGGTCGTCGGCCTCTTCGCCGAGCCCTTCCACAGTGATGTCGTTCAGCCCGAGGTTGAGCACGGTATCCATCATGCCGGGCATGGACACCCGCGCGCCCGAACGCACCGAGACCAGCAGCGGCTTATGCTTGTCGCCGAACTTCAGCCCTTGCGCCTTCTCCAGCCGGGCCATTGCCTGCGACACCTGCTTGCCCAGGTCGTTCGGGTATTGCCGCTGGTTCTGGTAGAACGCGGTGCACACCTCGGTCGTGAGGGTGAAGCCCGGTGGCACCGGCAGGCCGATGCTCGCCATTTCGGCCAGGTTCGCGCCCTTGCCGCCCAACAGGTTGCGCATGTCAGCACGACCTTCGTTGTGACCGGCTCCGAAGCTGTACACCCATTTGCTCATAGCGAACTCCTAGCCCTCGATCCGTGAAAAGTCGGCTACCCGGCGCATCGTTGTGCAGAGACGGTTAAGGAGACGCAAACGATTGAGGCGCAATTCTGGCTCGGGAGCATTGACAGTCGCCTTCTCGAAGAAGGCATCGACCGGCTCCCGCAGCGTAGCCAGTGCGGACAGCGCGTCCACGAACTGATCGGCCTCCAAGTGTTCACGCATCCGCGACGATGCGAAGTCAACCTGCCGCGCCAAAGCCTCCTCTTCATTGATCCTGATCAACCGCGCCTCGACAGCGTCGTCGGAGGGGCCGCCCTTGCGCTGCTCGATCCTGGAAATGTTGGCTGCCCGTCGGTAGGCAAGTAACAGGTCGCTGCCGTCGGCACTTTGCAGGAACTGCGCCAGCGCGTCGGTGCGGGCGACCAGCCGCACGATGTCGTCATCGGGGTGTGCCGCAAAGATCGCTGCCAGCACGTCATAACGGGCGCCTTCGGTCCGGAGTTGTACGCGGAGGCGCTCGGCGAGGAAGTCCAGCACCTCCTGCGGCGGCACCGGATGAACGCCGCGGTGATGCCAGGCCTCCCCCGCCAGGGCGATCAGGGGCAGCAGGTTCAGGCGCAACCCGTTCTCGCGCACGATGCGGATGATACCGAGGGCGGCCCGGCGCAACGCGTAAGGATCGCCGCCGCCGGTCGGACGTTCGCCGATGGCGAAGAAGCCTACCAGCAGGTCGAGCTTGTCGGCGAGAGCAACCGCGATCGACACGTCTGCCGTGGGCACCGCGTCGTTGGGACCCTTCGGCGCATAGTGGTCGCGAATGGCATCGGCGACGAACGGGTCCTCGCCATCATGCAGCGCATAGTAGCGGCCCATCACGCCTTGGAGTTCCGGGAACTCGCCCACCATGCCGGTCATCAGGTCGGCTTTCGCCAGCCGTGCCGCCTGGCGTGCCAGGGCAGGGCCCGCGCCCACCAGCGGCGCGATCTCCTCGGCCAGACGCTCCAGTCGCCGAACCCGCTCGCCCTGGCTGCCCAGCTTCGCGTGGAAGGACACGTTGTCGAGCAGCGGCACGCGCGACTCGAGCAGCGCCCTGCGATCCATGTCCCAGAAATGGCGCGCGTCAGCAAAGCGGGCGCGCAGCACGCGTTCGTTACCAGCGGTGGAAACGGCGCCGCCATCTGCTGGCTCGATATTGGCGACGAAGCCGAACCAGGGCGCCGCCGAACCATCCGGGTTACGGAAGGCGAAGTAGCGCTGGTTGACGCGCATGGACACCTGCCGGACTTCGGCCGGAAGGTCCATGTAGGCCTCGTCGATACGGCCGAGCAGCGGCAGGGGCCATTCCACCAGTCCCGCCACCTCGTCCAGCAGTGCCGGATCATTCACCACCGCGATCTGCCGTTCCATCGCGAGCGCGGCAATGCCGTCGGCGATCAACCGCTTGCGATCGTCCGCATCCACCAGCACGCGGCGCTCGCGGAGCTTTGCCGACCAGTCAGCGGCAGATGCCACCCTCACGGCGCCGGGAGCGAGGAACCGATGGCCTTCCGTCAGGTCACCTGAGGCCAGGCCATGACCGTCATCAGTGCCGTCGCGCAGATTGAACGGGACCACCTGGCCGTCCAGCAGGCAAACGATCCGTCGCAGCGGCCGCACCCAGACAAGGTTGCTGGTTCCGCCCCAGCGCATCGACTTCGGCCAGGGAAAGCGGCGAAGCAGCGGCGGGATCGCGGCGGCGATCAGAGACGCGGCGGGCACGGCGGCGGACGACTTTTCGAGCACCCAATAATCGCCATCCTGCCGCAACTGCTCGCGGCCGGCGTTGTGCTTGCGGAGAAATCCGGTCAGCGCCTGCTCGGGCGCGCTGGTGCGCGGGCCGCGCTCGGTGCTGCTGGCGGCGGCGACCTGAGACGCGACTTCGACGGCGAACGCGATCCGACGCGGGCCATGATAGGTACGGGCGCCGGACGGCGACAGCGCCGCGAGTGCCTCCGAGGCCAGCCGCGCGAGGTCCTCCGCGGCGCGGGATTGCATCCGCGCGGGGATTTCCTCGCTGAACAGTTCCAGGAACAGTTCCGGCATGCTCAGTCCTTCAGCGCCGGTTTGATGTCAGCCGAGAGACAATTTGGACGCCGTGCTTTCCCTTCGGTCGCAAAACGACAGGCCTCGCAGCTTTCGATGTTCAGTCCGTCGTCCATGCGGTCGCCTTGGTGGGGAGGCCAATTGCCGGGTAGAACTAGTGATCCATCCGACCAGTGTCGAGCACCGGTGCTTCCGGTGACGTGACAACATTGCCCAACAACCAGTCATGGCGCTTGCATGCGATAGTTTTATTTTCAAACTTGGAGAAGGATCCTACGCCGCGCTCAGCGCGATCTCGCGGGTGATCGCCATGATGCGCTCATGCCGGCGCCGACGGGACAGCGCGCGATCGCGTTCTTCGCGCAGCGCAGTCACGACCGCCAAACGGAGGCTATGGCCCGTCAGTTCCGCCAACTCCGCTGCAAGTTGGCAGGCCTCGGCATCCTCGATCACCAGTTCTTCCATGTCGTTTCCTTCCGCCATCATTGGTTATCTCCAGCAACCCAGGCCTCGCAGCAGCCCTTCGCGAGGGCACGCACACGGCCGATGTAGCTCGCGCGTTCGGTGACGCTGATCACCCCGCGCGCATCCAGCAGATTGAACAGGTGGCTCGCCTTGATGCACTGATCGTACGCCGGCAGCGGCAACCTCTGTTCCAGCAGCGCGCCGCATTCCGTTTCGGCATCGGCGAAGTGCCGCGTCAACATCGCTGTATCTGCATGCTCGAAGTTGAACGCGCTGTATTCGCGCTCGGCGCGCAGAAAGACATCGCCGTAGGTCACGCCGGCGCCGTTGAAGTCCAGGTCGTAGACGTTGTCCACGTCCTGGACATACATGGCGAGCCGCTCAAGCCCGTAGGTCATTTCGAACGACGGCGCGACGACCGGAATGCCGCCCATCTGTTGGAAGTAGGTGAACTGCCCCACCTCCATGCCGTCGCACCACACTTCCCAGCCAAGACCCCAGGCGCCGAGCGTCGGCCCCTCCCAGTCATCCTCGACGAAGCGGAAGTCGTGTACCAACGGGTCCAGCCCGAGTTCGCGGTAGCTCCCCAGCAGCAGGTCCTGCGCATCCTCCGGTGAGGGCTTCATGATGACCTGGTACTGGTAATAGTGCTGCAGACGGTTCGGGTTCTGGCCGTAGCGGCCATCGGTCGGGCGTCGCGACGGCTGCACATACGCCGCCCGCCACGGCTTCGCGCCCAGCGACCGCAACGTGGTTGCCGGGTGGAATGTGCCGGCTCCCATCTCGACGTCGTAGGGTTGCAGAATCACGCAGCCTTGCCGCGCCCAGTAGTCATGGAGCCGCAGGATCAATGCCTGAAAACTGGGCTTCGTGCCTTGCATTCAACCGCGTGATGTTGATTGGCGCGCCACATAGAGTACCTGTGGACAACCGGCAACACCCTTGTAAGGCGGAATTCATGTCCCTCGACGGCCAGACCGA
>Ga0070735_10003744_pt1 | contig 13195 bp, 13 predicted proteins | sample Coa_R1_FD_66443 | JGI IMG/M metagenome (GOLD analysis project Ga0070735, IMG submission 66443) | Surface soil microbial communities from Centralia Pennsylvania, which are recovering from an underground coalmine fire - Coalmine... | ecosystem: Environmental > Terrestrial > Soil > Unclassified ...
GAATAACACGATCACCGGGCGCACGTTCGATTATCGCTAGCGAATAACACGATCACCGGGCGCACGTTCGATTATCGCTAGCGAATAACACGATCACCGGGCGCACGTTCGATTATCGCTGGCGAGCAAATTCGCGCAAAGGGCCCCCGTAAGGCACGAACCTCGCCTTTGTCATCCTGAGCGTAGCGCTCCGCAGGAGCGCGTAGTCGAAGGACCGCCTCGATCTTCAACATTATCGCTGTCCCTCGACTACGGCGCTTCGCGCCTACGCTCGGGATGACAAAGGGCGCTTCGCGCCTACGCTCGGGATGACAAAGGGCGTTTCGCGCCTACGCTCGGGATGACAAAGGGCGCTTCGCGCCTACGCTCGGGATGACAGTGTGGGCGTGATCGTGCCCGGCGGCGGCCCTTTGCGCGAAATCGACTACCGGCGACAATCGAACGTGCGCCCGGTAATATAAGACGGCCCTAAACCTCGTTAGCATCCGAGAGGCCCGAAGGCGAACGAAGCGAAGGCGCGCACATGAGTCGCTTTTCGCGTTCGCGTTTTCTTACGACGACAACCGCTGCGGCGATGGCGCCGATGGTCGAGTGGATCCGGCCCGCTGTCGCGGAAGCGGCGCCGTCAAAACTCTCAGATATCGATCATCTCGTTTTCTTAATGCAAGAGAACCGTTCGTTCGATCACTATTTCGGCTCGCTTTCAGGTGTGCGCGGCTTCGGCGATCCGCACGCGATCGAATTGCCGCAAGGGCGGCCCGTCTTCTACCAGCCCGACATGCTGACGAAAGACGGTTACGTCTTGCCCTTCCATCTCGATACGAAGACGACGAGCGCACAGCGCCTGCACGATCTCAGTCATGCTTGGAACGTTCTGCACGCGAGCTGGAACGGCGGCCGCGTCGACGGGTGGGTACAGGCGCATCGCCGGAGCAACGGTTTGGCCGCACCGCTGACGATGGGATATTACACGCGCGCGGATTTGCCGTTTTACTACGCGCTTGCCGACGCGTTTACGATCTGCGACGGCTACCACTGCTCGGTGATGGGTCCGACCGATCCGAACCGCTATTACTGGATGACTGCGTCGATCGACTCGGCGGGCAAAAATGGCGGCCCGGCGACGTACAACAACGAGCACAAACGCTATACGTGGCCGACCTACGCCGAGCAGCTGCAGAAAGCCGGCGTATCCTGGCGGATTTATCGCCCGGAAAGCGACGCGCAATATCCCGTCGGTCTCGACGTGGTGATGAGCTTCGCCGCATTTCAAGACGCCCCGAAGACCTCATCGCTCTATGACAACGGCGTGAAGCTGCGCTCGACCGACACGATGCTGCAAGACATCCGGAGCGGCAACTTGCCGTCGGTTACGTGGATCGTTCCGCCATACGCGCTCTGCGAGCACCCCGACATGCTCCCGGCAGCGGGCGAAGACTACGTCCGTCAGATTCTCGAAGCGTTCTGGTCGAATCCGCAACTTTGGTCGCGCACCGCATTCGTCATCGTCTACGATGAGAACGACGGCCTCTTTGATCACGTCGTTCCACCGACGCCGCCGCCGAGCGCAGCCGGCGAATACGTTGACGGAGCTCCGATCGGCCTCGGCTTCCGGGTACCCTGCCTCGTGATCTCGCCGTTCTCGCGGGGAGGCTACGTCTGCGGCGAGACCTTCGATCATACGTCGTGCTTGCGTCTGATCGAAAAACGCTTCGGCGTCGAAGTTCCAAATCTCACGGCGTGGCGCCGCGGAACGTGCGGCGACTTGACCGGCGCGTTCGGCTTCGGTGAGCCGCCGAACCTGAGTGTACCCGCGCTTCCGCAAACCGCCGATGCGCTCAAAGCAGTCGAAGCGGCACTGAATAGCCTGAAGCCGCCTGCGGCACCGTTCAAACAGGCGATGCCGAAGCAAGAAGTCGGCTCGATCGTCCGCAAGCGCCGCGGAAGACTCACGTAAAGCGCCGTAGAATCAATTCGCCATGCGGCTTCGTACGCTGGCTTGGGCGTTTGCCCTAGTCGTTGTTTTCATTTTACCGGCCGCCGTCCGATGGAGGCTCGGCCCTTCTGCCTCGCTTCCAATTCTAAGGACGGCTGACGCGCTGTACGATCCCTCAGGATCGCTGCAAATCGACGACGTCGCCGGCAACGCTCGCGCACCGTTCACAACCGCCGCAGCGCTGTCGACCTTTCCCGAAGGTTACATTCCTCGCGTCTACTGGTTTCGGCTGACTCTCCCGCACGACGGATCGATTACGTCGCCCATACTTGCCTACACGTACAAGGTCACGCAGATCGACGTCTATCGTGCCGCCGGAGCCCGTTACGAACATGTCGGCGGCGGATACGACTTGGCAGATCGCGATGGAGCGCTCGTTCCCGGAATTTTACAACTACCCGAATGGGCATTGGCGGGCGCGCCTGTCTACGTGCGTGTCGCTACGGTCATCGATCCACGTTCGGTCATTCTCCGGCCGCTCGCACCCGCGCTGACCGCTTCGCTTCAGCGGCGGCTTGCATTCGGATTTTTCGTGGGCTTCTTCATTGCAATCGGCGCGTTCAACTTATGGACGTTCCTCGCATTGCGCGACCGTCCGCTGCTCGATTACGCGACCGTCATGTTTCTCGAAGCCGCGGCGACCGTCATTAGCTTCGGCGTCTTGTGGCAGGCGTTACCGCCGCTCACTTTTTTGGTCCGTGAGCTCATCTACGACTGCGCCGCGCTTGGCGCTGCGGCTGCACTCGCCGTCTTTACGATCGGGTTCTTGCGCCTTAACGTGCGCGACCGCAGAGCTTTTTCTGTTGTATTGTTTGGGACGGCGTGCGTGCTCTCGGTGTACGTCACCGATTTCTTCCCGAACGCAACGCTCGCGTGGGGATGGACGCTCGTCGCGAGCCTGCTGTTTTATGCAACGCTCTTCTACGCCGGCGTCCGCGCTGCACGTTCGGGCCTGCCCATCGGACGAATCTATGCAATCGGCATCGCGTGCACGATCATCGGCTACATTCTCAATATGAGCTCCTACGCACTCCCGCGGCAGGATCTGTTCGTTTATGCTTGGCAGGTCGGTGACGCGCTGCAAGCGCTGATCTTGGCGATCGCGGTCGCCTCGAGCGTCCAAGAGACGCGCGCGGAAAACCTGCGATTGGTTTCGGAATCACGCGAGCTCACGCATCTTGCCGCATTTGACGGACTCACCGGTGTTCTCAACCGGCGCTCGTTCGATCAAGCTCTCGATGATGCGGCCGCGCGCTCCGTCGTGACGAAAAAGCCGCTCGGCGTACTGATCCTGGATATCGATCACTTCAAGGACTACAACGACGCCCTTGGGCATCAAGCCGGGGACGAAGCATTACGTGCCGTAGCGCAAGCCTGCGGTTCTTGCGTGCGAACCGGCGACGTCTTCGCGCGCTATGGCGGCGAGGAATTTGCCGCGATCGTCGTCGATTCGACGCTCGAAGACCTGCAGCGCATCGCAGACCGCATGTTCATCGCCCTCTCGACCCTCGCAATCACACGCGGCGACGGTACGCTCTTAACGATCAGCATCGGCGGTGCGAACGGTACGCCGTTGTCGCCGCGCGATGCGGCAGAGATTCTGCACGCCGCCGACGCCGAGCTCTATGCTGCGAAACGAAGCGGCCGCAATCGCGTCAACTTGAGCCTATACGAAGTACTCGTATAGCGCGCTCGTCAGGGTTTACGCGCGATGAAGGCGACGGTCGTGAAGGTCATAACCTCCTGATCGTTCTGATTGTAGACCTGGAAACCGAGACGCATGATGCCGCGCTCCGGCCGCGAGCGCGATTCGCGCTTTTCGATGACCGTGATCTTGGTACGGATCGTATCGCCGGGACGGACCGGCTCCGTCCAGCGCAGCTCATCGATGCCGGGCGAACCGTAGCCGGTCTCGTTGATCAAACCCATATGAAAGAACATTCGAAAAGCAAATGTGAGCGTCTGAAAGCCGCTTGCAATCAATCCGCCATAAGGCGACTTCTGTGCCGCTTCCGTATCGATGTGAAAACGCTGCGGATCGTACCTGAAGGCGAAATCGATGATGCTCGCTTCCGTCATGGTCACGCCGGGCGACATCAGCGATTCTCCGACGGCAAAGTCTTCGAAATAGCGGCCGATCATACGGGAACCGTAACGCCGATTTTGACGACGCGATCGGGCGGAATATCGAGCACGGATTCCATGGGAAGCGCGTTCGTCACCATCCATGCAAACAAAAGCCGTTGCCACGTCATCAAGCGGTGTCCATCCTCTCCACGCACGAGGGTCGATTCGGCAAGATAGAATACCGTATCTTCGAACACGTTGTCCTTTGCCTTTTCGCGGCATAAGACAAGTATCTCGCCGGTCTTGGGTGTCTCCATGAAGCCATAGTGCGCGGTAACGCGGTAGAAGCTATTCTCGCGCAGTTCTTCGAGTACGATGCGTTCGTTCACCGGCACCCACGGACGGCGTTCGTAGATGATCGTCAACAACACGACTCTCTCGAACGTGACGTGCGTGCGCAGCCACTGATGCGTCAGCGCATAGGGGACGCCTTGCGGATGCGCCGTGAGAAAGACCGCAGTCCCGACCAACTTGGTAGGGGGCCGAGCATCGAGGTCCTTCATGAACTCGTCGATCGGGACGCCCATCTTCTCGAACGCGCGAGCTTGCCGCCGGCGCCCGGTGTTCCAAACGACGAAGATCGTGAACACGACCGTTGCGATCGTGAGCGGAATCCAACCGCCGGTCGGAATCTTGAAGATGTTGCCGATCAGGAACGAGCCGTCGAAGCACAGGAAAAAGATGGTGACGATACTGGTCTGCCACCATTTCCAATGCCAAGCACGGAGCGTGAAGGCGGCGAACGCGATCGTCGTCGAGATCATCGTCAGCGTCACGGCAAGGCCATACGCGTCGCCGAGGCTGGCTGAGTGCTTGAACGCGACGACGAGCAGCACGCATAAGATACCGAGCGCGACGTTCACGAATGGGATGTAAATCTGACCGGCTTGCTCGTCCGAAGTATGGATGACGCTCAAACGCGGAATGTAACCCAGCTGCACGGCCTGCTGCGTTATTGAGAAGGCGCCCGCGATCAGCGCTTGCGACGCGATAACCGTCGCCGCCGTCGCGAGGACGACCATCGGCATGATCGCCCACGGCGGCACCATTGAATAAAAGTCGAGCATTTTCGGCGAGTTGAGGGCAAGCGCGCCTTGACCGAGATACGCACACGCGAGCGCCGGAAAGACCGCCGCATACCATGCGATGCGAATTGCCTTGATGCCGAAGTGGCCGAGATCGGCATACATCGCCTCCGCGCCGGAAACGCATAAGACGGTCGCACCCAAAACGACGATCACCATGAGGCTTGGATGCAACACAAAGTGCAATGCGTAGAGCGGATTCAGGGCGGCCAGGATGCCTGGATGATGCAGGATCGAGTTCACCCCGAGCGCCACGCACGCGATGCACCATAGCAGCATCACCGGGCCGAACAGAACGCCGATCTTGCCGGTTCCGCGCGGCTGGAGCGTAAAGAGCGCGATCAAGATCAATACCGTAATCGGAACCGCCATGTGCAGCGCGCCCGGCGTTGCGACATCGAGTCCTTCGACAGCGCTCAGCACCGAAATCGCAGGCGTGATGACACCGTCTCCGTACAAAGCCGCGGTCCCAAAGAGAATAACGAGCGCGATGAAGGGGAGGGGCTTCTGCTTGGCCGCCTTGACCGGATCGGTCGGATAGATCAAGCCGAGCAGTGCGAGCGTCCCGCCCTCACCGTCGTGGTCGGCACGCATGACGAAGGTCGCGTATTTGATGCATACGACGCCGATCAGCGTCCAAAAAAACATCGACGTAATCGCAAGCACGTTTTCCGGCGTCGGTTTGGGCGCACTGTCACCGAGAAAACACTGCCCAAAGGCGTAGAGCGGGCTGGTTGCGATGTCTCCGAAGACGACGCCAAGCGCGCCGAGAGCGAGCAGCGGCGCCGCCCCCGTCTTTGCGTGCGATCTCATTGACCTGTTATTTCGCTAGAAGAAAGGGAAGCCCCAGATCGTTGCGACCGAGCCGGCTTGCGAGCCGACAGGCGTCTGCGTGGCAGTTGATGCGAACGAGAACGTCGAGGCTTGTAACACGCCCGCCCACATGCCGTCAGGCGACGTAACGACCCGAGTGGCAACCGGCGAGAACGTGGTGCCGAATGAGAACGAGCTCGCCGTATTCTCTTCGTACAAACCGGTAACCAGGTTGCCGTCGCTAAAGAGCAGGTAGGGTGTTGCGCCCGGTATCGTGGCCAGCGATCCGGTATTGCCGAAATTATTGCCCGACGCGTTTGCGAATATTTCTCCCAAGCACGGCACGCCGTTGTTGACCGTGCACGATACGATCGCGTTATGGGGCGATAAGTTTACGTCGAAAGCGCGGAAGGACGCATACAAATTCGTCTCGTCCGATGTGGCAGCAGTCGTCGTGACGGACGACGAGAACGTATAAATCGTATTGCTTATGCCATCGCCGGTGAGGTTGAACGCATTTTCAAACGGTGACCCAAAGTTGGCCCCATCGATTTCGTATATGTTCGCCGAGCTAGCCGCTGTCGCGAAAACGTAGTCATAAATGCCGCTAACGAACGACGTAATCGAGCTGCCGCTAGGCGCATTGAGGCTAGTGGCGATCGCTCCGTCGTTCGTCGCGCCCTCCGCGAACGGAAAATTGACGGCGTTCGAATAGTCGACACGTTGAACCGTGCCGTCAGAATTCAGGATATATGCTTGCAGATTGGGTGTCGTGGTGACGTCGAGGCCGCCGGTGCTCGCAAGAGTTGTCTGGACGACCGGAACGGAAACTCCGGGAGCGACAAACAAATCGTTCGCGAGGATCACATCGACGATGGGATTTGAGCCTACGTCGTCGAGCACGACAATCGCACTATTCCCATCCTGCGACATCGAAACCGGATTGGTGAACGTCAACGCCACGCCGTCCGAATTGTACGCGCTCAGCGGAACTTTACCGCAGGCGTACGACGTCGAGCTATTATCGACGAGACCGACTGCATAGAGCCCGCCGGATGACGCGACAAGGGCCGTCTCATTGACCGAATAGAGGGCCGGGAAACTGACGGGAAAACTGCCGCTCGACGTGCTTGCCGAAAGCAGGCCTGTCTCGCCGCTGAGATTCCCCGGTGAAGCAAACGCCCAAAAATCAGGATCGGGCGCGCTATAGAATGTGTAGGTCGACCCGACGCTCGTCCCCGCGTACGCGATCGAAAACGCACCGGCATTGACCGTTACGGGATTCGCGAGCGGTCCCTGAACGATGGAGCCGTCGACGTCTTCGAAGAAGAACCCCGTGCCGAACCCGTTGACGCACGGCGTCGGGTTAGTCACCGTTAGCGAGTTGGCGATCCCATACGTCTGAATGAAAATTGCGCCGGAGTAGGGGACGCTAATCGGTGCCGGCGGCGATCCGTAGGCCGAGGTTCCGTAAAGGCCCGGAGTCACCGAGAGCATGCGATGCTGTGAGTCGTATGTCGCGGCGTAAAACGTATCGTTGCCACCCGGAACGTAAATACTGACCGTGTTGTAGCACGATAGCGACGAATAAATCGGCGGGATGAAGTAGCACTCGAAATCGCTGGTGTTGCTCAAACCGACGGTGAAGGTCTGACTGGACGCGAGCTGTGCGCCCTGATAGATGTACAGGCCGATCGAACCGCTCAGTGTCGCCGTACTGACGTATTTCGGTTTACGGACGACCTTCGGCGTCGGCCGTATCGTCGTCGATTGGGCGCCGCGACGGTGCTTTCCGTAAGGCTGCGGCTGCGCAGGCATCTCCATTACCGCGGGTGCCGAGCGCGGAATCGAAAAGACCAGCGAAATCTTCTTGCCGTTTTGCGGCGTTGTGGGCAATCCGCCCCCACCCGGCGCGGCGTGGCCGCCGCCACCGCCCGCGCAGCCGGCGATAAATACAACCCCGGCGGTCGTAAGGCCGGCCGCCGCTTTTTTCGCGCCCATTCAGGACGGCGCGTTCCTCAGTCGAGTTTATAGCTCCCGCTGGTGTCGATTCCGATTTGCCGGGCGCCGATTGGGGCGCTACGCGCGGCATGATCCCAAAAGCTGGCCGGATGTGCCGGCGGGACACTCCCGGGGCCGGCTTCGATCTCACGCGCTTGCGTGCTCAACGCGATCGTGTCGCCCGGCTGACGCGGATAGTCGCGCGGCAGATGCTCTTGCCGTTCGCTCGCGAGATCGGCGAGCGCGAGCGGCCGTGCGGCTTGGGCTTGCCCTCCGCCGGAGACTGAGGTGCTTGGGATATCGTTCATCGGACTTCTCCTATGACGGCGGCGCGCATACGGTGCAGCGCAGCACAATGCAGTTGCGAGACGCGTTGGGGGGTCACCGACATCGATTCGGAAATCGCGCGCAGCGGCGTTTCTGCAAAGTAGTGTTGCACGACGATTTCGCGTTGACGCGGCGAGAGGCGCTCGAGCGCCCGGTACACCGCACGTTCACGTGCGATGCTTTCATAAAGCTGTGCCGGATCGTTGCTCCAATCGATACCGATCCGCGCGCCGGCCGGAAGCGGTGCGTCGAGCGAGAGCGGAAGTCCACGTTCGACTTGCGCGCGCGCCCGCGCAATGCCGGGCAACGCTTCTTCCAACTCGCGTTCGGAAAGTGGGGTTTCTCGCGCGGCCTGCACCCGCTCAGCTTCACGCACGCGACGGCGCGCGCGTTCGGAAATCGGATCTTTGCGGCGTAAGCCGTTGAGCATTGCTCCGAGAATCACGTGACGTGCATAGCGGTCGAGCGAAACGCCGCGCGTCGCGTCATAGGAGTCGAGTGCGCGTACGAGTCCGAGCGCACCGTCACCGACGAGGTCGTCTTCATCCGGCACCCGGCAGATGCGCGCCACGCGATGCGCGATCTTGAACACGACCGGAAAGAGCTTGCGCACATTCCGTTCGCGCTCGTCCGCATTCATCGCGGCTTCGGGATGAAGAGCGTCTGCGCGACGCCGTCGAGGGCAAGTTCACCGACCGGCCCGAGCGGCTTCGTAAGCGGCGCGAGCACTTGCGTGAAAAGCAGCGCTTCAAACACGTTCGCAGCGCGCGGTTGCACCTCAGGTGCGGTGCAGGTTGTTTGCGATTCGCTGCATCTCATCGGCAGCCTGGACTCCTTTGGCGTTAGCTTCGTACGCGCGCTGCGCGGTGAGAATTTCCATCATCGATCCGATGATCGAGACGTTCGAGCGCTCGAGCATGCCGAACGCGATCTTGGGTCCGTGCTCGCCGCCGGGAATCAGCCGCACGGGCGAACCCGAACGTTGCGTTGCGGCGAAGCGCGCACTGCCGATTGGTTCCAGCGCTTCGGGCGCGGCGAACATGCTGAGCACGATGCGTCCGCAATCGGATTTTCCGCCGCGTGCGCGTTCGCAATGGACGCGGCCGTCCGGCTCGACGCCGACGCTTGTGGCATCGGCTGGAATGCGCACGCCCGGCACGCGCCAACCGTCGCTCGTTTCGAGCCTGCCATTCGGCGCGCGGTGAAACTCGCCGTTGCGCGTGTACGCCGTACGCGCTCCGTTCGTGACGATGAAAAACCCTGTCCCGTCGATCGCGACGTCGAACGGACCGCCGCTCTTTTCGAGCTTCCCCTGCTCGAAAACCGGATGTGTGCCGGCCGGTACGACGCCGAGTCCGGCACCGCCCGCAACGCGCACGTCACAAAACGCGGCTGCGGCTTGCTTGAAGCCGGTGACATCGGCGTTGGCGAGATTATCGGCCACGACGTCGAGGTGAATCTGCTGCGCGGCCATACCGGATGCCGCGACGACGAGCGCGCGATTCATCGCAGCCTCGCGAGCTCGTTCGCGGCTTTCGCACGCGTTTCGTCGATCGCGCCGAGCGCTTTTTGCGCAGTTTCGAATGCGCGCTGCGCGTCGAGCACGTCGACCATCTCGCCGACGGCGTTGACGTTGGGACTTTCGAGCGCGCCGCTGACGATCGAGGACCGATAGGGCAACGGAATCCGATCGAGCAGTCTGCCGTCGGGCGTTACGCGCACAAAACCGTGCGCGCCTTGAACGTGCGCACCAAGGTCGCTTGCAAGAAAACCGTGGACGTCGCGAACGAACGCGCCGTTGCGCGTCGGCTTGCCGCCGACCACGAAGGCGCCTTCACCCACGATCGCCAGATCCAGAGGCCGGCCCGTATGGCGCAACGCGCCTTGCTCTTCCGACGATGTACGGCGCACCGCGAGTCCGCGTGAGGTCAGTGATATGCGCGCGACCGACTTTCTGAAGCCGTCCGTCGAGGCATTCGCGAGATTCTGAGCCGCGATTTCCAGGCGCGAGCGCGCGGTTCGCATTGCGCTCGCGGTCCATCCGATCCCATTCATGCCGCGCAGTATCGCGGCCCGGCGTTACACCGAGATTACGTGCGCGTTGCTAAGCAAAACTCGCGCGAGCTCGGCGAAATCGGCAACGATGACGTCGGGCTGATACGGCGTCTTTCCGAACGGGCGCTTGCGGCGATCGATGAACGCCGCGTGCATCCCGAACGCTTTCGCACCGAGGCAATCGAACGCGTGATTCGCGACGAAGAGTACTTCTTGCGGTTTGGCGCCGATCAGTTCGGCGGCTTTCTTATACGTCGCGACGTGCGGCTTGAACGATCCGGATTCAGCGACGGAGATCACCCGATCGAATGTAATCCCCGAGTAGGGCACGCCGCTCGCAAGCATATCGGGATCGCCGTTGGAGAGGATCACGAGTTTGAACTTCGTGCGAAGATGATCGAGGGCGACGGCCACATCCGCAAAGGGCTTCAATCGCGTGATCGCGTCGACGAGATCGCGCACTTCCGCGTCCGTGTGCGCGACGCCGGCTCGCTCGAGCGTGTAGTCGAGCGCGCGAAATCCAATCTCGCGATACGGCGTGTGCTCTTTGTGCAAGAGCGCGTCGATCATCGAGTTCTCGAAATGCGTGCGGCGCCACCACGTCACCAATTGCCCCGGCTGCCCCGCGTACTTCTTCTCTTGCAGATACGGCGCGATCGCTTCGGTCAGACCGGCTTGCATGTCGACGACCGTTCCGTAGAAGTCGAACATCAACGTGGTGACGCCGTCCACCTAACGATCTCCGATCGTAACCAGATACTGCAACGCCATCGTTACTTTTCCGTCGCGTGCATACTCGTTGAAGAGAGCCTCGACTTCGGCATTCAAACGTTCGCTCTCGGGACCGCTATGCGGCAGGTACGAGCTGCTCTTGACGCGATCGAAGATTCCGGCACGATCGAAGCTCTGCGCGCTCGGCACCGAGCGTTGGCGCACGCTGCGCCATTCATCGAAAAGCGCAAAACGTTCGCGGGTGCGCGCCCGGCGCTGTTCGGTGTCGTCGGTTGCGAATTTTCGCACGAGGCTGCCGTACGCGCCCGCAAACGGATCGCTTTCGTCGCGTTCGTAGTAGACGATCGCAGCACGACCGCGCGGGTTCAATATGCGAAGCATTTCGGGATACGTCACATCCGGGTCGAACCAGTGAAAGGCTTGAAATGCAACGACGACGTCGACGCTCGCATCACCGAGCGTCGTCTTTTCGGCGGATCCGTCGACCCACGTTACGCGCGGATGTGAATCGGCTTTGGCGCGCATGGCTGCGTTCGGCTCGACCGCGCGCACGTCGGCGCCGTGCGCTGCAAGCAGCATCGAGGATGTGCCCGTGCCCGCGCCCAGGTCGGCGACGACAAGGCGGCTCGGATCGCCCAGTCCCTCAAAGATGATCTCGCCGACTTCGGGCGGATAGCCAGGCCGGCCGGCGTTATAGACGCCCGCTAAGGCCGTAAAGCGCTCTTTCTCGTTCATGGGGCAAGCGTAGCAGAAAGTTTCCGGCGGTCCCTCGATACCCATGCTGGGCACAGGCTTCGCTCGGGATGACAAGGCGAGATTGTCGATTTGCCGGCAGGCCGTTCGTCTATGGGATACGGAGGAGAGAACGAATGCAATACATGCTGCTGATCTACGTACCCAACCGCCCCGTGACCCCGGAAGAGCGCGAAGCCGCGATGCCGGCCTGGATGGCCTATTCCAAAGAACTGCAAGACCGCAAGGCTTTCATCGCCGGCGCGCCTCTTGCCGAACCGACGAGCGCGACCACGGTACGCGCGCAAAACGGAAAACGCACCGTCACGGACGGGCCGTTCGCCGAAACGAAAGAATGGCTCGGTGGATACTACTTGCTCGACTGCAAGTCGCTGGACGATGCGATCGAGCTAGCCGCAAAATGCCCCGCCGCACAATATGGATCGATCGAACTTCGTCCCGTCGTCGACATGTAATCAATCCGCGACGATCGAGCAATCGTTTCGCGATGATGCGGGACGTGCGCTCGCGACGCTCGCCAAGCGCCTCGGCGACATCGAAGCCGCGGAGGATGCTATTCAGGACGCGTATCTCGTCGCGCTCGAACGTTGGCCGCGCGAAGGGATACCCGAAAATCCGACCGCCTGGATCCTGGCAACGGCGCGCAATCGTGCGATCGACAAATTACGACGCGAGCGTCGCGGACGCGAAAAACTCGAGCTTCTCGCGACGCTCGACGTCGTACACGATGTGGAAGATGCAACAGAAATGACGGCTGTCCCGGACGACCGGCTCGGACTGATGTTCGCGTGTTGCCATCCCGGCCTCGCGGTCGAAGCGCGCGTCGCATTGACGCTGCGCACGCTCGGCGGACTCGAAACCGGCGAGATCGCGGATGCGTTTCTCGTCCCGGAAGCAACGATGGCGCAACGGCTGGTGCGCGCCAAGCGCAAGATTCGCGAAGCCGCGATTCCGCTCGACGTCCCGCCCGCAGAACGGCTACCCGAGCGGCTCGCCGACGTATGCGCGGTCCTCTACTTGATTTTCAACGCGGGCTATCTCGCCTCGCGGGGCGAGCAGCTCGTTCGGCACGACCTCTGCGAAGAAGCGATTCGCCTCACACGCATTTTGATGCGGCTCATGCCGCAAGAGCCCGAAGTGATGGGGCTGCTCGCGCTCATGTTGTACGCGCACGCGCGGCGCACGGCGCGCACCGGACCGGCGGGCGAGCTGATCCCGCTTCCGGAGCAAAACCGCAAGCTTTGGAACCGCGAGCTGATCGCAGAGGCGAATGCGCAGCTCGGACGTGCCGTACAGCATCGTTTTG
>Ga0070735_10003745_pt1 | contig 13183 bp, 13 predicted proteins | sample Coa_R1_FD_66443 | JGI IMG/M metagenome (GOLD analysis project Ga0070735, IMG submission 66443) | Surface soil microbial communities from Centralia Pennsylvania, which are recovering from an underground coalmine fire - Coalmine... | ecosystem: Environmental > Terrestrial > Soil > Unclassified ...
TTTTCCGCCGAAAAGCCGCTTCGGCGAGCCCGCCGGTCGTGACCCCCGCGACAAAGCTCCGGCATGATGGACCGTCTCCGCAGGCGCCGGCTTAACCGTTTGTCCAACGAGTGGCTGCATAGTGGCGGCCCAAGACGCAAATTCGTGACATACCAGGTTCGGTTCAAGTGACATCTTTTGGACGCGTGGTTTCCGTTCGCGGCTCGCTTGCGCGGGTCGGACTGATCGCAACAAGCCAGGCAGGCCCTTCCGAAATACGCGCGACAGTCGGGCGTTTTGTCAGCATTCGCTGCGCCAATTCCGCCATCGTCGCCATGGTTACCGAGGTGTCGTGCGAAAATCCGCCGGCATCGGGCAACTACATCGCAAGCGCCTCCGTTGACCTCCTCGGTGAAATCTTCGGCCCGCCAGATCGGCAAAAATTCCAGCGCGGCGTCACCAATTATCCGACCATCGGGGATGCGGTCGAGCTGATCAACGATCAGGAACTTCGCACCATTTACGCTCCGAGCGGTTCGGACCAGATCGATATCGGCACGCTACAGCAGGACCCCTCGGTCACCGCTTATGTCGATATCGAGGAAATGCTCTCGAAGCATTTCGCCATCCTCGGTTCGACCGGCGTCGGCAAATCGACCGGCGTGTCGCTGCTCTTGAACGAAATCCTCAAATCGCGGCCGAGCTTGCGGATTTTCATGCTCGACGTGCATAACGAATACGGCCGCTGCTTCGGCGATCGCGCCCTCGTGCTCAATCCTCGAAACCTGAAGCTTCCGTTCTGGCTGTTCAATTTCGAAGAGATCGTCGATGTATTGTTCGCCGGACGCCCCGGTGTTCCCGACGAAGTCGATATTCTCGCCGAAATCATTCCGGCCGCGAAGGGACTCTATACGCAATATCAGAACGCCGACCGGCTCGGTATCAAACGCGCCGATTCCAAAACGATCGGTTATACCGCCGATACGCCGGTGCCTTATCGGCTGAATGACCTGATTTCGCTGATCGACGAGCGGATGGGAAAGCTCGAAAACCGCTCCACCCGCATCGTCTATCACAAGCTGATTTCGCGCATTGAAACCGTGCGCAACGATCCGCGCTACACTTTCATGTTCGACAACGCCAATGTCGGCGGCGACACCATGGCCGAGGTGATCAGCCATCTGTTCCGCCTGCCCGCGCAAGGCCGGCCGATGACCGTGATGCAGCTCGCCGGCTTTCCCGTTGAGGTCATCGATTCCGTGGTGTCGGTGCTTTGCCGCATGGCGTTCGATTTCGGATTGTGGAGCGACGGCGCTTCGCCGCTGTTGTTCGTCTGCGAGGAAGCCCATCGTTACGCGTCAGCCGATCGCAGCATCGGTTTCGGACCGACCCGAAAAGCGGTTTCGCGCATCGCCAAGGAAGGCCGCAAATACGGCGTCTATCTCGGCCTCGTCACCCAACGTCCCGCCGAACTCGACGCCACCATCATTTCCCAATGCAACACGCTGTTCACGATGCGGCTTGCCAATGAGCGCGACCAGGCGCTGTTGCGTTCGGCGGTCTCGGACGCCGCGGCGAATCTTTTGTCGTTCGTTCCCTCGCTTGGAACCCGCGAGGTGCTCGCTTTCGGCGAAGGCGTCGCGCTGCCGACCCGGCTGCGCTTCAAGGAAGTGCCGGTCCACCAATTGCCACGCGGCGAAGCCACGATAGCGACGGCACCATCCGCTACCTCCGGCCACGACATGCATTTCGTCAGCGCGGTCCTGGAGCGTTGGCGTGGCGCCACGTCAAATCGTGACGCCCCGAGCAACGCCAGCTTCAGCGAACGCACGGCGACCTCCCCGGTGGAGGCGCCGATGCTGCAGCCGTCAATGGGGCTGGATCCCGACCGCTTTTCGCTCCTGAAAAAGCCGCTGCGCTGAATTTGCTACCGTCACTCCGGCGCGCTTTGCGAGATCGGCCCGCCTCGGCTATGCTCATCGCCCGTGCCGGATGAATGAGCAAAAGTCTCGCCATGACGCAGCCGATCGCCCCACGTTTCCCGCTTCCCTCCATCGATTCCTTGCCGGATGATATCCGCAGCCGCCTGTTGGCCGTTCAGGAAAAGTCGGGATTCATCCCGAATGTTTTCCTGACCCTGGCCCATCGGCCGGACGAATTCCGGGCGTTCTTTGCCTATCATGACGCCTTGATGGAAAAAGACAGCGGATTGAGCAAGGCGGAACGCGAGATGATCGTCGTTGCGACCTCAAGCGCCAATCAATGTCATTACTGCGTGATCGCGCACGGCGCGATCTTGCGAATTCGAACCAAAAATCCTCAAATCGCCGACCAGATCGCCGTGAACTACCGCAAGGCGGACATCACGCCACGTCAACGGGCGATGCTCGATTTCGCCATGAAGGTGAGCCAGCAAGCCCACCTTATCTCGCAAGCCGATTTCGCCGACATCAACGCGCACGGATTTAGCGACGAGGATGCTTGGGATATCGCCGCCATCGCCGCGTTCTTCGCGCTGTCGAATCGAATGGCCAACATCACCGCGATGCGCCCGAACGACGAATTCTATATGATGGGGCGCGTGCCGAAATAGACGCGCGGCCGGTCTTTTCAATTCTCCGCGGGTCCGCACCATCCCGGCAGGTATATCGCATCCTGGCTTCGCGCGAGCGCCAGGCTTTTTTCCATCGCTTTTGCGAAATTGTCCTCGACATTCTTGTTCGAAATTTTGCGCCGCAGGAAATCGGCCCAGAGAAACTCGCTGAACGGTGTCGTGTCCTTGGCGAACCCGCCGGCGCGCCGCAATTCGCCGGCGAGACTGCGGAACGGGTCGTCCTTGAGATCCTCAATGGACTTCGGAAGGTCCTTGAAATGCCGGCGTTCGCCCTTGGCGTCATAGGGATAGACCCATCTTTTATTGTCCATCACGCCCCAGAACGCGTCACGGTCAACCATGCTGAGGTCGCCGATCACGGTCACAAGAATATCCTTCACGCCTTCGTCATAAAGCGCGCGCGCCAGATGATGGTGATCGACGACGTAATAGCGCTGGTCCGGCCCATGAACGACCGGGATCATATGTTTCCCCAACAACTCCGCTTGCTTCTTTTTCGATTTTTGCTCGCGCCAGCGTTTGCGCTTTTCCTTCACCTCCCTCATCCCGACGGTCATCTGGGTCGGACGAAGCGAAAGAATTGGAATTGGATGAATGAGCGGTTCGCGCACGTTCGCCATAACTGAACTTCTCCCTGCCGTGCCGTGAAATATGTTATTGTAACGATTGATTATGGCATGATGCCACCGACGAACAACTACCCCAAAGGGTGATGAGATTTGGTTGAATCGTCATCGGCCTATGGCCTGGAGCATGACGATGTTAGGTAGGATGAAGGCGCGGATATCGAGGCCGCGGGTCGTGCGTTTTGGCGACCGCGAGATCATCGCTGAGGGTCTTCATACCAGCTTTTGGGCCGATCTCAGCCATCGTTGCATGACGGCGTCATGGCCAGCCTTTATCGGCGGCGCGGCCATCGTCTTCATCGCCTTCAACGCCGTTTTTGCCTCACTTTACTGGATGGGCGATCAGCCGGTCTCCAATGTCCCCCGCAATGATTATCTCGACTATCTTTATTTCAGCATCGAGACGCTTTCGACCGCCGGTTATGGCGACATGCACCCCCAGACGCATTACGGCCATTTCATTGCCACCATAGAGCTCTTCACCGGAATCTTTTCGATGTCGGTCATGACGGGGCTTGTCTTTGCGCGGTTTTCTCGTCCGCGCGCGCGGCTCTTGTTTGCGAATTATCCGGTGATTTCAAATCACGAGGGCCAGCCGACCTTGATGATTCGCTTTGCCAATGAGCGCCACAATATCATCGGCAACGCCACGGCGCGGTTATGGCTTCTCAGGAACGTCGTGAGCGCCGAAGGGCAATTTTCGCGAAGGTTCTTCGAGCTGGCGCTGGTGCGCAACGAACATCCCGCGCTCGCGCTCACTTGGACGCTCTACCACGTCATCGATTCAACCAGTCCGCTCCACGAACTTAACGCCGACGATTTGAAGGCTGCCAACATCTCGCTCGTGGTCGTGGTGACCGGATACGACATCACGGCCGCGCAAACCATCCACGCCCGAATGTCCTATAACCACGCCGATATTCGATTCGGCCACCGTTACGCCGATATTCTGGAGACCTTCGGCGATGGGCGCATTCGAATCGATTACGCCAAATTCCATGAGACTTTGGACGGATGAGATCACCGATAAGATAAACGGATAAGATTAAAAGGCTTCCTTTCGCGCCGCGCGGCCTCGTTTTTATCTGGGAGAGCTGATGCGGGCGTGCTACATTGAAAATGGATCGTTTTCGGAGCGGGCATCGGTGAAAACCCAGCAGCCCATTATTTCAATCCCTTCAGACGAAGAAGAGCACCGCGTGCTCCAATTTCGGCCGCGGCCGGGTTCTCCGATGGCCCAGCGCTGCTCTCCTCAGTTGGTTCACAAGCTTGAGGTCGCCGACGATCTGTCCCGCTATGAGCGCGACCGCGACGCCGCCGGCGATTTCCGGCATCGCATGCTGGCAAATGTGGCGGCTCTCGCGTTTACTCTTGCGCTTCTGGCGATCGGCATATGGCTTGCCATGAGTATCGCCCAACTGCGCCGGACCCAGGATTGCGTGCTCATGGGACGTCACGATTGCGTTCAGATTGTCGTGCCGCATATCTAACAGTCCCGGAGCCGGCCATACCGCCCCGTCATAGATACCTACCACCTCCATTGAACAAAGCCCGGCGCTCCGATATACGGGCACTCGACTCTCAGCCGGGGCAAGGGCTAACCTGGGGCCCAGCGTCCGCGCCCCTGCGGATTTAGGATTTATCATCAATATATCAAAGGCTTAACGATGTCCTCTACATTCGATCAGGTGGCAACGATCATCGCTGAGACCTGCGACATACCGCGTGACACGATCACGCCGGAAAGCCATGCGATCGACGATCTGGGAATCGACAGCCTGGATTTCCTCGATATCGCCTTTGCGATCGACAAGGCGTTCGGGATCAAGCTGCCGTTGGAAAAATGGACCCAGGAAGTCAACGACGGCAAAGCCACTACGGAACAATACTTCGTCCTGAAAAACCTGAGCGCTCGCATCGACGAATTGGTCGCGGCCAAGGGCGCGTAACCGCCCATCATGAATCTTCAATATTTCCACCTCATCGACCGTATTGCCGACCTCGATATCGGCAAACGCAATATCGTGGTGGAGGCGCAGGTACCCCAGGAAAATACCATTTTCGAGGGGCATTTCCCGGGCTTTCCGATCATGCCCGGGGTGCTGTTGATCGAGTCGATGGCCCAAACTTCGGGTTGGCTGTTGCTGGCGCTGATGAATTTCGAGCGCATGCCGTTTCTGGCCGCCGTCAAGGAAGCCAAGATGCGCGGCTTCGTATCCCCCGGCGAATTGCTGACGATTGAGGCCACCGCCCTTCACGAGGGTTCGGGTTATGCGGTCACCGAAGCGAGGATCCGGGTCGGCGGTAAGCTGCGCTCCAACGCCACAATCACATTCAGCCACGTCCCCTTCCCCAACACGGACTTGCGCGGACACATGGAAACCATGGCCGAGCGTATCGGTTTTCCGAAGCAGGCCATCACCCATGACTGAAAAAAGTCCGTTGAAACGAGATCTTTCGAGATGACATCGGCAAGCCGCGAACCCACCGAGGTTTGGATCACCGGCATCGGTCTTGCGACCTCGCTCGGCGAAGGACTCGATACGCATTGGGATGCCCTCAATCGGCGCCGGGTCAATGTTGACGAGAACGGCTTTGCGCCCTGCATCGTGCACCCCTGGGCGGCCATCAATCTCGATGCTCAAATTCCCAAAAAGGGCGATCAGCGCCAAATGGAAGCGTGGCAACGGATCGGCACCTATGCGGCCGGGCTGGCGCTGGAAGCGGCCGGCGTCAAGGGCAACAACGAAATCCTCTCGCGAATGGATATGATTGTTGCGGCCGGCGGCGGCGAACGCGACCTCGCGGTCGATTCCAATATCTTGAACATGGAAGCAAAGGGCAACTCCGCGCCCGGTTTTCTCAACGAACGGCTGATGAGCGATTTGCGCCCAACGCTGTTCCTGGCGCAGCTCTCTAATCTGCTGGCCGGCAATATTGCCATCGTGCACGGCGTGAGCGGATCGTCACGCACCTTCATGGGCGAGGAATCGGCCGGCGTCGATGCCGCCAGGATCGCACTGGCGCGCATCGCCGCCGGTCAAAGCGACATTGCCCTGATCGGCGGTTCGCAAAATGGCGAACGCAAGGATTTGCTGGTTCTCTATGAGTTCGGCGGCCTCAATCTCAAGGACAAATTCGCGCCGGTTTGGGCGCGCGGAGAACAAGGCGGCTTTGCGCTTGGATCGGGCGGCGCTTTTCTCGTGATCGAATCCAAAGCCCATGCCGAGGCACGCGGCGCCAAACCATATGCGCGTCTGGTCAATGTGGTAGCCGATATGGCGCGCCGCAAACATCCGGGCGAGGTGACCGCGACGCTGGAGAAGCTGTGGTCGAAGCTCGGAAAAATCGATAGCAAAGCCGCGATCATTACCGGGGCGACCGGCGTCGAACCCGTCACGTCGGAAGAGCGCGCCTTCCTGAATGCCCACGCCGAATTCCCGGTGCGGGCGAGCGGGACGATGTTTGGTCACACCATGGAAGCGCAATTCCCGTTGGGACTGGCGCTGGCGGCGCTGTCTTTGTCGCGCGGCGCGCTGTTTCCGCCCGATGGAAGCTCGGCGGTGGAAGTTGAAATGCCCGCAAGCCCGTCCCAGATTGTGGTGATCGGGACGGGTCATTGGCGCGGCGAAGGCATGGCGCTGGTCGAAGCGATCAAGTAGCGGCTAAAGCGCGATGAGATTTGATTGAACATGATCTTTTCGAAAAAACCGCGGCACGCTTTTTCGGATCATGCTCTAGACAGACGGGGAAAACATGACAGCCACGCGCGATAAATTCGGCAGGCCGATCGTCGTCATAACCGGCATGGGGGTCGTCACCTCGCTCGGCGCGGGCAAGGCCGACAATTGGAAAAAATTGACGGCGGGCGAGTCCGGCATTCGCACCATCACCCGCTTCCCCACCGAGGGACTGAAAACGACCATGGCCGGCACGGTTGACTTTATTCCAATCGAGCCGTTTTCATCCACCGATCTTTCCGAGCGGCTCGGCGAACTCGCGGGCGAGGAAGCCATCGCCCAGGCCGGCATCGGCAACAAAGGCGATTTTCCCGGACCGCTCTTTCTGGCCGTTGCCCCCGTCGAGGTGGAGTGGCCGCAACGCCAAGAACTGGGACGGGCGATCGGACCCGAGACGGAAGTCAATTATGACGCCATGCTACGGGTGAGCGGCGGCGGGCGCTATGTGGACTACCACAAGCGCTTTCTGTTCGGCTCGGTGGCCGACCATCTCGCAGAGGCATTTGGAACCAAGGGCTCGCCGATTTCGCTGTCCACCGCCTGCGCTTCCGGCGCCACCGCCATCCAGCTCGGCGTCGAGGCGATCCGGCGGGGCGAAGCCGATGTTGCGCTTTGCGTGGCGACCGACGGCTCGGTCAATCCGGAAGCCTTGGTACGCTTTTCCCTGCTGTCGGCGCTGTCCACCCATAACGACCGGCCTGAGGCCGCGGCCCGTCCGTTTTCGAAGAACCGCGACGGCTTCGTGATGGCCGAAGGCGCCGGCGCGCTGGTGCTGGAGAGCTTTGAAGCCGCCACCGCGCGGGGCGCCAAAATTCTGGGCATCATTGCCGGTTGTGGCGAACTCGCCGACTCCTTTCACCGCACCCGATCGAGTCCCGACGGCAAACCGATCATCGGCTGCGTCCGCAACGCCCTCGCCGACGCGGGGCTTGCTTCCGATCAGATCGATTATATCAACGCACATGGCACCGGCACGCCCGAAAACGACAAGATGGAATATTTGGGCATCTCGACCGTCTTCGGCGAACGCGCCAAGCAAATCCCGGTCTCGTCGAATAAATCGATGGTCGGCCACACGCTCTCGGCCGCGGGCGCCGTCGAAGCTGTTTTCTCGCTGCTGACGCTCGAGCATCAAAGAATCCCCCCGACGATCAATTACGATATTCCCGACCCCGCCATTCCCTTCGACGTGGTTCCCAACAAAGCACGCGATGCGCGCGTCACCACCGTCATGTCGAATTCGTTCGGCTTTGGCGGTCAAAATGCCTCGCTGGTGCTCACCCGTGAACCGGTTTAGCCGGAGCGATTCCACGACCGGGCCCGCGAAACACTGGCAAGTTTCCGGCATGACCCTTATTGGCTTTTGATGTCTCCCCTCCTGCTTCGCGCCAAATCCCGAATGCGCAATCTGCTCAAGCCGGCAGGCGACGCGGTGGTCAGCGCGCTGACGGTCGGGCTGTTGCGCACCACGCGCTACTTCGATCCGATCAAGACCGCCAATCTGTTCGGCCGCTTCACCCGCCTGATCGGACCGATGACCCGCGAGCAACGGATCGGCCGCGCTAATCTGACGGCCGCCTTTCCGGAAAAATCACCTGAAGAAATCGAGGCCATTCTTGAAGGCGTTTGGGACAATCTCGGGCGTCTTGGCGCCGAATTCGCCCATCTCGATCATATCTGGCAACACGACCCGGCATTTCCCGAAAAAAGCCGAATCGAAATTGAGCCGCGCACCCATGAACTGTTTGCGAAGCTTCGCCTCGACGGCAAGCCCGCGCTGATCTTCGCGAGCCATCTCGGCAATTGGGAGCTGCCGGCGGTGGCGGCGGTGGCACATGGGCTTGACGCCGCGATCCTGTTTCGCCGGCCCAACAGCGCTTCCGTCAACCGGATCATCGAGGAATTACGCTCGGTAAAGATGGGAACGCTCATCCCGACCGGCCGCGATGCTCCACTCAAAATGGCGGAGGCGCTGCGCAAGGGTCAGCATGTGGCGATGCTGGTGGATCAGTACTTCACCAACGGCGTGGATGTGACGTTTTTCGGCCGCAAAACCAAAGCCAACCCGACGCTCGCCCGCTTGCTGCGGCAAGTCGAGTGCCCCATCCATGGGGTCCGCATCATCCGCCTTCCCGGCCATCGCTTCCGCGCCGAATTATCGGAAGAGCTGCAACCGGTGCGCGATGCCGCCGGGGACATCGACGTCCAACAAACGATGCAAGCCATTACCTCGGTGATCGAAGGCTGGATTCGCGAATATCCGGATCAATGGCTGTGGCTGCACCGCCGCTGGCGGTAGCGGACCACAAAAGACGCGCCCTTCCTACCGTCCCGTTTTCACCTTGGTCCACAGCCTATTGATGATGCGCTGCGTTGCCGGGTCTCGGGCGGTGATGACAAAGAGCTTGGCGAGCGTGGCGTCGTCCGGATAGATATTTTTGTCGCCAAGAACCTTGGGATCGAGGAGTTTTTGGCTCGCCAGATTGCCGTTGGCGTAAGATAAAAAATCGGAATTTCTGGCGGCGATGTCCGGCCGGTAGAGGAAGTTGATCAACTCATAGGCTTCCGTGACATTCTTGGCGTCGGCCGGAATCGCCAGATTGTCGAAAAACATTTGCGCGCCTTCCTTCGGGATCGCGTAACCGATCTCGATGCCATTATTGGCTTCCATAGCCCGGCTTCGCGCCTGCATGATGTCGCCCGACCAGCCGACCACAAGACAGATTTCGCCGGTCGCCAGCGCGCTTAAATATTCGGAGGAGTGAAACTTTCGAACGAAGGGACGGATTTTTCCGACGAGATCGGCGACCTTTTCCAGATCGGCCGCTTTCGTCGAATTCGGATCGAGTCCCAGATAGATCAGTGCGGCTGGAAAAATATCGTCGGGGGAATCCAGCATATGCACCCCGCAACCGCTGAATTTCGCGAGGTTCTCCTGCTTGAAAACGATATCCCAACTGTCGATCTTGGCGTTGGGCCCAAGGATTTTCTCCACCGCTTTGATGTTATAACCGATGCCCGTGGTACCCCACATGTAATTGACGGCATATTGATTGCCCGGATCATACGTAGCGAGCCTCGCGGTCACGACCGGCCAGGCATGGGAGAGGTTCGGCAATTTCGACTTGTCGAGCTTCTGGAACACGGACGCCTTGATCTGGCGTTGCAGGAAATAGGCCGTCGGCACCACGGCATCGTAACCGGACTTGCCGGCGAGCAAACGCGTTTCCAACGTCTCATTGGCATCGAACGTGTCGTAGATCACCTTGATGCCGGTTTCGCGGGTGAAATCCTCCAAGACGCCGGGCGCCATATAACTCGACCAATTGTAGAAATTGACCGTGCGTTCCCCCGCCGTCGCAGGTAGCGGCCTCAGCGGTAACGCGGCGGCAAGGGTTGCGATAAGAGCGGCGGCCACTCCAACTTTCGGGAAAATGGGGCGGAACAGCATTATCTCATCCATTATCGGCGATGCACCGCATCGGACAAACGCTCCAGCGCGGTATCCAGCGTCGCATCTCTTTTGGCAAAGCAGAAGCGCACGACCGTCGTTACCGGGTCCTGCTCATAGAAGGCCGACACCGGAATGGCCGCGACCTTATAATCGGTCACGATACGCTTGCAGAAAGCCTCGTCGGTTTCATTAAGACCCAGCGGCGAAAGATCGACGGTGAGAAAATACGTACCTTGCGAACGAAGAACCGGAAAACCGAGACTTTCCAAACCGCTCGCCAGCCGGTCGCGGCTGCGCGCGAGATCCTTGCGCATCTGATGAAAATATTCGTCCGACTTACCCAGACCATAGGCGACCGCGGCTTGAAGGTTCGGCGCGGTGGTAAAGGTGAGAAACTGGTGCACCTTCGCCGCCACGCGCAATAGCGCGGGCGAGGCGCATACGAAGCCGATCTTCCAGCCGGTGAGCGAAAATATCTTTCCCGCCGAGCCGACCTTGATCGTGCGATCGCGCATTCCGGGAATGCTCATCAGCGGAATATGGGCGCGGTCGTCAAAGATGACATGCTCCCAGACCTCGTCGCAGATCGCGACCGCATCGAACTCCTGGCAAAAGCGCGCCAATAATTCGAGGTCTTCGCGCGGGTAAACGATGGCGGCCGGGTTGAGTGGGTTGTTGAAAAGAACCGCTTTCGTTTTGCGATTGAAGACGCCGCGCAACGCTTCTTCCGTCAATCGCCAATGCGGCGGCTCAAGCCGCACCAGGCGCGCAATACCGCCGGCCTGACGGATGATCGGAAGATAGGAATCATAGACCGGCTGGAATACGACGACCTCGTCTCCCGGCTCGACCATGGCCAGAATGGCCGAGGTCAAAGCCTCGGTTCCCCCCGAGGTTACCATCACCTCGCTCATCGGATCGAGCGAGAGGCCGTGCCAATGCCGGTAATGGGTGGCAATCGCCTGGCGCAATTCCGGGATACCCATCATCGAAGGATATTGGTTGTAACCGTCCATCACCGCGTCGGAGGCGGCGCGGCGGATATCCTCCGGACCCGGATCGTCGGGAAAGCCCTGGCCGAGATTGATGGCGTTATTGTCGCGCGCGGCTTGCGACATCGCCTCGAAGATCGTGACGGGCAGATCGCCAAAAACCCTGTTGGTAGAAACCATGGATCAGCCGCCGGAACTCGTCGGCAGACCCGCCGCCTTCCAAGCCAACATCCCGCCCGCCAAATGCTTGTCGTGGGGAAGACCCGCGCCTTGCGCGGCCAGCGAGGCGGCCACCGAGCGCTTACCGGAGCGGCAGGCGAAAACCACCTGTTTGCCTTTCGGATCGGCAATAATTTGCGGATCGAAGCTCGACAGAGGCACCACGATCGCGCCGGGATAGCCGTCCACGGCCACTTCGTTCGGCTCCCGGACGTCAACCAGGAGATAGCGCCCATCGGCCATCCCTCGCGACACTTCCTCGGGCGTCAAATCGTGAACCCTATGCCCTTGATCCGTCACTGACATCCTCCGCTCAAACGACCACTTTGACCGGCCGCCAACCTCGCCTCTGGCGCGGCAAAAATCAAGCATTCGCGGATCGCGAACTTCGGAAAGTGAGCACTAGTTGAATCGTCATCCCCGTTTTAGACGGTGACCTGCGTTCCAACCTCCACCACCCGGCCGCTCGGAATCTGAAAATAATCGGTCGCATCGTTCGCGGTACGGCTGAGCGCGATGAAGAGATGGTCCTGCCAGCGCGGCATGCCCGAATGCGCGGCCGGCTTCAGCGCACGGCGCGATAGAAAGAACGAAGTGGACATAATGTCGAATTGCCAGCCGAGCTTGCGCGCGATCGCGAGCGCCTTGGGAACATTCGGCGATTCCATAAAGCCGAAGCGCAATGTAACCTTGGTGAAGGTATTGCCGACCTGCTCCAGCTTCACGCGCTCGGCAGGATCGACGCGCGGAGTGGCCGCGGTTTCGATGGTAAGAATGACGTTCTTTTCGTGCAGCACTTTGTAGTGCTTCAAACTATGCATCAAAGCCGTCGGCGCGCTGACGGGATCGCTGGTGAGGAAAACGGCGGTGCCGGAAACGCGCTGCGGCGGCCGTTTTTCCAGCATGGCCACGAGATCCACGAGCGGGAATTCGAGCTTGCGTGACTTCTCGAACAATAGCCGGCTGCCGCGGCGCCATGTATACATCAAGAGCATCACCACGGCTCCGAGCGCCAGCGGCACCCAACCGCCTTCGAGCACCTTCAAGAGGTTGGCGGCGAGGAAGGTCAGATCGAGAAAGAGAAACGGCACGATCAACGCGCCGGCAGCCAGCGGCGACCATCGCCATACCCGCCAGATCACGACAAACCCCATCATCGCGGTCACCACCATGGTGCCGGTCACCGAGATGCCGTAGGCCGAGGCCAGCGCGCTGGAGGAACGGAACATCAGCACCAGCAACATCACGGCAACCAGCAGCAGCATATTGATGCGCGGGATATAAATCTGGCCGAAATGCGCCTCTGACGTGTGCCTGATTTCAAATCGCGGCAACAGGCCGAGCTGGATCGCCTGGCGCGTCAGGGAATAGGCGCCGGTGATCACGGCCTGACTTGCGATCACGGTTGCGACCGTGGCAAGCGCGACCATCGGAATCAACGCCCATTCCGGAAACATCAGGAAGAAGGGATTTTCGATCGCCTTGGGGTCGCCGATGACGAGTGCACCCTGTCCCAGATAATTCAAGGCGAGCGAGGGCAAGACGATAAAAAGCCACGC
>Ga0070735_10003746_pt1 | contig 13181 bp, 12 predicted proteins | sample Coa_R1_FD_66443 | JGI IMG/M metagenome (GOLD analysis project Ga0070735, IMG submission 66443) | Surface soil microbial communities from Centralia Pennsylvania, which are recovering from an underground coalmine fire - Coalmine... | ecosystem: Environmental > Terrestrial > Soil > Unclassified ...
CCCTCGGCGTCGGCGAGCCGGGGACGCGCATGCGCGGCGAAGGGCCGACCCGCCAAAAGATCAGCGATCGTCAGGCCGGCGACCGGGCTCGTCGCGATGGCGGCTGAAGCGTTCAAGGGCGCGATCCGCTCCGGGACGAGGACGAGACCGCGGCGCTCACGTCACGATGTCCCATGTCAAAGGCGTCCCTCTTGACGCCTTGCGTTTTGCTCGCATACCCAAAACCGTGTCGATCTCCTTGGGAGCAAGACCGCCAGCGGGACGGATAACGCGGACGTTGTCCTTGGTCAGGATTTCCCCCTCCTCGACATCGCGCACCAAATAAAGCGACCGACGGAAAATCAGCGACTTCTTCTCCGCCTCCGTCGGCCCGTAAGAAACGCTGCCCATGGCCACAGCGGCCCGGCCAGTCTCAACCACCAGGGCGCTCAATTCGCTCGGCTCGAGCGAAAAGGCGCTGTCGACGCCACCGTCCGCACGGGCGAGCGTGAAATGCTTCTCGATTACGCTCGCGCCCAGCGCGACCGCGGCGACCGAGACCCCAACGCCCATCGTGTGGTCGGAGAGCCCGACCTCGCAGTCGAAGAGGCTACGCAAATGGGGAATTGTGGCGAGATTGGTGTTTTCCGGCGTCGCCGGATAGGTGCTGGTGCATTTTAGCAGGACCAGGTCGCGACAACCCGCCTGCCGCGCGGCCCGGACGGCCTCGTCAAGTTCGGCGATTGACGCCATGCCCGTCGACATGATGATCGGCTTGCCAGTAGCGGCGGCCTTGCGGATCAGCGGCAGGTGAATGTTCTCGAACGAAGCGATCTTGTAGGCGGGAACCCCGAGCGTTTCGAGGAAATCGACCGCGGTTTCGTCGAACGGCGTCGAAAAAGCCTCCATGCCGCGCGCCTTGGCGTGCGCCATGATCGGCGCATGCCATTCCCAAGGCGTGTGCGCTTGCTGGTAAAGCTCGTATAGGTTGCGGCCAGTCCAAAGGCTGCCGGGATCGCCGATGGTGAAGGCGCCGGAATGGGCGTCGATCGTGATCGTGTCGGCCGTATAGGTCTGCAGCTTGATCGCATGCGCGCCGGCTTCCGCGGCGGCGTCGACGATCGCCAGCGCCCGGTCGAGCGACTGGTTATGGTTGCCGGACATTTCCGCGATGATGAAGGGCGGCTGGCCGGGGCCAATGCGGCGGCTGCCTAAGACGAACAAGCGTATCCTCTCCCAATCGGCCACGCGCTTTGGCCGGCGGCCGCCAGTGCGGCCGGACCTATATCAAGCAGGGCCGAAACGGGCAAACTTGATGTATCTCAAAGGGCTTAATGCTTCGTCGCTGCTCAATTCGTAGCCATTCCGCGAGAAAAGCCGACGTGAAGCCGCATTGTTGGGAAGGACCTCGGCGATAAACTCCTTAATGTCCGGGCGCTCGGACAGCAGCAGCTTTTCCGCCTCGGCAAGGAGACGCCCGCCAAGCCCCGCCCCGCGCTGATCTGGCGCCACAACGATCGAGATCTGCGCTTTACCTTCGGCAATGTCGAAACGGACCGAGCCGCAGGCGTCGCCGACGCTCTCGCCGATCCAATGTCGATGGTTGGGATCGCGCAGCTTTCGCTCCAGCCAAGCCCAATGATCGCTCCAAACAATCGGCTCAGGATTGAGTGAGAGGAGACGCACGCTCTCTTCATTGCGCCAATCACGTAAACGCCGCGCATCCTCCATCGTCGCCTTTCTCAAGGCGACGATGGGTCCGAGTATTATCGCCGCGCATCGTTCCGCGCCGCGACCGTCGACGAGCGCGGCGGCGCGCTTTGACAAAACGGCAATCGAGGCTTCGTCGATGAGCAGCCGCTCCAAATCCGTAGCGAATTGGCTCTGCGTCACATCTTCAAGCCTACCGAGGTGGCGAACAACGCCAGCGGCGGCGAGCGCGGCGAGGCCCGGCTCCTGATTAGCGGCGATAGACAAGGTCATGCTCGGCAGGGCGACACAGCACCGCTCGAGCGCGGCAACACCGCCGGCGCCGATCGCGAAATCTGCAGCCGCGCATAGGGCCGCCATATCCTCCGTATCGATATGGACCTTGGTTCGGCCATGGTCCGCGGCGCGCGCTTTGATCGCCTCAACATGAGGACTTGCCGCGCCAATAACGACGTCGACGGGAATGGTCCGAAGCGCTTCGCTCGACGAAAGGGCTTCGAGCGCGCGCAGCGTCGCGCCTTTCGAATCCATCGCGCTCATGAAAACAAGAATGCGCTTGACGCTTCCATCGCGTACCCGCCCCCGCGACGCCGTAAATTGCGGACGAAGCAGCGCGTAGCGCGGGCCGATCAGGCGACGCGCCGCAGCCGGAACGAGCGCCGCGTAGCGATCCTTTCCCGGACCCTGGGCGTTCTGATCGAGAAGAAGATCGCATTCATGCGGTCGATCGGCGAGATCGTCGATGACCATTATCTTGGCGGCGCCATTGCGCAGTACTTTCTCCCAACGCGCATCGAGCGTGTAATGATCGACGATCAGCCAGTCGACGTTCCCGCGGAGCGCCGCGAGGGTAGCCTCGGCGTCGGCGCGCCAGCCCCAGGGCAGCCAATCGGCATGGGCAGCGGCCCCTCGTTCGTCCTTATTCAAATTCCGCTCGATCACGGGTAGGACGCTCAGAGTATGGCCGCGCAATGCAACCATATCCCGCCAGTTTTCAATCGATGGGGCGCAGAGAAAGACGACCTCCGCGCCGCGGGCCTTCAAAGCGTCGGCCAAAGTCAGGCAACGCGTCAGATGACCAATGCTCATCGCCCGCGACGCATCGACCCTTATGGCGATGCGCGCCATTGGCCTCACCGCACTTTGAAGAGCGGCTGCAACGGCTCGCAGCGGAGAAGCTGTTTCAAAGCGCGATTGCGAACCGCGTCGGCCAAGATCGGCATCACTTCGCGATAGGCGGCTAGGAGTTTGGCGACGTCCCTTTCGTCGTGCGCATAGGACATATTGTGCGTGCCGAGTGTCATGACGCCCCGCGCTAGCATTTCTTGCAGGAACAGGGTCTTGATCTCGTAGGAATTGTACTCCGGCGTATCCTTGATCAGAACGAAACTCCAGCACGGCTGGCCGGCGAGAGAAATGACATCGCCGAGATTGTTTTCCGCAACGATGGCGGCCGCGCCTTTCATGACCTCTCGCCCGCGCGTCGCGATAGTCTTTAGCACCGGGTCGCGTTTCAATTTGTCCAAAGTCGCTTTCGCTGCCGCCAGCGACAGCGCTTCGCCGCCGAGGGTGAAAGAGAAAAAGATTTCCTCCATCAACCGCATGACATCGGCGCGGCCGGCGATAGCGGAGAGCGGATAGCCATTGGCGAGCCCCTTGCCGTAGGTGGCAAGGTCAGGAATCACCCCATAAAGCTCTTGCGCGCCGCCATTGGCGAAGCGAAAGCCCGTGATTGTCTCGTCAAAAACGAGCAGAGCGCCATGGCGATGCGTCAACTCCTTGAGCCCTTCAAGAAAACCCGGCGCCGGTTCGAAGACATTCATAGGCTCGAGTATGACCGCGGCGAATTCGTCGCGATGGGCATTGAACAGGGCCTCGAGGGAGGCAAGATCATTGTACACGAAAGGATGCGTCAGATCGCGCACCGCTTGAGGCACGCCGAGGTGGCGCGCGGTCGAGCCGATGTACCAGTCTTGCCAGCCGTGATAGCCGCAAACCGCCACCCGATCGCGCTGCGTATAGGCCCGCGCTAGGCGGATCGCGCCCGCCGTCGTATCCGAGCCGTTCTTGCCGAAACGAACCATCTCGGCGCATGGCGCCATCTCGATGATCCGTTCGGCGACTTCGGTCTCGAGCGGGTGGGCGAGGGAGAAGATCGTTCCATCCTCGAGCTGCGCCTTCACCGCCGCCATCACATCAGGATCGCCGTGACCTAAAGTGATCGCCAGCAGGCTATTGACGAAATCGACATATTCATTGCCGTCGATGTCCCAAACCTTGCTCCCGGCGCCCCTGGTAATGAAATACGGCGAAACGCCGAATGGATATTGCGTCTTCGATTTGGAGAAGGTCTGACTGCCAAGCGGGATGCTACGCTCGGCTCGCGCCAAAAACTCTTCCGATTTTCTATAGCGTTCGGACAAAATGTCTCCTCCAACAGGCTTCGTCTGCCTATCTCAGCGTCGCTCCAGACGCGCCGCCGCCTCGGCTGCAAGCGATTTCGCGAGGCCTTCGTTGCGCTTCGTATCCGTGTTGAGCGTCGCAAGCTCGGGGCGGCGCGCGATCAAGGCCAGGATATCGGCGAAGGAAAAATCCGGCTTCGTTGGATAAAGCGCTTCATAGACCGCTCTGACCAATTGAAAATCGCGAGGCTCGTCGACCGTCCAGCGTAGATGCGAATAATCGTCGGCGCTGCGGACATGATGAATTTTGAAGCGCTCGGGTTGACGGTAGAGCGCCAAAGTCACGTGCTCCCGCTCGGCGTCGCTGCGCACCTCCGAAGCAATCGCTGCCAAAGCGGCGTAGCGCATGACTTCGACATCAAGTCCATCCGGATAGGTCGGCACGACTGAATTCGAGGTGTAATCGGCGCCCGCTTGCAAGGCTTCATCGACGACGCGATCGATTGTCGCGGGATCGGTGAGCGGACAGTCGCCGGTCAGCCGCACCACCCATTCGGGATTATTGAAGCCTCGTGTCGCGCCAACGAAACGCGAGAGCACGTCGTTGAGCGAGCCGCGATAGACGGCGACGCCATTCTCCTCGCAAAGTCGTGCGAGCGCGTCATCGCTCGCATCGTCGCTCGTCACGACGACCAAAGCATCCAAACGCTTGGCGCACCTGATGCGTTCGATCTGACGTAAGATCATCGGCGCGCCCAACAAAGGCTCGAGCACTTTACGTGGGAAGCGCGTCGAAGAGCAGCGGGCTTGGAGCACGGCGAGAATCATCGTTTCAATTGACCCAGCGTCGCGGATCGATGACGTCGTGATCGTCGCAGGCGAAACGCGCGTAGTCGAGAGAAGGAACGTCCGCGACCGCCGCCAAACATTCCGCGAGATGGGCGGCCGAATGAACGCCGATCACCATTCTACCGATTGCCGGCTGCCGCAAACCAAAGCCCAACGCCGCGGCCAAGGGCGAAACGCCGCTCTCGACGAGGACCTCGCGCCAGACGCGTGAAGCGGCGGCTGCGCGCGGCAGTTTTGCCTCGACCGCCTCCAAAGTCATCAAGAGGAGGCCTTGCAAAAACAGTGACCGTGCGTGGATTTCGACGCCTTGCGACGCAAGGCGCGTAAGCGTCCCATCGGCGAGCAGGCGCTGATCGAAAGCATTGATCGGCACCTGGACGACGCTTACCGGAAAGCGGCTCATCGTCGCGTCGATCTCAGCGCGATCATAGGCAGAGACGCCGATTTTTTTTACACGGCCTTGTTCGCGCAGCCGCTCCAACCTGCGCCAGAGCTCATCACCGCCAGGATTGAGGATGTCGCGCGCGTCATGAACAAGCAAAGCATAGACGCTTTCGCGGCGGAGTTTCCGCAGGGACTCGTGAAACGCCGCCTCGACGTGATCGATCGCCGCAACGTCAATCGTCTCGGCGCGAATCGGCAAAGTCTTTGTGACGATAGCGAAAGGCGATCCTTCTCCCGCAATCTCACCGAGAACCTCTTCACTATCGCCGTAGGCGACGGCTGTGTCGATGAGGTTTACGCCGTTTCGCATGGCCAGCGTGACAATTGCTCGCGCCTCCTCCAACGGAACGCGGCCACCCTCATGTGACACGCCGTAAGCCAAACCGAACTGTACGGTCCCGAGCGCCAAACGATTGCGACCGTCCATCGCGCGACTTTCAGGCTGCCTGGGCCAGCAGGATGTCCGATAGGCGGGCGACGACTTCATCCTGCTCGGCGTCGGTCATCCCGGCAAAGAGCGGAATGCTGATGGCGCGTTGGTAATAGTGTTCAGCCTCGGGAAAATCGCCGGCTTTGAAGCCGAGCCGGCGATAGTAAGGCTGGAGATGCACGGGAATGTAGTGAACGTTCACGCCGATACCCGACGCGCGCAACCGCTCAAAAATCTCGCGCCGCGAACGCCCGATCGTCTCGAGACGAAGCTGGATCGGATAGAGATGAAATGCCGATCGTCCGTCCGGCCCTTGCGCGGGGCGGATCAGCGGCAAAGACGCCAGCATCTTATCGTAACGCGCCGCGAGCGCGCGGCGGCGGGCGACAAAAGCGTCGATGCGTTTGAGCTGGCTCTGACCAAGGGCCGCCTGAAGATCAGTGATGCGATAATTGAGGCCTAGCGCAATCTGCTGATAGTACCAAGGCCCTTCGCTCGCCCCTTCCATGCGCGCGGGATCGCGCGTCGTCCCATGCGAACGCAATTCGCGCAGCCGCGCCGCTAAGACGGGATCATTTGCCGTGACGACCCCTCCCTCAGCCGTGGTGATGATCTTGACGGGATGGAAGCTAAACACCGTCAAGTCGCTGTAGCGGCAATCGCCGACTTTGCGATCGAGATAGTCGGCGCCGATGGCGTGAGCCGCGTCCTCGACAATCTTGAAGCCGTATTCGTCGGCCAAGGCGCGGATAGCGCGCATATCGCAGGATTGCCCGGCGAAATGGACCGGTGCGACGATCTTCGGCAAACGACCTTGGCGTCGACCGTCAGCCAGCTTTCTGGCCAAGGCGTCGATGTCCATCAAATAAGTATCGGAGGAAATATCGACGAAATCGACATCGGCGCCGCAGTAGCGCGCCGCATTCGCCGTCGCGACGAAAGTGTTGGGGACCGTCCACACCACGTCGCCCGGCCCGAGATCCAGAACGAGATAGGCGATATGGAGCGCCGCTGTGGCGTTACAGACGGCTACCGCCTGAGCCGCGCCGACATAGGCCGCGAGCGCGGTTTCGAATCCGTCAACGGCCGGCCCTTGTGTGATGAAATCCGATCGCAGCGCTGCCACGACCGCAGCGACGTCGTCATCGCTGATGTCCTGGCGGCCGTACGGGATCATGCGATCCCTTCCAGAAATTTTCGAATCTGCGAAACCGAGAGAAAGTCCGGATTGCTTCCCGACTCATATTCGAAGTCCGTCGCCGCGGGCGTGCTTTTCTCGCCGAGGGCGTTGACCGCATAGTCCGGGTGGGCGACGAAACTGATGGTCGGCTGGATCACGAAATGGTCCGAGAACTTCAGCGTGAGATGGCTGTCGTCCTTCGGGCACATGATTTCATGCAACTTTTCGCCGGGACGGATGCCGATGATCTTTTTCCTCACGCCGGGGGACATCGCTTCGGCGAGGTCGGAAATGCGCGAGGAAGGAATTTTCGGAACGAAAATCTCGCCGCCATACATACGCTCGAAGGATTTCAGCACGAAATCGACGCCCTGCGCCAAGCTGATCCAGAAGCGCGTCATCCTCACATCGGTCAGCGGCAGCTCCTTGGCGCCCTCGGCGAGCAACCGCTTGAACAGCGGCACGACCGATCCGCGCGATCCGACGACATTGCCGTAACGCACTACGCTGAAGCGGGTCGGGCGCGCGCCCGCCATATTATTCGCCGCGACGAAGAGCTTGTCCGAGGCAAGCTTGGTCGCGCCATAGAGATTGATCGGATTGGCCGCCTTATCCGTCGAAAGAGCAATGACTTTCGATACCCGGCAGTGCAGCGCGGCGTCGATGACGTTCTCGGCGCCGTTCACATTGGTGCGGATACATTCGATAGGGTTGTATTCGGCAATCGGCACATGTTTGAGGGCGGCCGCGTGGACGACATAATCGACATCATCGAAGGACCTCGTCAGCCGGTCGCGGTCGCGCACATCGCCGATGAAATAGCGCATCTGCGGCGAGTCATATTCGCGGGCCATTTCGTATTGCTTCAATTCGTCTCGGGAATAGACGATGACGCGCCTGGGCTTGTAGCGCTCGAGGACTGTTTTGATGAAGGCTTTACCGAACGACCCCGTCCCGCCGGTAACCAGAATGGATTTTCCATTAAACATGACGGCGTGATCTCTATCGGAGGTTGCCCGGCATGGGCAATAGCCGGATTTTATTGAGCTTAATTGACCAGCGCGGTGATCGTAGGGGCGGAGCGATGATACCGAAGACGGACGTCTCGTTAACCATACGAACAACCCGCTTCGCTTGGAAAGGCTTTCGCCTGCGCTGATCGACTAATGGGACGACAAAGGTCGGGTCAATCCTCCTTCGCTGGCCCGTTCGTGGCCATGAGTGTAAGCGGAAACGGCTTCATCGATCGAGCCGATGAAGACGACGGAGCCGTGCTCCAAGACCAGGGCCTTGTTGCAGAAACGGCGAAGAAGACTCATCGAATGGCTCACTAAGACCATGACTCCTGAGCGTTCGATCAAGGCGTTGAGACGCGCGTCGGCCTTTTCGACAAAATTGGCGTCGACGGCGCCGATCCCCTCGTCGAGAAGCAAAATGTCAGGGGTAATGCAGGTTGAGACCCCAAAGGCCAAACGCGTGCGCATGCCCAGCGAATAAGTTCTCGTCGGCAAATGAAGAAATTCGCCAAGCTCGGTGAATTCGGCGATCTCGCCGATCTGCGTTGAAATCTCGGCCTCGGTCATGCCGAGATACAGGCCGCGGATTCGGATGTTCTCATACCCCGTGGCATCGAGATCCATGCCCAGTGAAATGTCAAAGAGCGGCGCGACGCGCCCTTCAATAGCGACTTGACCCCGCAAAGGCTCGTAGATGCCGGCGAGCACCCGCAACAAGGTGGTCTTGCCGGCGCCGTTATGGCCGAGAATGGCGAGACGATCGCCTCGATGGACATCAAAGGAGACATCTTTAAGCGCTTCGACGACCACGCGACGATGCGTGACCGAAGCTATTCTCCCACCAGCGTTGGTCATGATGTGGCGCAAGGAGCGCTGCGCGCCTTCATAGATGGGAAAAGATACATCGACATGCTGAACGGAGATGCTGGGCATTGTCAGGTCAAACCCAATAGGCAACCCGTCCGCGGAAACGGGCGAATAAAGAAAAGCCTACGGCGAGGCTTGCGATGGTGAATCCGATTGCGATCGCCCAGAAAGACAAAGGCGGGCTCTCGCCAACCAAGGGACGGCGGACGATCTCCAACAAATAGTACAACGGATTCCAGTCGACGACCCAGACCCTCGACTTGAGATTCTCCGGCCGCCAAAGAACCGGCGTTATGAAGAAGATGAGCTGAACCGCGTTAGAAACAATCGGCGGGATATCGCGAAAGCGAGCGCTAAGCACGCCTAAAATCATCCCACACGCGGCGCCGTTAAGCGCGATCAGCGCAAGCCCTACCGGCGCCAAGAAGAAAACAAGCCCCGGATTCTTCAAGTAAATCAACATGACGAGTATGTATACAATCATGTTGTGACCTAGGATGATAAAGTTCCGCCATACCGCGCGCAGAAGATGGACGCCCAAGGGCGCTGGGAGTTGTTTGATGACGCCGTCGAAGGCCAAAAAGGCTGTGCAACCGTCATTGATCAAGCCGGCGATCAATTGCCAGATGATCAAGCCCGCCGCCAAGGAGGGGATATAGTCCCGAGGTTCGGCGTCCAGAAGCCGCGAATAGACCACGCCAAGGGCCGCCACCATGATGCCAAGGCTCAAGGTGATCCAGAATGGACCGATCTTCGAGCGCCGATACTTTTGCTTGACCTCGAGCCAGCCGAGGACCAGCCAAAGATGCGGGTGGAGCGTCGCGCTGACGATGTCCCTGAAGGCGCGCCGGATGCGGAATTCGGAACGGGCGGTATGGACGACTATTGTGGGCATGCGAGGGGTAATGGACCCATGAAGGAGGGCGCGGGCGCCTAAAGGAAATCCGTCGCCAAAAACGGAGGGCGATGTCTATTGCATCGTGCGCCTCGGCGCCAGCCCAAGGGATTTCGTAAGCGAAATCAGCGCCTTGATAACGGAAGTGATTCGCCTTGACGGGAAGGCTCAAAAAACTTGGCGGCAAGATCGGCTTGGAACCCATTCGATACATAGCGCTGCTGCACAGTATCGGTCTTGGCGGGGGGCGGCGGCTCGCTATGGCCGACTTGCGAGAGATGGCCGGGGCTCTCGGCCTGACCAATCCGCGCACGCTGATTGCGACGGGCAATCTCGTTTTCGAAGCGACTGGCGTGAGCAAATCCAGTCTCGAAGGAAAGCTCGAAGCCGCCTTTGAAAAAAGGTTCGATCACCATGTTGATATCGTCGTCCGAACTCTCGTGGATTGGCGGCGCATGATGGCGGGCAATCCGTTTCAGCGTGAATCGAAATCCGACGGCAGTCGCGTCATCGTACGTGTAGCGCGTAACGCCATCAGTGACGACGCCTTGGCATTGCTCGAAGAACGCGGCGGCGACGGCGAGCGGATCAAAATCGTCGAAGATTATCTTTGGGTCCATTTTCCTAAAGATCCGGGCAAGTCCCGGCTTATCGGCGCGCTGACGACCAAGCGGCTTGGCGTCGGCACGCTACGAAACTGGAACACAGTGCGTCGGCTCTACGATTTCGCCGAGACCTGACCGAGGTCCCTAAGTCTTCAAAAAAGCCGTACTGGCGGATAAGCGCGCCTTCAGATGATCGGCCGCCGCGATCGCCGGATAAAGCGGCTCAGCGCCGGCGGGCACGCAGCTCGGGATCGCCTCGACAAGAGCCTCGGGATTAGGATCGAAGAAGAAGGCGATCGAATAGCGCTCACGCCCGCTTTGATTGACGACGCGATGCGGCGTCGAGACATAGATGTCGTTCGTCCAACGCATCAGGCAATCGCCGATATTGACGATGAAGGCGCCGGGCATGACCGGCGCTTCGATCCATTGACCAGCGCGCGTTTTCACCTGCAAACCGCCTACGGAATCTGTGGCGAGCAAAGTCAGATTGCCATAGTCCGTATGTTCGCCAGCGCCGAGTTGTCCCGCGACGGCGTCCGCCGGCATGGGGGGGTAATGCAAGAGACGAAGCGTCGCCATCGGTCGGTCGAACTTATTGTCGAAAAAGTCGGTTTTCAGACCGAGATCGGCCGCGAAAGCGCGATGCAGCCGGCCGCCGAGCGCGGCGCATTGAGCGAAATAGGTCAGCATCGTCGCGCGGAAATCGGGAAGAGTCGGCCAGGCATTGAGGCTGCGGAAAGGCGTACCCGCGATGATCTCGGCATCGTCGGCCTGAAGGTCGAGCCCGATGTTGAAGGTCTCCTTCATGTCGGCGGCTTTGGTCGGGTCGAGCGCCTCGTGCATCAGGCCGGAATAGCCGCGATTGCCGCCGATCTTATCGATCGCTAAGGCGCGCTTCTCGGCGATCGGAAGAGCAAAGAAAAGCGCCGATTGCGCGAAGGCCGCCGCCATCGTCTCGGCCGGTACGCCATGATTGATGATATAGAAAAAGCCGACGTCGCGGCAGGCCGCCCCGACGTCGCGAGCGATGCGCGAAAGCGCGACGGCGCGACCGTCCTGCAAGCCCTCGAGATCGATAATCGGCAATGCGTCCATCGTCTTCTCCTTCCCCCGCCGATCAGCAACAGCCGATGAAGGCGCGATAAAAATTGGCGACACTTGTTTCGAGCGGGTTGAACCCGTTGAGAAAGGCGGATCGATCTGGCATCGCGGCGCGCGAAGCGGCGCGCAGGCGCACGTGAATATCGGCGAGGTCGACGCCGGCCGTCTCGCCATCGTGGACGACCGGGCGTCCATTGACGATCAAATACGCCACATGCGCCTGAGTTGCCCGGGAGAAGACGAGGTCAATCGGCTCGACGGGCATGACCGCGTCACGATCGAGGAGGTCGAGGTCGAGAACAAGAATATCGGCTGGCTCGCCGACGGCGATTTGGCCGCTCCCCGGCGCGCCATTGGCGGCGCGGCCAATTGCGACAATGGAGGAAAGGTAGGGCGCGCGCGCGATCACTTTGTCGAAGCCCCAGCCGCCATGAAGGAAGTGTCCGAGCCGCATTTCGCGCAAAGCATCGTCGTCCTCGTCAAGCGCCGATCCATCGACGCCGCAAGCGATCCGGCAATTGCGTTTGATCGCATCGCCGATCGGCGCAATCCCCGACGCAAGATGAAGATTCGAACTTGGATTGGTCGCGATCGTCGCTTCCGCTTCGGCGATAAGATCCAATTCCTCTGGCCGCGCATAGACGCAATGGGCGAATGTGATGCGTGGCGAAAGCAAGCCCAGCGCCTTCAGATGAGGAAGCAATCCCTTGGGATAAGCGCGATCGGCGAAGGCGCGCTGATATTTCGTCTCGAGAAGATGCATATGCACCCGCCGCCCCGTATTTGCGGACGCAGCGGCGATTGCGCTCAGAAGCGCGTCCGAACACCATTGCGCGCCAGTCGGGCCGAATTGGACCGTGAAAGTTGGACTCTCGACTGCGGCGGCGATGGCTTCAACGCGGGAGACCTGCTCCTCAGCGCTTGGCGTCGGAGCAAAGAACTGTTTCTCCACGACGGCGCGCGCGTCAGGCGGCAATTGCGCCAGGAGTTCGCGGGCGTCGCCATAGACCAGTGGATTGCGATCGCGCATGGCGATGGCGAGCGTCCCTCGGACACCGACATCAGCAGCGGCGCGCGCGATTTCGCGGGCCTCGTCCAAAAGCGACATGGGCCCTTGCGGCCGGGTGTAGTGCGCCATGACCGAGGCGACGCCGGCCCGCGCCGCCCGGCCGAAAGCAGCACAGGCGCCGAGATAAGGATCGACAGAGGGCATGGCGCCGAGGCGCAGCAGCCAAGTTTCGAGCGGCTTGCCAGCGCCTCCGAAGGAGGTCGGCGATAGCGCGCGGCAGTGATCATGCGCATTGGCGAGCGCCGGCATGGCGAGCAATCGCCGCGCCGGTTTCGACACGGCCGGCGCGACCGAACGGATGATTCCATCCGCGAAAGTCAGATCGACCGATGTCGGTCCGGCGCCGAGGATTTCAACGCCGCGCAAACTGTCCATATTCTTCTCCGCGCGATCACGCTGGCATGCGCGCAGACAGCGCGCCAGCCTAAAGGAAATGCACGGGTGCATTTCGGTTACGCACCGCCGCCTATGGCGCGGATCTAGTGTCTATAAATCTGCAAAACCTCTTCCGCCATTTTGGCGATCCTTTCTCTGAGCTCCTCCGGCTCGAGCGCCTCGGCGTCAACGCCAAGGCGGATGATGTCGGCGGCGGCCTGATCCAAGCGTTCGACTGGAATCACGACCCGCACCC
>Ga0070735_10003747_pt1 | contig 13181 bp, 7 predicted proteins | sample Coa_R1_FD_66443 | JGI IMG/M metagenome (GOLD analysis project Ga0070735, IMG submission 66443) | Surface soil microbial communities from Centralia Pennsylvania, which are recovering from an underground coalmine fire - Coalmine... | ecosystem: Environmental > Terrestrial > Soil > Unclassified ...
GCCCGACTACAAGGACGAGCCATGCGCGACAGCGCCCATCATCAAAATGGCAACCGCCAAACAAAGACGCGCCTACAAGGCACTTCAAGCGGCGACTTAAAAATCGTTAACGGCGTTGCCTGGCGGGGTGCTGCTCGATCGACGCGCTCTCTCCGGGGATCTTCGCTTCGCTCGACCCCCGGCTATCGGCTGGCAACCTTCCAGGTTGCCGGTTCCCAGCCGGAGCCCGGTGGTCGCGCCGTCCCCAACTGACGGAACTCACCACATGAAATTCTTCGCGCGGCGCGCAAATATAAACTGTTTGCATTGTGGATACGCGAGGATTTACAGGTTGACCCTCGTGGTGTTTATCCGCGCGTATCCGCGAAATCCATGGTTCTTCTTTCCACTCGCCGCCTTAAAAATCTGCGCGGCACCGCGCCGACTCTACAGCGAAGTAGTCAGCCCGGCAGACACAGCGGGTCTGCCGCTTGCGGAGTTGAGCCGCCCTGGGCGGGATCGGCTGCAATCGGGGCCGGTTCGCCGGATGGAGCGGTGGTCGGCGTGGCCCTCGCGCGATGGGCTTTGATCATCGGCTCGGCCAATCGTTCGCGAGCATCGTCTCGGGCCGGCTCCCCCAGAGCGATTGCGCTCGATTGTTTCATTTTCCATAAGGAATACGCCAACTCGATCGTCACGATGACGCCCAACATCACTGTGCCGAACGACTGAGAATAGAATTGTCCCCGTTCTCCGCCCAGCAGATACAACACGCCGGCGAGGACGAACGAAGTAATCGACAGGGGAAGCGTGACTGCCACCGACTGTCGAAGCTTTCTCGTCGTGTGCTTCGCCAGTGCCGCGCGGGCCGAGAAGTTGGCGATTTGGCGCAAGGAACCGACACCGGCTCGAATCTCGCTGATGTTCGGCCGCGCCCGAGAGGCCGCTCTTGAAAGATCAGTCGCTGCAAGGGGACCTTCGGCAGCGCCCCCGTCCTGGCTCGGTGTGCCCGCCTGGGATTCCCGCCGGCCGGCGGAGCTTTTTGCGGTTCGCCAATCATCACAATCGAGGGGCTCGGCGACCGCCGGACCTCCGGGCTGCCGAGAACGCATACGGCCCAGCAATTGTTCCATGTAATCGGAGACCGAATCGGCAATCGCCGAGTGATCGGCGGGCCGGTTTGCCTCGGCAGCTTGCTCGGGAATGGCGGCCACGGCTTCGGGTTCCCAATCGGAGCCGTCGGCGCGTCGCGCCGGTTGGCGGAACAGCCGGTTCAGCCGATCACCATCTCCTTCTGAAATACTCTCAGGCAGCTCCGACCGCGCTTCACTCGCTGGCGTGAGCGGGCCCAGGCCGGCGCGCGCCAATCCGGCCATATATTCCACGATGGCGGCGCGCTCGCGCTCGAACTGCGATCGCTCGGATTCAAGCTGCGCTCGCGCCGCCGACAGGCGTTCGAATTCGCGACGAAGCTCGGCGTGGCGCTCTTTCAAGCGCCGGTGAAACCCAGCCAGCCGCGCGCTTCGCGACGCATCCGATCGGGAGAATTCAGCCGCTGCTGACGAATCTCCGACGCCTGATGTCCCGGGCAGGCTCGCCAAGAGCTCATCAGCGATCCCTTCGGCTGCGATGAATTCGGCTGGTCGGTCCATCACGAGATGACTCTCGGCAGGTGCGGTTCCGGAATCGGAATGTTCTTCGACAAGCATGGCCCATCCAATACCGGTGATTGCTGTCAGAATCCAACGTCTCATTCCTATAGCCTTTTATTCAGCGCCGGTCAAAATTTTGCGTCCGCTGAACCTGGGATGTCCTGAGGATTTCGGCCGCATGCGCCGGTCGTTGTGCTGCGGGTCCGCCACGCGCCGCCGGCTCGAAGATGCCGGCCTAGCGCCCGGAACAACCCTGGCATGCGTCAAATTCGAGAGATTGCGCAAATCCGTTAAAGCCGTCACTTCCGACCGACCGAATTGATATACCGAGGCTCGCCATGCAGGGGTGCAGACAGGACGCGACCGGCGGCAGACTGCGCCCGCAAGCTCAGTCGCAAGAAATCGTCACGCTTCGCGAGTCCCGCTGGCGGATGCCAGTCGTCCGAGCGGCGCCGCGCGCGGGGATTCTGGCCCTTGCGCTGATCGGCTCAGGTTGCACGAACCTGGGCGAATGGGTGCAAAACGGCTTCAAAGTCGGCCCCAACTATGCGCCGCCGGCCGCGCCGGTCGCCGACGAATGGATCGAGCCGGCCGACGCCCACGTCGTCAAGAACGTCCCCGCGCAAGACCGCGCCTGGTGGACGGCGTTCAACGATCCGGTGCTCAACCGGTTGATGGACACCGCCTATCGGCAAAACCTCGATCTCCGCGCGGCGGCCGCCCGAATTATGGAGGCCCGAGCGCGCCAGGGCGTCGCCGTCGGCAATCTCTTCCCTCAATCGCAAACGGCGCTGGCCGCTTATGCGCATGCCCAGATCAGCAAAAACCTCGGCTTGCCGCTTCCCAGCACGCTGAATGTCTGGGCAGACGGTTTCAACGCCTCGTGGGAGCTCGATTTCTGGGGTCGCTTGCGAAGGAGCATCGAGGCCGCCGACGCGAATCTCGAGGCGGCGACCGAGGGATATGGGCAATCGCTGGTATTGCTGTTCTCGGAGGTCGCCACGAACTACGTCCAATTGCGGACTTTCGAGCAACGATTGCAATTCGCGCGTGAGAACGTCGAAATTCAAGAGCGATCGTTGGCGATCGCCCAGGCGCGCTTCGACCAGGGCGCGACGACCGAGCTCGACGTGCGGCAGGCCAAGTCGACGCTGGCCCAAACGAAATCGACGATCCCGCCGCTGGAGGCCGGGCGCCGGCAGGCTGCCAACCAGCTTTGCATTTTGCTCGGCATGCCCGTCCACGATCTGGCGAATCGGCTCCAGCCCGGTCCCATCCCCGGCGCTCCGCCTGAAATCGCGGTCGGCATTCCGGCCGATCTCTTGAGAAGGCGACCCGACGTGCGTCAGGCCGAGCGACAGGTCGCCGCTCAAAGCGCTCAAATCGGAATCGCCCAGGCCGATCTTTATCCCAGGCTGGGAGTCAGCGGGTTCCTGGGATATGCGGCCAATGACCTGCGAACCGCGTTCGACGGGAGCAGCTTCATGGCTTTCGTGCTGCCGACCTTGCAGTGGAACATCTTGAACTATGGTCGCATCGTCAATAACGTGCGCGCGCAAGACGCGGCCTTGGAAGCCATCGAGCTCAATTATCAACAAACCGTTCTCACGGCGGGGCGCGAGGTGGAAGACGCTCTCGTGCAATTCATCCAGGCGCAGCGGCAAGCGCGGCACCTCGCAGAGAGCGTGGCCCAGGCGCAACGCGCCGTCGAGCTGGTGCTCGATCAATTCGAAGGCGGGATCACCGATTACAATCGCGTCTTCACCAACCAGGCGCAATTGGTCACGCAGCAAGACCAACTGGGCACGGCGCAAGGAAACATCGCCTTGTACCTGATTCAAGTCTATCGGGCGATGGGAGGCGGTTGGGAATCTTTCTGCGCGGGAGAAGGCATGCCCAACCTGGTTGACGCCCCGCCTTCCGCTGAACCGACCGGAGATTCCACCGGCCGACAGCGAGTGTACGACAAAATCGGCCCCTCCCAAGACCAGTGAAGGACCGCCCAAAGGACATCAGTCAGGCGAGCCACGGGCGTCAGCCCGTGGGTTGACGGCAGGAGTGCCAGCGAATGCAGCTTCGATTTCGCATCGAATCGACTGATCAACCTGGCGTTGAATCGGTGGATCAGGAACCGGGCGACTGCCTCCATCTCCAATCGCGGACTTCGGGCATGTCCTGGCCGTGCTCATAAATGTATTCCCTGTGTTCGATGAGCTTGTCGCGGCAAGCCTGCTTGATGTAGGCCGCTTGTCCTCCCAGGTGAGGCAGTCGATCGACGGCGTCCATGGCCAGATGAAAGCGGTCCATGTCGTTGAGCACGGTCATATCGAACGGCGTGGTAATCGTCCCTTCTTCCTTGTAGCCCCGGACGTGCAGATTGATGTGATTGGTCCGCCGATACGTCAGCCGGTGAATCAGCCACGGGTAGCCGTGATAGGCAAAGATGATTGGCTTATCGCGCGTGAAGAGCGTGTCGAAATCCCGGTCGGACAGGCCATGCGGATGCTCGGTCGATGGTTGCAGCCGCATCAAATCGACGACGTTGACCATGCGGATTTTGAGCGCGGGGACTTGCTGGCGAAGGATTTGGATCGCCGCCAGCATTTCGAGCGATGGCACGTCGCCGGCCGCGGCCATCACCAGGTCGGGATCGCCGCCGGCGTCATTGCTGGCCCATTCCCAAATGCCGATGCCCGCCGTGCAGTGCTTGATGGCCTGATCCATATTGAGCCATTGCGGCGCAGGGTGCTTTCCAGCCACGATGACGTTCACATAGTGGCGGCTGCGCAGGCAATGGTCAGCGACCGAGAGCAGGCAGTTCGAATCGGGAGGCAAATAGACGCGAATGACCTCAGCCTTCTTGTTCGCCACATGGTCGATGAAACCAGGGTCCTGATGCGTAAAGCCATTGTGATCCTGTCGCCAGACGTGCGAAGACAGCAAAATATTGAGCGAGGCGATCTGCCGGCGCCAAGGGATGTGCCGCGTCACCTTCAGCCACTTGGCGTGCTGGTTGAACATCGAATCGATGATGTGAATGAAGGCTTCGTAGCAGTTGAACAGGCCGTGCCGGCCGGTGAGCAAATAGCCCTCGAGCCAGCCCTCGCACTGGTGCTCGCTCAGCATTTCGATGACTCGCCCCTCGCGGCCGAGATGGTCGTCGCTGTCGAGCACCTGGGCCTCCCACTGCTTGTCGCTGGCCTCCAGCACGGCCGACAACCGGTTCGAGGCGGTTTCGTCCGGTCCGAAAATGCGAAAGTTGCGCTGATCGTCGTTGAGCTCGATCACGTCGCGAAGATATTCGCCGAGGATGCGCGTATCTTCAGAATCGACCGCGCCCGGCTGGGGAACGTCGACGGCGTAGTCCCGAAAATCCGGAAGGCGCAAGTCTCGCAGCAAAATACCTCCGTTCGCATGGGGATTGGCCCCCATGCGCCGATCGCCTTGCGGCGCCAATTCGGCCAGCTCAGTCCGGAAGCGGCCCTTCTCATCGAATAGCTCGTCGGGCCGATAGCTGCGAAGCCAACGTTCGAGTTGCGCCAGGTGCTCGGGATTCTTGCTTGGATCCGAGAGTGGCACCTGATGCGCCCGATACGTCCCTTCAACTTTCTGACCATCGACGACCTTAGGCCCCGTCCAGCCTTTGGGTGAATTGAGGACGATCGCGGGCCAGCGCGGGCGCCCTACAGCCCGGTTTTCGCGAGCGTCGTTTTGGATGCGGGCGATCTGGGCCACCACCGTGTCCAGCGTCTGGGCCATCAGCCGGTGCATCAGCGCCGGATCGTCGCCTTCCACGAAATAAGGCTCATAGCCGTAGCCGCGCAAAAGCTGTTCCAGCTCTTCGCGGCCGATGCGCGCGAGTATCGTGGGGTTGGCGATCTTGTAGCCGTTCAGATGCAAGATCGGCAGCACCGCCCCATCGCGCGCCGGGTTCAAAAACTTATTGCTATGCCAGCCGGTGGCAAGAGGGCCGGTCTCTGCCTCTCCGTCGCCGATCACGCAAGCGACGATGAGATCCGGGTTGTCGAACGCGGCGCCGAACGCATGGCTCAAACTGTAACCCAGCTCTCCCCCTTCATGGATCGAGCCGGGCGTTTCGGGAGCGACGTGGCTGGGGATTCCGCCGGGAAACGAAAACTGCGTGAAAAACCGTTTCAGTCCGGGCTCGTCGGGGGTGATGTGCGAGTAGAATTCGCAGTACGTCCCCTCCAGATACGTATTGGCCACGACCGCCGGCCCGCCATGCCCGGGACCGGAAATGTAGATCATATTCAGATCGTAATCCTGAATGATGCGGTTGAGGTGCACGTAAATAAAATTTTGACCCGGCGTGGTTCCCCAGTGCCCCAACAGGCGCGGCTTGATGTGCTGGAGCGCCAGCGGCTCTTTCAAAAGGGGATTGTCGCGGAGATAAATCTGCCCGACCGAAAGATAATTCGCCGCGCGCCAGTAGGCGTCGATTCGCTTCAGCTTTTCGTCCGAGAGAGCGTTTTTCATGTCGATGCCCGGGGTCATTTTTTGGCGCCGGCCGCGTCAAACGTGTTCGTGTCGCCCTGAAACGCCTGGTTCGCGATTCGTTGCACTTCGCGAACGATGATGGCCTCTTCATCCGTGCGGATTACGCGCACGGTCGGCCGAGCCGCATTCGCCGAAATCACGTCCGCATTCGCTCGATTGCAGTTTTCGTCCAATCGCACGCCGAGAAACTCCAGTCCCTGGCAGATTCGCGAGCGCACCAAAGGCGCATTTTCGCCGATCCCACCGGAGAACACGAGCGTATCGAGACCGCCCAGCGCCGCGGCGAATGCCCCGATCCACTTTTTCGCCTGATAGCAGAAGATGGCGACCGCGTCGGCTGCGCGCGGGTCGGCGGCCTCTCGAGCGATCAGGTCGCGCATGTCTGAGCTCGTTTCGGAAATGCCGAGCAGCCCCGAGCGCCTGTTGACGAGGTCGTCGAGCTGGTCGGCATTCAGGCCTTCGTTTCGCATCAGGTACGTCAGAAAGCCGGGATCGAGGTCGCCGCTGCGCGTCCCCATCACGAGCCCCGCGCTGGGAGTGAACGACATCGACGTGTCGATGCACTTGCCGTCTCGAACGGCCGCCAGGCTCGCCCCCGCGCCCAGGTGCGCGAGGATCAGGCGCCCCTGGGCCGCCTCGGCGCCGGCAAGCCGCGTCAGCTCCTGCATCAAAAAAGCGTATGAGAGTCCGTGGAATCCGTAACGCCGAACGCCCTGCGATTCGTACCGCCGGGGGATCGGCAAGAGCCGCGCGCACTGCGGCAGATCGTGATGAAAAGCCGTGTCGAAACAGGCGACATTTGGGACTTTTGGAAATTGGGCCAGGCAAGCCTCGATGAGAGCGATCTCAGCCGGCAGATGCGCCGGGTCGAGTGAGCTGAGCCGCTTCAAGTCTTCGATCAACTCGCGCGTGACAAGGCACGATTCGCTGTGCGAGGGCCCCCCGTGCACGATGCGGTGGCCGATCGCGGCGACCGACGCCAAGTCGCCCCGTTTGGTCAATCGGCCGATCAATTTGCCCACCGCGCGCTGGTGATCGGGGGCGTCGATTGCCTGGGAATCGGGGTCGCGGCCGCCGTCGGATTTGATCGAGAGCCGAGCGTCGGATTGCCCAATGCGCTCGATCTTGCCGGCCAGTTTCGGCTGGGGGGGCGATCCGGCGCCGTACAGCGCGAACTTGATGCTTGATGAACCGCCGTTGATCGTCAAGATGGATTTGGTCACGGCGTCGCTCTCTCGCATACCGCGAACGGCGAAAGGGTATTATTCATTGTCGTTTCAGGCCTTACGATACACTATTACAATAGGCATACCAAACGGCGGAATGCATGACCGAAGGAAACGAGGAGCCATGAACGCGCCGGCAGAACGCCAAAAAAAAGACGCCGCGCAGGCCGACGCAGGTCAACTGCCGCGCCGCCGCTGGCCTTGGCTTGCGATCACGATCATATTTCTGGCGGGGCTGATCGCGGCAGCGTGGTTCATCTTCGCGGGCGAAGACGAGAATGACACGCAATTGGTGCTTCAGGGCAACATCGACGTTCGGCAGGTCAATCTGGCGTTCAAGGTCGAAGGACGCATCGAAACGCTCGCCGTGGACGAAGGGGATTTGGTCAAAACCGGCCAGATCGTCGCCACGCTCGACAATCGCTATTTCAACGACGAGCTGCGGGTGGCCCGCGCTCATCGCAACAATCTGGCCGCGAACCTCGCGAAGCTCGAACATGGCTCACGTCCCGAAGAGATTGCCCAGGCCCGCGCCCAGACTGCCGACCGCGAGGCGACACTGGCCCGCGCCAAAGAGGACTTTAACCGCGCAAAAAATCTCGTCGGCAAGGGGGCCGTGTCGCGGCAGGAATACGACCAATACCAATCGGCTCTCGTTTCGGCGGAGGCGCAGGTCAACGTCGCACGCGAGTCGCAGCGGCTCGTGGAAATCGGTCCGCGGAAGGAAGACATCGACATGGCCCGCGCCCAGCTCGCTGAACAAGACGCCACGATTGAGCAGAGTGAACGGCGGCTGGCCGACAGTGAATTGATCGCTCCCAGCGACGGCGTGATTCTCACGCGGGCCCGCGAGCGCGGGGCGATCGTGCAGGCGGGCGAAACGGTGTTCACCCTGACCCTCGCGGCGCCCGTTTGGGTTCGAACCTACGTCGATGAGCGCGACTTGGGATTTGTGAGCCAGGGCATCGAGGCTCAAGTCGCCACCGATACGGCCCCCGATCGACCTTACTCGGGCAAGATCGGCTTCGTCTCGCCGACCGCCGAGTTCACTCCCAAGGCGGTCGAGACGCGCGAGCTCCGCACCGACCTGGTTTACCGCCTGCGAGTCGTGGTCGATAATCCCGATGGCGGCCTGCGGCAGGGAATGCCCGTCACCGTCAAGCTTCCTTTGCCCCATCCGAGGCCCAAGACATTTTGGCAACGAGCCCGCGCTGCCATCCGCGCCAGGCTCCATTTGCAGAAGTGATTCGCCCGCTGGTGATGCGCTTTGAGGTACCTCACCGGATTGCGGGCAACTTTTGATGACGGAGCCAGCTCCCGTTTTTCGGCGGCCGGCTATGGCGCGCCCTGTTCGCGGCTTGCGGGAGTCCATTGGAACTGGTAGCGCTCGCCAAGTCTTAATCGCGTGATGTACACGATCTGGTGCTGGTGGCCCACGAAATGGCTGACCGAATCGAAGATTGCGGCCAGGAGCGTCGTGTCGAACGCCTGGATTTTCCGGTGCTCCAAGAGCCGCGCGAGGGGAACGTCGGCAAGAACCTTGTCGCACTTTTCGACCGTGTCGCAAAGCATTGCGGCAAGTTCGGACTTCGACCGATGAGAGCGATCGGAAAATTCCGACGGCCGATTGCGAACATTGTGTTCGCCCCCCACGCCGTGAATGATCCACTGGCGCAGATTGCCGCACAAATGTTGGATGAGGTTTTGGATGCTATTGTGCGACTCGTGCTGCCGCCACGAGAGATCGTCGTCTGAAAGCTGATCGAGGCAATGAATGATTTTCCTGGTCGCGCCGTCGAGCGCGCCCCGTGCCGCGACAAGATACGCGCCGCCAATCGTGGCGTCGTCTGCAGGAATCGAAGGGCGTGCGGCTTCAATCGGCATGGAGGGCGCTCCGATACATTGAGTTTCGTACGATGGCAGCGCGGCCTTTTGGCCGCGGTGGACAATCAACGGCTTCGTCAGATTTTTTCATTCATACTGTCGTGTGCTGCGATTCTTGGATTGGCACTCTCTGGCACCCCTCATCGGGGTGCTGCGCAGTTCGGTCCCGCTCCTATCTATCCGCGCGTATCCGCGAAATCCGCGGTCATTTGTCTTTTTTTGAATCGCTTTGGTTGCGAGCGGCGCTTGGCCACTGCCGGCAATCCGCCCGGTTGCGCGTCAGCTCGCGACCGGCACGGCGGCCGGTTCATCGGCGGGAGGTCGCGCGATGCCCGATAGAAGGATGCGAATCGCCTCCATGAGCATGAGCGCCCCCAATCCCGCCAACACAAGGGCCACCCAGGGAACGGGATTGCCGAACGGCCCCTTGCTGTCGAATTGAGAGTTCCGAACGGCATCGACCAGCGGCCAGAGTATCCGCACGAGCGCCCACATGCTCATGACGTACATAAACCCGCAGGGAAGCCCTGTAACGGCGAGCACCCACTTGGCGCGGTAGGTTCGCCACAGCCACACCGTCACTCCCAAGAGCGTCAGCGCCGCGAGCAACTGATTGCTGGCGCCGAACAGGCTCCAGAAAATCCTCCACGCGGGTCGGCCCTCGGCATCAGCGGGCTGCCACAACAGGAATACCAGCGGCACACCGGCGGTGAGAGCGGTTGCCGACCAGCGGCCGACCGCCCCGTGCAGGCCGGTGAGTTCTTGCAGGATGTACCGGCCCAACCGCGTGCACACGTCGAGCGTGTCGTAGACAAAGGTCGTAAAGGCCATCAGGCCGAACGAGATGCCGAACGATCGGGCGATGCCGAGAATCGACATGAAATTGCCGATTCCCTGGGCATAAATCAGATTCGGTTCGACCTTAGCTCCGGTGAGCAGCGGATCGTCGGCCTTCAGCAGCATCAGGCAACACAGCGACACCACGGCAACCATCGCTTCCAGCAGCATCGCGCCATAGCCGATGACTTTCACGTCGGGTTCCGAGCGCAGTTGCTTTGAAGTCGTGCCCGAAGCGATGATGGAATGAAAGCCCGAACACGCGCCGCAGGCGATCGTAATGAACAGCAGCGGAAACATCGGCGTGGCGGCAATGTCTCCGCTAAACACATCGGCCCCCGTCAATGCGGGATATTCGATTGCTTTGCCGCCGAAAATCACGCCGATCATGCCGGCCCCCAGAGCGGCGTACAAAAAATATCCCCCCAGATGCCCGCGAGGCTGCAATAGGAGCCACATGGGAAGCACCGACGCGATCAAACAGTAAACGAGCAGCGACACGTTCCACACGGTCTGCGCGCCGCTTTCGGAAACTCCGAAAATTTCTCCCACGTCGAAGGGGATCACCTGGCCAATCCAGATCGAGAGGGCGACCAGCGGCAGAAAAATGATCGTGGCCCAGCCCACCGTCAATTTCGTGAATCTCAGCAGGACTCCCATGATCATGGGAATCGCCAGGTACAAAAGCGAAGCCGTGGCGGTTCCGCCGCCGCGAATTGTCTCACCGTTCTCCAACTCCTGCGATCCGTGGAACGCGCCGGCGGTCACGTCGGTGAAGGCCACGATGATGTAGACGAGGGCCAGCCAGACGAAGGTCAAAAACAGAATATACGACCGGCGGCTCATGTGGTCGCGAACCACCTCGGCGATCGAGCGGGCCTTGTGGCGAATCGACGCCGCCAGGGCCGTCATGTCGTGCACGCCGCCGATCAGAATCGAACCGATCAAAATCCACAACAGCGCCGGCAGCCAGCCGAACATCCACCCCGCGAGAATCGGGCCTACGATCGGCCCGGCGGCGGCAATCGCCGAAAAGTGCTGGCTCAAGAGAAACTTCGAATCGATGGGGGCGTAATCGACGTCGTCGCGCATGGAAACCGCCGGCGTGGGCACGTCGGCCCGAAGCTTCAGCAAGCGCGACAAGAGCGGTCCGTACGTAAAATACGCGGCCAGCAGGCACGCGGCGGAAATCAATACGATCGTCAGCAAGGTCATGAATCGTGTCCCTGGTAATTGCGGCGACCAAGGTCGTCAATTACTTAATTATCCAAAATCGGCGAGTTTGGGGAAGGCTGGATGACTGTGGCAAGCCATGCGGGGTGCACGACGCATTTTGCGCAGGCACATGCTCTCGCGGCAGATGCCATGCCACGCGACCCCCCCTGGCCCCCCCTTGCTAATGGGGGGAGAGCGATTGAACCCGCTGAGCGAGGTTGCTAATTGCGAAATCACAAAGTGCGTCGTGCACCCGGCCATGCCGACGGCGCGACGCTTTCGTGCCACGCCCAGGCGGTTTAGAATACACCAGCATCATTCTTCCAGGGAATCGAGGTCTGCTTCGGACGCAGATCGTGGGATGACTGCGAGCTCAGGAAGCCCCTCCTTCTGAAATGGCCACTGTCACCGTCCACGAACAAGTCGGCGTCGAGCCTCCCAAGCCCATCGGCCCCGAGCATTTCGTCAACCGCGAGCTGAGCTGGCTGGAGTTCAACGCGCGCGTCCTCGAAGAGGCTGAAGACGAGACCAACCCCCTGCTCGAACGGCTCAAATTCCTCTGCATTTTCAGCAGCAATCTCGATGAATTCATGATGGTGCGGGTCTCGGGGGTGCGCTCGCAGATGCAGGGCATGGCCGAGCCGGAAGACCGCATGCCCGAGCGGCTCAATATCCATGAGCAATTTCAGCAGGTTCATTCCCGCACCCAGGGGCTTGTCGCCAGGCAATACGCCTGCCTTAAAGACGTGGTTCTTCCCAAGCTGGCAGAAGCGGGGATCAAGCTACTGACCCCTTCGGAACTGTCGGATCAGCAGCAGACGTACATCAACGAATATTTCCAGCAGACGGTCTTTCCTGTCTTGACGCCGATGGCCATCGACCCCAGCCATCCCACGCCTCACCTGCGCAGCCGGGGCCTGTATATTGCCGCCATCATCGAGCAGAAGGCCTACCGACCCGGCGCGCCCAAAAAACTTCTGGCGGTCGTGCAACTTCCGACCGTGCTCCCGCGCTTAATACGTCTTCCCGGAGAGGCCGACCACTATATCCTTTTGGAGCAATTCGTAGCCTCGCGCCTGGCGCAGTTATTCGGCGGTTCCGAGATCGTGTGCTGGACGACCATGCGCATTACGCGCGACGCCGATCTCGACATCGACGGCGACCAGGTGCTGCACGATCTGTCAGAGGCGGTGGAAGAAGGTCTTAAGGCGTTGCGACACCGCGAGGCGGTTCGGCTGGAAGTTGCGGCCGGAACCAACGAAAAACTGCTCGAACAGATCCAGCGCCCATTGGGGCTTTTGCCGCAAGAGCTGTACCAGATCGACGGGCCGCTCGATTTGACGGTCTTCATCGATTGGTACAACGGCCTGGAGCGGCATTCGCAATTGCGGGATGAGCCGTTTTCGCCCCGGCGGCCCGCGGGACTGGAAGAAGGCGACGATATCTTCCGCACGATTCGCAAGCGCGACGTGCTGATTCATCATCCCTACGAATCGTTCCAGTGCGTGGTCGATTTTCTGCTCCAGGCGGCCGAAGACCCCGATGTCTTGGCCATCAAGCAGACTCTGTACCGCGCCGGAAATGAAAGCCCGGTGATCCGCGCGCTCATCGCTGCCGCCGAAAAAGGGAAGAACGTAACGGCAGTCGTCGAGCTTTTGGCCCGATTCGACGAACAATCGAACGTGAAGTGGGCCCGACAAATGGAGCGCGCGGGAGTGCACGTCGTTTATGGGTTCGTCAATCTCAAGACGCATTGCAAAGTGACGCTGGTCGTTCGGCGCGAGGGAGAAAAGCTGCGGCGGTACGTGCATTTGGGAACGGGCAATTACAACGCCACCACCGCGCGAATTTACACCGACTTCGGACTCTT